>Ga0182016_10000055_pt1 | contig 118627 bp, 72 predicted proteins | sample 712S2MmetaG_FD_120491 | JGI IMG/M metagenome (GOLD analysis project Ga0182016, IMG submission 120491) | Permafrost microbial communities from Stordalen Mire, Sweden - 712S2M metaG | ecosystem: Environmental > Terrestrial > Soil > Wetlands > Permafrost | place: Sweden: Stordalen | collected... | reverse complement strand
TGTCGTCAGCCTATTTCAAAATCGGTCATAATCGGGGATGTACCGATAGCAATCCGCGAATGGGAGGGGGAGAGGGAACAGCAACCGTGTAGATCGTGGGCGATGCCAAAAGTCCTTCATTTTCAGCGCTTAACTGACCGATTCAACTGTCTTTGCTATAAAGAGTTAACGAAGCGCGTCCCTCAAAACGTGCTCCATCAGGCGATCCTGAGTAGCTCAATGACAGAGCATCCGGCTGCTAACCGGCTACCTGCTCCTCACAGTCCTCGACGCCCAGTCTCAGTTCATAGCCATGCGATCTACAGCCGGTCAGGAGCTTGTCGCCTTGGGAAAGCTACAGCGCTTCTCTATACCTATCCCGCCGAACAGATGATTGCCTGGCCGGTGACTACAGCGATGGGGAGTGTGAATAACAATGACCTGCGCCTCATTCGGCGCACACATTCGCGCAAGCTTTTGGGAACTAACCTTTAATCGTGTTCCAAATGAGCTCCAAATCCCGCGTTGTTACCGGCGGCAGACAACTTGGGTCCAACTTGGGTCCAATTGCTGCCGAAAACCATGCATTTAGGTCCAACTAGACGCACTACCAACCTAAACGAATCAACAAGTTAGCGAATCGTTTGCTGATTCGGGACCAGGGGGTCGGAGGTTCAAATCCTCTCTCCCCGACCATTAAATCCCGCAATATCAATTAATTAGCGAAGACCCCATTTCCGGCCAATCCGGAACTTGGGTCCATTTAGCTTTTCACAGGTTTCGAATCGCTTTTCGACCGCTTTTACCGCAGTAGAAGGTGATTTTTCGTTCTGGACAATGCGCATAGAGCGATCACCCGGAGCGCCTAAGGTTTGAAATATCCCTCTTCTGCCATACGTATGCCCATCTGCTTGTACATCCCTGGATCGCGCGGTTGCCAAGTCGCCAGGCCGTCGACATAACGGTTGTACATGCAAAATGCAGCCGCGATCAGCACAGTGTCGTGAATATCGGCATCCGTCGCTCCGTGCTTTCTTGCAGTCTCAACGAACTCCTTTGTGACGTTCTTGCCGTCAATCTGAACCTGTTCTGCGATGGCGAGGAGAGCTTTCAACTTGTCGGAAATCGGGGCAGTTCTGAAATCCGCGCAAACCGCGTCCACGAGACTGGCGTTCCCACCGTTCAAGTGCGCTGCTGCCGCGCCATGGCTTGTCTGGCAGAAATAGCAGGTGTTGCGCGAGGAAACGAAGGACGCAATGAGCTCGCGGTCGCGCGAACTGAATCCCTCGTTTCCTGAAGTATGCAACAACACATGCGCCAGTTCGCGCATGGGCCCGGCCGTTTGAGGCCGAAATGCGAAGCCGGCCGTGATGCCGGGCAAGTTTTCAGGCAGATCAATGTGCGGCATGGCTATTCCTCCAGAGAAAGTGGGTTGCGTGCAGTGATTTCTTCCAGCTCCAATGCGGCGGGTTTGCGGTCGCTGCGCAGCAGCAGGCTGATCGCGGCTGCTGCAAATGCTACCACCGCGAGGCCAACGATAAACCGCGGCTCATAGGAACCTGCACGGTCATACAGGTGCCCAATGACCACGGGCCCAGTGCCGCCCCCAATCGCATACGCGGTCCAGGTAAGTCCGTACAGCACGGAGAAATGCTTGCGCCCGAAATAGCGTGCGAGCAAATAAGGCGCCACGTCCGCCTCACTGCCTAGGCCGATGCCCAGCAGTGCCGCACCCAAAAGCGCTACGGCGGTTGTGCTCGCGAACCCGAGAATCAATGTGCCGAGGGCGGCGAGCATGAGGATGAAAGTCTGCATGCGCTGCGGGGAGAACCGGTCGATCAGATAGCCAACACACAGGCGGCCGATGATCCCAGAGCCACCGCGCACTGAGAGCGCAAGAGCCGCGCTGTGTGCGGTGACGCCATGCTCGGTCAAGATTGTCGCCATGTTTGTAACGAGGCCATTCTCGCTGAAAGCGGAGAGCGCAGTGATCGCGGCCAGAACCCAGAACGCAACCTTGCCTAGAGCCGCGCCAACGGTGACTCCGGATGCGGGGATTGGATCTCCATAGACGGCATCGGCAGTCCGGTTGCGCACGAGCAGAGCTGTCAAGGGAAAGCCAAGCAGCGCGATGCCCCCCAGCAAGAGATAGGCGCTTCGCCATCCATGATGCTCGATGGTCCATTGCGTCGCCGGAGGTATGAGGATGGAGCCGATACCACTGCCGGTCAGGATCAGCGCGAGCGCAAAGCCTCTGCGCTTGTGAAACCAGGTGAGCATTGTGCGCGTATAGGCAAACTGCGCAGTCCCATTCGCAACCAGCCCCAGCACAAAGAAGGTGAGATAGAATTGCGCGATATTGGGTCCGAGTCTGCTGAGCGATGCGAGCGCAAGAGCAAAGATCAGGATCGAAGGGAGGATGATGCGTCTCGGCGCAAAGCGATCGAGCAGCATCCCGATTCCCGGTGAGACGAAGGCGACCGTGATGGCCGCAAGGGCAAATGTTCCGCCAATCGCCTCGCGTCGCCAGCCGAATGCCGCGTGCAAGGGGCTCAGGAAGAGGCTGAATGTGTAGGGCACGATGGGAGCAAAGCTGGTCATCACTCCGACAAAAGCGGCAGCGGCGACACCCCATCCGGCATAGTGGATCGAGCTCTCGTCGGCAGACCTGGGATTAAGGTGTTCTGTCATCCCTCGCCAGGTCCCGGTTGTGGATTGGCTTCGACCTCAGCAAGAAACACGTGACGATCGTCGACGTTAGCCATGGCTCTTGACCTCATTCGCATAGACCGCGAGCAGATCCTGCGATGGCAGCCCGAACGCATTCACCACCCGATTGAAACAAGCGAACAGCGCGGTCAAGTGGATCGTCTCCGCAATTTGCAAATCGCTCCACCCGGCGGCACGCAACTCTTCGATATCGGCCGGCCGAATGGCCTGCGAATTCTCTGTGACCTTGCGGGCGAAGTCGAGCAATGCCCGCTGCGGCGGAGTAATCGCGTCCGAATCAAGACGGCACACCACGACAGCTTCAAGTGCTTCAGCCGAGCCGCCGTGGGCGCGAAAAGAGAGGCCGTGACTGTCTGTGCAGTAGGCGCAATTGTTTTGCGCGGACACGAATGCCGAGACCATCTCCTTATGGCGTCGGTCGAGCGCGCCATCCGCAAATAGCATTGACTGCGCAAGCCCCATCATGTGCTCCAGCAGAGGTGGATGGGTTGCGAAGCACTTAAGTATGCCGGGGACCTGCGGACGGCCGAAGTCGTTACGGAATTGCGCGTAAAGACGCGCGACTTCATGCGATGCAGTTTGCTCGGTAATCACAGAGAGATTCGCGGCCTCTATCGGCCGCGATGCACCGCTCTCCGCAAGTATCTGATGCTCGGGCGTCGTCATTGGCTCTAGAACTCCAGGCGCGTCGCGAATTGGAAGGCACGAGGGCCGCCCGACCCGAAGAAGCCCCCGGCCACGCTCGCCGCAGAGAAAAAATTGGTTTGAACCGGAGTACCCGCCTGGTAGGGGCCTATGGAAATGTTGCGCCCGGAGAAGTTCGTATTGTAGTTGCCACGTATGTTGACCTGGTTGGCAAGGTTGAACCCCTCACCGATCAGGCCGAGCGAGAGGTGGTCACCAAACTTGAACTGCTTGCGCAGCCGCAGATCGAAGGAACTGAATGGACTGGAGAAGTTGATGTGCGCCGGGACGACGTCAATTGGACCTCCGGCCTGGCAAGGGTATGCGCCCGGGCATGCGGGCAATGCATTCCACTTGGCGATCAGGACATTTAACTGATCGCTATTTTTTACCTCGCGGCCAAGCGCATTGCGCGGCAGCAGTGGAAGGCGCGCGCCGCTGGCCCCGTTGACTGCGGTGCTGGGCAGATATGTGTCAGCGGGAACACCCGAGCCGAACGTATAGATGGGCGCAATGGAGAATCCGTACGGGAGCTGAGCCTCTCCGTAGAAAGTCAGGCGTTGGTGTTCATCTGTAAGCGCGTAGCCTTTTTCCTTGCGCAGGCCCGTTGTGCCCTCGGCAAGATTCACCTGTTCGTCGGCATTATTATTTGTGAGCTGATCGTCGTCAGAGTAGTCAAACGTCTTTGACAGCGTGTAGCTGACGTTGTATTGGTATCCGATTTTGCCAAGCTTAGACTCGCGATGAGCGAGGCTGGCCAGAAGTCCGTCGTACCAGCTCTTGGCGCCCGAAGTGATCAGCGTGATGTTGTCGGAGATCGCAGTGACCGGGTCGGAAATCGTGCAGGGAACATTGTCGCCGGGGCAACTGATGTCCGGCGAGGTGGAGTTAGTGGTGCGGAGCAGGCTGCCAATCAACTGACGCTCTGCGAAAACATGAAGCCCGTCTGCGCTCATCAACCATTTGCCGCCAGCCTCCTGTTGAAGACCGAAGGAGAATTGCTGAACGAGAGGATGGTGCGAATCCGGGCCCATCGCAATGATGCCAACGCCACCCGTCTGGCTGGGGCCGCTGAACGCGTTGGCGATGGTCGGGCTTCCCGGAGCGAACATGGCTCCGGGCGCAAAGCACAAGTCGAGACTGGGCGGCGCCGGCACTCCCGGAAGCACACAACTGGAGCCTGCATATTGTGTAACAGCGAGGGCGCGATCATTCTGCACGCGCTCCTCGGCGCCAGTCTCGAGAATGATGCGGTCATAATAGATTCCATAGCCGCCGCGAATTGCCGTCTTTCCATGACCGAATGGATCCCAAGTGAAGCCAACGCGGGGGCCAAAGTCCTTGGTGTCGGGGTTCTTCTTCAGATCGATGACGTTGGCCATCCAGACGCACGGCTGGCTTGGTATGCTGGTCAAATTCGGGCATGGATTATGGTCGCTGCTGGTTCCCGTCAAATCGGAGTCGTATTCCCAGCGCAGGCCGAGATTGAACGTCAAGTTGGGAAGTGCGCGCCAGTCATCTTGCGCGAAAAATGCCAGGTACGTATCGCCCACTTGCGGAATTGGAACAGGAACCACCGGTGCGGTGCTGTGAATGCCGACGGCAACCGGGATGTCGAGATCGTTAATCACTCCATCGCCGTTCAAATCGGCAAAGCCAAAGTCAGAGACCAGAATCTCGGTTCCGTTTCCAAACGGATTGATAATGCCATGCGCGGTATAGTGCTGAAACTCTCCGCCAAGTCGAAGCGCATGATTCCCGAATGCCAGGGCCAGGCTGTCGCGCACCTGGGAGCGATTTAGAAACGTACTCTGCGGCAAATTGAAGTTAGCGCCGTCAGCGAGGTCGGGAAAGATCAACTCGCTTCCGAGGTTCAAGGACGGATCTGTCAGCGAAGCGTCCTGCGGAAATGGTGGAATGTTGTTAAAGAAGTTGTCGAAATGATACGACAATTCATTGGTGCGGCTCGGGCTGAAGACACTCGTCCATGCGGCCTCAATCGAATTAAACCGATTCAGGGCGTTTTGCCGTTCCGCCGCCGTACTGAGCGGCGTAGTCGACGAGGCGGTGGCTTGCGCCGTATCCGTGGAGCGATTGAAGCTGTATCGTCCGCTCAGGGTATTGGCGTCATTCAAATGGTAGTCAACACGATTGGAGAGAAGAAAATCGCGAAGTGGCGTTGCGGCTGCGGTGTGACTAATGGTGTCTGTCGTAAAGTTGCGCGTGCCGGTTTGAATGTTCGCGTTCTGGTCGCGGAATTCAGCGGAGGAAAACCACCAGAACTTGTCTTTCTGGATAGGCCCTCCAAAGGACCCTCCGTACTGTTCCCGATCGAATGGAGGTTTTGCCTGGCCAGCGTCGAAAGTTGCCGGAAGCGCCTGCAAATTGCGATTCCTTTCAAACATGAAGGCCGATCCATGAAACGCATTGGTTCCGGATCGCGTAATGATGTTGATGATGCTGTTGCCCGAGCGGCCGACCTCCGCGGTGAAGCGTGCCGTAGCAATTTGAAATTCGCCGATTGAATCTTCCGGCAAGTTTGACAGAGTTCCACCGACAACTTCGTCGTTGTTGTCGCCACCGTCAATCGTGACATTGCCGCCGCGGCCAAAGCCGCCGGCAGAGCTCACCTCCAGCGTGTTGGTTTTTGTGGGGTCAAAGGTCGGCGCCGGCCGATTGCCGGGGAGGAGATAGGCGAGTTCCAGAAAATTCCTGCCATTCAGTGGAATATTCTCAATGGTCGCCGAGGTGATCTGCCCTTGCAGCATTGACTGTGTCAAATCGACACTGGTGCTGGTTGCATTCACGTCCACGGTGCTCGTCTGGGCTGCCAGATTGAATGTTGTGTCGAGTGTGACCGCTTTCCCCGCATTGATCTGGACGCTCGCGTAACGAACATCCGAGAAGCCATTGGCGCCCAATACAACCGTGTAGCTGCCGGGCGCCAGGTCGGGAATTGTGAATGAACCGTCGGAGTTAGAGGCGCTAACCCGCGTCGTCCCCCTCTGGTCGTCGGTAATCGTGATGCGCGCGCCCTTTACTACTCGCCCGTTAGGGTCTTTGACAATTCCGTCAATCGATCCGGTTGGAACTTGGCTGTGCACCGAAAGAGCAAGTGCAAGCGAGCACAGAACTAGGGAGAAGCATGACTTGATATGCACCAGTGGACCTCCGAGATACCAGTAGTTTGTCCGCTAAGAAAAGGTTGGGTTGGCGTCGCGGCCTTTGCGAAGCTGTCAGGACATGCAAATGCTACGCACCTGCGCATTATTCGTCTTCAAACCTTCGATGGAGAAATGCCTCAACCTATCGCTTCCGGCGCACACGGTGTATGCTTCATTTCGTTGCGCAGAATGCGAGCAATTGTCAGCACGATGCAGGAGAACAGTGATGCCTCATATCAATTTGCCGGAAGGACTGCAGGGAATCCGGAGCGCAATGGCGTTTCGCCCCGAAATCGCCAAGCCTCTTAACGAACTCGCCGAGGCACTCCTGCACGCACCAAATTCATTGCCGCAGGGCGACCGCGAACTGATCGCGACCTACGTCTCATATCTCAATGATTGCTACTTCTGCCAAACCGTTCACGGCTCCATCGCGGCCGCCTGCCTCAACGACGACCATGATCTTGTGAAGCGAGTCAAGGCCGACTTCCGCGCTTCTGAAATTTCCGACAAGCTGAAGGCCCTGCTGGTGATTGCGGCAAAGGTACAAAAAAGTGGCAAGAACGTGACGACTGCCGACGTGGAGGCTGCGCGTGCGCAGGGCGCAACCGACCTGGAAATCCACGATACAGTACTCATCGCCGCGGCATTCTGCATGTACAACCGCTACGTGGATGGTCTGGACACCTGGCAACCCCACGATGAAGCACTCTACCGCGAGCGCGGCAAGAAGACAGCCCGTGAAGGCTACGTGAGCATGAGCCGTGAGTATCTCCCCGGCGGCATAGATAAGGCTTGAACATTAGCTCGAGCGCGTGCCTTCTTTGCTGCGCCGTGAGGCCTTTATTCACTCTTTGTTCTTACGCGTGAACTAGCGGCCAACCACCTCGACGAGCTGACTATCCGGGATCGTCCTGGCAACCGATCCTTTCTGGGTGAACTTGCTCGCTGCGTTGTCCCAGTGCAAGTCGGTGATGTGGAAGTCGCCCTTCTCGTACGCGTATGTCTTGCCGTCGTCGTTGTAGAGGGTGAAGTCTCCATCAGCGCCGGGGTAGACCTTGATCTTTTCCAGATACTGCTTCTGCTCCGTGGTTAGAATCGGCTTGCCGAGTGGAATGATGGAGCCGGCACGAACGAAGAGCGGAACCGTATCGATAGGCGCGCTGGCGGTGATTGTCTGGCCGCCTTTGTAGCGTTCATTTGTCCAGTAGTTGTACCAGTCGGCCCCGCTGGGCAAACAGACGGTGCGGCTGGTCGCTCCCTGGTCCGTCACCGAGGCTACGACGAGCGCGGGCCCAGACAAGTACTCATCGCCGATTGCGGGGACATTGGGGTCGCCAGGAAAATCCATGAAGAGCGCACACATGTACGGTGCTCCGGTTTGGTTGGTCGAATAGGCAAGTGAATAGAGGAAGAGGGGATATACGTTGTAGTCGCGGAAGCCGGAGCCGACAAAGAAGTCGTCCTTTGCCGGGTCGATGTTTCGCGAAGTGGACGCGACTCTGAACAGTCCCGTTTTTGAGCCAAGCTGACGCGGCGAGCAGTTTTTGTCTTATGTAGTTTGTCGCCTGCTTGGAGGGAAGCGCTAGCGGCTCCGAGAACGCACCATAGGAGTCGATCTCATTAAGCGCCCTGCCGGTTATGCAGCTGGGGATGATCTTGTCGTTCGGGTGCGGGCCGGAAGATCCGCACCACTCAGATGACTGGGCCTCAAGCGAATGTTTCCGGCCAGGGGGCCGGAGGCTTGAACCCTTTCTACCCTGGCCGGCTTGAAAAAGATCTGGGGAAACTGATCTCCTCTACCGAGGGACAAACCTCTCGTTGTTCATCGTCGCGACGTGCTGGAACTCAGAATGTGCGAGAACCTTCACTCAGCACCGCTACTTCCAGCGCCGCTAGGCCTTGCTTATGGATGCCGAGTCTTGTTGCGGCAGCCTCTGAAAGATCAAAGTCGCGGCCTTTGAGCCAGGGGCCCCGATCGTTGATGCGCACGACGACCGAACGGCCAGTCGTTGGTACGGTCAGCTTGACGATGCTGCCAAGCGGCAGGCTCTTGTTGGCTGCGGTCAGCTTATTCTTGTCGAAATGCTCACCATTCGCCGTTAGTCTGTTCTGAAACTTCTGGCCATACCATGAGGCAATCATCAATTGCTTTGCGGCGATCGATGAGGCGGGGCACGGCTGCTCTGTCGCGCAGGATGTGCTCGCCGAGTGGATGCCTGCGAGCGGCTGTTGCTTTTCAACGGACGACCGTCCGGGACCGAGGAACGAAAGCAGCAACAGGGCGAGACTACTGAAAGTCTTTACGCCCAAATGCAGACTTGCGAGGCCCCCGCTGCAGAATACTGTCGAAAAAGCACGAGATTGGTCATGCATATGGCACTACCTCCAGGGTCATGTGCTTGCCCGATTGATTTGGGTTCTTCGATTGGTGAGTCTGATTCGATATTCCGAAGAGAATCATCAGCAGCATTACCGTGAGGGCGAATCAATCTGAACCCGGCCCGTGTGAACAAGTCTGAATCTAGGCCAGTGAATCGTCGCGAGCAATGCGGCTTTGGCTGCACGGGGGCCTCCCATTCAGTGCTCAAAATCATCAAGTTGGTAACTCGGGAAAGGGTTACTAACAGAGCTCTTTTGCTTCGTGAAAAGCTGGATGCGGAGGACCGATTCGAGCCTCTGGACGCGAGACTCTGCCGGATTCTCTGATTCAATCCAATGGTTTGGAATGCCTCTCCTGGAGCCCCAGGCCAAACGCACTTTAGTGCAACCTTGCGACGGGTAGCGTGCGGAATTGGGTGTGGGCGCGGTGAGTTTCGGAAGGGTTTGAAACCCGGCGCGCAAAAAATTCTTCGCGAAAAGAGAATATCGGTCGGGCGTCGCCGATCATTCAGGGCAAAAGCAGGGGTCCGCGATGGCTGGGACGCTCATCAAACGGACCTCGAGCGCACTGAGCACCGCAAGCGTCTATGCCAAGAGCCCCGTCGATTACTGAATGGGAATCAAGATCCGCAGTGAGTGCATCGGTGCTGCAGCGACCGTCTGTGCGCTCTTGCGCCGGGACTCACGTGATCGCTCGCCGGAAGTGAGAGGAACAGAGCAGAGAGGAGTGACCTTGGGAATACGGAGAGCAGCAAGTTTCTGCAGGTGGACAGGCCGGCTGATGCAAATCCATTACTATAGTAACGAAGAACCGCATTGAAATCTAGAGGATACGGCCGCAGCGAGCAATATTGATCAGGTATACTCGAGACATTATTCCTGGTGGTTTCTTTATCCGCCAGACTTGCACTTTTCCGTTATCTGCGTAAGTGGAAAGCCTTGGCTCCGCCGAACCAGCATCGGGGTTGTTTTTAGAAGCGAACCGTTTTTGGTCGCTCGACCGCTGCTGATCAGGCTTATGAAAGGGCAAAGGCATGATGACGCGGAAGGCAGCATCCAGTCTCCTCTATATTGCAATCCTCTCTTTGGCAGGTTGCAGCGGCACCATTGAAAACCTCGTGCAGGCCCCGGCCATCTCATCGGTGGCGGTTTCCTGTGTTTCAACCAGCGTACAGGCGGGTCAATCGAGTCAATGCTCGGCCAAAGTGAACGGCACTGGCAGTTTCAGCCAGGGCGTCACCTGGTCCGCAGCCTCCGGTACGATCACGAGCTCCGGCCTCTATATTGCACCGGCTTCGATGCCCGCATCAGGTTCTGACACCGTAAAAGCGACCTCGACCCAAAACAGCACAAAATATGGAACGGCCAAGATTGCCATCGCCACTACGGCCATTCAGCCCACAATATCCAGCGTCAGCGTGTTGGCAGCGCCGTCTTCCATCACTACCGCGCAAACCTCAACGTGTTCCGCCACTGTTACGGGGACAGGATCGATTAGCAGGGCCGTTACGTGGACAGCGACGGGCGGGACCATCACGGCCGGTGGAGTGTTTACGCCCTCCGGCACTGGAACCGGAAGCTGCACGGCACATCCCGCGCAGGCGGGCTACACCAATATTTCAGGAACTGCACAGATCGCGGTTTCTTCGCCTTCGGCTACGGCTACCGTCACCGGAGTTGCAGTTGCGGCGATTCCGTCCTCCATTACTACCGCGCAGACTTCAACTTGCTCGGCAACAGTATCAGGAACAGGCACCTTCAGTAATGCCGTTACGTGGACAGCGACGGGCGGAACGATCACGGCAGGCGGAGTGTTTACGCCCTCCGGCATTGGAACCGGAAGCTGCACAGCACATTCCGCGCAGGCTGGCTATACCAACATTTCAGGCTCTGCACAGATCGCGGTTTCTTCGCCTTCGGCAACCGTCACCGGAGTTGCAGTTGCGGCGATTCCATCCTCCATTACTACCGCGCAGACTTCAACTTGCTCGGCAACGGTTTCAGGAACAGGCGGCTTTAGCAACGCTGTAACCTGGACAGCGATGGGCGGAACGATCACGGCAGGCGGAGTCTTCACGCCGTCCGGCACTGGAACGGGAAGCTGCACAGCACATTCCGCACAGGCTGGCTATACCAACATTTCAGGCTCCGCAAACATCACAGTCAGCTCTGCTCCCTTCACAATCACGTCGATCGCGGTGGCGGCAGCGCCTTCCTCCATCACTACCACGCAGACCACAACCTGTGCGGCCACGGTTTCCGGGACAGGAGCCTACAGCTCTACAGTGAATTGGACGGCCACCGGCGGCTCCATTACGTCCGGCGGAGTTTTCACTCCCTCAGGATCGGGGACGGCCAGTTGCACTGCGACCTCGGCCGTGCCGGGATACACGAACATCTCGGGTTCGGCGAATATTACGGTGACGGTTGCGGCGCCCGCAATCACCGGTGTTTCCCTGGTGTGCACACCGTCTTCCATCACCGATGTTCAAACCGCGAGTTGCACACCGACGGTCACAGGCACAGGAGCCTTCACGAACACTGTGAATCTTTCAGTGAGCCCAACCGGCGGCGGGACCTTCAGCACATCGACGAATGTGGCTTCTGGAACGGGCGTTACCTTCACGCCGCCCAATACCGGAGCAGAGACGGCAACCATCACGGCAACCTCCACGCAGGATGCCACGAAGTTCGGCACGTTTGTGGTTACGGTCACGGTGCCCGGCAGTGGACCTACCTGCGCTGGAATGAGTCTTGGCAATGAAGCCAGCCTCAACGGATTCGTGCCCTTCCCTGCGACTGCTGCATGGAACACCGATATCTCGGCCGCTCCGCTTGATGCGAACAATGCTTCAATTGTGGCAGGCGTCGATTTTGGCGGGGAGCACCTGCACCACGACTGGTCTTCATTTGCCGGCGGCAACTACGGCATGCCATATGTTGTTGTCGATTCCGGTTCCACTGCGCTGGTTCCCATCAACGTGGGCGCATATGCCGTCGAGAGCGACGTGGCTAACGCGCCGTTCCCCATAACCGCGCCGATCGAGGGATCACCAGCGGACTGCAGCGACAGCAGCGATCAACACGTGCTGGTACTCGATAGGAACCGCTGCATGCTGTATGAAACCTATAACACGATTCGCTGCAACGGGGCCTGGGCCTCGGATTCGGAAACGATCTGGGATATGCAGAACTTTGAGCAGCGTCCGTGGGGCTGGACCTCGGGCGATGCTGCAGGGCTGGCCATCTTCCCGGGCCTTGTCCGCTACGACGAAGTTGCAGCTGGTGCGATCAACCATGCCATCCGCTTCACGCTGCAGAATACAAGGAGCGACAACAACGGCGGATACTTTGTTGAGCCTGCGAGCCATGCCGCGGGAACTTCATCTACCAACCTGAATGTGATGGGCATGCGCATTCGTCTGAAGGCGAGCTTCGATATTTCAGGCTATTCCGCAGCCAACCAGGTCATCCTTACAGCAATGAAGAAGTATGGCATGATTCTCGCCGACAATGGGGGCAATTTCTTTTTTCAGGGGGTGGTTGATTCGCGGTGGGACGATAACGACCTGATCAATCTCGATTCAATCCAATCGTCAAACTTTGAGGTCGTTCAGATGACGCCTGCATGGCCTGGATGGGATGCCAACACGGCTCCCACCGGCGCTGCGCCCACTATTGACAGTTTCACGGCTTCCGCGTCGACTGTTGCTGTGGGCACTGCCGTGACGCTTACGTGGACCACCACCAACGATTCGTATGATTTTATCGACAAACTTGGTGGAGTCCGCGGCGGAAGTGTCACATTTACGCCTACGGCCGCAGGCACCATAACCTACACACTGAATGCAACCAACCAGTACGGACGATCGACAAAAGCAGTCACAATCGTCGTTCAATAAGCGAAAACGAACCGGCCAAATCTGGCTGCCGGTCATGAAGGTGCATCGACGCTGCAATACCTCGCCAATTCATCTCGGCGGGGTATTGCGGCGCGGTTCGCTCACAGTCCCGTCCCCGACTCGTTCGTTTGTAGAGCAGGTATAGAATTGTGCGGTCATGTCGGATGGAGTTCCGGGGCGCTCTCGTCGTCAATTTCTCAAATCAGTCGCAGCGACTGCAGCAGCCGCACATGGCAGCACCAGCCTTCGCGCTTCCCTGGTGTGATCCGCCGATGTCGTTCAGGCGCCCTTTCATGCCCACGCGAACGGTGTGATACGATTTCGTCGATACGTCGGCGTTTTCAATGGGAGCAGCAATGCGCGAGCGCAGGACCGGAATCATCATGAACGGCGTCACCGGACGCATGGGACTCAATCAGCATCTCATCCGGTCTGTCCTCGCCATTCGCAATCAGGGCGGTCTTCCTCTTTCTGATGGCAGCATCCTCATGCCCGACCCCATCCTCGTCGGCCGGAACGAAGACAAGCTCAAGGCCATTGCCTCTGCGCATGGTCTGTCGCGCTGGACCACGGATCTCTCCCTCGCTCTTGCCAGTCCCGAGGACACCATTTACTTTGACTCCGGGTCTACCGGCATCCGCGAACAGAATGTGCTCGAAGCGATTGCTGCCGGGAAGCACGTGTATTGCGAAAAGCCGCTCTCCACAACCATGGAAAGCGCCCTCAGAATTGCGCGCGCCGCTCAAAAGGCCGGCATCAAGCAGGGTGTGGTTCAGGACAAGCTGTTCCTTCCCGGCATTCGCAAGCTTCGCCGCCTGATTGACTCCGGTTTCTTTGGCCGCATCCTCACCGTGCGTGGCGAATTCGGCTACTGGGTCTTTGAAGGTGATTGGCAAACCGCGCAGCGCCCCTCCTGGAATTACAGGAAGGAAGACGATGGCGGCATCATTCTCGACATGTACTGTCATTGGCGCTACGTACTCGACCACACCTTCGGCACGGTGCAGTCCGTAAGTTGCGTCGGCGCCACGCACATTCCCGAGCGCGTAGATGAGAGCGGCAAGCCCTACAAGTGCACTGCCGATGATGCGGCCTACGGCATGTTCGAACTCAAAGGCGCCATCTTCGCGCAGATCAACTCTTCCTGGGTTACGCGCGTCTATCGCGACGAACTTTTCAACCTTCACGTCGATGGCACTGAAGGCAGCGCCGTGGTCGGCCTGCGCGACTGCAAGGTGCAGCACCGCGTCAACACGCCAAGGCCTGTCTGGAATCCCGATCTCCCTAACCCGTTCAAGTTTCGCGATCAATGGGCCGAGGTTCCTGATAACGCCGACTTCGACAATGCCTTCAAAGTCCAATGGGAGATGTTTCTTCGCCACGTCTTTGCGGATGCGCCTTTTCCTCATACCTTTCTCGATGGCGCTCGCGGAGTGCAACTCGCCGAACTGGCACATACATCGTGGCAACAGCGCCGCTGGGTCGATGTCCCCGACCTCTCTCTCGGCTCTTAACGGTTAGCAGGAAGACTCGGGGAAGAACGCGCATGGCAGATAAGGCAAGGCTCTCGCTCAACCAAATCACGACCTCAAGCTGGAGCGTCAGCGAGGCTGTGGAGGCGTGCGCGTGCCAGGGCGTTTCCTCGATTGCCCTGTGGAGACACAAGATTCATGAGGCAGGTCTCGATGCCTGCGTGCGCAAGGTCAAAGACGCGCAACTGCATGTCTCCAGCGTTTGCCGCGGCGGCATGTTTCCCGCGCCCACGGAGGCCGAGCGGAAAAAGAACATCGAAGACAACTTCCGTGCGGCCGATGAAGCCGCCGCGCTCCATGCCGACTCCCTCGTGATGGTGGTCGGAGGCTGCGCCGGTGTCGGCATTGAAGAAGCCCGTCAGATGGTTTCAGACGGACTCGCAGCTCTCGTCCCTTATGCCGGCCAGCTTGGTGTGCGCATCGGCCTTGAGCCGCTGCATCCGATGTATGCCGCCGATCGTTCGGTGCTGTCCACCATCGGCCAGGCTCTTCAGCTTGCCTCGCCTTACGGTGCGCACGAAGTCGGCGTTATCCTGGACACATTTCACATTTGGTGGGACCCGCAGGTTGCCGAACTGATTGCTCAATCCGCCGGCCGCATCTATGGCTTCCATGTCTCTGACTGGCTGGTTCCGCTGCCTGACGTGCTTCTCGGCCGGGGCCTCATGGGCGACGGCGTCATTGATAACAAGGGGCTCCGCGTGCTCGTCGAGAAGGCAGGTTACTCTGGCCCCATTGAAGTGGAGATATTCAACCGAAAGCTCTGGGATTCCGATCCTAACGAAGTGTTGGCGCAGGTCATCGAGCGCTTTGAGAAGTTTGTCTAGCTGAGAGGATGCAAGTGGAATCGAGCAACACCTTAACGCCGCAGGCACTCATGCCCTCGATCAAGCGAGCGCTCGAGCTTGCCTCGCAAAAGACCGTACTGCTCGATCGGCGCTGGAAGGTGCCTGATGGCGCGCCTGTGTTCACCGTCGCCGGCAAATACACTGCGCGCAGTTGGACGCAGTGGACGCAGGGCTTTCAGTATGGCAACGCTCTTGTCTGCTTCGATCTCACCGGCGACTCAAGCCTGCTCACACTTTCGCGCCGCCACGTAGTGGACGATATGGCCGAGCACCTGACTCACACTGGCGTCCATGACCACGGTTTCAACAACATCTCTACCTACGGTCATCTGCGCCGTCTTATGCTCGCCGGCCGCATCCCCTCGAACGAATGGGAGCTCAATTTTTACGAGTTAGCGTTGAAAGTCAGCGGCGCCGTGCAGTCCTCGCGCTGGACTGCGCTTCCCGATGGCGGCTATATACCCTCATTCAACGGCAGCCATTCGCTGTTTATTGATACGATGCGCACTTTGCGCATCTGTGCCATGGCACATCGTCTTGGTCATGGCCTGGTTGGCGAGCAAGACAAGCGGGTTAACCTGCTCGGCAGGCTGCTCGCGCATGCAAAGACCTCAGCGGCCTTCAACATTTACTACGGCGAGGGCCGTGACCACTACGATGTGCCTGAGCTCTGTGGCCGCACGGTGCACGAGACCATTTTCAACGTGTCCAGTGGCGTCTTTCGCTGCCCATCTTCGCAGCAGGGATTTTCTCCATTCACCACATGGACGCGCGGGCTGGCCTGGGCGATGCTCGGATTTTCTGAGCAGCTTGAATTCATTCAATCGCTGCCGGAGAGTGAATTCGCCGCTGAAGGTCTTCCCGCGAAACGTGAAGCCTGCACGATGCTTGAGCGCGCTGCTCGCGCCACTTGCGACTTTTACATCAACCAGGCAAGCGCGCTCGACGGCATCTGCTATTGGGACACAGGCGCGCCGCAACTCCATCTGCTCGGTGACTGGGGAGCCAAACCCGCAGATCCGTTCAACGATTTCGAGCCCGTCGATTCGTCTGCAAGTGCAATCGCCGCTCAAGGCCTTCTGCGTCTCGGCCATGTGCTCGGCGAGGCGGGCCGCGCCTACATGCAGGCTGGTCTTGCGATCATCGAACGCCTGATTCAGGAGCCCTACTTATCGACCGATCCGAGTCACGAAGGGATTCTTCTGCACAGCGTCTACCATCGGCCCAACGGCTGGGACTACATCCCTCCTACGCGGAGAATTCCATCTGGCGAGTCAAGCATGTGGGGAGACTATCATCTGCTTGAAGCACTTCTCCTCGTCACCAGGTTAGCTGATTCAACGTACTACACCTTTTTTTAGCACTGGTTCAGGACAGGCGGGAAAGGAGCGAAAATGCAGAGCGAGACAAAAGTCGCATTGGTCACCGGCGGGTCCCGCGGCATCGGGCTTGGCGTCGCGCTCAAACTGGCGGAGGCCGGCTTCACGCTTGTCATCAGTGGCAGGCGCGCTCACGATCAGGTGCAGTTCGCTCTCAATCAGCTCAGGCAGCACAGCGCTGCCTCCATCTATGTCCAGGCTGATGTTGCCAGCGGAGCTGACCGCGCTCGCCTCTTGCTGGCTGTAGAAGATAATTTCGGCAGGCTGGATGTTCTCGTAAACAATGCTGGAATTGCACCTCGCGTCCGCGCAGATATTCTTGAAGCTCACGAAGAGAGTTTCGATGAACTCATCTCTACCAATCTGAAGGGACCTTACTTCCTGACACAAGCTGTAGCCTCCTGGATGATTCGCCAGCAGTCGACCGTCGCCCAAGTCCATCGGGCCATAATCAACATCAGCTCGATTTCAGCCACGGTGGCCAGCGTCAATCGCGGCGACTACTGCATCTCCAAGGCTGGAATCGCGATGGCCACACGCCTGTGGGCCGTTCGCCTCGCGGAGTATGGCATTGGGGTGTATGAAGTCCGCCCCGGCATCATCGAGACGGACATGACATCGGGCGTTCGCGACAAGTACGACGCGCTGATTGACGCAGGTCTTCTTCTTGAAAAGCGCTGGGGAACGCCTGCCGACGTGGGTAGCGCCGTTTGCCTTCTCGCCAAAGGCGAACTCAAGTACGCAACCGGCTCTGTTCTGCATGTGGACGGCGGCCTCACCGTGCCGAGGCTCTAGAGCAGATGAAACTTCTGGAACAGTTGCATGGATAGCCCGCCGCACAAGGCCGCACATGCCGGCTCCGTGTCGCCAGCGGCGTCCAATCCCACGCCGCCGCTTCCCGCCCGGTGGGGCTTTGCCGTGGGCTCGGGAATCCTGGGATGGGTCCTCGACGCTTTCACGTTTTTCATTCTCATCTTCGTGGTCGATGCTCTTGCCAAAAACTTTCGTGTCGACAAAGCCGCGATTGTCTGGAGCATCACCATTACCTTGGCCACGCGGCCGATTGGTGCGCTCATCCTTGGCTCCATCGCTGATCGCTTCGGCCGCCGCCGACCTCTCATCGGCTGCGTGCTCTTCTTTTCCATCTTCACCGCGCTCACACCATTCGCGCCAAACTACACGGTCTTTCTTCTGTTTCGCGCTCTTTATGGAATTGGCATGGGCGGTTACTGGGGCATCGGCGCCTCACTCGTCATGGAGAGCTCGCCTTCACGCTGGCGCGGTCTTTTTTCAGGCATCATGCAGGCCGGCTATTCTCTCGGCTATTTACTCGCAGCGGTGGCCATGCGCGACCTTGAGCCACGCTTTGGCTGGAGGTGGATGTTCCTTGTGGCGCTCATTATTGCCGGCCTCGTTGCACTGCTCACTGTGCTCGCTCCTGAACCAGCCGCATGGAAAAAGAATCGCGCGGCAGGCTTTGCCGATATCCTGCGCACTCCGCTCAAATACAAGAAGGAATTCCTTTACCTTGTCCTGCTGATGACGGTCATCACGTGCCTCTCGCACGGAACCCAGGACTTGTATCCCGACTTTCTCAAGTCGGCGCATAACTTATCCACGATTGCTGTTTCCAATCTAACGATTCTCTATAACATCGGCGCCATTCTCGGCTGCCTTGCCATCGGTCACTTATCGGAACGATTTGGCAGGCGTAACTCAATCATGCTCGCTCTTGCTGTCGCTGCTGTTTCGATTCCGGCGTGGGCTTTTGGTTCGTCGCTGATCGTTCTCGCGCTTGGATCGTTCATGATGCAGTTCGGCGTGCAGGGCGTCTTCGGCGTCGTTCCCGCGCATCTGAATGAACTATCGCCCGACAACGTGCGCAGCCTCTTTCCCGGCGTTGTCTACCAGCTTGGCATGTTATTTGGCGCGCCTTCAGTGGGCATTGAATATGCGCTGCGCAACCGGCTTGGCTATTCGTGGGCACTAACGGCGTTTGAGCTGTGCACAATCGCCGTTTTGTTTGTCATCTGCGGTTTCGGGCCCGAGCGCCGAGGGCGCGATCTCTCGGGCGCTTGAGGCTCGACAGTCTGCGCCGATCTACTTGCGGCCCTCGACGAGGATGGTGAGTTCTGAGGCAATGTTTGCCAGTATCTTTGCGGTAGTTGCATCAGGAGTGTCGTCGTGTGAGGCCAGGACCTCAAACTCACGAGCAAGTTCAGTTCCCCGCGTCAGATTGAAAGTTCCCAGCGATCCAGCCAGTTTATGCGCGGCGGCAACGGCCTCTCCGCGATCCTGTGCCGAAAGATTGTTGGCCGCGCAGGCCGCAGCCGCAGTCTTCAGCAGCTCAACACGTTTGCGAATCTCGGGCAGAAAGCGAGCCCACAACGCATCGATCGCCGCGGACAAGTCTCCACTCGCAGCAATTTTTGCCTCTGCGTGTTCTTGCGGCTTTTGTTCGTATTCCATGGCAGTGGGTGAGCTCAGCTCCAGCCCAGCACGCTGGCAATCTGGGCTGACAATGTCATCGGGTCGAAAGGCTTGAAGAGGACTGCCTCAACGCCGAGGTCTGCAAAGCGGCGCTGGTCTGAGTTTTGCACTTTCGCCGTCAGCAGCAACACCGGAATGTTGGCGGTTAACGGATTGTTGCGGAGTTCGCGAAATGTGCTTGGGCCGTCCATTCCGGGCATCATCACGTCAAGCAAAATGGCGTCGGGTTTGTGCTCCTGCGCGCGCGCCAGACCCTGCGCTCCCGAGCTCGCCGTGACAACAACCCATCCGGCGACGCTCTCAAGCGAGAGCGCGGCCACTTCACGAATGTCATCTTCGTCGTCGATGATGAGCACTTTACGGGCCACTGCATGACACCTCACTTGTTATTTTGTGCTGTCCAGCTGCAGATGTCGATGGGCAACGGTCCGGCAGGCATCGAATTGGGCAATGGAGCCAGGGGGAGTGGAGGGGCAGGGGATTGCGGCTCGTTACAGCTCGGTGGATGCTTCTTCCATCTGGCGCGAGCTGCGCAGCATGGTGAGCACAAGGGCTTCAAGCTGCTGCGGCTGCACGCGCGCCTTGGCCAGAAAGTGCGTGGGGCCGAGCGTCAGGTTGCGCCGCTCCGCTGGTGAAAGATCGCGGCCTGAGTACACCACCAGGGGCAATTGCGCGAGCGACTCGTGCTGCCTGAGCCAATCCACCACGTTGAAACCATCGCCGTCCGGCAGCCCGATGTCGAGCACCAGCAGGTGAGGCTGGAAGCTGAAGCAACCTTCAAGCGCCTGCTCGAGCGAATGCGCCAGCTTGACTGAGATGCTGTCGCGGGCAAACACTTCGCCGATCACGCCTGCGAGATCCTTGTCGTCCTCGACAATGAGAATGCGCGCCTTTTCGCCCGGCCCGCATAGAACGCGCGCCAGCTCGCCGAGCAACGCATCCTCCTCTATCGGCTTGGCCACCCATCCTGCTACGCCAAGCGCCGTGGCGTCCGGCATCGTGCCCGCGGCATGCGGATTGTCAACGCTCAGCAGAACCACTGGTGTGCGCGCTTCCGGATCCAGCTTGCGCAGCAACGGCAAAATCTCCCAGCCGTTCATCCCATCAAGCGACGTGTCCAGCAGAATCGCTTCTACACCGTCGTGAGCCGCAGCCAGCGTCTGTTCCAGGGTCCCCGTCTCTACCACGCGATAGCCGTGGCCCGTTAACTGGGCTGCAATGCGTAACCTCGAATCCACATTCGCTCCGCCCAGCAGCACGGTTCCATGACCGGTCTCGTTTTCAGGCAGTCCTGCAGGCGTTTCAAGGGGAACGGGATGATACGGAAGAAAGACTCTGAAGGTCGTGCCGCGTATCGGATTTCTCTCGGCCCAGATGCGCCCCGAGTGCTGCAGAACGATGGTCCGGCAAATCGCCAATCCGAGTCCGCTGCCGCCCTTCTGGCGCGAGTCAGAAGCGTCCACTTGCTGGAACCTTCCAAACACCGCCTCCAGCTTGTCGGCCGGAATGCCCCGTCCGTGATCGATCACCGACATCGTGACACCACTCACTCCCGGTCTGATCATGATCGAGACGGTCGAATTCGGAGGCGAGAACTTGACGGCATTCGACAGCAGGTTGGTGAGCACCTGCAACAGGCGATCGGGGTCGGCATCAATTTCAGCCTGAGTCGTGTCGTGGATCAACTGCACACCGGCCGAGTCGGCCACCGGCTGCATGTCTCCAATGGCTTGCCGCACGACATCGGAGAGTTGAATAGGTTTAAAGGTCAACGGTTCCCGTCCGCTCTGGATTCGCTCGAGGTCGAGAATGTCATTGATCAGCCGAACCAGGCGGTCGCTGTTGGTCATCGCGATGCGAAGCAGGTTTGCCGCCTTTTCATTCACCTCTCCCAGCATTCCTGAAGACAACAGTCCCAGCGCGCCGCGGATCGACGTGAGCGGCGTACGCAATTCGTGACTGACGGTGGAAATGAACTCGTCTTTCATCCGGTCGAGCGCATTACGCTGGCTGATGTCTCTGAAGCTCAACACAGATCCAGAAAAGCGTCCCTGGTCGAAGATTGGCGTCAGTGCATACTCGGCAGGGAACGAACTGCCGTCCGCGCGGAAAATGCTGTCTTCGCCCGAGGAGGCGGCCTGCCGGCTTGTTGCGCGCTTCAATGCGCAATCCTCCTGGCATTGGCGATTGGCTGGAGCAGTACCGTGCAGGAGGGCATGAACAGGTTTTCCAGTGAGCGAAGCAGCCGTCGATCCCAGCAGCCGCGCTGCAGCCGGATTCGCGAAGCTCACCTTTCCATGGCGGTCGAGGCCACAGATTCCGTCTGCCACGGAGTCCAGCAGAATTTCCTGTTGACGGTAAAGTTCATCGGCCCGGCCTCGCTCCTGCGAGCGAACCAGCATCTGGCCGAGCGATGCGGCCGCGGTTTCAATCGCCGCCATCGCTTCACGATCTTCGCGCAGCTTGAAATGGCAGTAGAACTCCAGGACCGCGAGCACGGAATTGCCCACGCGCACGGGAACGGCCCAGCCGGAGACCATATCCTTTTTCATCGCTGATTGAATGCGGGGGCTCACTGGCGCCGAGTTCAGATCGGCGATCCATACTGGGCGTCCATCTTTCCAGGCGCGTCCCGGCAGTTCAACCCCGTTGGCCAGTGTCTGCCCCATGCTCTCCTGAATCAGGGCCTCGGCCTTGCGCCCAGCAGCGCCCCATGCAGTCGAAAACTCAAGCCCCTTTTGCTTGGCGTCAACCCGCCACTTGATCACCAGGTCCCAGCCCTGCGACAGGCAGAGGGCCTCAAGAATCCGCATGGTTGCAACTTCCGGCGTAGCATTCTCGGCGACAATCTGGCTCACGACCAGTTGCAGGGCCAGCCGGTGCTCGCGCTGCTTTTGCTGGGTCACATCGCGCAGAAGGCAGCGCACGGCCAGAGGATTTCCGGCTTTCTGGCGCTGGCTCAGGTTCAGCTCAAACTCCAGAACCCGACCATCCCGCGCGTGGAAGCGAAGCGGGGCGTGATCAATCGCCTCTCCGTCGAGAGCGCGCCGGAACAACGCAGCCACTTCGCCTCGATAGTCCGGTCCAAAGAGTTCTTCAAACGAGTCAAGCGCCATCAGCGAGTGCTCGTCGGTGCCAAAGGTCCGCCTCCACGCGGGGTTGGCATAAAGGAAGCGCCCCGCCGGGCTCAAGGTGGCGATCATCTCGCTTGAACTCTCAAACAGATCGAGGAACCGCTCCTGTGACTCGCGCAGCGCCTGTTCTTTGTGGAGTGTGGAACTCTTGTCGATGGCTGCCGCCACCAGGCCATTGATGTCGCCGGTATGGTCACGTAGCGCGGAGATGTGCAGCGTAGCCGGAAAAACCGTTCCGTCCTTGCGTCGCAGTTGCGCGTCAAAGCTGGGAACCATGCTTGGCGGCAGCGCGCGCAGGCAATTCAGATAGGCGCTCATGCGGCCCGCAGAGGTCGCCTCTTCGGGGCGGTCCACGCCGCATAGCTTTTCCATCTCCTTTACCAGGCGAGCCCCTTCGCCCGGCGCCAGAAAATCAGACATCGTCCAGCCGTGCACGAGCTCACTGGCGTCCGATCCCAGTAATCGCTCGCCGGCGGGATTGACATAGATCAGCTTGCGGTCAAGGCCTACGGCCACCACTGCCGTCCCGGCAGAATCCAGAATCTCCTGCGTTGGGGAGGGAACGGGCTCAGCATCTGTTTCGCGCTTTTGCGCCGCTTTGCTGCCGGGGTTACGGCTGGGCAGCCGCAGCGCCAGCAGCAAAGCGGCAAGGCAGGCAGCCAGCATCAGCAGTCCATCGTAATCGGGTCCGGCAATCAGGCGTAATGCAACTGCGCCGGCAGCCAGAAGCAGGGCCGCGACCGCGAGGACCGTCCAGAGGATGAAAACTCTGCCCGCGCCCGCCGGTGAAGCCTGCTCATGGCCGGCTTCTCTTGTCTCCGCTGCTGGGTCCCCCATTGGTTCCCTCGGCTACTCAAAACCGTGCCTGGCGCACCCGTAAACACAGGGCCTGTGCGTAAAAGACTGCATGCACGCAGTATATGCAACAGTTTGCACGTAGTATATGCGTTTGCAGCTAGTTCCTCTAGGTAATTCGGAGCCCCGTACCACTTGGCGCTACCCCAGGGGTGGGGGAGGCAATTGCGACCTCCTCGCCGGGCCTTATACTTGCCTCATGTTGTTCAAGCGACCTGCTCAGCGTGCTCTTCTTGCAGTCCTTGTCGTGGCCGGGTGCCTCGCCCTTCATCCGACCGCAGCCCGCGCCTGGGGCAATGAAGGCCATCGCCTCATCAACCGCCTTGCGGCGGCGAATCTGCCCGCGGACATGCCGGAGTTTCTTCGTACCAAGGCCGCGATCGAGGAGATTGAGTATCTTGGTCCCGAACCCGATCGCTGGCGTTCTCCTGCGGAACCCGAACTGGTTGCGGCCCAGGCACCCGAACACTTCATTGACCTGGAGCCGGCTGATGCCCTTGGCCCCCTGCCGCACAAGCGGCTCGATTTTGAGGCCAAGGTCTATGCTGCCGGCGAGCGCCCTGAGAAAATCGGACTTCAGCCATGGGTGACGACTGAAGTATGGGAGCGCTTGAAGGCCGCCATGCGCCAGTACCGCGCGATGGCCGCAAATCACGAAGACACTCGTCCGGTCGAAGAGGCCATCCTCTTTTACGCGGGGTGGCTCGGCCACTACGTGGGCGACGGCTCGCAGCCCCTGCACACCACCATCCAGTACAACGGCTGGACCGGACCCAATCCCAACGGCTACACCACCGCGCATCAGATTCACTGGCAGTTTGAGGGGCCCTTCGTCGGGGCAAACATCCATGCTCCAGAAGTGCTGGCCCAAATGACGCCCACCAAGGCCATCGATGGCGACATCTTCGACGCCTACGTTGCCTACCTCCGCCACGCCAGCACCTATGTCGAGAAGGTCTACCAGTTGGAAAAGGCTGGCGGGTTTAGTGGGGAGGGAACGCCCGAGTCGCGCGCCTTCACCACCGAGCGCGTCGCCGCGGGAGCCAGCATGTTGCGCGACATGATCTACACGGCCTGGGTGGACAGCGGTGTGCCGGTGAACGACCCTTACGCTGGTAAATAGAAGATTGGGCTCAGGGTGAGAGCCTCAGAAGTTTTCTTGAGTGGTCAGCGTTTTCCTGGACTTTCTTTCTTGTTCCTGGGGTGGCCAAGATCCGCTTGCTCGTTTTCAGTCGCCCACTTCAGCAGGGGCAAGGGCGGGAATGCGCCGCAGCATCAGGGTCAGCGTGACCGTCATCAGCAGCACCGCTGGAATCGCCATCAGGACCCAGGCCAGGAGCGCGTGCCCAGCCAGGCTGGACATCTGCGTAACGAGTTCGAAGGGGGAATACCCCAAGATCTGCCGGGTCGAGGGTGCAGGTGCGGATCCGGAAGCGAGCAGCCATCCGCCCATCCTCACAAACGGCACAATCATGACCAGTTGCAACGGCATGGCCAGGTAGTTGGCCACCTGAATAGCTGGCAGATTGAGTCGCAACGTGAGCGCCAGACCCGCGCAAAGTACGGTTGGAATACCGACCACGGGGATGCAGCCGATGGCAAATCCGAGAGCCAGCGTGAGAGCCAGTCGCTGGGGTGACATGCCCTGCCGCAGCCACACAGCGGCGTCGTGCTTGATCGACTTGGGGGAAAGTCGCTCCATCACACTCTCACTCTTAATACGATTAGACAACGGATTTGGATTTTTGAATAAGACTTTGGTGTGATTTTTGATCAAACTTTCGTGAACGGTCCAATTCCGAGTCGCGGAGTTGGCTTGTTGGAAAATGGGACCGGATACCGGCTTGTACAGCGCGGCACATTGAAGGCGTTCGTTTGCCATGAGATACCGCCATCTGCGATACACTTGGACCCGATGCGGGTGTTTGGAATCGATTGTGGAACCGAGATTACCGGCTACGGTGTCGTGGAGCCGGACGAGACCGCGCGCGAACAGCGTCTGGTCTGCAAAGCCATGGGAGCTATCCGGCTCAGCAAAACAAAATCCACCGCCGAGCGTCTTGAACAGGTGTTTCGTGAACTCTCCGCTGAAATTGAGCGTTGGCAGCCTGATGTTGTCGCGATTGAAGAGGTCTTTTATTCGGTGAATGCCAAGTCGGCGCTCAAGCTGGGCCAGGTGAGGGGAGTGGCGCTGCTTGCCGCGGCTCGCCAAGGTCTGCCCGTGGCTGAGTACGCACCTCTTAAAATCAAGTCCAGCGTGGTTGGCTACGGCCTCGCAAAAAAGGAGCAGGTTCAGTTCATGGTGGCCCGTCTTCTCAATCTGGCCGAATTGCCCCAACCTGCCGATGCGGCAGACGCCCTGGCCATCGCCATCTGCCACATCCACACGGCGCAGACGCTGGGCCTGCAGAACCAGCCCCAAACGCCAGTGCGGAGCGCCGCCCGATGAACCGTGTTTCGTTCCAACCGGTTTTGACGCTCTTTGCCCTGCTTCTCGCCGCGCTGTCCCCTCCGGCCTACACCCAGCAGTGGCCTGCCGCCGATCCAGTCGTCACGGTGGACTTCTCCAATCCCGGCACGAACCCCGCGCACTGGGTGTTGATCCTTCATCCCGACGGCAGCGGCCATTTTCACTCTGAACACGGAGTCGCTCCATCCAACGAATCCCAGTCGATGGATGTTCCGGACGTGGATCGCGACGTCCGGCTCAGCCCGGATTTCGCCGCGCACGTTTTTCAGGTAGCCCGCGGGCACCACTGGTTCCGCGAGGACTGCGACAGCCATATGAAGGTAGCCTTTCAAGGCTGGAAGAAGATCAGCTACGCGGGACCGGAAGGACAGGGAAGCTGCACATTCAACTTCTCAAAGGACAAGGATATCGCCGAACTCGGAGACACGTTTGTGGGCGTCTCCGAAACCATTCGCGAGGGCGCTCGGCTTGAGCTCTTGCTGCAGCATGACCGGCTAGGTCTGGATCAGGAGACCGAATTCATGGTCGACGCGGTGAAAGATGGCCGGTTGCGCCAGATAGGCGTTATTCGCGACATCCTTGAACGCCTCGCCGATGATCCGGAGGTGATGGACAGGGTGAGGAAGCGGGCGCGGGTGTTGCTCGCTCGCACGGGAGCGTAGAATTCATTTTGTTGCAGATTTTGCGCGACATTTTGATCCTTCAGGGTGTCCTATAGAAGTTGGGGTGCGTTTGGGGAGGCACACAATGATCAGGCACAGGCTTATGGCATTCTCGGGTCTTGCGGCATTGGCGATTTCAGCCTTTCTGTTGGCACCGGCCAGCAGGGCGGACGACGCCACTCAGCCGGCTGCGGGCGCGGCTCGTCTTAGCAGTGTTGAGGGCCAGGTCAGAATCTCGCAGGGTGGCCAGGTGCTCGCCGACCCCGCCCTTGTGAATGCTCCACTGTTTACAGGAACCCGTGTTGAGACTGGCGATGACGGCAAGGCGGAGATTCAGTTTGACGATGGCAGCGTCGTTCGACTGGCTCCAGGCAGCGCGCTGCTGCTTACGGTGGTTGCGGCCCAGGGCTCCGCGGTTGGCCTGGAGAGCGGCCTCGCCTACTTCGAACTGCAGGGAGGCGCCCAGGGCGCGCCGTTGCGTGTTGCGTTTGGTGACAGCGTGGCCACTGCCACCGGCTTCACCGTCCTGCGCGTCAAACTCGACAGCCCTCCGGGCGAACTTGCCGTTTTCTCAGGCAATGCCCATCTGGAGCGTGGAAACTCCATGGCCGTCGATCTGCATGGCGGCCAGAGCGTTGCGCTCAACGCCACCGATCCCGGCCACTACAACCTTTCTGATTCCATTGAGCCGGATTCGTGGGACTCCTGGAACTCCGATCGCGATCAGGCTCTCAACGCCGAAGCCGCCGACCAGACCGGCGCAGCCACTAACTTTGCCAACAACAGCACTCCGGCATGGAACGACCTGGACGCCAATGGCAGCTGGTACAACGTTCCCAGCCAGGGATACGTCTGGTCGCCCTATGACGCCTCCAATTCCGGATTCGATCCCTACTCCAACGGGAACTGGATGGCAACTCCGGGCTACGGCTACATCTTCGTCTCCGGCTATCCGTGGGGCTATCTGCCGTACCAGTGCGGTGCCTGGAACTTCTATGACGGGTTTGGCTGGGGCTGGGCGCCCGGCTTGGGCATGGGCGGATGCAATCCATGGTGGGGGACCGGCGGTTATCGCGGTCCGAACCTCGGCAATTTGCCCCGCGGTTATCGCCCGATCCGTCGACCCATTCTTCTCGGGCCCGGAAACCGCCTTGCCGCTTCAGTCGTCCCGGTAAAACGGGGATCCTTCGTTGCTTCGGGTTCGCTGCCCGTGCGTAATCGGTATGCACCAGCGGAGATTGCCGGCGCAACCGTTGCGCCGTTGCGTCCGCTTCCTTCGCAACAGCACTATCAGCCCACGCCCTCAGGATTTGTCTATCATCCTGCTGGTGGCTATCAAGGGACGAGGAGCGAAAATTACCCCACGAGCGACGTGCGTACCTCTGGGGGAGGCCGTGCAAGCTATGCGCCGGCGCCCGAGCCCCGGTACACGGCGGTGCCTAACGTCCCTCGGCCCAGCGCCCTGGTTCCTCAGCCCGGCGCTGCGAATGGCGCGTCGAATGCGAACACCGGAGCACCCGTACCCGGCGTACCACCCGGTGGCCGTGTAGGCAAACCGCCAGACGCTCATCAGAGCTGGTCAACTGGCCGTACAAACAACAATGTCGCGCCTCCGGCCAGCCAGGCCCCACGCAACTATAGTCCGCCTCCTTCGGCTTCCCGTCCGTCCGGCGGCGGTGGAAGCCCTGGCAGCTTTGGTCCAAGCGGTGGTGGTGGCGGCTCGCACTCCAGCGGCGGCGGCAGCTTTGGTGGTGGCGGTGGCTCGCACTCCAGCGGCGGCGGGGGACACCACTAATCGCCTGCGCGAACCGCGATCCTGCGGTCCAAATTGACGTGGTTTCGGAAGACTCAGGTCGGAGCGGGGCAGCTGTGCTTACCCCGTTCTGCTTTCTCTTTGTCGAATCTCAGATTCTTCCGCGCAATGAATAACGCCTGCGCGCACGAATGCAGGCGAAATTTAGATAGCTTTGCCGATCTAGACGAAGCGCTGATTTGCTTTTCATGAGCACGGAAAAATCTGTCGATCAACAAGCGTAGAACGCCCTCGGCTGCGCTGGTTTATTGTGAACGACATCGAACAACCTTCGAAGACTAGCAGCTGACTTTTTGATCAAATTCGGAAATGTCATATTCGCCGAGATGAAGAGGATAGCGGCCGTGCTCGCGAACGAGCTGAACAACATATTCATAGCTGGCGGGAGGTACGTTCCCCGGAACAGAGTGGTCGGATTGAAAGATGAATCCACCCCCCTTGGCAGCGTTCAGTTTTGTGAGGACCGCGGCCTTTAGTTCCTCACGACTTCCGGCCGCCCACAATTGCACATCCATATTTCCGCAAAACCCGATGCGATGACCAAATCGCCGACGCAGGTCGATGGCATCCATTCCCGCCTTGAATTCCAGCGGATTGTACGCATCGACGCCAACCTCGATGAAATCCTCAAAGATCCGATTCACGTTTCCGCATCCGTGGTAAATCACAGGCAGACCATGAGAGTGACACTCGTCGATGAGAGCTTTCACGCCCGGTTTGAAATGGCTGCGCCAGAAAGCCGGAGAAAACATCATCCCTTTCTTATAGGCAACATCGCCCCAGATCACGATGCCATCGAGATGACCGTCCGCCGCTTTGATTTGCGCCTTAACGATTTCGAGAGCGTACTCGTTGATTCGATGGGCAAAGCGCGCAATCTCGTCCGGATACATGCCCATCCAGCACATCGTGTTCTCAGATCCGATAATGCGCCACATCGTCTCGTGCGCTTCGCAAACTCCGCCAAATACCGGAAAATCAGTCCAGGCAGCATTTATGCGATCAACGAATGAAGGCAGATTGCGATTGAATGAGTCTCCAACGCCATTGATCTGATCGTCCCCCGCTGAGAAGTAGCGGCGCGTATCCCACGGATCGTCAAATTCGAAAGCAATCATTTTATCGATGGTGTCCGTATCAAAGCTCAGGAACGCGGGCATGGCCTGGTTGAATTTCTTGAAGAGAACTGCCTCGAATCCCGTGCGGACAACCACCTCCTCGGGAGAATCCTTCAAAACCTCGAACGGCTTTATATGTGGATCGAGGTTTGGATTGAACTGCATCCAATCCAGGTTGTAATAGCGGTAAATATCCGCATCTGCTGACAGGTCAAACTCCTCGCGCCAGCGTTTGAGGAAGCTGCCCCAGAAGAAGTCGCTCACGGGAACGCGGTCTGGTTCCTGATGACTCAATGCGGCCTTCATGCGTGCGAGTTTTTCAAGACAATTTGCAGTTCGTTCCATAGCAGTGTGCTCCAGGTAATTAAGTTATTCCCCCAAGGTGAGTGCCCCAGGTAAGCATCAGGATGGCTCCGGTGAGGACTGCGATCCCAAAGCCAATCATCAGGCGCGTGCTGGCCGCGCTTCCTCTCCATTCCCTGAACAGGATGGCCAGAAGATTACTGAAGAGGACCAGCATGATCATGTGAATTGCCCAGCTGCAGAACTCATATTGCTGACCCAGGTGGACGTGCCCGAGATTGTAGAAGAAGAACTGTCCATACCAGAGAGTTCCGGTCATCAAGGCGAGCAGGTGATTCCGTGTGACACGCTGTGTTCCCCCCTCAGCGGGAAGCGCTACCAGTTCGCCGATCGAACGGTTTTTCCTGGCGAGATAGAGGCTGAATACCGCGGCAGTGAGGAAGGCACCGGAGTTGACAAATATGTAGGACACGTTGCCTTTCCAAACACCCGCTCCCAAACGCTCCGCCACATCGGCCACCGGAGCCGCCACCTCAAGCGCCAGGCCGTAGACGGCGGAAAAAATCCCGGCCACCAGGGATAACGCGAGCCCTTTGATGAGCGAAAACTCACCGCGTTCTCCGGCGACCGCATCGAGGTCGCGCTCCTTCAGCCGGCCGGCAACGCCGCAGATCGCAATCCCCAGCGCGCCCGCGGCTATTCCGGCCAGTACCCATGCAGAACCGGGACGCCCGACGATTGCTGCAACTTGTCCGCGGACGAGGGGTGGAATTATTGTGCCGAGGATACTGGAGAGGCCGACCGCAATTGAGTAGGTGAGCGAAAACCCGATATAGCGGATTGAGATGTTGAATGCAGTACCACCGATGCCGTAAACGATTCCCATCAGAAACGCGAACAACATCCTGTCGGAGGGGGCTTGGGCCAAGACAAGCCGAAGATGAGGAATGGTGATGAGGGCGCCGGCGATGGGGAGAACAAGCCAGCACCAGAATGCCTGCATGATCCAGAACGATTCCCAGGACCATTTCTTGATGTACTTCTGAGGCGCGTAACAGTTAGCCGACAAGAATGCGCCGTCTGCATGGAACTCGATGCCAAGCGGAAGACTTGGTGTGATCATGCGCGAGAGCTCCAGTCGATGACGCTAATGCCAACGATTGTCAGGAGGAGCAGACGCGTGCACATGAATTTCCTTTGGAGGTTAACCTCGAAGCTACCAAGTCTACACGAGAAACTCAATGTCTATTCCTTTCGGAACTGCAGCTATCGTCATTCTTGTTCTGACTTCTATCGGAAAAAGTAATCCTGCGGCAGCAGCTTGCGGGGCTGGATCGCAGCTACTCCCGGCCGCGAGTGTTTCGGGCTTCAAAAACTCTACTGGCAGCCGCCCTCGCCGGCTGGCGTATATACTTCATCCGACGCTCAACCGAATGTCAAGCGAGGCCGTCTGCGTGATCTATGGCGGCGACAGAAAGGAACCAATGCGCCGACCCAGTCCCTCTCAACCCCAGGCTCCGTGCGGTCCTGCGGATTTAGGCAACAATGACCAAGCGCTCAGCAGGCGCCATTTTATCGGTCTGCTGGCGGCCGCGGCCGGCACAGGGGTGGCCGGCCCGGTCAGCGCAGCCGCAGCTGAATCAAAGCGCGACGTCTACATCGTGCCCAATTTCCATCCAGCAAGCTGCGGTTGGCTTACCACGTTCTCACACGAGCGCGTTTATTGCGCCAACAGCTATCTGACCCATCTTGACCGCGTTGATACGGACTCAAACTACGCGTTCGTCCTGTCAGAGATCAACAACATTATCGCCATCAAGAACTTTCGTCCAGAGCGCTTTGAGGACCTGAAGGCCCGCGTTCGCGAGAAGCGCGTTGAGCTGGTGAACGCCATGTTTCTTGAGCCCACGATCAACCTCTCTGGGGGAGAAGCACTTGTGCGTATGGGCGTTCTGGGCTTGCGCTGGTATCAGCAAGTCTTTGGACTTCAGCCTCGCTATGCGTGGACAATCGATGTTTGCGGGACCCATGAGCAGATGCCGCAGATTTCCGCGGGGCTCGGGCTGGATGCCATGGTCTATACCCGCAAGAATCCCACCGGCAAAACCATCTACTGGTCGGTTTCGCCCGATGGTTCAAAGATTCTCACTCTGAGCCCGGGCCACTACAGCGAGGCTGAGCCCATCTTCTCCAGCAAGACTCCGCTCACGGTGCAGCAACTTCATGCGCTTGACATGTTCTTCGGTTGGAAAGAAGGATTCATCCCGCCTGGAGCGCCAGTCCTGGTCCTCGGTGGTGGTGACGATTACTCCTGCGCTCCGGATGTAAAAGATTATCCGTCTCAACTCCTGAATCAATGGAAGGCTCTTGATTCCGAGAGCCGCATCCGCTTTTCCACGCTCAGCCAGTACGTCGATGCCGTGCTCCCCGGTATTGAGTCGGGGAAGATTCAGATTCCCACTACTCACGCGGGCACCGCCTACGACTTCGACGCATTCTGGATCGAGAACCCCGAGGTAAAGACGCGCTACCGCACCAGCGAGCAGGCGCTTCAGGCAGCCGAGATCCTCTCCACAATCGCCAGTCTCCGCGGCAAATACAGCTACCCGGTTAAAGACACAAACAGCGCGTGGACCCTCATGTGCCTCAACATGGATCGAAATACTCTCTGGGGTTCCGCAGGAGGGATGGTCTTTGTGAGTGAGAGCTCCTGGGATGTGCGCGACCGTTTTGACTGGGTGAGCGCCACCACCACCCGCGTCCTTGATGAAGCGGCTCGCGCCCTGCTGCACGAGGGCGCAGCCGTCGGACTCTTCAATCCGCTTAACTGGAGGCGCTCGGACCCGGTCGTCCTCGAACTCCCCGCCGGAAAGAGCCTGGAACACTTGCCTTGCGAGGCTCTGCCAAATGGCTGCGTGCTTTGCATTCCAGGACTGCCTGCTTTCAGCATCGGGGGCCGCAAACTCTCCGACGCTGCGCCCTCTCAGCCGCAAACGGTCGATACCTCCGCTCCAATCGAAACGGCAAACTACGTCGCACAGATCAATCCAAAGACCGGAGCGCTCTCGAGCCTCCGCCTCAAGCCTTCAGGCCGCGAACTGCTGCGTGAACCAGCGAACGTTATCGTGGCCGAGCGGCCCGCCAAGGAGGAGAAGAACCCAGGCGACTTCATGGCCCCACGCCCCCGCCGAGTGAAACTCGACTCATCAAGCGACCACGATTCCCAGGTCAGGATTGAACGCGGACCCGTTTCGATCAGCGTCGAGGCGGTCAGTACTTTCTGGGGTGGTGGCTCGTTGATCCGCCGCGTGCGGTTCTACCATGACTATCCGCGCATCGACTTCGAGACCGAACTCAACGACATCCCCGATTACTCGGTTGTGATAGCCGAGTTTCCCCTCGCGGAGGATGTCGTCGAAGTTCGGCGCGGCATTCCCTATGGCTTTGCGCATAGTGGGTGGGCGCGTCCCAATCCCGAACTACCCGGCTGGAACAAAGGCATCGTTCCAGCTGTGCGCTGGATGGACTTTGAACTCGCCGGTGGAGGCGGTGTGGCACTCCTGGATCGTGGCCTCACTGGCCGCGAAATCAATGGCAACACGCCCTTGATCTACCTGCTCAATGCCGAAGACCAGTACCACAAGTTCGACAACCCATGGACCAGCGGGAAAGGCAGGCACGTCTTCAGCTATGCGTTGGTGCCCCATGCAACTCCCTGGAAGCAGGCCCGCATTCCTCACATCGCCTGGGAGTATAACCAACCTCCTGTCCTGCTCGACAAGGTCTCGATCAGTCCGAGCGAGGCGTTCCTTGAAACCTCCGACAACATCATCGTGGAGGCCATGCGCAGGGAAGGGGACCACATAGAACTGCGTTTTGCTGAAACACTCGGCATCGCGGGAATCGCAACCATCAAGCTGTCCGTTCCCCACGGCCCGGCCTACATCACCGACCTCACAGGCAGGCACAAATCCAAGCTCTCCGGCTCAGGAGCGTACACAATTCCCGTCCAGCCCCAGCAGATTGTGACCCTCCACTTTGAGACAGCGCACACGCTGCCCGTTCCAGACCCCATCATGGCATGGGATGAATTCGTGCCCAAGGAAAAACTGGCCGCGCTCCACGCCTACGATCCGAACGTGAAGGGGCATCCACCCTTTGGAGGTGGAAGCGCGACCTTCTGACGGGCGCCCGTTTTGATTTTGGGTGACTGGAGCATCTCGGTCTCAGGAACCAGACTAAAGGGTAGTCTGGTTCCTGAGGCACTAACCGCAAAGCCTTTACCGCTCTGCTGGTGTTCCGCGCTTCCCGTTGTTTCTGCACGGGAACCAGCGACGGTTTGTTAAGTTACTCGTTTACTCAAACGCCGCCGATCCGACTTACCGCGCGTAATCGGCCAGTTTGAGCACATAAGCGTAGTTGCCGGGCAGATGCTCCGGCAGCGTCACCTGGAGGTTACCGTCTGCGGCCTTCGTCTCCAGCGGTTTGACCTCGCCCAAAACGGTCACCTGCATGCCCGGCCGCGCGGCCACACCCACAATCGTCGCCGTCCGCGCTTTTGGAGCACCGAGGATCGTCGCGTATAGATCACTCCCTTTGCGTGTGAAACGCAAATCATCGCCTTCGGCAGTCTTGCCCACGGCGCGCTCCCACGGGGTTGTGTCGTAGATGGCATCGCCATTCTGCTTGAGCCAGGCTCCCAACGCCTTCAAACGCTCCATCTGCACCGGAGGAATGGTTCCATCGGCTTCCGGCCCAACGTCCAGCAGCAGGTTACCGTTCTTGCTGACAATGTCAACCAACATGGCGATCAGAGCGGCCGGAGCGATGGTTTCCGCTTCACCTTCGGCGCGGTTATAGCCAAACGACCGCCCCAGACCGCGGCACTCCTCCCACTTCTTCTCACTTATCTTCTCGACGTTCTGATACTCCGGCGAAACAAAGTCGGCATGCTTGATTCCCAGCCGATCGTCTACGACTCCATCCGGCACAGCATTGTAGTAGTCGGCTTCAACCTGCATGGGCCGGCCTGTTTTCGGCCAGTCGATGTCGTTCCACAGGACCGCCGGGTGATAACGATCAATCAGCTCATGAATCTGCGCGAAGGCGTAGTCTCCGTAGGCCTGCGATTCCGGCCTGACTTCAAGATAGTCCTGCGCGGTTTCGATGGGGCCGGAGTTGAAGGTCCAGTCGTACCCGCCGGAGTAATAGAGCCCCATCTTCAATCCATCTTTGCGTACTGCGGTGGTCAGGTCGCCGACAATGTCCCGCTCCGCGTGGCGCTCATTTTGAGGAATTGAAGGATTTGGATTCACCGTCGTGCTCGGCCAGAGCGTGAAGCCTTCGTGGTGCTTCGTCGTGAGAACCACATAGCGGGCCCCTGCGTCACGGAAGGTGTCTGCCCACTTGTCGGGATTCCACTTCTTCGACTCGCGGTTGAAGATGGGAGCAAAGTCGTAGTAGCTGAAATTGGCCCCGTAGTGCTCTCGTTGATAAGCCTGCGTGGGTGAGCCCGGAACGCGCATGACGTTGAGGTACCACTCGGCATAGGGGTTGTATTTGATGTAGTCCGCGCTTGTAAAGTCGTGATCGGGATGGGAGAGCGGCGCCCAGCCTGGCACCGAGTACAGTCCCCAATGGATGAAAATTCCCAGCTTCGCTCCCGCATACCACTGTGGCAGCGGATGACTGTCAAGCGACGCAAGCGTCGGCTCATACTTCACCTTGTCTTGTGCCGTGCACACTACGCATGCCGGCAACAGCAATCCTGCCAACACTAGAAAGAATCCAACTCGACCGATCATTGCCAAATCTCCTTCAGAACTTCACTTATCGGTAACGCTAACGTCAACGTATAATAGCTCGCCGTTTCGCTTCTGCCAAACTTATAGTGCAAGTGCGCGCCGGAGCCTAGCGTTCACTGTGCATCAGGCGAATTCAACGAGACGGGCCGCAGGGCTTGCCTTCGCACATCGCGCCGGTAATGCCTTTGCCTTCGGTGATGGTATAGATGCGGTCCACCGCCGGCAGCTTCAGGATCTCTTTACTGCCAGAGGGCCAGTGAATCTCGGCGGTGCCGGCATCGCTGGCGTCGCCCAGGCCGAAGTGGACGCGAAAATCGTTTGAGGAAAGGTAGCTCCCGCCGCTCAAGACGTCTCCTCGCTGACGCATCCGGTTTGCTGTCAGGTAGACCGATGCGCCGACCGCGTCGCGTGGGCTCTTAGGTCCGCCGATGAGCTTCATCTCGACCCAGTGATGGTGGTCGGGATTGACGTTGCGCAAGAGCACCGGGGCCCCGTCCATGCTGCTGATGACCACGTCTATTTTGCCGTCGTTGAAGAGGTCACCAAAAGCTGCGCCACGACCGACGGTGACCATCGCCAGTCCTGTTCCCTCGACCGCAGGCACAAGGTCGAATTTGCCATTGCCGAGGTTGTGATAGAGCAGCGCGCGTTGGGCATAGCTTTGTCCCCACTCCGGATGCAGATCGACCTGCGGATAGACGTGGCCGTTGACAATGAAAAGATCCTTCCATCCGTCGTTGTCGTAGTCGAGGAATCCATCGCCAAATTTCACAAAAGGGATGGCTGACTCGGCAACTCCGGCCTGATAACTGACATCGGTGAAGGCTCCTTTGCCATCGTTCCGGAAGAATATGGGGTAATCATCTGAGAAGGTTGTGCTCACCACTGAGAGATGTCCGTTGTTCTCGTAGTCTCCCACGGCGAGTCCCATATTGGCCGCCTCACGTCCATCTCCGTTGAGCGCGAATCCGGTTTCGTAACTTTGGTCCTTGAAGGCGCCGTTTCCCTGGTTGATATACAAATAGTTCGGCGTGGAATCGTTGGCCACCAGGATGTCCGGCTTGCCATCGTTGTTGACATCGGCAAACAGCGCATCGAGACCGTAATAACCATTGGGCCCGTCCACGCCCAACTTCTTGCTGACATCGGTAAAGGTTCCATCGCCGTTGCTGTGGAAGAGGTGGTCGTGCGCACCCTGAAGTCCGCGCGGGCCGCACATGACCTTTACTCCGCGATACTGGCAGAAGTCGTAACCAGCGGAGTTGGAGCCGGAGAGCGGAGCGTTTTTCAGGTCGAGATCGATATAGCCGGCCACAAACAGATCGAGCTTGCCGTCTCCGTCGTAGTCCCCGAAGGTGGCGCCGGTGTGGTCAATCGCCACGTCGGCCGAACCTTCGTCGAGGGCCACACCGGCCTGCACCGCGACATCGGTAAACGTGTGATCGTGATTGTTGCGGTAGAGCCGACTGGCGCCGACGTTGGTCACGTAGAGATCGGGCCAGCCGTCGTTGTCGTAATCGCCGACAACGCAGCCGGTTCCCCATCGGTCGTTCGCTACACCTGCGCTCGCGGTGACGTCGGTGAACGTGCCGTCATGATTGTTATGGAAGAGGGCCGCATGAGGTGAAGGGGCCTTCCCCGCCAGAGCGTCTGGCGTCGAGCCGTTCACAAGATAGATATCGAGCCAGCCGTCGTTATCGTAATCAAGCAGGCAGACGCCGGAGCCTTTCGCTTCAATGATCACTCGTTTATCCGGCGTACCGGTTACATTCCGCCACTTTGAGAGGCCGGCCTTTTCGGTTGCGTCGATGAACACAACCGGACCCGTCTTTACGAAACCACCTGCCGTTATGGGGCGGTGCTGACTATCGAAGACGGCTGCCTGCGGGCCGGCGTTGGTCATTTCTCCGCCTGCTGCCTGCCCCTGCTGGCCGGCCGCGATGACCGTGGCTGGAGCGATGCGCGGCACGAGAGCGAGCAAGGCGCAAGACGCCGACAGCAGAAGAACAGACGGGACCCATGGATGACGAATGTATCTCCCAACGCGGACCCTCAGGACGGAGTCAAGGGGCCGAACGTGGAACCGGTAGAATCGCAAATTGTTTTTACCTCTCCGGGACATGGTACAACGCGACTGCGCGGCGGATCGATGAGCGGGTATCTACGCGCGGGCGCTCCACAGATCGTCTGCGCGCGCCAGATCGCATGCGCGGCGCCAACGCGAACTTCAAATCAGCGAGCATCAACTCCGCCGATTTGAAACTGCTCCGTAACTGCCTCTGCGCACGATCCAAGCCGCTCTTTGTCAGCCAAATTCGCAGTTAGCGCAAACCTAGCCGGGAAGAGGCGTCTTGCCAAGATTTCATTCAAGACGTTGATCTGTGACTCAAAGTCAAGGGTCGTTGCCCGGGCCGGAGAGATCCAGCATGTTCAAGAAAATGTATTAAATCAATAAGATACACGGAGCCAGCATCATCGGCAGCCATTTTATCTGAAAAATATGTTGACAGTTGCGTGTCCGGCTACTATTGTTGGATCCCGGTAAAGTAATCGTTAACTTTCCGGTTCGGAAACTCGCACAAAGAGGAAGTCGTAAACGTTATCGCAAACGTTATCTCTGGTGAGCACCAACAACTCTAAAGGAGGCAGTATGGTGAAGTTAGTGAGGAGACTCCAGGACAGGCATTGGCATCCTGGGCTACTTGTGGTGCTTTTGAGCATTGCATGCTTGATAGCCCCGGCCGCCATGGCCCAGCAGGCAACAGCGAACGTCAACGGCGTCGTCAAGGATCCAAGCGGCGCTTCAGTTGCAAATGCGCAGGTTGCGCTCACGAACGTGAACACGGGCGTCGTGAGGAGAACAACCAGCAACGCCGATGGAATTTACGACTTCCCGAGCGTCGTGCCGGGCGTCTACAGCATGCAGGTTTCCGCGGCCGGCTTTTCCGCGGTGTCGCAGCCGGCGGTAACCCTCCAGGTCGGCCAGACTGCAACCTTCGACTTTCATCTGGCCGTCGGCGCTACAACAAGTACCGTCACGGTAACCGCCGCAGCCCCCGCGCTGGAGACTTCAACCTCTGAGCTGGGCACGGTAGTTTCTCCGGCGCAGGTCAACGACCTGCCTTTGAACGGCCGCAACTTTACCGAATTATTGACAATGCTGCCGGGTGTCTCAAACATCAATACCGACCAGAACAGCGGCGGTGGCGGCGGCTGGAATGGCGCGTCGATCGGGCAGTTCAGTTTCCCGGCTGTGAACGGCGCCCGCAACCGCAGCAACATGTTCATCCTTGACGGCGGCAACGATTTGAACACGCTGTCTGGAACATACAATTATTCGCCCATCATCGACGCCATTCAGGAGTTCAAGAGTCAGGGCCACAACGATCTGGCCGAGTACGGCGGCGCTGCTGGAGCCACGGTGAGCGTGGTTACAAAAGGCGGAACCAACGAGTACCATGGCGATGCGTGGGAGTTCCTGCGCAACCAGGTGATGGACGCCAAGCAATACTTTGGGACGTCAGTAGCTCCCCTGCGGCAGAACCAGTATGGCGCTTCGATCGGCGGTCCGCTTTCGATTCCAAAGCTGTACAACGGCAAGAACCGCACCTTCTTCTTCGTAGCCTGGGAGGCTTACGCGTACCGTTCCGCGGTGGAAACCGGAACGCTGGGACCAACGGCTGCGATGCGCGCCGGCGACTTCAGCGCCCTGGGCGTTCCCATCTACGATCCGACAACCGTGGTTGCCAGCGGCAACACTTACACGGGCGAAACCTTCACCCAGGAGTACAACGAAGGGCCGGGCAACACGGCTTTGTGCGGCGGCGACATCAATTGCATCCCACAGAGCCGGATCAATCCGATCTCGGCGCTCTATGAAACGATCATCCCGAACAGCGGGAACCTGGTCAACGGAAGCAACCTCTATGTCCCCGCAAGGACCGACTACGACCAGCAATCGGGAACGGTTCGCGTGGATCAGAACTTCGGCAACAATAACCAGGTCATGTTCCGCTACAGCCAATTCGATCTGTTCGAGACAAGTCCATCGGGCACAATTGGCGATGCCTTTATCCACGTTCCCGGCCACAACTACATCGGGCACTGGACGCACACCTATAGTTCGACGGCCTTCTCTGACGTGTACTTCGCCAGAAACTACGGATACACCTACACCGGCACCTCTCATGCCGGCGAGGATGCGGCGTTTATATCGCAGTTGAAGACCGACGGGATGTCGCCGTTCTTTACAGTCCTGAACAACACGGATTATGCCCCGCAGTATTCAGCGAGCGGCTATGTCGGGTTGACCGGTTCGCAGTTGCAGTCGACCGGATTGGGGGATGACTGGGAGTTCGGTGGTTCATTCACCAAGATCCTGGGCAGACACACCATCAAGGCCGGCGCTGATTTTGTGACCAACAACTTCACCTCGCCGATCGCATACTCCAATATTGGTTTCTCAGCCCAGCAAACCGCGGGTGTCGGGGCAAACCAGGGCGTCGGCGGAAATAGCTGGGCGTCATTGCTGCTCGGTATTCCATCCTCAGCCGGCTACCGAAACATCCACGAAGTGGCTAATGGCGGATGGATCGACGGGATATTCATCCAGGACCAGTTCAAGGCGACGAGCCGTCTGACCCTTAACCTCGGCTTCCGCAACGACATGGTTTACACGCCGATTTATGGGACCGGTAACGCCGGCAACTACTACACCGGCAATGCCGACCCTGTTACCGGCCAGTACATCCTCAACGCGCTTCCGCCCAACTGCTCGGCGACCCAGGGTGCGCCCTGCATTCCGACGGGCATCTACACTGCATCCAGCACGCCTGCTCCGGGCGGACTTCCTGCGCACGCAGTCGTCAGCTCGACTTCCCGCGTGATTAAGAACTCACTTTTCGACTGGGCTCCCCGAGTCGGCCTCGCCTACCGCCTGAATGACAAGACAGTCATTCGCGCAGCGTATAGCCGCTTCTTCGACGAGTGGGCAGACATTACTCAACTCTCGCAGAACTTCGGCGGCAACTGGCCGGCGGTCGCCACCGACCAAAACAACGGTCTGAACCTCAACATTCCAACGGTGACTTCGGCCGATCCGCTTCAATTTGGCAGTGGTGGATCGATCATCTATCCAATTAACGATTTCAGCCAGGTGAGCCAGTGGATGGTGGATCCGAACTTCAAGACACCGGTCTTCGACCAGTGGAACGCAGGTATCCAGCGCCAGCTACCGGCCAATATGACTCTCGATGCGAACTACGTTGGTTCCAACGGCAGGCATGAGGACTGGGGACCGGTCTTGAACGTACCGCAACCAGGTCCTGGCGATGTTCAAACCAGGCGCCCATACCCCTACATGCTGCAGCAATGGTTCGACCAGAGCGTGGGTAACAGCCGTTACAACGCCCTGCAGGTGACCGTCACTGAACGTCCCACGCATGGGATCAACTTCATGGCTGCTTACACGCTGGCACAGGCAAACGCAGACGGCTGCAACCTGGGCGCAAGCTGCGAATCGCAGAATCCGTACAACAAGAAGGGTGATTACGGCACCTCGGACCTCAACGAGCGGCACGTGTTCTCGGTGTCCTTTGGAGCGGCGTCGCCCTACGACAAGTCTCCCAATAGGCTGGTCTCTACTGTGGCTGGCGGATGGGCTTTGAACGGCATTGTGCAAATCACTTCGGGAAAGCCTTACACGGTGACCACCGGGGCGGATGCGGAGAATGTTGGCTGCTGCAACCAGGAACGAGCGAACCAGGCCAGCAACCCAAGCAGCGGCGTCCCTCACAATGCTACCGAAATTCAATGGATCAACCCCGCCTCCTTCACGCAGCCGGCGGCGTTCACATACGGCACTGAACGGCCGAACTCGTTGGTGGGCCAACATTGGAACAATGTCGACATGAACATCGCCCGTAAGTTCAACCTTGGGCTCGGGGAGCAAAGATACTTCGAATTCCGAGCAGAAGCGTTCAACCTCTTCAACAACGTTGTTTTCAATCCTCCAAACAGTACCTTGAATTCACCGGTGGACTCATCCGGGAATCCGACCTTCGGGACGATCACAAGCCAATGGAACAACCCGCGTGTGTTGCAGATGAGTCTGAAGTTGTACTATTAGCGCCGAGATTCGTGGTTGCCTAATCGGCTCCACGAAACTTGGTTGGGTGTGCCCCAAGGTCTTCCGCCGCGGATCGCCGCGGCGGAAGACGCGGGGAACCTAAAACAACCACGTCGTCACAGTGGTAGCTCGCGTCTAAGATCTGAAAAACTCTAGAGTGCCATTGCCGCACGCAACATCGCGGCGGTGGCACTTTTCTCTTCAAGGCCTCGATTTATGATGAAAGAGTAAAGACAAAGAGGGACGCGTTTGGCGGTGTTGATTCTATTGCTTTGCTCTTTAGTGCTTGTTGGAATCATCTTCGCCCTGGGTGTCGTGTGGCCTCCGGCCGTTGATCCGGGCTCGGACATCGACGGCTCGCGGCGAACCTTTCTACGCGCTGCCGGATTACTGGCGCCGAAGATGCTGTTTCCCTGGTTGGGACCGCGCCGGGGCAAGCAACTCCAGGATATCTTCCCGGCTGTTGCACCTCCATCAGCCATCAGGTTCGAAGACATCGCTCAAAAAGCCGGCGTGCATTTTGTGGTTGAGAACTGTCCCACCCCGGAGAAACACCAGCCCGAAACCATGCCCGCAGGGGTTGCATTGTTCGACTACGACGGGGATGGCCTACTCGACATTTACCTGGTCAACGGCGCCGAGATGCCCTCGCTGGTGAAGACAAGCCCGAAATATTACAACCGCTTGTTTCACAACAACGGTGATGGAACGTTCACCGATGTTTCAGAACGCGCCGGAGTTACCGGCGCGGGTTTTGGCATGGGCGCGGCGGTGGGCGACTACGACAATGATGGCCACCCCGATCTGTTTTTGGCCAACGTGAACGGGAATCAGCTTTTTCACAACAATGGCGACGGTACGTTCACCGACGTCACCGCGAAGGCGGGCTTGAGCGGCGGCCTATACAACGGCCGCAAGATGTGGTCGGTCGCGGCCGGCTGGTTCGACTACAACAACGACGGATTACTGGACCTGTTTGTGGCAAATTACTGCCAATGGGATCCGCGCTACGAACCTGTGTGTACGGGGCTGGATGGCCGCGGTTACTGCCACCCGGGCAGCTTCGGCCCACTGCCTAACACGCTGTACCGCAATAATGGCGATGGCACGTTCACCGATGTTTCGGCGGAGACGGGAATTGCAAGCGTACTGGGCAAGGGAATGGGAGTGGTGTTCGCGGACTACGACGGCGACGGCTTTCTCGACGTGTTTGTGGCCAACGACAACAGCCCGAATCTCCTGTTTCACAACCTGGGAGGAAAGCGATTTGAGGAGGTTGGCTTTCAGGCAGGCGTGGCCTACAACGACGAGGGAACTGCCCTTGCGGGAATGGGCGCTGACTTCAGGGATTTGAACAACGATGGCTTGCCGGATCTATGGCACACCGCGATCGAAAACGAAACGTTTCCATTGTTCATCAACCAGGGCAAAGGACAGTTTCGCAATGCGAGCCAGGAGAGCCGGCTTGCGAATCTAACGAGGCCGATGTCCGGCTGGTCGAACGGAATCGTCGATCTCGACAACGATGGATGGAAGGACCTGGTGGTGGCGCGCAGCAATGTGCTAGACAATATCGAGAAAATCTCATCGCATTTTCGGTATGCCGAACCGAACTCGGTATTTCGCAATCGCGGGAACGGGCAGTTTGACGACGTGAGCGCGACTGCCGGGGCTGACTTTACGCGGCCAGCCCCGCACCGCGGGCTGGCGTACGGGGATCTTGACAACGACGGACGGATGGATCTGGTCGTGACCGCTCTGGGCGCCCCGGTCAGCGTGTTCCGTAACGTCACCGAAACGCGCAATCACTGGGTCCTGATCAAACTTGTCGGAACAAAAAGCAACCGGATGGGCATTGGCGCGCAGATTCGGATCACAACCGATGATGGCCGGATGCTTTACAACGAGGCGACGACGAGCACAGGCTATGCCGCATCAAGCGACCCACGCGTCCATTTCGGTCTGGGCAGTTCGCACGTGATAAAGGAAATCGAGATTAAATGGCCTTCGGGTATACGCCAGTTGTTGCACGATGTGACTGGGGATCGCATACTCGAAGTGACCGAACCCCGCAATGGCAGTCAACAATGATGCGGCCAAGGTGGGGTTCTACCCGGAACGGATCGATCATGAAGCGATCTCTCATTTGCTGTAGCGCATTCTTGCTCTTTACCGGCGCAGGGGCGTCGGCGCAACTGCCGGACACCTGCAAACCGCCGGCATCGGCTGCGCACCCGCCGGCCGGCACACCCCCAGCGAGGGTATTTGATGCTGTGGGCGTTTGGTTCGCCGGGAAAGGCGATCTGAAATGCGCAGTCGCGGCGTTCAAGCAGGCCTTGCGCCTGGAGCCGCAGTTGGCCGAGGCGCATTTCGATCTTGGGCTTGTTCGGCAAAGTCAGCAGCAGCCTGAGGCGGCAATCAGCGAGTTCCGCCTTGCGCTGCAGGACGATCCCGCATTGCAGGTGGCGCATTGTGCGCTGGGGTCGTCCCTCGCTAACTCGACCGAGGCAGAAGCCGAATTTCAGAAAGCGCTAGCAGCGGACCCGCAAATGGTATGCGCCCTGGACGGGATGGCACAGGTCCTGGCGAAGGAGAAACGATACGATGCGGCGATCGATTACTGGCGGAAGGCCCTCGGGATTCAACCGGACGCCGCTGATATGCAGATCGCCTTGGCAACGGCGACATACGAGTCTGCCAAGGTGAGGCAGGTCGATGGGATGCCGGCCCTGGAGGGCGCCGGGGTGGCTGATGCGATCAGGCTTCTAACCGACTTGCTCAAGAGTCATCCCGACATGACTGCCGCATACTTTACCCTTGGAAACATTTATGCGAACGAGCGTCGCGATCGCGAGGCGGCGGATGAATACCGGGAGGTGACCCGCCGGAGTCCCACCGATACGGTGGCGCTGGCTGCGCAGGTGAAGGCGTTGATCGATGCATCAGCATATACGGAGGCGCTTGCGCCCGCCCGGGATTACGTGCATCGCAAACCGACCGATCCCTCGGGACATGTCATGCTTGGCACGGTGTACCAGCAACTGGGCGACTACGCTCATGCAGAGCCTGAACTTGAGCTTGGAGCCGCCAGGACGCCCAATGATTTTGAGGCTCGCTATCAGCTTGGGCTGGTTTTGGCGCGCATGGGAAAGCCCGGTCAGGCGCTGCCTCAATTGCAGAAAGCCGTCGCTCTGAAACCTGGAGATAGGTCTGCCCAATTTCAGTTGGTCGCTGTGCTGCGCTCGCTTGGTCGAGCCCAGGAGGCAACGCAGTTAGTTGGGCAGTTGCAGAAGGAACAGGGCGAAGAATCCCTGAATAGCCAGCTGGCATCAGAGGGAACCAAGGCGAATGAACTGCTTCAATCGGGGAAGCCGGCAGAGGCAGCGCAGATTTATCGCCACATGCTCGAAGAGAATCCGGGCAGCGCGCAGACTGCTTACAATCTCGCTCTCGCTCTTGAAGCCACCAACGATATGAAGGGCGCTGAGGAAGTGCTCCGCAAGGCAAACAGCATTGACCCGATGCTGGCCGAGATTCCTGCCGAATTGGGCCAACTGGCGCTGGACGAAGGCGACCTCAAGTCCGCGCAGAAGTGGCTGAAATCGGCACTTGACCTGGAGCCTGAGCTTGCAGAGGCGCGCGGAAATCTGGCGACGGTATACGCCAGGAACGGCGACCTGGTTACGGCCGAAAAACTTCTTCGACAGGCAATTGAAGACAATCCGAAGTACAAGGAAGGCTATTTGAGCCTGGGGCTGATTCTTGCCCAGCAGGGAAGGAAATCCGACGCCGATGTGGAACTGGATAAAGCCGTCGCGCTGGCGCCACAGGATCCTGCCACATTGTCGGCGGCTGGAAAAGTGAAGATGCAAATGGGCAAGTCGGACGAGGGGATTGCGCTGCTTCGGAAGGTGGTAGAACTGGCTCCCGATCTTGCCGCGGCGCATCTGGACCTGGCGCTTGCGCTCGCCAGCGGCTACGACCTGCCCGCGGCTCTTGAGCAAACCGGGGAGGCAGTTCGCCTTGCTCCGCAGTCCGGTGTCGCTCATTCCTATCGCGGGCGTATTCTGTACGATCTGGGCCGCAGCACCGAAGCGCAGCCTGAGTTCGAAACCGCCTGCGGGCTGGATCAGAATTTGCCTGAACCGCGATATTTTCTTGCCCTCATCGACAAGAACGAGGGTAAGCTGCCCCTTGCAGTCAGCCTGTTCGAAGAGACCGTGAAACTTCAGCCCCGCAACGTAATGGCCTGGTATATGCTTGGCCAGTCGCTTGAGCAGGAGTCGGAGCCGGTCAAGGCAGAAGCGGCGTGGCGGAATGCGATTGCGATCGATCCGAACTTTACCCAGGCGCTGTTCAGCCTTGCGCGCTCGCTACGACCTACCGATCAAGCGGAATCGGAGCGGTTGATGGCACACTACAACACTGTTCAGAAAGAACGGAGCATCCTGGACCGCGCGGACACTCTGGCCAACAACGGTGTTGAAGCGGCGTCTGCTCACGACTGGCCTGAAGCGATCCGGCAATTGAACGAAGCGATCAGCGCGTGCGGTGACTGCGCAGAGAAAGCCAACCTTCACAGGAAACTGGGCATCATCGACTGCCAGGCGGGCGACCTCGTCAACGGTGAAAAGGAACTGCAGGCCGCGAAGGCGCTCAAGCCGGATGATCCCGTGACTCAGGCTGCCCTTGAACTGGTCGCTCGGGCTCGAAGCCAGGGCCCTGAGTCCGGCACCGGAAAGGTGCGCTAGAACTGGTGACCTCCTCAATTTCGCGCTTCTGCGCAAGGGGGTCAAATCAGCCTTCAGAGTGATTGCGACTTAGATAAATTTGAACCGATCCCCTCGCTTTCTTGTCTCGCGGACAAGTGCAAGGGGTTCGGCTCTTTTGCCCTAGTTCAGCTCAGCGCAATTCTCAATGCAGCGCCGTACTCGTTGACTCCCCAGGCCTGCCGCGGCAACTCCAGGTGCAAAGCGTCATCGCCCTGGTTCCACTTGATTTTTGCTTCAGAGCCGAGGACGGTTACGTTCTGAACCTTGCCTGGTGTCGTCTTGCTCGACAATCCCAGCGAGGAAATCTGCACATCTCCGTCAGGCCATCCCAGGCAGATCGCATAGATCACGGTATTGGCCTTGTTACGCGTGAATCGGAAATCCTTGGTTCCCAATGCTTTGATGCTTTCGCCTTTGAACGATCCGCTGTCTATCCGGTTCGGGCCTTCGCCGTACACAGTCCAGGGCCGCGTTTCGTAGATTGCCTCGCCGTTGATTTTCAGCCATGCAGCGATCTGGTCGAGGACAGCGATTTCCTTGCTATCGATCGTCCCATCCGGCATGCCAGGCAAATTCAGGATGAACGTTCCATTCTTGCTAACCGTGTCGACAAGCCAGTGAATCGCGTCACGTGGAGGCAGATAACCCCCATATTCACCCGGTTCGTTAAAGAGCTTGCGATTGTAGTGCCAATCTCCAATGCAAGTCTCCGACTGCCACGCGTAGGGCATGATCCCGCTTGTGAGACCACGTTCATAATCTGCAACCAGCGCCTTGGCCAACTTGTCCGGCACTTGCTTGCCATTGAGGATGGCCTCCATTTTCCCGCGCGTCTTCAAGTTGTGGTTATAAAAATATGCGCCGATATTCATGCCTCCCCAGCCCAGCGGAACCAGCGAATTGTCGAAGTAGAGCAGGTCGGGATCGTGTTGATCGATCAGGTCGCGCGTCCGGTCGTAGAAATGCTTGACGTAGGAAGCGTCGGGCAGCGCATCCTTTGGATGCTTCGCGCCATAGAGCATTTGCGGATCGAGCCCATCCCACCATTGGCCCTTGCCCTCGGCCTTCGTCATTCGACCGTCGTACGAGACACCCGCATACGGACCGCTTTTGTCGGCGCCGTGAGAGGTTTGGAACCACCACCAGTTGCGCGCCTGGTGCACGGTCACGCCAAAGCGCATTCCTTGTTTCCGCGCCGCGGCAGCCCACTCGCCCACCACATCGCGGTGCGGACCGTGATTCATTGCATTCCAGGGTTGATGCTTTGAATTCCACGTATCAAATCCATCGTGGTGATTCGCGAGCGCAATAAACAGGCGCGCCCCGGCATCCTTGTAGCGCTGAATCAGAGCCTCCGGCTCCCAGTTCAGAAGCGTCCACTGTGCGCAAAGATCCTTGTACCCAAACTGGGACGGGTGTCCATATTTCTGCTCCTGGAATTTGTAGTTGGGAGAGCCTTCTTCATACATTCCACGTGCGTACCAGTCGCCATGTTCAGGAACACATTGCGGACTCCAATGCGCCCAAATGCCGAACTTTGCGTCGCGATACCACTCAGGTGCGTCGTATTGCAACATGGAATCCCAGTTCGGCTGATAAGGGCCTTCCCCACTCAATCCGCTGATGGGAGCCTGCATCGGTACGCCATCCCAGGAGCCGCCGGGCAGTTCCCTTGGCTCACCCCATGCGGTTGGCGCCCAGTTTGCATTGTCGAGCCTGGTCTCGACGATCTTGCCATCGACAAGCGCATAGAAGATCCGTTCGCTCTCAGGAGTTGCACAGAACTCTTCATACGTCTGGTGAAGCGTGTTGAAGCCGGCAGGTGCGTTCAGGGCCGCCTGTCCTTTTGCCGGAATGGCTCGGGCCGCAGCGGCAGCCGCGATCAGCTTAACGAAGTCTCGTCGTTGCATTTGTTCATTGCTCCTTTTTGCCCTCGCGGGCAGACCATCTGATTAGACGTGTTTGTGTCAAGCATCCGTTGGGTTCTGGCGGCGCACTTGAATTCGAAGCCCGTTACACTTCTGTTCTACGGGTTGATCCAATGATTGTCAGGGCGAGTAAAGATCGATTGGCCCACCTTTAGAGTGAATCTTGCGACAGAGCCAAGGCACGCCAAGCCATCGAACGATTGCGGGCCCAGAGATCGACATCAGGGAATAGGTCATGAACGCTCACAGCGGTTTGGCGTCTGTCCGGGACGATACAACGATCATCTGGCGCTTACACCATTTGCCAGGGAATGCCTTAATCGCTTTTCAGCCGCATCGCTCCAATACCCGCAATCCAACTGCAGAAAGACCGTGGTGTAGGGAATCGTGAGCGTTGTTTTGAGGATAAGTATCTGATACAACCTTGAACTCTCATCGAGCTTTGCAATGACCTGTTCATGCCCCAATTCGCTGGCTTTCTCATTTTTCAGAAGAGAATCGAGATCACGGCGCAAGGCAGACACACCTGGTGCATCCTCCTCAGTCACATGCCTGAACTCGGCATCCATATAAACATTGGCACGAACATGCCTGGACTTAGCGATGGCGCGGAGGGTCTTGGAAAGAACTTCAAGGTGATCGGCCGAAGTTGCGATGGTCGTAATGCCCTGGGCGGTCTGCGCCGGATACGCAGAATCAGCAACAACAATCCAGTTGCGGTGCCCCAGCAGTGGAAGCAAGTTTCTCAACTGTTGTTCCCAGGTTTGAGGATCACGTTCAGGGCTGACAATCATTTTCGACCTCGCTGAGAATTTCACGGCAGTGATTGACGATTGGCGAACTATTTGCGCCCCAGAAGGCAAAGCCTGCTACCACCAGGTAGCCGAAGAGAACTTTGCCGATGTTGGCTGGCTGGGGGAAAGTGCATCAGCTACTCCGCAGTGGGGCATACAGCAACTTTTCCGCAGCGCCCCGACGCCATTAATTGATAGGCATCGCTTACCTGGTCAAGAGAGAAACGGTGTGTAACGATGTCCTCCGGGTGCAGATTCCAGCGCACGAGCCGTTCCACGAGCTCCTCCATGAGCCAGGTTGAGGTAACCCATGAACCGAAGATGGTCTTTTGCTCATGGATGATGTCGGGAGAGGGATTGAAAGCTACGGTGCCGCCTTCGCCCACCATGACCATCTTGCCCCATTTACGTGTCGCACGGATTGCAATGGCACGTGCATCGGCATTACCGGAACAGTCCACCGCGCGTTCGACACCGTTTCCGCTGGTGAGATTGCGGACTTCATGGACGTTTTCAGGGCCTGCGGCGAGAACAACGTCACATAGTCCGAGGCGCAATGCAATGTCGCGGCGTTCGTCTGAGATGTCAATTCCAATGATCTTCTCAGCTCCAAGTTTGCGGCATAGCGCACCAGCCGCAAGTCCAACCGGCCCGAGACCCGTAATCAGCACAGCGTGGCTTCCATCAATTCCTATCTTCTCGAGCGCTTCATAGACGGTGCCAAAGCCGCAGGCGACCTGTGCGCCATCCAGGTAGGTGAGCGAGTCGGGAAGATGGATGAGATCCTTCTCCTCGGCCAACAGGTACTCGGCCATGCCGCCATCGCGCTGCCATCCATAAGCGCGTCGATACTCAGTGCTGGTGCACGAGATCATGTAGCCCCGCCGGCAGTCGTTGCACACGCCGCAACCGGAGATGTGATAGACGATGGTGCGGTCACCAACTTTGAAGCGTCGGCAACCGGGACCAACTTCGACAATTTGTCCGCAGGGTTCGTGGCCGGCGATCACTCCCTGGTAGCCTTCAGGGCCTTTGCCGAGATGCTCGCGGTAGATTGCGCGGATGTCGGAGCCGCAGATGGTAGAGGCTTTGACTGCAATCAGAACCTCACCGTGACCTGGTTTGGGCACTGGCACAGTTCTCATCTCAACCGTGCTGTTTCCGGGAAGAAACGCCGCCTTCATTGTCTCTTTCATGGGTTTCAATCTCATCTTTCGTGCGTTAGTGTTCCGGCTCATCAAAGTTGCATCGTTTCAAGCGGTACGTTAGAGGAATAGAAACTAATACGCCTGCTCCGCCGCAATATGTATGGCGATTAGGCAGGCGTGATTTGGCCGTTCATATCCCAAAGATCTTCCCAGGACTGGTTGTCCTTCCAGAGAAATACCTGGCCTTTGATCAACCTGCAGTTGCGATCCAGCTTCCCAATAGCCTCCATGTCCAGCGGGGTCAACGGATCGCTGACGACACCGAGAAGATTGCTGAGAATGTTTCTCGGATTCGCCGAGAAGGGAATTGGAATCTGTCCACGCTGTGTGGCCCATTTTATGCATACGACAGCGGGGTGCATCCCGAGCCTTTTCGCAATTTCGAGGATCACAGGATCTTCGACAGGGGATGTATCGTCGGGGGTTCGGTCACGTTCGGGACGTCCCGGTGATCCGAGTGGCGAGTATCCAACCGGCTGAATCCCCTTGTCGAGCAGGTAGCGAAAAAACTCCGGCTGCTGAAAGTGGGGGTGAAGCTCCATTTCGTTGACGACGGGTTTGATGCTTGCGTCGCGGAGAACCAGCTCCATCTTGGGGATGGTCATGTTGGATGTCCCAATGTGACGGACGAGTCCACGATCGACCAGCTCTTCCATCTTGCGCCAGGTCTTCATGTAGTTCTCGTGGATGTAAGGCACTGCATTCTCGAAGCGCGCAGAAACATCACAACCAGGAGGATGATGATTTGGGAAGGGCCAGTGAACTAAATAAAGATCAAGGTAGTCAGCCTGGAGATCGGACAATGACTTTTCACAAGAGGAAATAACATCATTTTCCCCGTGTTTATCGTTCCAAAGTTTGGAGGTGATCCAGACTTCATCACGGCGAAGGCCGTTGTGAAACATGGCCTTGAATGTTCTGCCGATCTGCTCTTCATTGCCATAGACAGATGCGCAGTCGAAATGGCGGTACCCAATGGAGGCGGCGTATTTCACCGCTTCGGCTACCACATCGTGCGAAACATGGTCGGAGCCAAAAGTGCCCAGGCCGATGGCAGGCATTCTGGCGCCCGATGTTAATGTACGAAAGGGAACGAGCGCAGGATCGACGCCAGTGATCGGTTTATCGGACTTGATAAGCATAGGAGGCATCAGCTGTAACCTCTTAATCGCTTTACTAATCGTTAACTTAATCGATAACTAGTCTATTCGGGCGTCGCGGAAGAAGTCAAGGAAAAGGGAACAATTCTTGGTTTGCCGGAATATGCCTGTTGGAACTGGCGGAACAGCCGGGAAGGGAGGCGGATCAGCTGCCAACTCAATGTGAAACCCTCGTGCGCAGTGCCAGGCGAGGGAATCGGTTGAGATGGGGAGCGTCTTATCGGCTCCCAGAGGTTGCTCTCCTACGCCCTATTGAACCCTATCGCACTTGCGACAAAGGGCCCGCCATCGCGTTCGGTAGCCTCCAGCAGATTAAGAATCCCGTATGGGTGTTACTTGCCGGGTTTCGCTGAGCTTCGCTGCGTGGATTTCCTCACGATTAGCTCCGGCGGGAGCAGAATAGCCTTAGGCTTCGGCGCCAGCTTGGAATTCAAGGCGTTGAGCACGAGTCGGGCAGCCTCTGTCCCAATCCGGCGACTATGCTGGTCGACGCTGGACAGAGGTACCCGCAACGAATCGTCATAGTGAAGGTTGCCGCATCCGATGATGGCAATATCGTCTGGCACCCTGAAGCCCTGATTCACTGCCTCGTTGACGGCTCCCATTGCCATCGGATCATTGAAGCAGAATACCCCGTCCGGAACGCGCTTACAGCTCAAGAGTTGCCGCATGGCTTCCGTTCCGCGCTGGATGGACCCGACGTCGCCTTTGGGCTCGAAGATCACATACTCATCGATCACCGTTTTCCCGTTTTGCCCAAGCGCCTTTTTGTATCCCTCGAGCCTCTGGATGCCGGGACTCGTCTCCGGCCCCCGGATATGAGCGATCCTCTTGCAGCCAACATCCACTAAATGCTGCGTTGCCATCAATCCCGCGGCAAGATCGTCGCCACCCACGAAATTGGATAAGAACCCCGGAAAGCTCCGATCTATCAATACATAGGGAGTCTTTTGCTTATCAATATGGAAAAAGACCTCAACGTTGGATCGGCAGGATGCGATGATCATTGCATCGAACCGTCGTGCCAGGAACTGGCTGATCTCCTGCTCTTCCAGATCGGGGTCTTCTTCAGAAGACGAGACGACCAGGTAATAATCGTCCTTGCGAAGAGTCTCTGAAAGGGATGCGGCGATTTCCGCGAAAAAGGGGTGGAGTAAATCAGGAACGATGAGACCCACCAGGTAAGTGCGACCGGTGACCAATCCGCGAGCGGCAAGATTTGGCCGGTAATCCAGCTCCTTTACGCGCGCAAGGACACGGTCACGTGTTTCCTCGCCCACATCGGGGTGGTTTCGCAGTACCTTAGAAACAGTGACTGTGGACACGCCAAGATCCCTGGCGATGTCCTTCATTCGCACGCTCATGGGCATTCGACTAAGTATACATAAGGCTTTAACACATAAGATTGTCTCATTTCCACTTGAAAAGAATTTGCCTGGCCGGTCAATTTCGTAACTGCTCGAGCCTGATAAGAAACTGAACCCCAATCGGGCGGTGAATTGGGTAATTCAGGTGGAGAGGATTAGACAATTCAGCAAGTTGGCCTCCGCTACGCGGAGATGGCGAGTTGGCGAGTTCGCGGTGACTATTGCGCATGAGATTTCATTCCTTGCGGGTCGGCAGCGCCGGTGGGAGACTAAAACGCATATGCCGAGACCAGTTGGTGTGGGCCGGCCTCCGCTCTGGTCGCGCCTGTCCTGACGACTAACTCCAGATTGGCATTCTTGAAACCGCCCGGAACCACGTGTTCGATCTGGCTGAGGTACTGCGGCGACGAGACAAGCTCACTGGCGGCCTCCGTGCCATACGGGCTAATCCCGGCAATCAATAGAACTCTACCGCTCGCGCCCTGCTTTGTGGTTTCAGACCGGCCCAGATTCGGTCAGGCGTCTGCAACTGATCCCGCTCTCCAATGCGAGATATGGATATTCCCGTTCAGTCTGTATTATTGTAATATATTGAAAATAAACAGCTTAAATAGACTTTAGCGTTCCGTACCCTATTGATCTACCCGACATAAACAAGATGGGCAATGGGCAAACACCACGGCCCGAACGGTCGCTGATGTGCGATGAAGGAGCGGTACACTGGCATGGGCAAGCCGGGTTGAGCGGAAAGGGAATTGGGAAGAACACTGACATTTTGAAGCAAGTTCAGCCTGCAGTCTCTCCGCTCCGCAAGGTGATTAGCTGTCTTCTGTTTTTCGGGGGCGTTCTTTCGTTGACGCCTCTTTTCGTGGTCCGCTTGTTCTCGTCGGCGGGCCCGGCGGTTGCTCGCGAGCGGTTTCGGCATCTCAAAGTCCCGAGCGGAGATTCCACTCGTTGTTCACTCATACGTCATTGGGCATTCTGAAAGGCCGTGAAACTGTGAACCGAGTTCTTCTTTGCTCAATCCTCCTGGTTCTTGCTCTCAATCTGCGCGCTCAGGAGGCGGCTCATCGGATTGTATTTGAAGTTCCGAGCACGACTCCGGCGCCGGTGGCGGTACCGACCCGGTTGGGGACCAGCCGCGCTCCAGATGGCTCCACGCTCGGCGTGAATAACGAGTATCTGACGCGCGACGGAAAGCCATGGATTCCGGTGATGGGCGAGTTTCATTTCTCGCGTTATCCCGAGGCCTACTGGGAAGAAGAGATTCTCAAGATGAAGGCGAGCGGCGTTCAGGTCGTCGCAACCTACATCTTCTGGATTCATCATGAAGAGGTTGAGGGGCAGTTCGACTGGAGCGGTCAACGAAACCTCCGCAAGTTCGCCCAACTTTGTGCAAAACACGGCATGCTGCTCTATCCCCGCATCGGGCCGTGGGCGCATGGAGAGGCTCGCAATGGTGGTCTGCCGGACTGGGTGATGCGGAAGGGTCCAGTGCGCGGGAACGACCCTGTCTATCTCGCCGAAGTGCGGGAGTACTACGCGCAGATTGGCCTTCAGCTCCAGGGATTGTTGTGGAAGGACGGCGGTCCGGTTATCGGCATACAGATCGAGAACGAGTACACCCTCAAAGGCCCGGGGCAAGGGCAGGAACACCTGGCCGTACTGAAGCAGATGGCTATCGAAAGCGGTCTGGATGTTCCGCTCTATACAGTGACGGGCTGGGACGGCGCAAACGTCTCGGAGGAATTGTTTCTGCCTGTCTACGGCGGCTATCCCGATGCGCCATGGGACGAAAGCGCTGAAGTTCTGCCGCCCTCCGAGGTCTACGCGTTCCGGTTCAAGAGCCGGGTAGGGTCAAACATGGGAGGAACAGACGGTCCGGTTGTCGCGAGCGGTGGACATGATTCTCCGGCGCGCAGGTCAGTGCCCTTTCTCACAGCGGAGGTGGGAGGGGGCATCGAGGATACATATCACCGCAGGCCGGTTCTCGCGGAGGATGATGTTCCTGCCATGATTCCTGTGATGCTCGGGTCGGGCGTCAATCTGCTTGGCTACTACATGTATCAGGGTGGCGAGAATCCGGATGGAAAATTGAGCACGCTCGAGGAATCGCAGCGCTCGGAATACCCCAATGACCTTCCGGTGAAGTCGTACGATTTTCAAGCGCCACTCGGCGAGTTCGGAGAGATGACCCCTCACCTTCGCAAGCTGAAAATGATCCATTATTTCCTGCACGACTTTGGCACGGAGTTGGCCCCGGCGGCGGTTGTCGAGCCGGATCTGGGGCCGGCCGGGCCGGCGGACCTGTCGGTGCCGCGCGCATCGGCCCGCTTCAACGGTGAGAGCGGATTCATCTTTGTGAACAACTACGTCCGTGAGCACGCGATGCCGGCATGGCCTGCAACCCAGTTTGAATTGAAGTTCGCGGGGAAAACGCTGCTGGTTCCGGAGACGCCCTTCACCGTGCCGGCAAACGCCTATTTCTTCTGGCCGGTCAACATTGATCTTGATGGCGTTCCGTTGAAATACGCAACAGTGCAACCGATTCTCAAGACTCAAACTGGCGACGACACTTGTCTTTTCTTTCGGGCGATTCCCGGAGTTCCGGTTGAGTTTGCCTTCCCGGAGAAGAGCCGTTCAGCGCTCGCAGGGGTACGCGGACGGCTCACGGTTGAGGATGGGATATTGCGGGTCCGCGATGTGGAGCCCGGACGCGGCGTAGCGCTGACGATTCAAGGCAAGAGCGGAACTACGCGGATCATCGTGCTTGGCGAAAAGGATGCTGAGAACCTGTGGCGAGTCAACCTCGACGGCAAGGATCAATTGGTTTTGACCGATGCTCAGGTCTTCACTGACGGACGCCGTCTGATTCTGCGGCAAGTCGGGAACACGGTCTTCGACGCTGAAGTTTTTCCTGCGGTGCCGATGAAGGCCGGCGATGCCCCGGGCTCTCAGCAGGCAGGCAAATCCAGCGGCCTCTTCGAACAGCTGGTCTTTAAGGTGATGGATCGCAAGGTTGCGGTTGAATGGTCGCAGACGAAAGGTTTTGGGAGAGCGCCCGCGCCGCTGCTTGGCCCCACGTTTTCGTGGAGGAAATCCAGAGTGGCCATGGTTCCGGAGCCGGGTAGTTTTGACCAGGCCGCCGACTGGCGGATCACGGTTCCGCGCGGCGCAATGAATGGGTTGAGCGACTTGTTGCTCGACATTCGTTACCAGGGAGACCAGGCACGGCTCTTATCCGGCGACCGATTGCTCACGGATAACTTCTACAACGGTTTGGCATGGCAGATTGGGCTGAAGAGATTCTTGTCAGACGAGTCGGGCTCGGTGTTCGACCTCCAGGTGATGCCGCTTGCGAGCGGTGCGCGAGTATTCTTCGAGCCAGGCATGGAGCCACGGTTCGACGAAAAAGGTCAAGCAGGCTCGATGCAGTCGATTCAAGTGCACCGGGAGTATGAGTTGGACCTGTCGCCGCTACGAACTGGTGCGCAGAATGAGCGCAGACGTTAGGGATTGCGTTGGAGATAATGCCGACGATCCGGTGTCGAGGTTTCCTCGTCACCGTTGAATTGCTATGAAATAACGCCGTGTAGAAAGGTACCCGCACGTAGCAGGAACTCTCTGACAGGAGTGAGGAGCCACACTCCACGCGTTTCACCGGCTGAAAACTTCTCCACCTAGTTTTGATTCACGAATCTTTCAATCCTGGTCTCTGACTTCGAGGGAGATTGCGTGACTTGCGCCGGTGTGGGCAATTGCGAACGATCCCAGCCGCCGCCAAGGGATTCGATCAATTGAACTGACGCCGTCATTTGCTGGATCTCGAGATTCGCGAGAGACTGGCGGTTGGCGAGCAGGGAGGTCTGCGCTGTGACCACGTCGATGTAAGGATCGATGCCGTTTTCGTAACGTCCCAACTCAAGCCGCAGAGATGTCTGGTAGGAGTCGACAGCCTCCTGCTGGCGACGAATCTGCTGCGAGAGAATGCGAACCGCCGCGAGCGAATCTTCAACCTGCTGAAATGCCGTAAGCACCGACTGCCTATACGTGGCCACGTTTGCGTTGTATGTTGCGATGTACTGGTTAACGGTCGCGCGGCGCAGGCCGCCATCGTAAACAGTCTCAGAGATCGATGGGCCAACGGACCAGAAGCGGCTCGACGCGTCCAGGAGATTTTTGATGGCTGAACTCTCTACACCGCCGCCGGCTGAGAGTGTAAGAGCCGGATAAAAGGCAGCATATGCAACACCTATCTGCGCATTCGCTGAGGCCATGTTCCGTTCTGCGGCAGCGATGTCCGGTCGCCGTTCCAGCAGTTGCGACGGCACTCCAATTGGTATTGGAGGAGGCGTGCTGGTCCTGGGTTCGACCGGAATGGAAAACGTCGAAGCCGGCTTGCCGGTGAGCATTGCGATCGCATGCTCATACTGCGCCCGTGCAATACCGAGGTTAATCGCCGTGGATTGCGCGCTCTCCAGTGTTGCCTGCGCTTCAACAACGGAGATCTGGTCGCCCACACCTGTGTCGTAAGCGGTCTGCACAGCCGCGAGTGCCTTCTTGTCGGCTTCAACCGTGTCATTCAGTATTTGTTGCAATGCATCCTGGCCGCGAATCTCAAAAAAGTATTCGGCGAGACTGGCCTGTTCAGACAGTCGCTCGTTTTCGAGGTCGGCAGCGGATAGTTGTGCCGTGTATTGGGCAGCATGCACCGCGTTACGGACCTTGCCCCACAGGTCGGGTTCCCAGGAGGCATCGGCAAGGAGCGAAAAGATCTGCGCCTGTTTACCGCCAGGTGCTCCAGTAGTAACAGCAGAGCCGATGTTGGAAGATGTCTGCGAGCGGGTGTAGGCGGCGCCAATGCTAACGGTTGGGAAGTACTGCGCGCGCGCCTCACGCACCAGCGCTCTCGCCTCCATGAAGTTTTCGAATGCCTGCTGAATGTTCTGGTTGTCGACGTTGAGTTGATCTTCGAGCGAATTCAATTCCGGTTCGTTGTAGATTTCCCACCACTTGCCGCGAAGAACAGCGTCCTGGGGTTGCGCCACGGCCCATCCGTCGGACTCCTTGAACTGGTCAGGAGACTCTTTGAAAGCCGCAGGCGCCGTCGCGGTGGGCGGTAGATACCTTGGCCCGACATTGCATCCAGGCAACACTAATGACAGTGCGGCTATAGCGAGCGTACAGCACGCCGCGGTCGGGCTTCCGGATTGCTTGATCGGCTTTTTCATGACAAGTACTCCAAACTCAACCTTTGCTAGGTAGCCTCGGCGGTTCCAGGGTAAAGAGCCGCCGATTGTTTGCCCTGGAAGCGCAGACGTAAACGGTCGAAGAACAGATAGACGACGGGCGTGGTGTAGAGAGTGAGCATCTGGCTCACAATCAATCCACCGACGATTGTGATGCCGAGAGGCCGCCTGAGCTCGGAGCCGGTTCCCGTACCAAAGGCCAGCGGCAACGCGCCGAAGAGTGCGGCCATCGTGGTCATCAGAATGGGACGAAAGCGAAGCTGGCAGGCTTCAAAAATGGCTTCGGTGGTCGTTTTGCCGTGTTCGCGCTCCGCTACCAACGCAAAATCGATCATCATGATGGCATTCTTTTTCACGATGCCAATAAGCAGAATGATGCCGATGATCGAGATGACATTGAGGTCAATTTTGAAGAGCATGAGAGCGAGCATGGCTCCCACGCTCGCCGAAGGCAGCGTGGAGATGATGGTGAGAGGATGAACCAGGCTTTCGTATAAAACCCCCAGCACAATATAGACCGCGAGGATGGCCGTAATCGCCAGTATCCACTCGTTTGCCAGCGACGCCTGGTACGCTGCCGCGGTTCCGGCAAAGAAACCGCGGACAGTTCCCGGCATATTCAGCCGTTGCTGCATCTGCGAAACTATCCTGGTTGCATCGCTCAACGACATGTTCGAAGCAAGGTTGAATGACACGGTGACGGATGGGAAGGAACTGGTGTGGTTGATGATGAGCGGGGTGGTGCGGGCTTGCGCCGTTGTCACTGTCGAAAGCGGAACGACGCCGCTGCCTGAGGTTTTGAGATAGATATTCTTCAGTCCATCGGGACTCTGCCAATACGGCGGCGCTACTTCCAATACCACGTAGTACTGGTTCAACTGCGTATAGATAAGGGATACCTGCGACTGCCCAAAGGCGCCAGAAAGGGCACTGTCTAAAGACGACGGCGTAATGCCAAGCCTTGCCGCAGTAGGACGATCGTATGTGAGCAGCTCTTCCAGGCCGCTATTTTGCGCATCGCTGCTGACATCCTGAAAGCCGGGAAGCTTCTGCATTCCCGCAAGCAGGATGGGACCCCAGTGCGAGAGATCCGCCACGTTGTCCGACTGAATCGTGTATTGGTACAGCGCATTGGACTGGCGCCCGCCGATGCGGAGGTCCTGCGCTGCTTGAAGGAATGCTGAAGCAACCGGAAGCCGATTCAACTTCGGCCGTAATCGATTGATAACATCCGCCGCGGAAATCTTCCGCTCATTCAGCGGCTTCAGCGCGATATTGATACTGCCGGTGTTCCCGGAGCCCGTATGGACGATCACATTCGCAACCGCCGGGTCTGCCTGAATAACCTTCTCGATTTGCAGGATCGAGTTATCCATTACTGGAAACGACGCGTCCTGCGGGCCTCGCGCGCTTCCAGTGATAACTCCGGTGTCCTGCTGCGGAAAGAATCCCTTCGGGATAATGTCGATTAGGTAAAAATTCAATCCGATGGTAAGCAGAAGAACCACTAACACGGGGACCGGATGCTTCAGAACCCATGTCAGGGAGCGGCTGTAAACGGAGACAATCCACGCAAATCCCTTCTCGGTTACGCGATATGCGCGGGCATGCTGGATCGTCCGCTCATCCCTGAGCAGATAGGCGCACATCATGGGCGTGGTAGTCAGCGAGATGAGCATCGATACGACAATGGCCGTCGAGAGGGTAATCGCAAACTCGCGAAACAAGCGTCCGACGATGCCGGCCATGAAGAGGATGGGTATGAACACCGCGATCAGCGACATGCTGATGGACAGGATGGTGAAACCAATCTCACTCGATCCCTGAAATGCTGCCTTCAGTGGAGGCATTCCGTCTTCGCGGAGGCGCGAGATGTTCTCCATCACCACAATCGCATCATCGACGACGAACCCCGTAGAGATGGTCAGTGCCATGAGCGATAGATTGTCGATACTGAAGCCAAACAGGTACATAACCGCGAAGGTGCCAATGAGCGACGCGGGCACGGCGACGATGGGAATGAGGGTGGCTCGCCAGTCGCGCAGAAACACGAAGACGACAAGAATCACGAGCACGACCGAGAGAATGAGAGTGCGTTCCACATCGCTGACAGACGCGCGGATGGTGGTGGTGCGGTCAACGACAACTTCGGTCTTTATGCCTTGCGGAATGGAAGCTTCAATCGCCGGCAATTGTGCGCGGACCCGGTCAACGGTATTGATAATATTCGCGCCCGGCTGGCGAAAGATCAAGACAGTGATGGAGGGGACGCCATTCAGATATCCTGCGTTGCGGATGTTGGACTGCCCTTCTGTAACATCGGCCACATCCGACAGCCTGACTGCTGCGCCGTTGTTGTAACCCACAATCAGGGGTTTGTATTGATCCGCATGGGAGATCTGGTCGTTGGTGATAATATCGGCGGTTGTATTGTCGTCTGAGATCTGACCTGCCGGCTCGTGCGCATTCTGCTGAGTCAGCATGGATTGAACATTCTGGATGGTGAGTCCGTGGCTGTTGAGCAGCGTTGGGTTCACCTCCACGCGTACGGAAGGACCGGAGCCTCCACTGACCGAAACTTGCCCCACACCAGCGATCTGAGAAAGTTTTTGCGCCATGATAGACGACGCCTCGTCATAGAGTGTCGGCTTGTCGTACTTATCCGATGTAAGTCCGAGAATCATGATTGGCGCGTCCGCTGGATTCACCTTGCGATAAGTCGGGTTGGCAGGGAGGTTTGCGGGTAGGTAGGTGCGCGCGGCATTAATCGCTGCCTCGACATCGCGCGCCGCGCCGTCGATGTTGCGGCTCAGGTCGAATTGCAGAGTTATCGAGGTGCTCCCAAGGGAACTTGACGAGGTCATTTCGGTCACGCCGGCGATGTGGCTGAATTGGCGCTCCAACGGGGTTGCAATGGAAGATGCACAGATTTCCGGACTCCCGCCGGGCAGACCAGCCGAAACCGAGATGGTTGGAAAATCGACCTGTGGCAGCGGAGAAACAGGCAGAACATTGAAGGCGATGGCGCCGACGAGCGTGATGCCTGCTGTGAGCAGGGTGGTAGCGACCGGACGCCGGATGAATGGAGCGGAGATATTCACGTTCCCTCCGCCAGTTGCGGTTGGTCATCTCCGTTGACGGTTGCAGGCGCATGGCTGAAGCGATGGCCGATTCGATCGAAGAAGATGTAGATGACCGGCGTGGTGTAGAGAGTGAGCACCTGGCTGAGCAGCAGGCCGCCGACCATGGCAATGCCCAATGGACGCCGCAGCTCAGAACCCATCCCCTGACCCAATGCCAGCGGAATCCCCGCCAGCAGCGCTGCCATGGTCGTCATCATGATAGGGCGGAATCGCAGCAGGCAGGCATCGTAGATTGCGTCCGTGGCGTTCTTTCCGTGTTCTCGTTCGCCCTCCATCGCAAAGTCAACCATCATGATGCCGTTCTTCTTCACAATGCCGATCAGAAGAATAATGCCGATGATTGCGACCACACTGAGATCCTGCTTGAAGATAATGAGCGCGAGTAATGCGCCAACCCCGGCGGATGGCAGAGTGGAAAGAATCGTGATGGGATGAATGAAGCTTTCGTACAGGACGCCGAGCACGATATAGACCGCGGCCAGCGCGGCAAGAATCAAGAGGCCCTCATTGGCGAGCGAGCCTTGAAAGGCGGCCGCGGTGCCCTGGAAGCCACATTGAACACTGGCCGGCATGTTCAGATCTTTCTGCGCCCTGACGATAGCCGTGATTGCGCCTCCCAGTGCTGCATCGGGAGCCAGGTTGAACGAAATGGTCACTGCCGGAAACTGGCCCTGGTGATTGATTGAAAGTGGCTCGATCGCCTTCTCAACATGAATGAACGCGCTGAGAGGCACAGCACTGGAAGCCGCTGTTGTGGTTACAGCGGCAGTTGCAGAAGTGCCGCTGGCGCCGACTCCGGATCGGATGGCATTCGCTGGCGCGCTAAGTGCAGCCGAGGACGGCGTGTAGGCAACTGTAGTCGTCGTCGCATTCGAGCCTGCCGAAGAGGATCCCGAGGAGGCGAAGGATGAGGAAGCTCCAGGGCCGGAGCCTCCCGCTGACGCATTCGTCTGGATGTATAAATCCTGGAGTTTGGCTGGTCCTTGCTGTGCGCTCGGTGTGGTTTCAAGAATCACGTGATACTGGTTCAACTGCGTGTACATGGTGCTGATTTGACGCTGCCCATAAGCGTCATAGAGCGTACTGTCGACGGTGGACGGGGCAATGCCAAGCCGTGAGGCGGTAACGCGGTCAATCACCAGCGAAGCGGCGAGGCCTCCGGTCTGCTGGTCAGTCGCCACGTCGGCAAGCTGAGGTAGCTGCTTCATCTTTTCGACGAGCTTTGCGGTCCACAGATTCAATTCATCGGAGTTGGAGTCCTCCAGCGTGTACTGGTACTGGGTTCGACTGACCCGGTCATCGACGGTAATATTCTGAACCGGCTCCATGTAGAGCGTGATGCCTTCCACTGGTTGAAGGCTGGTTTGCAGCCTGCGAATCACGTCGGAGGCGTTCATGTTGCGCACGTTCAGCGGCTTCAGATTGATGGAAATCCGTCCACTGTTCAGCGTGGTGTTGGTTCCATCGGTACCGATAAAGGAGGAGATGCTCTCGACCGCCGGATCCTGAAGGATAATGTGATCCAGCTGTTGCTGCTTCTTCTCCATGGCCGCAAAGGAGACGGTTTCCGGCGCCTGCGAAATGCCCTGAATTACGCCTGTATCCTGTATGGGAAAGAGACCTTTGGGGATAACAATGTAGAGAACAACGGTCAGGATCAGCGTGGCTACGGCGACCAGCAGCGTGACGGTCTGGTATCCAAGGACGAACTTAAGCGTGCGGCCATAGAACGCGATCATTCGGTCGAAAACACGCTCCGACGCCTTGAAAAACCGGCCCTGCTGTTCTTTGGGAGTGTGGCGCAGAATGCGCGAGCACATCATGGGCGTCAGGGTGAGAGAAACGACGGCAGAAAGGATGATCGTGACCGCCAGGGTAACTGCGAATTCCCGGAAAAGACGGCCGACGACATCGCCCATGAAAAGCAGCGGAATAAGCACGGCTATCAATGAAACAGTGAGGGAGATGATAGTGAAGCCGATTTGTTCGGCGCCCTTGATCGCCGCCTGCATGGGCGAATCTCCGGCCTCGAGATAGCGTGAGATGTTTTCGATCATGACGATCGCATCATCTACCACGAAGCCCGTGGAAATGGTGAGAGCCATCAGCGAAAGGTTATCCAGGCTATAGCCCAGGGCATACATGGCGCCAAAAGTTCCCACCAATGAAACCGGCACGGCGATGCTGGGAATGATCGTCGCGTAAAGATTGCGAAGAAACAGGAAGATGACCATCACCACGAGGGCGACGGTCAACATCAACTCGAACTCGACGTCAGAGACGGAGGCGTTAATGGACGTAGTGAGATCGGTTAGCGGCGTCACCTTGATTGAAGCCGGCAGGTTCACCTCAAGCTGCGGAAGAATTGCCTTGATTGCCTTCACTACGCTGATAGTGTTGGCGCCGGGCTGCCGTTGAATGTTGAGAATCACCGCCGGCGTCTCGTTCATCCATGCTGCCTGCTTATTGTTTTCGATGCCGTCTACAACGCGCGCTACATTGCTCAGCATGATGGGCGCGCCATTTCTATAGGCAACCACCACTTTCCGGTAGTCGTCGCTGGTTACCAACTGATCGTTGGCATTGATCTGATAATCCTGATTGGGTCCGTCGAAATTGCCCTTGGCGGCGTTCACGCTTTGCACGGTGAGCGCCGTGCGCAGATCTTCAAGGTTAAGCCCATACGATGAGAGTTGCGCGGGATTGGCCTGAATGCGCACTGCCGGCTTCTGGCCGCCGCTGATGCTCACCAGGCCCACTCCGCTCAGTTGCGAGAGCTTGGGCGCAAGGCGCGTGTCCACCATGTCCTCGACCTGCGAGAGCGGGATGGAATCGGATGTGATGGCAAGTGTCAGGACGGGAGCATCCGCGGGATTTGTCTTGCTATAGACAGGCGGCGCTGGAAGGTTCGATGGCAGAAAACTTTGCGAGGCGTTGATCGAGGACTGCACTTCTTCTTCTGCGATGTCAATATTCAGGCTGAGGTCAAACTGCAGCACAATCACCGACGAACCGCCGGAACTGGTCGATGTCATCTGGCTGAGTCCCGGCACCTGGCCGAACTGGCGTTCCAACGGAGCGGTGACAGTTGTGGCCATCACACTGGGGCTGGCGCCTGGATAGAAGGTGAGTACCTGAATGGTCGGGTAGTCGACCTCGGGCAGGGCGGAGACCGGCAACTGCGTATACGCAACGATCCCTACCAGCAGGATTGCAGCCATCAGCAGCGCGGTTGCAACGGGACGCTGGATAAACGGCCCGGAAGGGTTCACGGGACATTGCTCCCGGCGGGGCTGGCTGGAACCGCCTGCCTCGACACCACGATCCTGCTGCCGGCTTGTAACTTGTCGTAGCTGCTGGTGGCCACCACTTCGCCTGGGTTAATTCCTTCGACGGCAGTCATGCCGCCATTCGCTGCGCCGGCCGTGATGTTTCGCACGCTCGCCGTGCCATTCGCGATCACATAGAGGAATGCCACTTCGCCGTTGTGTTGAATAGAGGCGGTTGGGACCAGGGTCACGCCTTGCAAAGTATTCACAAGCAGCCTTGTGTTGACAAACTGGTTCGGGAAAAGTGCTCCGTTTTTGTTATCGAAAAGTGCGCGTAGCTTCACTGTTCCCGTCGTCGTGTCGATCTGGTTGTCGATGGTGAATAATTTTCCGGTGGCGATCTGAGTTGTCTGGGAGCGGTCCCACGCCTCGACGGGGAGCGTATGCATCTGCCGCATCCGCGCCTGCACTTGTCCCAGGCTGTCTTCAGCCATTGTGAAAATCACGGTCGTCGGCTGCACTTGCGTGATGACCACCAGCACGGTGGCCCCGGTTGCCTGCACTACGTTTCCGGGATCGACCAGACGAAGACCTACACGGCCGGCGATCGGCGCGGTTATGTGGCAATAGCTGAGCTGAACCTGGTCGTAATTCACCGTGCCTTGATCGTTTTTCACCGTGCCCTGGTCCTGCAACACGATCTTTTCCTGATCATCGAGTAACTGCTTTGGGATCGCATTTCCGGCCCAGGCCGTTCGATAGCGCTCCAGGTCCATTTGAGCCTGAGCAAGAATATTCTTGTCGCGCTCCAGCGCGCCTTCGGCCTGGAGTAGCTGTGCCTGGTAAGGGCGCGGGTCAATGTCGATCAGTGCATCACCCTTTTGAACCAGTTGGCCCTCGCTGTAATGCACAGCGGTCAGCACACCGCTGGCCTGCGCGGTGATTGAAGAGGTGTAGACCGGAGTTACGGTGCCAATGGCATCAAGGTAAATGCCGATGTTGCCCTTTACGGCTGTGGTAACCGTGGTGGTGACAGATGGCTTGACTGCGGCAAGTGCGCGTTTCGCGGCTGCTGCCTTGACGTCCTTTTCGTGGATGACCAGAGACACGATCGCAAGCAACAGCAAGATCGAGAACAGGCTTGCCCATAAAATCGATCGGTTGCGATACCAGGGAGGAGGCGCAGACAACTGATGGTCTGCGCCAGTGTGCTGAAAGTCCGAATTATTCTCGATCCCAGGCAAGCACGACTCCGCGTCCGAAAATCCTTTGATGCAGTTCATTAATAATAGGTTAGTCTCGCGTCAGTTTCATGGTCCGTTTTGCTCAGGTACGGCGGCCTGAGGCGGCTGGAAAGTGGGTACCCTGCGATGAAATAGCTCAGGATTTCAAATGAGGGTTAGACTTGCATGGGTTGCAAATGGGTTTCCGTAATTCGTTCACATCAACTTAGGCAAGCGAAGCTTGAAATGAATCTGTATTCCGACTGTACAATACGTGTCCAAAAGGGTAAAGCCCCTGCATTCCTGGCTGTCAACCGCGAACATAATGTACCTTTGAGCCTGGGAATTCTCAGGCGTTCCGGAGTCTCGCCATGGCGAAAAGCATCCTTGAGGGCCCCTTAAACCCACCGCCCGGCCGGCCCAGCTGGGGAGGACGCTCAGATCTTCGCTTGAGATATCTTGGGTGGGGCGTAAGGGACTTTCAGCATGATCCCGTGGTACTGCACTGCGACCGGGCAACGAACTATTACATAGTGCTGCGTGGCGAGATCATCGTAACCACAACGGAGGCTGTGCGAACCGTACGCGGACCGACCGCTCTGCTTATTGATCCTGCCTGCGCATTTGGCCTTACACAATCCAGCCGAGAAAAGGTCGACGTTCTGGTGTGGGTTTGGAAAGGAAGGCCAATTTCTCAGGAATTGCGGCCTGCTTCAGGCGCATTTCTTCTCCTGGACTTACAGCGTCGTTCACTGGATTCACTTGCGGAACTGCATCTGCGCTGCCGCAACGAAGTCGCACGTGCCGACAGCTATCTTGTGGAGAGTCTTGCAGCGCTGCGCAAGCTTGTTGAAGTGGAGATTCTCAGAGCAAGTCGTGTCGCCCCTCCGATAGATGACTCTCGCTGGGACCTCGCCAATTCCTGGATGATGAAGAATCTTTCCATTCACGCTCCGGTTCCCGCTCTTTGCGATTATCTGCGCATGTCCCCGAGCACCCTGCATCGCTTCTTCCGTAAGCATGCCGATATGGCCCCAGGGGCATATTTTCGCGATCTCAAGATGAATGAGGCGCGGCGCCTCATCAGGGACCTGGGGTGGCAAGTAAAAGCGACTGCCTACCATCTGGGCTATCGGCATCCAAACGAACTCAGTCGCACTCTTGCAGGACGCACATCTGGGAAGTGATCCCGCCCCTTTCGCTTCGTGTGGAGGCCTTCTTGGCGCCTTGGCGAGAACTAACACTTTATGTCAAGGAGAAAAACAAAGATAGCACATTTCGATTGACGGCTCTCTTGCGAGGAAACTACTGTTTGTAGTTGATATGAAGCCACCAGAGCTGTTCCACAGGAGTTGAATCGGAATGGCAATCCAGTTTGCGCGATACAGTCATCTACACATGGCGCAAAGATCGAAACGACATTAAGGAGTTGAATCCGGACATGAATCGGCGCAAGTTTCTCGTGAATGCCCTGACCTTCTCAGCGACGCCAGCCGCTCTGCGTGCCTTAGAAACGCCTTTGCCCGGCATCTCCAATGCCAATCCGTTCGTCGGGCTCGGCCCTAAGCGGGCCATGGCCCTGGAGGAGAGCAATCTTGCCAGGACGACCACCGAGATCAACGCTCTCCTTGCTGGTGGTCCTTTTCAACCTAATTGGGACTCATTGCACAATCATCAGGACGCCGACTGGTTTCGTGAAGCCAAGTTCGGCATCTACTCCCACTGGGGCCCGGTGACTGTGGGCAGCTCATTCTCGCCTGGCGACGCCGAGTGGTACGGCAACCAGATGTATAAGACGGATCATCCCGCATTCGAGTACCACAAGAAGACCTTAGGCGATCAGCAAAGCATCGGCTACAAAGACATCATTCCCAAGTTTACGGGGGAGCATTTCGACGCCCATCGCTGGGCCAATGTTGTCGCCCGTTCCGGCGCCAAGTTTGCAGGACCGGTCGCCATGCACCACGACAACTTCGCGCTCTGGAACTCCTCACTCACGCGCTGGAATGCCGTGGCCATGGGTCCCCACCGCGACATCGTAGGCGAACTTGCCCAAGCCTACCGTGCCCATGGCCTCAAGTTCATCACTTCTTTCCATCACGGTTTCGCATGGCGCTACTATGAACCTTCATTTGCCTACGATGGGGCCGACCCTGTGAACGCAGACCTCTACACTGAGGCGCATGCGCCCAAGGCGCCTCCAAACAAGCATTTTCAAGACCGCTGGCTGGGCGAGGTTTATGAAGTGCTGACGCGCTACCAGCCTGACCTGATCTACTTTGACTTCGAGTTTTTTGCCGTGATCACGCCAGAGTATCAGCAGCGGCTTTTCGCGACCGCCTATGACTGGGCAGAGAAGAACCACCGCACCATTTCTGTCACACAGAAGGACCGCGGCATCCATCAGCACACAGGCATCCTTGATTTTGAGCGGGGCCGCGAAGACGCAATCACTCCCTACCCATGGCTTGACGACACAGCCATCGGCCCCTGGTTCTACGTGGCCGCGGAAAAGCTCAAGACGCCTGGGTACATCGTCGGCATTCTTTCGGACATTGTGGCCAAGAATGGCTGCATGCTTCTCGACATTGCGCCCAAGATCGATGGCACGTTTCCTGAGGAGAGTGAGAAGATCCTGCTCGAACTCGGCGATTGGCTCCGCGTGAACGGCGAGGCCATTTACGGCACGCGGCCCTACACCGTCTACGGCGAAGGGCCCACACACAACGTGGGCGGCGCGGGTTTCAGCGAAAACCAAGACAAGCCCTACACCGGCCAGGACGTTCGCTACACCACGAAAGGGGACGCGCTTTACGCCATCTTCCTCGGCCGGCCCGAGCGCACGGTTACGCTTGCCTCGGTCAGTCCGCAGAAACTTTCTACGGGCCGCATACATAGCATTCAGGTGCTTGGCTCGGGAGAGAAAGTGGCATGGCGTTCCGACGGTAACGGCATTACACTCACGATCCCTGCCTCAGCTATCGAGCGCACGCATCTTTGCTGTGCGCTCAAGATCAGCTGATCTACTGTCTCAGGAAATGTAGTCAAACGAGATGAAGAGCATCAGCACCATCGATCTCGCTGTGATCGCCCTCTACCTTGCAGGAATCGTAGGTGCGGGCGTGTGGGTGGGTCTGCGCAAGCGGAAGGGCGGTGAGGCAGGCGGCTATTTCCTTGCCGGAAACACTCTGGGTTGGCCCTCCATAGGGTTGGCGCTGTTCGCTACGAACATTTCGTGCCTTCATCTCGTAAGCCTTGCTCAGGCAGGCTACGACTCCGGGCTTCTGATGGGTAACTTCGAGTGGCTCGCTGCTTATACCCTTATTGTGCTGAGCCTGTTCTTTGTGCCGTTCTACATGCGAGCCAAGGTTTCGACACTGCCGGATTTCCTTGAAAAGCGTTATTGCACCGCATGCCGAGACTGGTTAGCAGGCCTCTCAATGGTGACGGCAATCATCTTCAACATTGCGTTCCCGCTCACCACGGGCTGGCTTGTACTGCATGGCGTCTTCGGAATTAACAAGTGGATTTGCATTGTTACTTTGACGACGCTGACTGCAATCTACACCATTCTTGGTGGACTCTCTGCCGTGGTGATGACAGAGACAATACAGGCCATCATCCTGCTGGCCGGCTCCATCATCATTACAGCGCTTGCTTATTCAAAGGCAGGCGGATGGCACGGCATGACCAGCCAACTTCACTCGAGTGGCGAGACCATTCGGCTATCGATGCTGCGCTCCTCAGCCAATGAGCCTGGATTGCCGTGGTACGCAGCGCTCTTGGGGTATCCAGCTCTGAGCATCTGGTACTGGTGTGCAGACCAGACGATTGTGCAGCGCGTTCTTGGAGCGAAAGATGAAAATCACGCCCGCACCGGACCGCTTTTCTGTGGCCTCATCAAAGTGTTTCCCGTGTTTGTATTCATATTGCCGGGACTTTTGTTCCTCACAATGATCGAAGGGGGCAAGGTCGACGGGATTGCCCAATTGCGCGTCCGCGGCGAGCAAGCGGTTATGCAAAGCTCGTCCTCAAATTCGCAGCAGCAACTCGAGCTAACCGGCGCCGTAATCTCTGGACAAACGGAAACATTCAGCTTAGGCAGCGGCGATCCACCTTTGGACCTTACCGGGACTCTTGCCAATGGCGGGAAACCGCTTACGTTGATTACGAGTCTGGATGCAGGTCAACTGATCCTGCCGGCCAATGTAACTGTAATGTCGTCGAAAGAAACGTACGGGCTGATGATCAAGAATCTTATGCCCGTTGGTTTGTTTGGTGTGATGGCGGCAGCGCTCATGGCTGCATTGATGGGTAACCTCGCCAGTGCCTCCAATTCCATCGCTACGCTCTTCAGCTACGATCTCTACCGGCGCTTTCGCCCGGCAACGCCGGAGCATCGATTGGTGCTGATCGGCCGGCTGGCCTCGCTTGCAGCGTTCCTTCTTGGGATCTGCCTCGTGCCACTGCTCGACAACTACAAGAGCATATTCGCTGGAATCAATGACATTATTGCCCACATCGCGCCTCCAGTTTCTTGCGTCTTCGCCTTGGGCGTGTTCTGGCCTCGCGCCTCGGCATTCAGCGCGAAATGGACGATGTGGATTGGTTCCTTAGTTGGCGCCAGCGTGTTCACTCTCAAGACTATTCATGTTTGGAAGCCGTTGGTGTTCGACTGGATCCCCACGTTCTTTTATCAGACGCCGTTCATGCTGATGGCTTTCTATCTGTTGTGTTTTTGCATTGCGCTTCAGGTGTCACTTACCATCGCACGCCCCAAACTCGCGTGCGAAGATCCGCAAAGACTTTTCTGGGAACACCCATTGGATGCGCTCAAATACAAAGGCTGGCCCGGGTTAGCTAATTACAAGGTTTTGGCGGCTTTCGTCTTCATAGCGATGAGCATTCTCTACTATCTCTTCCATTAGCGAAGGCACGGAATGGCTGACAGACTGAACAAGAAGCTTTGGCGAAGGCGGCATCGTTGACATGAAAACGCTCGTCCTGGAGACACCTGGATCGCTGAAGTGGGTAGACGTTGCCGAGCCCGTTCCCCTGGCGGGCGAAGCGCTTGTTCGCGTGCGTCGTTGCGGTGTGTGTGGCACCGACATTCACGCGATGGCCGGCCGCCAACCATTCTTCAGCTACCCGCGGCGACTTGGGCATGAGCTTTGCGTTGAAGTGATTTCAGCCGACAGTGGCGATCTGAGGTCCGGGGACCTTTGTACTGTCGAGGCGTACTACTTTTGTGGAGACTGTCCGGCTTGTCTCACCGGAAAGACCAACTGTTGCAGGAATCTGCAGGTTCTTGGAGTCCACATCGACGGTGGGCACGCTCCGTTGATCACAGTTCCGGTGAACAAACTGCATTGCAGCCGATCGCTGTCGCCGGATCAAATCGCGCTGGCAGAACCTCTCGTCATTGGTGCTCATGGTGTCGAACGTGCAAGGCCGGGGAAAAATGAGCCGACGGCAATCATCGGGATGGGTCCGATCGGACTTGCGGCCGCGATTTTTGCAAAAGCGGCCGGCGCGGACGTTGTCTGTATCGATGTCCAAACCGATCGCCTCGGCTTTGCATGCGATCAGATGGAGCTTGGTAAAGCAATCCTTGCGGGTGATGACCTTGCCGGGCGACTAAAGCAACATTTTGGCCAGTTGCCTTCCATCGTGATTGACGCCACGGGCAGCCCGGCTTCAATGAATAGCACATTTCAACTAGCCGAGCACGGTGGGCGTATTGTCTTCATCGGTCTGTTTATTGGAGAAGTCAGTTTTGACGATTCCAATTTTCATCGCCGGGAGCTTACTCTGATGGCCAGCAGGGCCGGGCTTACCGCAACATTTCAGGATGTCCTTCGTGCCATGGAAACTAACAGGGTGGACGTAATGCCACTCATCACTCATCGATTCGGTTTTGCAGAAGCAGCGGAGCGATTGCCGCTGATTCACCGCGAGCCCGGACTGGTGAAAGCAATGATTGATTTCGATTGAGCGACCACAATGAAGATTACAAAACTTGAACCAATCATTTTGCATGCACCGGTGACCCGCGGCGGGATAGCGGACAGCACGCACACACTTTCGCACTGGGGCGCGCCCGGTGTAGGGATTCACACCGACACAGGCCTGGTAGGCTATGGGTTCTCAGGCACGCATGCTCACCTGCCCACCGACAGGCTGATTGTCGATTGCATCCTGAACAGTTATGGCCCACTACTGATCGGCGAAGACCCTCGCGAAGTTCTCGCGCTATGGGAAAAACTGCACATGCGGGCAGAGATCTACTGGGTGGGGCGTGCGGGGATTACTCACCTGGCACTGGGCGCCGTCGACATAGCGCTCTGGGACCTGAAGGCCAAGGATGCTGGTCAGCCGCTTTGGAAGCTGCTGGGCGGCTCAGCGCAGAAAAGGGTGGAGGCCTACAACACGGACGGCGGCTGGTTGAATTGGCCGCTGGAGACGGTTGTCTCCGACTGCAAGCGGTTGGTGGAGGAGGAAGGCTATCGCGCCGTGAAACTCAAAGTGGGCGGAGCGAACCCGCGCGAGGATCTGCGGCGCGTGGAGGCAGTTCGCAAGGCGCTGGGTCCGGAAATCCGCATCATGACAGATGCCAACGGACGCTGGACCTTACCACAAGCAATCCAGACGGCGGGACGTCTGGCGGAGTTCGATATCGCGTGGATCGAAGAGCCCATTTACTTCGACGATGTGCAGGGTCACAAGCGGTTGGCAGAGACGATTCAGACGCCGATTGCGCTCGGCGAGCAACTTTACACGGCCTCGCATTTTCGCGACTTCATTCATGCTGGTGCGGTTCACTATGTGCAGCCGGACGTGGTGCGGTTGGCGGGGATCACTGAGTTCTGGCAGGTGGCAGACATGGCGCGCTGCTACAGCCTGCCGGTCGTGCCGCACGTGGGCGACATGTGCCAGGTGCATGCGCACCTCTGCTTCGCGCATCCGGCGTGTTCGCTGCTCGAGTACATTCCGTGGCTGCACGATTGGATGCAGGAACCCGCGAAGATTACTGGCGGCTACTACATTGCGCCCGCGGCGCCGGGTGCGGGGATGACGCCAAACCGCAGAGCCCTTGCCGAGATCAATAAGGCTTGATGGTGACGGGTTCATGAGTTTCGAGAAACGATGTTGTCTCGATGGCGAGACCGCTAAGATCACCGGTGTCACACTTCCGGTAGATGGTGGAGCGTGATTGGTTTCTGATTGATCGTGCAGGCATATTCTGGAGTTGCCAGCGATGGAGTTTGGATCTCACTAGACAGGACTGAACAGATGCTGCTCAAGGACAAGGTCATTTTTCTTACAGGCGGATCGACAGGCATCGGCTGGGAGTGTGCGAAAGCCTATGCTGCAGAGGGCGCATTGGTGACGATTGTGGCCCGCGGCAAGGAGGGCGCAGCCTCTGTGGCCTCGGAACTCGGTTCAGAGCACTTGGGGTTTCCCTGCGATGTTTCAATCGATGCGGAAGTGCAGGCGGCGATCGAAAGGACGCTCGCCCATTTCGGCAGGTTGGACGCGGTTCATAATAACGCCGGTATTGGTTCCCCGGTTAAAGCTCTGCACGAAACAAGCGATGAGGAATGGGACGCACTATTCGACATCAATCTGAAAAGCATGCTTTACACGACGCGTCACGCTTTTGCTGCGCTTAGAGAGAGCAAAGGCTGCATCCTGAATACCTCGAGCCTTGTTGGAGTGATCGGTCAGGAGACTCACGCAGCTTACACAGCAACCAAGGGCGGAATGAACACGCTGACAAAATCGATGGCACTTGACTACGCGAAATACGGGATTCGGGTGAACGCGGTGTGTCCGGCGGGGACTTGGACTCCGATGCTTCGCAAATGGTGTGCCGAGCAGGCGAATCCGGCATCGGTCGAACGTTATCTCGATGAGATTCACCCGATGGGCTACTGCCCGGAAGGAGACGTGATTGCCGACGCCTGCGTATATCTGCTTTCAGACAAGGCGCGCTTTGTGACGGGGCATATCATGCACGTGAGCGGTGGAGCCGAGTTGGGATATCGCCGGCCATTTTGACTTTACACGTTGGATGAGAACTTACTGACGAATTGGGAGTCGCAATCGCACGCAAGGATCAACTGAGCTCAAACAACTCTCTCCCTGGCGAGGATGCCTGGCATGGCTAATGAATGTATCGATGCTCATCATCATCTATGGCGTTATCAGCCTGAAGAGTACCCGTGGATGGGCGATGGCATGGAGATGTTGCGGCGTGACTACCTGACAGCCGAGCTTGAAGAGGTGACGCGGTCTGCCGGAGTAACCGGGACCATCGTTGTGCAGGCACGGCAAACGATGCAGGAGACGGAATGGCTCTCAAATCTGGCGGCACGTTCTGACCTGATTCGCGGAGTTGTGGGTTGGGCTCCGCTTGCAAGCCTGGATGTTGGAAAAGAACTTGAGCGGCTTGCTGTCCTTCCCAACATGAAGGGGATGCGCCATGCGCTGCATGATGAGCTGGATCCTTTTTACATGCTCCGGGACGATTTCAACCGTGGGATCGGGCTGTTGAAGCACTACGGATTGCGCTACGACCTACTGGTTTTTGAGAGCCACTTACCGCAGACGATCGAGTTTGTTGACCGGCATCCCAACCAGATCTTTATTGTCGATCACATTGCGAAGCCGCGGATTCGCGATCGTGCGCTTTCGCCCTGGAAGAGAGAACTCAACGAACTCGCGCAGCGATCCAACGTGTACTGCAAGGTATCCGGCATGGTGACGGAGGCAAAGTGGGATAGCTGGACCGCAGAAGAGCTGACGCCCTACTTCGAGACAGTCTTTGAGGCATTTACGCCGCGGCGGACTATGTTTGGGTCTGACTGGCCGGTGATAACTCTTGCTTCGAAATATTGCTCTTGGGTGGAACTAGTGAAGCGGGTGATCTGCAAATTCTCACCCGACGAGCAGGAGAGAGTGCTTGCTGGCACAGCTGTGGAGGCCTACGAGCTTTGAACAGCATGAATTGCGTAAATTGCAGAAGATTTGCCAAACCCGGAACACGCCGAGACAACAGGCAGTTCAATGCCAGAACGAAATGCCAATTGCGAACGTCAGACAGTACTTAGCCGAAGCTAAGGATTGTCGTCGTCAATTTTCGATCACAACAGCACAGCGAAAGGATTGATTCTCAAATGGGAGTGAACAGACGTGAGTTACTTCAATGGCTGGGCAGTTCATTTTCTGCTCTTGCTCTCTCCAGATTTGTGAAAGCCCAGACTGCACCGTCGAGTACCAACTTCCTGGCGACCAGGGCGTCGCTCGAAGGCTACCGGATTCCAGATTGGTTCCGCGACGCAAAGTTCGGTATATGGTCGCACTGGGGCCCGCAATCTGCCATCGAAGACGGAGACTGGTACGCCCGAAATATGTATATCCAGGGATCTTCGCAATACGACTATCATGTCCAGACTTACGGGCACCCATCCAAAGTCGGTTACAAAGATTTAGTCGACCATTGGAAAGCTGAAAAATGGGATCCTGCCTATCTGATGAGCCTCTACAAAAAAGCGGGAGCCAAGTACTTCGTCAGCATGGGCGTCCACTGCGACAATTTCGATCTCTGGAATTCGAAGTACACGCGTTGGAACGCGGTCAAGATGGGTCCGAGGAGAGACATTGTGGGCGCATGGCGTGAGGCGGCCCTCAAGAACGGCCTGCGGTTTGGGGTCAGCGAACACGTGTGGATGAGTTATAGATGGTTTGCTACCAGCCACAGCTCGGACAAAGACGGGCCGCTGGCAGGTGTCAGGTACGACGGCCATGACCCGCAGTTTGCTGATCTTTATCACGATTCTGAATGCGAGAAGTTCATCAGCAGCAAAGACGGCTGGGACTGGGACGAGGCTGGCATTCCCGACGCATGGAAGCGCCACTACCTAGATCGCATGACCGACCTGATCGACAAATATCAACCCGACTACTTTTACAGTGACGGTCACCTTCCGTTCGAGGATTATGGATTGAAGATGGTCTCCCACTTGTATAACGTCAGCGCCCAGTTGCACGGCGGCCAAACAGAAGCGGTTTACACGAGCAAGCTGGGGGCCGACTGCGCTATTGGAACTTGCGTGTTGGACCGGGAGCGAGGCGTGTCTGACGCCATATCCAGTAACGCGTGGCAATCCGACACCTGCATCGGCCAATGGCATTACAAACGCGGCCAGCAATACAAGACAGCCAAGAAAGTAATCGACCTGCTCGTGGATATTGTAAGCAAGAACGGTAACCTCTTGCTAAATTTCCCGCTGCCGAATTCGGGTGAGTTGGACTTCGAAGAGATGGAGATTCTGGAAGGCATCACGCAATGGATGGCCATCAACAGCGAAGGCATTCACGCTTCGCGTCCATGGAAGATCTACGGTGAAGGCCCGTCCACCCAGGTCAAGATCGAAACTGGCAACTTCAATGAGGACAAACAGAAGGATCTTACGGCTGAGGATGTGCGCTTCACTACAAAGGGGAGCACCCTCTACGCCTTCGTGATGGGGTGGCCTGAGAAGGAAGCCGTGGTGAGGTCTCTCGGGCTTGCGAGCCATCAAACTCCTGGAGTGATTCGCAATCTGGAACTTCTCGGCCACAAAGGCAAAATCAACTGGAAGCAGGACGAAGCCGGATTAAGGGTCCAGATGCCCGCGGAGAAAGTATCGGATGTTGGCATTACCCTGAGAATTGAACTGACGTAGGAATCAGCTGAATTTGACGCGCCTGTCACTGTTGGGAACGCGATCGGCCCGGCTACTCTGTGCCAACAACGACCCGTTCCGGGAACTTTGCGTGGTTGTTTTCGCATTCCTCCAGCCGGTTAAGGAATATGGTATGCTGCCCTCCAGCAAATCTGGAGGATGGAATCCTGAAGGCGTGCCTTTGAGACGCGCGGATGGGTCCGATGCTCAGAAAGCCAATTCGATCCCGATTGAAGGGCAAGGATGATTAAACCAATCACTCGCCGCGATCTCCTGCAGAATGCGGGCATCGTGGGGGCAACGACCCTCCTGGCTGCTGTTTCAGGAAAAGCGCAACCCGGCGCTGATGGGTTGATCCAAGCGGCTGAGACAGGACAGCCGCAAACGCTCCCTTCTCAACTCGCTGCAAGGGCTGCTGTCGGCCCGGGACCGGACGACCTGGTCGAATTGGCCGCCGGCAACATGATCGTCACCTTTGACCGAAGGTACGGTTCGATCTTTTCAATTACACGGAAGGGCGACCCCTTCGGCACAAATTTTATCGGGAACGAACACAACACGCCGGGCGTCGATGCTACGAATTCCCGATGGACCGGAGATTTGGTGACGTCGGTTTGGAACGTCACGGACGCTAATCCGGCTCATCGCAATTGGTCACCGCGCGCCGAGTTCATTTTGGAGGGAAGTTGGAGGCAGGAACTGACAGGAAGATCCGGTGACATTCGCCGGGTGAGCTTTGACGCGGGAACATTCTCCGTAGAATACGAGGGCGTCTCGAAGAATGAGAATGGAATTCAAAGCTTCAATCTGTCCATGAAGTTCCACGCAGGGCAGGACGATTCTCTGTTTTGGGATATCGAACTTCGCAACACAACGGGCCGCGTCCTGGAGATCGGTGAACTCGGATTTCCGTTGATGGTGAACGACGACCAGGGCGAGTATTACGTGGATCCAAAAACGGGGCAGCCATTCCCTGCAGACGACACGGAGCACCCTCTGAGAATTCCCGCCGATTATTTCTCGGTCTATCGCGAACAATATCCGCGCTTTCAGAAGCTTTACCATGAAAAGAAGGTCATTGCTCACAGCTTTGTGGGTGGTCACAGCTCCTATGTGCTCATCGAGCGCCCACTGGGCGATGCGCCATTTCTGCTTCTGCAATCCACATTGAACGCAGCGTTCGAGTGTCTTTATCGCGACGAAAGTTCTTTCGGTCAACACGCCTACTGGTGGGACGGGCCCAATATCCTCGCCGTGCATTCATGGGCTACATCCAATGTTCGCAACTGGTTCAAGAATCCCTGGATCAACGGGCATACTTCTCTAGTGTTGCAGCCGGGCGAGAGATGGTCCTGCCAATTGCGCTTCTCGTTTGTGGACGGTTACGATGCGGTCCGGGATGAAATCTACAAAGCCGGAAACCTTGGAATTCGGGTTCTGCCTGCCATGGTGGTCCAGGAGAAAACGAATGCCTACGTCGAGCTGAAGTCGAAATCCGACATCGACGGGATCGAGTTTCTTTCGGACAACATTACAGTGAAAGAGAGGAAACGAGTTGGCGACAAGACCCTGCTCACGCTGTCGTTCAAGGGACGCGGCCAAAAGAGCCTGAAATTCTATTATGGCGGCTGCTGGACGAACATACACTTCTACTGCATCGAGGACATCGCGCAACTGCTCAAGGCCCGAGGGCGGTTTATTTTGGAACGGGAGTTCTATCAGAATCCTGACGACCCCTATCACCGTAACCACATGTTCCTTCCCTTTGACCACCGCATTGGCAGCACCTTCCGCGACGCGGATGAAGTGTCAGAGGTGGGCGGGAGCGATGCCGAATTCGGTTTTTCAGAACCGTTGTTCCTGGCCGAAAAGAATGTCTATTATCCCTCCCCGAAAGAAGTGGCGGCCCTGGAGACTTACGTTGCCGATTGCCTTTTCAAGTACATTCAGGATCCCGAGACGTACGCCGTCCGCGCCTCACTCTATTGGAAGCAGAGGTATCCGTCGAGCCCCTGGAGCCATTGGACCGAGGAACGGAGCAAAGAGAGTTACCGGGCCTATAACTACGCACACGTAGCAAACATTTATCACGCCCTCTATCAGATTGGAGAGCGCTATGGGCTGCTGACGCGCAAGAGCCCTCATGAGTACCTGAAGATGGCTTACCGCACCAGCGCGCAGATGTTTCAAACCGATCCCTGGGGAAACGTTGGAGTGATGGGTGGCTCGAACAGCCTGAACATCATGGAGGACCTGGGCAAAGAAGGATTCCAGGAAGAGCGCCGAGAGCTGTTGGAGGAAATCAGGAAGTGCAACGAAGTTTTTCTTCATGACCCTTATCCCTACGCTTCAGAGTACCCAGCGGACACAACCGCCCAGGAACAGGTGTACTTCTTTACTCGCTACTTTGGAAATCATGAGAAGAACATCAAGACTCTGCAAATCATGAAGGCGCTCCGAGGCGGAAACCAGCCCGTCTGGTTTCAATACGGCAATGACAACAAGGGCGATCTGACCTGCTGGTACACCGAGTCGACCAACGGCTGGGCATTGCTGCGCGGATTTGAGGACACCGGCGACATGGACACGTTAATCAAGGGATTCGCGGGCGTGATGAGCGTGGAGGCCGACCTGCTTACCGATGGCATGTGCTTTGCGCATTTCATTTCCACGCCGGGCATACTCGACTTCACCCCGCCAAGGACACTCGATGGCGGGATCGCGCAGTTCGGTTTTCTCAAAGCCGCGAAATCATATGTCATCCAAGATGATTCCTTCGGCCTGATTGGATTCGGCTGCCGGGTTGAAAGTTCGGGCGAGCAAGTCCGCATCTATCCGCAGGACGGTCTGAGAAAGCGGTTGTATTTCGTGCCCAACAAAATCGATCTGGAGGTTGCTCAAGGAGAGGTTGAGTGGTTGGCATTGAGTGAGACCGGCCGGCGAATGGAACTCAGCATAAGCGACTCGACAGGAGTGGTCAAAGAGGCTAAGTTCAAGTTTGAGGGATTGCCAAGCGGCGACTATCTCGTTCGGTACGGTGGATTGACACGGCAGACGCAGATCTCTGATTCCTTCAAACTCTCACTTCCTATCGGAGATGCAAAGCTGATTGGAATTGAAAAATTGTAGGCGAGAGGGCGCTTCGGTGCACCTCGTCATCGATTCGCAAAAACAAGTCTCGCTTCCCAATGATATGCAACTGACGTTTACTGCGCCCGGAGCTCTTTCTGCACGGCTGCCGGCTTACGCCGGGTTTCCGGCTTTCGCTAACGGGAAGAGTGAGTCATTCAGCGAGCATTTCGAAACGGCGCCTGGATCGAACATCAGTTTTGAATCGCTTAAAAGATGTCGTTTCTGTCGATGACTGCTTCGACACTCTTCATGAAGGCCACCCACTTACATGCTGGCGACTTTGCATCGCAGCCCTGCACCATCAGTACTTCACCGTCTGGAGGAGCAGCAAGAGTCAGTTCACGGGACTGGCGCATCTGATTGAGTGTTTGCATCGCGACGGTCACGCGAACAGTGTAGGCACCTCTTTCGTTCTGCCAAAGTTCGAATGCCAGTTCCGTTCCGGGCGGCGTATCGTCCCTGCGCCCATCGAGTGTCCAATGAAGCCCAAGCAGCGCGGCCACGGGAGTTGGTATCGCTCCAGACGATCAGAAACGAATCTTCGAACGATTCTGTCGTTTAGCCCGGCCGATTCATGGCGCCTTTTCCGCCTCTGGCCTCGGCTTGGCTCTCGGGCAATCGATTGCTGAGCGTCACAACACGACTATCGAGCTCAATAGCACGATGGGCGAAGGAAGCCGCTTTTCATTTCTCATGGCCAAGAGTCTCTCGGGACAGAACGAGGACGAGCTAGAAAGCAACATGCTGATCGAGGACTTGTACCGATAAGCGCAGATGTCGCTGCCTGGCAGGTCTCTCCTCGATGTGTTCCTGCCATGAATATTGGCATTCCATACTGGAGTGCCCGGAGGCTTAGCGCAACTTGGGGAGACTTCACAGTCTGAATACCTCGATCAGCAGGCGATCAATCTCCGTTGCAAGGCGCAAACCATTTTGAAATGTGAATTAGCTGGGCAAGACGTTCCGATCCACACAAGGCGCACACGCCGCACCAGTCTGTATCTCATTAAAGTACTTAGTTTCTATAATATATGAATAGAATCGAGAGCTTGCGCAGTAAGGTGGGCCGAGTCTCCTGCGAACACTTTTCCGGCCAAATTTCCTGCTAACAGGGAAAATGCAGGGAATTTTTCAAATTCAGGCGCAAAACACAGTGCGAGGATGCGTCCATCTGGCTGAATAAAGACCATTTACTCCGCCTGGTGCACAATTCAAAAGGCAAACCGAACAGGGGATTATCAACCAAGTAACGGGGAATTTGAATTTCCTGTCACTACCCTTTGGAGTGCCCTTCATTTTCTTCCAGTGACTCTCCTCTGATAGCCCAAATCGAGCCGGCCACGCCTATGGGCTTCTGAATCTGCGAGTGTGACTCGAGGCACAGACCATGCTGGTTGTAACAGCCAAGTATGTATTGGATAGGCAACTGCCTAAATATTTAGGGGCGAGCTGTCGAGGACTGATTCACCATCAGGTGCAGTTCAAGGAATCGGCCAATGCAATCGAGCAGGGATGGCGTATCTCTTACGCGACGGCAATTTGTAGTTGCTGGAGCGATGGGCGGCGCAGCCTTGGCTGTGGGCTGCACCGGCCACAATCAGGGCGACTGGGATTTCCTCAATGATGAGCAGGCCCGAACCCTGACAGCGATCTGCGATCAAATTGTCCCAGCGGATGACTTTCCCAGCGCCTCACAGGCCGGCGTGCTTACCTACATTGACCGTCAACTTGCCCGTCACTACCGGCGTCACCGGAATGCCTATCGGGACGGTCTTTCTAGTGCCGATGCAATGAGCTGGCAACGCCATGGTCGGGACATGGCCGCGCTCTCCGCGCCTCAACAAGCTCAAATGGTGGCCGCGATTGAGAAAGAGAATTCCGCGTTCTTCAATCTCGTGCGCAGCCATACACTCGAGGGCTACTATGGCGCGCCGCGTCACGGCGGCAATCGCGACGCCGTAAGCTGGCGCATGGTTGGCATGGGGGAGCCGCCCGTTCGTGGTCGCGCGCAGTATGACGAGAGAAAGGGCGCCGCTTCATGAAAAAAGTGAATGCGGTGGTGGTGGGCGCGGGTGCGGCAGGTGGCATTGTTGCCAAGGAGCTGTCGACTGCTGGACTGAGCGTCGTCCTACTCGAGCGCGGCAGGTGGTACACGGCCAACGATTGCCGCAAGGACGACTTGCGCAATCAGCGCACCACGGTGCTGGGCAATGCATTCGGACCAGACGACGAAGGCAATCCGCGCGTCGTGTGGGATCCGCAAACAGGACCTCGCACCCTGCTGCCAAGCGAGGGCGGCTACCAGAACAATGCGGCTTGCGTGGGTGGTGGAACGCTGAGCTATGGCGCCATGGCGTGGCGCTATATGCCCCAGGATTTTCGCATGCGTTCAATTTATGGAGCACCGGCTGGAAGCTCGCTTGAAGATTGGCCCATTACTTACGACGACCTGGAGCCCTGGTACGAAAAAGCCGAATATGAGATCGGCATTTCCGGCGACTACTCGGGCAGTCCGTTCTTTGGCCCGCGGAAACGCCCTCTGCCCATGCCGCCACTCGCTCCCAATCGCGAGTTCCAAATCCTCGAGCCAGCGGCCAAGCGCCTTGGCCTTCATCCCTTTCACATCCCGATGGCGCGTAACAGCGTGCCGTACAACGGTCGTGGCCCATGCATGCGCTGCCGGTGGTGCGTCGGCTTCGCCTGCGAAGTGGATGCGAAGAATGGCTCGCAGAACACGGTGATTCCCACTGCGCTGGCAACGGGAAACTGCGAGCTGCGCACGGAGTGCATGGCCAAAGAAATCCTCACCGACGACCGGGGACGCGCACGCGGCGTGGCCTACTTCGATGCCGATGGCCGGTTGCAGGAGCAGCCTTGCGACATTGTGATTGTCTCTGCTTGCGCCATTGAATCAGCCCGCCTGCTTTTGAATTCCAAAAGCCGCCTCTTTCCGAACGGGATAGGAAATCGCCACGACCAGGTTGGGCGTCATCTGCAGGGCCACCACTACACAGGGGCCGTTGGCTTCTTCGACTTTGATACCTACGATGATGTGGGACCCGGCGCGAGCATCGCGGTAGCCGACTATAACCACGGCACTCCGGGACTGTGCGGCGGGGGAGCCCTCTGCAACGAGTTTATTCGCCTGCCGATTCAAATGATCGACCGACTGCCCGTGAACACCCCGCGCTGGGGGCTCGCGCACAAGAAGGCCATGCGCAGTTTCTACAAGCGCAACATCGCCGTCATGGGTCCCACCCAACCGATACCCATGGCCGACGCAAGGATCACTCTCGATCCGGCGGTCAGAGATAAGTGGGGGATGCAGGTGGCGCGCATCTCCGGCAATGTTCATCCGCATACATTTGAGATCGGCATTGTCCAAGCCCAGCGCTCTGAAGCCTGGCTCAAAGAGGCCGGAGCCGTGAGTACGGTCGTCAACGCGGGTAGACCCACGACCGTATCCGCCGGGCAGCATCAGGCAGGCACATGCCGGATGGGCAACGATCCACAAGGCTCGGTAGTGAACCGCAACTGCCAGGTACACGATGTGGATAACCTCTTCGTCATCGATGGAAGCGTGCACGTGACCAACGGAGGCTTCAATCCGGCGCTGACCATCATGGCCATTGCCTACTTTGCTTCTGATTCATTGGTTCGCAACTGGAACGCCACGGGATTCCGGTCATGATGCGATTCTTCAAATTCGCAGGGATCGCTGTTGGGTTAGCAGCGGTGCTTGCGGTCGGCGGCACTTATAGCGCGTCCTGGTACTACACGTCTCAGTACGGCCAGGGCTGCGCGAGCTGCCACGAGATGGCTGCTTACGTGAGAGTGGTGCATGGAGCGCCCCACCGGACAACAGGCTGCATGGATTGCCACGAGGCCAGCCTGAGCACAAAGCTGCGTCACATGCGGATTCACATCTTCGGCACCGTTCCCGAGGCCATCAAGTTGCGGGATGTGGATGTGCCCGCGATGACGTCGAACTGCAAATCGTGTCACCAGCATGAATACGCAAACTGGCATGCGGGGCCACACAGTGCGACTTACAGTCAGATATTTACCGATCCCGTGCACAACTCCAAACGCATGCTGATGGACGATTGCCTGCGCTGCCACGGTTCCTACTTCAGCGGGGCAATCCGTGATTTGGTGCAGCCTCTCAATACGAAGGGGCCCTGGCGTGTGATTCCTTCGGGCCTCGGAGATCAGGCGGCGATGCCCTGCATGACGTGCCACCAGGTCCACAGCGAAGGCGCGCAGGAAACCAGGCCAGCCTCGCGCATCTCCGTCGCAGGTGCCGCTGTTCCCGATTCGCTGGCATTTTACGACCGGCGCGAGACTCTTCACTTTGCCGCCGCCTCGCTTTCGACTCCGCAGCTACACGACGGATCTCGCACGGTCACCGTCAGTCACGATCCGCGTCAGGCGCTCTGTTATCAGTGTCACGCGCCTCGTGAACCGGAGGCCGGGTCAATGGCGGCAATCAACGCGTGGGGACCGCAGGTGGGCTCCGGTGACGATCGCACGCCGATGGGCGTGCACGAGGGCATCAGTTGTGTCGCCTGCCACGATGGACATAACGAGAACACGCGGGCCTCGTGCAAGACATGCCACCCACAGATGTCGAATTGCGGACTGGACGCGGAGAAGATGGATACCACCTACGCAAACTCGGCGAGCGTCCACAACATTCATTGGGTCAAGTGCACCGATTGTCACCAGCACGGCATACCGCAAGTAAAGGCAAAACCTGCGATCAAAGCGAAGGTCATCACCACTCCCGGCATGGACGGCTGACATGAGGCGAGCCCCAGAAATACTGAGTTCGCTTGAAGGCTCTCGGTTGAGCTGCTTTGGGAAGTAGGAAACCAGAAGGAGAACAGGAATCTTTATGTCGAATACGCGTCGAGAATTCTTGCAGTCCACCGCGGCCCTGGCCGCGGGCATGATGGGCGGAACGGCAGCCACGCTTGCCGCCGAGCCAGCCAAGGGATCCACGGACAAGAGTTTGCCTCCGGTTTCTGCACAAGTTTCTGCAGCAGCAGACAATGGTGTACAGATCCAGATTCCGAAGATGAAGTTCGGCAATGCCGAGATCAGCCGCCTGGTTCTCGGTGTCAATCCCCTCTATGGATTCTCCCATTACAACAACAACTTCAGCAGCTCCATGCGAGAGTGGTACACGCAGGATAGAGTCTGCGAAGTGCTGCATCGCGCCAGCAGTTTCGGCATCAATGCATTCAACTACGTAAATGTTGAGCGTGCACCGCAGGACTGGGCGCGATTTCAAGCCGAGGGCGGCAAGATGCACCTGATCGTGCAGGTTATGGCGAAGGATGATGAGGCAGCGTTGGTTCGCGATCTCAAACCGCTGGCGCTTCAGAGGCGGGGCGAGGAGATCGATCTGGCCTACCGAAACGGCACGATGGCCAGCGAGCGAGAGTGGTGTAAGCGAGCGCGGGACCTGGGCGTTCTGGTTGGCGTGGGTACGCACAAACCTGAAGTGATCGAACTCGTGGAAGAGCAGGGTTGGGATGTCGATTTTTACTCAGGCTGTGTCTACAATCGCACCAGGACGGAGGAGGAGTGGAAAAAGACGCTCAATGGCGAGTTGCTCGAAATGCCGCACGACATTTATATGCAGAGCGACCCGCCGCGCATGTACAAAGTGATGCGTCAGACCACAAAGACCTGTTTTGCCTTCAAGATTCTTGCCGCCGGGCGCATCGCCGACGCCGGCATCGCTCAGGCCTTCCGCACCGCATATGAAAGCATCAAGCCAAATGATGGCGTGTATGTCGGCGTATTCCCAAGAAATAAGGACGAGATCAGGGAAAATGCAGAGATCGTCCATCGTATCCTGACCGGTGCTTGAGTCCATGGCTGTCTTGGCACGTACTCCGGTTGGAGGTTGCCAACTATTGACGAGTTTTCAGCAAACTACGATCCGAGGCAGTGGGTGGGGTGCAGACACCGGATCAAGGGGGAAATTGATATCGGCGGATCAATCAATTGGATCAGTTCGCCAGGAAAAGCCTCTGACGAGGCCCGGATATTCAACTTCCTGATCGGAAAGAAGGCATCCAGATCCTTCATTCTGCTCCAAAAAGAGGATTTTGCCTTCGCAGCCTGTGCGTGCGCCGCCCATGAGAGGGCTGCCGGCGATCAAGCAACTCAATTCAAATCACACTCATGACAGCCTTCACACTCATGCCGATAGCAAAATGGGGAAAGCCGCTGTTCCATCGCCAGCTCCTATCCAAGATCAATGTTGGAGCTTCGTCTCGCTGCCCTGCGGCATCACAGCGTAAAAGCTCTTGCTTGTTTTCTGGAAGGTCCGGAATAGTCCGCAACTTGGGCTGACAAATGCATTCCAATCTTCAGTTCGAACCAGTATCATGTTCGAAATGTCAATTATGTCTGAAAAGCCCAATTCTGAGTCCTCGCTCCGCTCGATGAATCGCCGCCACTTTCTAAAGGCCGCAGCATCGACCGCGGTATTGCCTTCGCTTCTTTCAGCTCACGCCGCACAGAACTCGGAATCGAAACGACCAGCCAACAACCGAATCAATCTTGGCGTGATCGGCATGGGCTGGCAGGGGCCGGGCAATACGAAGTCCTTTTTGGCGTCGGATGATTGCCAGGTGGTGGCGGCGTGCGACATCGACGCGAATCATCTGCAGGCCGCGGTCAAGATGATCAACGACTATTATGGGACCGAGGATTGCAAAGGCTACCACGATTATCGCGAGTTGCTTGCGCGCGACGACATCGATGCCGTGATGATCGCGGTGCCCGATCATTGGCATGAAATCGTCGCAACTGAAGCCGCACGCCGGAAAAAAGACATCTACGCCGAGAAACCTCTCGCGCATACCATCGCCGAACAGCAATCCATTGTCCGCGCAGTCCAGCAGAATGGCATTATCTGGCAGATGGGCTCTTGGCAGCGCTCGGTTCCGACCTTTCACAAGGCCGCGGAGATCGTTCGCAATGGACTCATCGGTACGGTGACCCATGTGGAAGTCGGTTTGCCAGGCGGCAACTCTGATTTTGACGGCGTGCAAAAGGAAGCGCTGGCCAAGCTGGCTGCCCAGGGCGTAAGTGTCGCGAGCCTGATGGAGGTCTTGCCTGGCTCCAAGGCATGGGACCTGCTGGTCTCCGATCCTCCGCAGGAATTGGATTACGAGACATGGGTCGGCCCATCGAAGATGGAGCCTTACATCAAGGCGCGTTCCCATAAATCCTGGCGCTGGAACTACAACACCGGTGGCGGCCAGCTTCTGGACTGGATCGGGCATCATTGCGATATCGCGCACTGGGGCCTGGGTTTCGACAACTCCGGTCCGTCGGAGGTAGAAGGCAGCGGGGAACTGCCGCCAGCCACGGCGGTTTGGAACTCCGCGCCAAAGTACCGGTTTGAATTGAAGTATCCGCAGGGCATTACTATGACCATCGCCGGCGGCTATCCGGACATTAAAATGGGTGTGAAGTGGATTGGCACGGAAGGCTGGGTGTGGGTGGATCGCGACGGATTTGAGACCTCGAATCCCGCGTGGAAGCAGGGTAAGTATCTGCCGAGGGAGTTGCGCAAAGTGAAGCTCTACACCTCTGCGAATCACCAGCAGAACTTTCTGGACTGCATAAGAACCCGTCAATCAACTATTACGCCGGTGGAGGTGGGACATCACTCGGCCATTCCGGGACATCTTTGCCTGATCTCCATGCTTGAGGGAAGAAAAATCCATTGGGACGCGACGGAAGAAAGGATCATCGGCGATCCCGAAGCCAGCAAGCGGTTGACCCGCGAATACAGGGGTCCGTGGAAGATGAGCTGAGTGCTTTGCCCGCAGCAGCCGCTTTTCGTGGAGTCCGCAGGCTTGCCGTAGAAGCAGCCTGGAAAACCTCTACAATACAACCTTGGCATCTACCGGGGAGACATGACTGATACGACTGAAGTAAGACTGGGTGCAAACCGCAAAGTCAATTGGGATTTTACTTTTGCCTTCCTGGCTTTGCGCCTTTGGCTCGGCGTCCGCGCACTGTTTGTGGGTATTCAGAAATTTGCCGCTTATAAGTCCGTCGCGATGCCGCTCATCGATCCGTCCACCGGCCAGCCTGATTTGAGCGGAGTGATGGTCAACGTGAACGTCAAGTCCTATGCGTTGGCCAATTACGCAGGCATTCCGGTAGCGCTTCGCGACAAGTTTGCCCAGGAACCGCTGTTTCCGAAATTCGTATTGACGGCCTTTGACAAGATGCTTGGCCCGGCCTTCATTCTCACCGGGATCATGCTCTTGATCGGTCTCGGTACCCGCTTGTCGCTGCTGGCGCAGGCAGTGCTTTTTATAGCGCTGACAGTCGGTCTGGTTCTCATAGACCAGAACGACGGCGTGGCCTGGCTGGGCATTCACATCGGCCTTGTCGCCGGTGCTTTCCTTCTGGCCGAACACAACCGATTTGTGGTCCTCAAAAAATGGTAGATCCGTTTCTGAATCGTCGTGATTTTATCGGCGCCACTGCAGTGGCTGGCGCCGGCATGTTGTTGAATGCCTGCAAGTCCGATTCCGCCCCAAAAGCAGGGGTTGCCGGCAAGTCTTCGCTGAGCACGATCAACATTGCTCTCATCGGGTATGGCGAGGAAGGCAAGGTACTGCTGGAATCCCTGCTGAATATCGAGGGCATCAGGCTGGTGGCGCTTTGCGATATCTGGGATTACCACCTGAACGAGGGCGCGCGTTACCTCGGAAAAGTCGGCAATGAGGTCCGCACTTACGAAAACTACGAAGATCTGCTCGCCAAGGAAAAAGACCTGCAAGCGGTCGTGATCGCTACGCCGGACTTCTGCCATGCGTCGATGACCAACACATGCCTCAAAGCCGGCCTCGATGTGTATTGCGAGAAGATGATGAGCAACACCATCGACGGAGCGCGTTCCATGGTGAAGACCATGCGCGAAACCGGAAAGCTGTTGCAGATCGGTCATCAGCGGCGCAGCAACCCCCGCTACCTATTCACCCTGAACCGCCTGCTGCATGAGGCGCAATTCTGCGGACGGCTGACGGCAGCGCAGGGGCAATGGAACCGGGCGGTCAAAGAAGACTTCGGCTGGCCCAAAAAGTACGAGATGCCCGCAAGCATGCTCGCCAAGTACGGCTACAAAGACATGCACCAGTTCCGCAACTGGCGCTGGTACAAGGGACTCGGCGGGGGGCCGCTGTCTGACCTGGGCGCCCATCAGATCGACATCTTTAACTGGTGGATGGGCACGCCCAAGTCCGTTATCGGGAGCGGCGGACTGGATTACTACAAGAACCACGACTGGTATGACAACGCGATCGTGATTTACGAGTATCCAATGGCCCAGGGCGTAGCGCGCGCGTCTTACCAGGTGCAGACGACCACCAGCGCCGGCGGCGGCTATTTCGAGATGTTCATGGGCGACGACGGCACCATCAAGATGTCAGAAGATCCGTCCCTTTGCTCGATCTGGCGTGAAGCGCGCGCGACCCAGGTGAGCTGGGACGACCTGACGGCAAAGGGCTACGTCCGCGCCAAGCCAACCTCGGCAGACGACGCAGCAAAAGTGGACGTACGTGAGACCGCGCAGCTGGCGGAATATGAGATTCCCGTGTTCTTTAATAAACCGCCCCATCAGCCGCACCTAGAGAACTTTTTCAATGCCATCCGGGGCACGGCAAAACTGAACTGCCCTGGCGATGAGGCATTCAGCAGTGAATACACGATCCATAAAGCAAACGAAGCAGTTGCTGCGCAGACAAGAGTTGCCATCACTACCGAAGAAGTGAGAGCTTGAGACGATGATGAAAATGCTTTCCAGGAATACTCCCGTTCTGGCTGTACTGCTTGTGGCAGCCGCATCGTTTGCCCAGAACCAGGTGGTCTTGAAGACAAAATTACCTCCGCCTCTTTTTGTGGGAACGCCTGTGCCCCTCAATGTGACCAACCTTGAGCCGCCGACCAAAGGCAAGCGCCCTGATTTCATGGTGCCTGAAGGCACGCTCAACCTGGCCAGAAACAAGAAGGTCACCGCGAGCGACGACAATCCCGACGTCGGGACACTGGATATGATTGTCGATGGCGACAAGGACGGCAACGAGGGATCTTGGGTCGAGCTTGGGCCCGGCAAGCAGTGGGTGCAAATCGACCTGGCGAAAAGAGCGAATGTCTACGCGATCCTCATCTGGCATTTTCATTCTCAGGCACGCGTGTATCGCGATGTTGCCGTGCAGGTCTCCGACGATCCCACATTCCGCTCGGGCGTGACGACCATCTTCAACAATGATTTTCACAATGAGCTTGGCCTCGGCGCGGGCAAGGATTTGAATTACATCGAAACGTATCAGGGCAAGTTGATTGACGCCAAGGGCGTGAAGGGGCGTTATGTCCGTCTTTACAGCAACGGGAACACGTCAAACAAATTGAATCACTACATTGAGGTTGAGGTGTGGGGCAAGCCGGCCGTCTGAACCCGCCCAACTGGGCTCGCTGGGCGGCTTTTCTTCTTGTCGCGCTTCTCGGCCTCCTCCTGCGCCTTCCTCAACTAGGTGCGCGGCCCATGCACACCGATGAAGCTGTCAACGCTTACATCGTAGGGCAATTGCTGGCAGGCGAAACTTACACGTACGATCCGCAGGACCGCCACGGTCCTGCGCTGGCCGGATTTGCCCTGCCGCTGGTCAGATTGCAGGGCGCAAAGGCATTCTCTGACCTAACCGAATCGCAATTGCGCCTGACCACGGTTCTGGCCGGAACGGTCACGATTCTGCTCTTTGGCGCCGCGGTTGAAATGTTCGGCTTTGTGGCGTGTCTGATCGCCGCGCTGCTTTTTGCCGCCGCTCCTCTGCCCGTCTACTACGACCGGTATTTCATTCACGAATCGCTTTTTATCGCCGCAACCTTTGGGTTGATCCTGAGCGGCTGGAGCGCGTGCGCACGGCGCTCAGCGAAGCTGGCAGTATTGGCTGCGGCATGCGCCGCACTGATGCTGGCCTGCAAAGAGACCGCGGTACTGCACTTTGCAGCGCTGTCGGTTGCGGCGCTCCTCTACTGGCTCTGGAATCTGCGCCGGAAGAGCCCTAGCGATCTGTGGAGGCCCAGGACGCTGCTGGCCGCTGGTCTGGTTTTTCTGCTGCTGAGCCTGGCTCTATTCACCTGGTTCGGCACGAACTGGAGCGCACTGGCCGCGCTGTTGCATGCAGTTCCCAACGCCTTCGCGCGTGCAGGCGGCGAAGGCCATCAAAAGCCTCTCTGGTATTTTGCCCAACTTCTCACCGGCGGCTGGTCGGGCGGAATTATCTGCGCCCTGGCCTGCATTGGGTTCTTTCAGTGCGCGAGAAAGCGTGAACCTTCGCCGTATGGCTTTCTGTCCTTCTATGCCCTCCTGACTGCCGTCATCTACAGCCTGATTCCCTACAAGACGCCGTGGCTGGCCCTGAGTTTCTGGTTGCCTATCACTCTGTTTGCCGGTCTGGCGATGGAGTCGCTCTGGCACGTGCCGGAAAAGTACGCCGCCCTTCGCATAGCCGCGCCGGCCTGTTGCATCCTGCTAGGTGCTGTGTCCGCCGCGTTGATTGCCCACGATACGCGGCTGCGCGTCTTTGTCCATCCTGCCGATGAAACCAACCCGTATGCGTATGCCCAGACCACGGAGGATTTGCTCGGACTGCCTGCTGAGATCGCAAATCTCGCGCAACAGGAAGGACTCACATCGCCGCGCATCGGCGTCATTGCATCCGATCCATGGCCGTTGCCGTGGTACCTGCGGCACTTTACCCAAGTCGGATTCTGGCAGCCGGGCCAGCAAGTGGGAGAAGCGGATTTCTACATCACTTCAGCAGAAGCGGCGGACCAATACGCCGATCAATTAAGGGAATTTCGCCCAGACTTTTTTGGAGTCCGGCCCGGCGTGCTGATCCTTTTGTGGTCGCCCGCGCCGAAATGAAATCGAATGGCTGACATCCACCAATTCAATCATCGCGCCATGGCGACACACTTTGAGGTGCGCATCGCCGACGAAGAAAGAACCTATGCCGCACAGGCTGCGCAGGCAGCATTCGATCTTCTGGATAAGCTGGAATCGGACTTGAGCCGTTTTCGCGCCAACAGCGACATAGCGCAAATCGCTCAGCTCGCTCCGGGCGAAAAGATGCGCCTGAGTGAACCGGCCTTTGCCTGCCTTGAAATCGCAAAGAAGATGGAATCGGTCACGTACGGCGCGTTTTCCGCCACAGCCACTGCCCTGCAAACGCAACACTCTTTGCCGCAGTGGAGTTTACTCCCGGAGGAGCTATCCATCCATTGCGAGAGTGGGCGGCTGCAGTTCGATCTGGGAGCCATCGGCAAAGGGTTTGCGCTCGACCGCATGGCTGAGTTGCTGCGCAGCTGGGATTGCCGATCATTCCTGCTGGTCGCTGGCGGCAGCAGCATTCTGGCGGGCGATGCACCGAAGCCTGCCGTCGGCTGGTCCTGCGGCCTGGGCGATGATCATGCACCGCAGCGATTCTTTCTGACGAGCACTTCATTGAGCGGCTCGGGGCTGGCGGTGAAGGGAAACCATATCCTCGATCCACGAACGGGGCAGCCGGCGTCGCGGCAGAATCGCGCATGGGCTTTGACCGACGCCGCGGCGGACTCAGACGCGCTGTCGACGGCATGCATGGTGCTGAGCGAAACGGAGCTTCATGAGGTGATGGCGCAGAATCCCTCGTGGCTGGTATTTCTGGAGACGGATGGTGTCGCCCGGCCGATTGGCAGCCGTGCGCTGCCACCTATGACCGAAACATAGCTCACCACCATCACAGGTCGATGGACCGTTGACACGTAATACAAAACATCGGGATGGTTCATCCATTCGTTTTGCCCATACCGTTACGATCCCGGAATGGAGGAAGAATGAAGTCCTGATCAGGCTTCGTTCGCCTGTGCAATCCAGTCCAGCGGCTCGTGCAGACCGAGCTCGATGTGCAATGTTACAGGCACGCCTTTCTTCAGGTGCACTTCGCACGAAACCGCATCGGGCGCCGGCATCTTCGCCAAAACTCCAGCCGCCGCCGAGATTCTCTCGATTCCGTGCCGGACAACCAGCGTGATGTCCTGATCCTTGAGCGAGGTAATGGTCACGTCGGCGGTTCTTGCTTGCATATCCCAGGCAAGCGAGTCGACCTTTGCAAAGGTACGCGCCAGTATTCCGCTGATGGATCCCTTATCGAGGCAGTCGGGAACGGCCGGCAGAATCTCGATTACTCCGGGCCGTGAGTAGATGAGCATCTCCATCATGATCGTCGTCATGGCGCCTTGAGCATCGGGCATTGGCGGCTGGTACGGATTATGGCAGGTGCGAAGAGTGGCGGCGACGTAGCCCTGTTCGAGCAACTGTTTCATTTGCGACTGCACCAGGTAGCTGTCTTTGAGGCGCGCCCCGATAAGAGCGCGATGGCTGTAGCCGTGGGCCGCGAGCGTCTCGGGTGTGCGCTTGCGATCCGCCAGCAATGCTGCCTTGGCGAGTCTCGGCGTACGATCTGGATCGATCTCATCGCCGGGCCAGACACCGTACAGGTGCGAGCAATGGCGATGATCGCAATTGTCTTGAAGGGTGGGCCATGCCCATTCCTTCAACATGCCATCCGAATCGAGCAGATAGGGTGGGAGCTTGCCGATCATGGTCTTCCACTTGGGAATGCTGTCCTGGTCGGTGCCAAGAATCTCACAAGCCTCAATCAGGTGTGTCAGCACTTCGCGGCACACCATGATATCCATGTTGGCGTTCAGGACCATTGTCGTGGGCGGACGCACTGGTGAATCCCTCATGCTGAGCCCCGGCCACCACGCCGGCGGCAGAGGCTCGGAGTTGAGGGGAGCGTTCTCAGGAGAGAACGAAGGAACAAAGACATAGTTGCCGCGTTCGTCGGTTACCGTGAGAAAGTCCTCGTAGAAGAGAGCCATTTCCTTGAGGGCAGGCAAGATGCGCTTGCGCAGAAACTCCACATCGCCGCTGACCAGGAACTGGTCCCAGAAGGGGCTGTAGCACCAGCCAGCGCCGGCGGTCCAATAGGGATGAGGCCAAATGCCGTAACCCGTGGATACTGCATAGTGGAAGCTGACACCAAGACGCCAACTAGGCAAGATGGGAAACACGATGCCACGCGCGCCGAAGATATTCGAGGCGTTTGTCCGGCCGTCCGGAAGCACGCTCTCGACCCAATCGTAATAACGGCTCATTGCCTCGGGCAATGCGCCCATCGTTCCGGGGGCAATTTGCAGATTGATATTGATATTGATCTCGGCGAAATAATTACCCGCGGTGGCGATGAGCCAATAGCGGCCCATGTCGAAGAGCTTCTCAAGCAATGCAGGCGAGAAGCCTGTCCGGGTGCGCTGGTCGTCAATCAGCTCTTCGCCAGACATGGCCTGTTGCGCGCTGCCGCCGAAGTCCACAGAGACGCGGTCGAATATGGGGACCTGGACCTGCCGATGGCGATTGAGCAACGTGGCGTAGTCCGCGTCAACCTGGTCGACTGACTTGACCATCGCGTCGACCTGGGCCTGCGAGAAGTCAGCGTACCACTCGACACGGGTAAGCAGCGTCACCGACTGAGCGCCCTCGATAACCACCGTGCCGTCCTCCATGTGTGCCGCTCCGCCGCTCGAAATCACGCGCGTCACTCCCGCCCACCCGTTGTTGTTTACGGCGGGGTCAAAGTGGCCGGCGAAGATAATCCGATGCTCGTTTGCATCCTGCTCGAAGGAGATTGGACCGCCGGCAGCGCCCGAACTGGCGACGGGTTTGGAGATCGCGATCTTTGCGTTGACCAACTCTCCTTTGGGAGCGGTGAGCAGCTGGGCTACGACGCTGTCCGGGCGGGATGCGAATATCTGCCGAACCCACTCGCCACGCTTGTCATTCCAGTGCACCTTGAGTTCGCCGCTTTCAAAGTCGATGGTGCGCAGGTAGTTCTCTGCCACTTCCGCTTCCGGAATATCGATATGGATGGTGAAAGCGGCGATGGAGGGGTGCGGATATTCATTGATCGGGAGTCCGGCCTGACTCATCGAGTCGAACGCCAGCGCCACGGCCTCACGGTATTTTCCGTCGAGGATGAGCTTTCGCAGATCAGGGAGAACCTGCGCAACCTTGGGAGCCTCAAAGGGTCGTTTCCAAGGCACCATCAAGCGCTCATGGTGGAAAAGAACCTGGTCGGAAAAGGGATCCCCCAGTACTTCCACGTAGACGGGTCCATAGCCGGTAACGAAGCCCTCGTGGGCCGACCCGCTCGGGGCAGTGGTGCATACGCCGCGCCTGGGAACGATACCGCGGCTGATTCTTTCGCTCAACGGCATGGGACGTGTTCGTTGCCTGATTCCGCGAAGGGCCTCCGCGAGCAGCGGCTGCTTTGGCAGGTACACGCCTTCCGGAGTGCTGCCTACATGGGAAACTGTCAGGTCCTGGTTCGGAACCAGTCCCGCTTTAGCGGTAGGCGCGCCCACAGCATGAGCTGCGCTGCTCTGATCGTGTTCACCTTTTCTGGAGGCCGGGAGTGCCTGTTGAGAACCGGCTAATGCAATGGCAGCCGCCGTACTCATCTTCAGAAAGTCTCGCCGCTTCATTCTGCACCTCTTTCTTACCGTAAAGTGCAATCGGATGGAGTTCCAGTGACAGGGAATTTGGATTCCATGTTAACTCTGTTTGGAGTGCCTGATGCTGATATTCAATGTCTCTTTCTCAATAGCACAAATCGAGCCGGGCCCATCAGACCATCGAAGGACAAGTATCTGAGTGGTAGGGATTTTGCAGGCCATTCAACTCACAAGTTCGTTTCATTCCGTTGAGGTAGGGGGCTAGCCTAGCACTCCAACGATGATCGGTGGTCTCTCTACCAGCAATAAGTGGCCACGATGTCGGGAGCACTAGGAAGCTGGTTGATGACGGTTGTATGCAAAACGATCTGTACGTTCTTCTTTTCCCAGTCCTTGGGAAGGGACTTCACCAGCGCCGACAAGGATTGTGGATTGGTGAGAAATTCGGCAGCGGCTCGCGTTCCCGCATGTCCAATTCCTGCGGCTGTAATGACAGACGTACCGGTCTTGGAATTCAAGACTCGGGATACGATCGCGTAGTCATCTGTAAAGTTGTTGTTCGTAGACCACCGCTTTTGAGTACCTGTGCGGTCCACGATTCCGTTACGCCCATCGAACACATAACGGAGATTCTCCGTCATGGTGATTGTCCATGCATTGTTATGCGCGCCAATCAAAATTGTCGGATTTTCGCGGAGGTCGCCGAATGCCACGTCACTGGCAAAGCGAATGTCGAATTGCTTTTCGCGCCGCACCAGCATTGACACGATCCTTGTTGTAGCCGCGACATCGCCGATGGTAACGTAAGTATCCTTTGCCGGATACAGATCCTGGATGTCAAGCTTGGTGCCCGGAGGCAACGGGAGATAGGATTCCAGTCCCATAGCCTCAGATTGGCTCCGCGGGTGCTGCTCGAAATATTTGTCCTGAAAGGAGGTGGACAATTCATAGACAGCATTGCTGCCAATATAGATCAGGATCGGATTGGAATGATCGAGAATAGGCGACCAGAATTGATTGAAGGCGCGCTCCTCAGGGGATGTATAGTAATGCAGCGTCGCCCAGGTCAGAATCGCTAGGGACGCGACAATCGCAAGCCACCATTTGCGCCTTCTGGATTTTGCCCAGGCAGGCATTATGCCGCGCGCCGCATCCTCGTGAAGAGCCGATGCAGTCATGGACTCATCCGGTGCATGGTTCGATTCCGGCCCGTTCGCATGGCTGGCAGGCAACTGGGTCTGACTTCTGTTCGCCCATTCGAATACAGCCCTGAAGGATCCGGAAGGTATGGTAATCCGGATGTGTTCATTAGGGACTGTTTGGTAGTAAACCGCGAGGCGCTTCCTCACCTCGGCTGCGCGGGAGCGGACCACCGGGTCTTCGTTCGTGTCGTAGTCCGGGCGTCTGCCAAAAACGCTCGCCCCGATAATTCGCTCCTTCAGCATCTCCGGATGACCGGATAGAGTCTGATCCACGATGTACTGCAACAACTCCTGAGACTGTTTGCTGGAGTGAAACGGCGTACTTTGCAGGACTGCCGACAAGGCCCTCTGGACTTCGGCCGCCGGTACAATCTCCGAGTCCTCTTGCCGGTCAGGAGAGTCGGTCCTTTCGACTGTATTCCCCACAGGTCACCTCAGTTCACTGGCCGCAAGCGTACTGTACTCCCCTTTATATCCTATTGACAAGTCAGAACTAACACCCGAGCGCTCTCGAACAATACCGTACAGTACGTTGTCATTCCTCTGTAGAAAGCGCTCCCTTGTGCGTGGAATCGGGGCTGGTCTGTTGGGTGGGCGATATCCAAACTCCCCCGGCCGATTCGACCGCCGCGTAGGCTCCTGGTTTTCCCTACTCAAGGGCCTGGGGCAATCAAATGGGAAATCAACAGAGAAACATCTGGGGAGGCAGAATGAAAAGGTTACGTCTCGTACACCTGGCAGTCTTGATGGTAACGATGTTCCTAGGGCTGACATTTGTTACAAAACTCCAGGCGCAGTCGAAGAGCATCACAGCCTCGCTTTCGGGAACTGTTACCGACCCTACCGGGGCCAGAATCCCGAAAGCCGCGGTGAAGCTAACCAACCCGGAAAGTGGAACTACTCGAAGCGACACCACGTCGGCGCTCGGTGAGTTTAACTTTGCGTTTCTCCCGACGGGCACCTACGTTCTTGAGGCGAGCGCGCCGGGATTCAAGACAACCCGGCAGGAAGGCATCGTTCTGGCTCAGGGGGATTCAGTGAGCATGGGGGTCAGTCTGACGGTCGGCGCCACCGAGCAAGTCACCGTCAACACGACAGGGCCGCTGCTTCAAACTGAGGACTCGAGCATGAGCACCGAGCTCACGAGCCAGCAACTTCAGGAGCTTCCACTCAACCTCCGGAACGACCTCTCCTTTGCGACATTGAACTCCGCCGTGAACACACAGGGCTACCGGCAGCTGTTGGCATCCGGCGGCAGTGAAGACACAGCCGACCAGGATTACTCCTTCCTGAATTTCGGTGGCGGCTACTTCGGAACCAACCTATTCCTTCTGGAGGGCGGCTACGACGTGGCCCAAGGCTGGGGAGGAAGCCAGTATGTGCCCGCTCCGGAAGACACGGACCAGGTGAAAGTGACCAGCTACGAGTTTTCAGCCGAGTACGGATTCAGCACCGGCAATGCAATCAGCATCACTACGAAGGCCGGCACCAGCAACTACCATTTCCTGGCCGACGAATACTTGCGCAACCAGGACCTGGACGCTAACCTTTATTTCAACAAGCTGGCGGGCTTGCCCAGAGTTGACGATCACCGGAACCAGTTTGGAATCGCCGGTGGCGGCCCGCTCTACATCCCGGGCATCTATAAACACAGGGACAAAACCTTCTTTTTCGCCAACTATGAGGGTCTCCGGCTCAACGGCGGCCTCACCTTCGGCGGCAATGTGCCGACCACTGCCGCGTTGGGTGGTGACTTCTCATCGGAACTGACGACCACTCAGGTCGGAACCGATGCGCTGTGCCGGCCTATCTACAAAGGGGCGATCTACAACCCCTATACATCCAGAGCGGTTACGGCTACCTGCGCTACTGCCAATAGCACCGTGGGACAAACCGTTGAAATCCGCGATCCCTATGCGGGAAATATCATACCCACAACCGGCGTAGGCGCAATCGACGCTCTGGCCAACAAATTCGCCAAGGGTAACTACTGGCCGGCGCCAAAGAATCCGGGCGGTGGCTACAACTTCAACACCTCGACGAGCGCGCCGACCTCCTCCAACGAGTGGGGAATCCGCATTGACGAAAACATCAACGCAAATAATAAGATCTACGGGCAATTCTCGAATAAGCACGAGGGAAAGGTGCAAACGGGAGCCTTTTACGGAAACGATATTGCCGGGCCCTACGTGTTTGACCCGAACAACCGTATGTTTGGGGTTTTGGGCTATTCTCACGTCTTCAGCCCAACTCTTATCCTCACCACCGACTTGTTTTTCACTCGCTTTGCCGCGGGGAACGTGGTCCAGGGCTATGGTTTCAAACCTTCGTCGCTCGGGCTGCCGGGCGTTCTCGACACGTGGACACCACAGTTTCCGCAGATTTCGTTCGGAAACACCTTTAGCGGCCAGGGATCATATGCTCCCCTGGGGGCGACACAAAACTCGGGCGAAGCCACCTTCCCTGAGAATAATGGCAGCCTGAACGCCGACCTGAACAAAAGCTTCAAAGCACATTCGGTTTCGATCGGGTATCTGGGCATTTGGCAAACCACAGACGGCGGCAGGTTGACCCCAACTGTAATGAATTTCAGCGTCCCCATGACGGCAGGTCCCGACCCGTCGAATCCGGCGACATCAACAAACGGAGACGGGCTTGCATCCTTCCTGGCGGGCGCCGGCAACTCTGGGGTCGGCTCGGCTGGAACCACTGGCTACACCGCGTTTGCGGCGACGACCAATTACCTGCACGGAATGTACGTCCAGGACGACTGGAAAGCCAACCGGAAGTTGACGTTGAACCTCGGCTTCCGTTATGAAATCCAGATGCCGGCTACGGCACGGCATAATCAACAGGCGTACTTCGATTTCCACGCTATCAACCCGATCAGCGCGGCGACGGGGATTCCGGTTACTGGGGAAATCGTCTACAACACTCCGGGGAACCGCGGTCTCTATCAAAAGAACTTGAACGACCTAGCGCCCCGCGTGGGCTTTACGTACGCCATCTTGCCGAAGCTGGTGATGCGCGGTGGCTACGGCTGGTATTACGCCAGAAACTGGTATGGCGGTTCCGGTCCGGACCCGGGATACTCGACCTCGACAGCCTGGACTTCTTCGCCCGACGGGATCACGGTGACGACGCCGCTCGCGCAGGCATTCCAAACTGGACTTGTGCCGGTGACCGGGAACGCGCTGGGAAGCCTGACCGGCGTTGGTCAGGGTGGCGGCGGCGTGAATCCATTCCGTCCCGATCCTCTTACCAAGGAGTTCGCCTTTGGGCTCCAATACGCCTTCACGGCCAACGACGTGCTGGATGTTGCCTACGTCGGAGGCCGCGGGTCGCGCATTACGATCGGCGGCATGAACTACGGCCAGCTGAATCCAAGCTATCTTTCCCAGGGTTCGGCGCTGAACGCCTCGGCGGGCACCAACCCGTATGCCCATGCGTTGAGTTCCCTGGGACTTACTGCTATGGCTTGCCCGTGGACGGTCGCGCAGTCCCTGATGCCGTATCCGGAGTTCTGCGGGGGCGCCTCAGCCACAGACGAGCCCGTCGGAATCAACAACTACAACGCATTGCAGGCAAATTTCAAGCATCGTTTCGGGGCCGGCCTGATCCTCACAGCCTCCTACACGTACTCGAAGTTCCTGTCTGACGTTGCCGGACCGGAGGAATGGGGATCGGTCAACGGCGATACCGGCGGCTCCGGTATTCGCAATTACTACAACCTGAAAGCCGATTGGACGGTCGACGGCGAGGATATTCCTGAATCGCTGGTTTTGAACTATGTGTATGAACTGCCGTTTGGCCGGGGCAAGACGATTGGCAGCGGCATGAACAGGGCTGAGGATGCAATTGTGGGCGGCTGGCAGTTCTCGGGCATTACCACCGTGCAGAGCGGTTTCCCGATGTCGATCGGCCCCAACGGGAACAGCTCAACCGTCTTTGGCGGCAGCCAACATGCAAACCTGACCGGGGCGCCATTCAGGACCGGCAGCTGCGGCAACGGCAAGCCCGGTAATCCGGTCATTTCTGTGGGAACGAAGTATTGCTTCTTTAACCCGGCGGCCTTTACACCGCCGCCCGCATACACCTTCGGCACCGGACCACGCTACTATTCCAATCTGCGGGCACCGAGATACGTGGACGAAGATCTGACACTAGGGAAGTGGTTCAACCTCGTGGAAGGATTCAAGCTGCAGTTCGCGGTCCAGATGTTCAACGCTTTCAACCACCCCAATTTCGGTATACCGGACTCCGGCGTCGGCGATGGAACTATGGGTGAGAGTTCGTCCACGCAGGGAGCGAGAGAGATGCAGGGCGTACTGAAGGTCACCTTTTAGGGTTCCTATATCCATGCAAAGGACCGTCCTTGCTCTCTGCCTTACGGTCGCGCTCACGAATTCAGCCGTGAGCGCGGTCGTAAGTGCGCAAGAGCCTGCACAAACTCTTCAACCCGTCCTGGCTGGCGCCCAAGCGGCCCAGTCCAGGGGGGATTTTCAAGCTGCGGCGGATGCATACCGGAAAGCCACCGAGGTTGCACCCTCGATTCCGCAACTGTGGGCCAATCTGGGCCTCATGGATCACCAACTGGGGAAGTCACCTGAAGCGATTGAAGCCTTCAGGAAAGCGGCCGAGCTGGACTCGTCTCTATTTGTTCCGCAGCTCTTTCTCGGCATCGAGTACCTCGATGCCAAGAATCCAGCAGCAGCTCTGCCATATCTGAAACGTGCCGTGACGATCAATTCCAAGGATGTGCAGGCTGCACTTTCCCTGGGCAGCACGTATTCCATGCTGGATCGCGGCAGTCAGGCTGCCGAGTCCTTTTGGAATGCAACGGAGATTGCCCCGAACAACGGAAGTGCATGGCTTGGCCTCGGGAGAGCGTACCTGCAGCAGGTTGAAAGCGACGCGCGTCTTATGACTTCAACTTACAAACATTCACCGTACGTCGTTCTGCGGACCGCGGAGACTCTGGCCGAACAGGGCAAGCTGGTTGACGCGGAGAGCGCCTACAAGGCCGCGATCGCGTTTCCGGCACCGGCGCCGTGTGCTCATGCAGAGTTCGGGATTGCGCTGCTTCGGGAAAAGAAGATCGCAGAAGCGCGCGAACAGTTCGAAGCGGAGGCTCGGACGGAAGAACACTGCAGACTAGCGTCGATAGGCAATGCTGTAGCGGCTGCTACAGAAGGGAAACCGGAGGAGGCCGTCAAAGCGCTCGCAGCGATTGCCGCGAACGATCCCAGATTCATTGAATCAAATCTGTATCTGTTCCGCGATGCTTTATCGGCAGACCAGGCACGATCAATGGCCGATCTGGCACGGATGCAACAGAGCGACGAAGGGTCTTCAGCCGATTTCGGCACTGTAGTTGAGCAGGCGCTTGTTTCCGATGTGCAGATCGCGGCGGGAATTGATGAGGCGGAAGCGGCTCAAGGGACGCGACCCGCATCGGCGGCAGCACGGACACTTTACCTTGCCGGGAAGTACACAGCCTGCGATCGGGCCCTGATGCCGGCGCTGGAAAAGCTGGACAGCGCGCAACTACAACTGCTTGCATCCTGCGCGTATTACACTGGCGACTTCCTCTCGGTTTCAAAGGTCGCTAAAAGGCAGAAAGCAAATCCAGCCACATTGCTGCAAGGTTTGTACTGGGAGACGAAGGCCGATCAGAAACTGGCGATTGCCTCGTTGACTCGAGCGGGCGAGATTGACCCCGACTCGCCGCGGATGCATGTCTTGACGGGAGATGTGTTTCGCCAGAAGCGGCGCTGGAGCGAGGCGGAGGCGGAATATCGAAAAGCTCTTGCCATCGATCCCGCGAGCCACGGAGCGCGGCTGAACCTTGGGATTGTGCTGTTCAGTGAACTGAAGACAGATGAAGCCTTCACGATTGCCAAGTCACTGCTCGCGGAGGCACCGGAAGACCCTGAGGCGAACCTGCTCGCCGGAGAGATTCTGGTGCTGGACCACAAGTTTGAAGAGGCCGAGCCATACCTAACCCATTGCCAAAACCTTGCTCAGGAGTTCGTTCCGTATCTTCATATTCTGCTAGGGCAGGTGTATGCGGAAACGAATAGGGTTCCAGAGGCCATCTCGGAGTACAAGCTGGGTCTCGTAAGCGATGAGAATGGCGGACTCCACTACCAATTGGCGCGTCTTTATCAGAAGACCGGGGATACAAAGGCAGCGGCAGAAGCTTTGCAGGTTTCGCAGCGGTTGCGAAAGCATTGGGACGATCGCGCAAGCATTGTCCTTCAACAGTCGGCGACAGACATCAGTCATCAATAGGGTTCCGAAAGATCGCGAGTTGGAATTGCTTGAATAAGAGTTGATCAGGATTGATCGAGGAAGGGAACAAGCTTGCTTGCCGGGTGAGCAAAGCATCATCGGGTAACCGTATGTTCCATTTTGATTGGTTTAGTTCAAAGTTGACACGGGAGTTCATTTTGATCTCATCAGGTTGTACGAAAGCCGTGCTTGCCGTCGCAGCGCTCGTATTCTCGGGCTCGACACTTTCTTATTGCGCTGGCAATGAGATACGTTCGTTCGAACGAAACGCCAATGGCGCAACTCTGTACGCAGACGGGGGCGCCTTACGCATCACCGTATGCTCGGATCGGATTGTCCATGTGGTTGCCAGCCCCGCTCGAGAGATTCCGGTTGCGATTGTGCCCGCGGTGATTGGCGAGTGCAACGACACTCAGTTCAGAATTGAGTCCAACAAGTCAAAGATCTCGGTTCGCACTGCAGCTCTCGAAGTGAGCGTAGACCGTGCAACGGGCGCCGTCCGCTTCCTCACAGTTGACGGTAAGACGATACTTAGCGAGCCGGTAAGTGGGGGAAGAAAGCTGACCCCGGAAACGATTCAAGGCGTCTCCACATTCCAGGTGCAGCAGGCGTTTATGTCGCCCGCCGATGAGGCGCTCTATGGTCTCGGCCAGCACCAGGAGGGAATCTTCAACCTGCGAGAGCTTCCGCTTCGTTTGCAGCAAGCCAATACGAATATTTCTATTCCTGTTTTGGTGTCGACCAAAGGCTATGGGCTGCTTTGGAACAACGCGTCGTTGACGGACTTCAATACGGCCGACGAACCGATTACGTTGAATGCCGCGACAGGCGAAGGGACATTCAGAACAGGTGCGGCGGGAGAGTATGGATTTTTGCTGATCGGGAACCGAAGGAGCAAGCTGCGCCTTTCTGTCGACGACAAGGCGATCATCGATATCAACAATATGTGGGTTGCAGATTCTGCCAGCGCTAAGATCAGGCTAGAGGCGGAAACAGACTACAAGATTTCGGCTCAAACTGGCGGCAATACCAGTCTGTTTGTGCGCCCTCCTTCCGCGACTACTGAATTTCGTTCTGAGGCCGGTGGAGCGGTGGACTACTACTTCTTCTACGGGCCAGAGCTGAACCAGGTGATTGCAGAGTATCGCCAGATGACCGGTGCTGCTCCGCTGCTACCTCAATGGGCATATGGCTTTTGGCAGTGCAGGGAGCGGTACTCAAGCCAGCAACAGATTCTGGATACGGCCGCGGAGTTTCGCACGCGCAAGATTCCAGTCGATGTAATTGTTCAGGATTGGCAGTATTGGGGCAAGTATGGGTGGAATGCGTTGCGCTTCGACGAACGGTATTATCCCGAGCCGGCGCAGCTGATGACCCAGCTGCACGAAGAAGATATTCATCTTGTGGCTTCAGTGTGGGCGAAGTTTGGAACCGAGACCGCAGTCGATCAGGATATGAAGAAAGAGCATCTGATGCTGGCGTCAGCGAATGGCCCTCGGGAACCCGGAGAGGGACAAGCAAAAGAGGATTGGGTTGACCTTTTCAATCCGAAGGCACAGAAGATGTTCTGGTCTGAGCTGAATCGCGGCCTGTTTCACGACGGACTGGACGGATGGTGGTTGGACGCCTCAGAGCCCGAAGGGGACCCGCTCAAAGGAGCGCCAACATTTCTAGGTCCCGGAGAACTTGTACGCAATGCGTATCCGCTTTATGAAACCACAGCAGTTTATGACGGACAGCGCGCTGCCGATGACCGGAAGCGCGTCGTGATTCTCACGAGGTCCGCGTTTACCGGCCAACAGCGCAACGGGACTATCTCGTGGTCGGGCGATATCTCAGCGAACTGGGAGACACTCCGCAGGCAGATCCCGGCAGGGCTGAGCTTCAGCATGTCGGGGATGCCCTACTGGACCACAGACATTGGCGGCTTCTTCCGTCCGCGGGACCAATACACTTCGGACGCCTATCACGAGCTTCTCATCCGGTGGTTTCAGTTCGGTGCTTTCAGTCCCATCTTTCGAGTTCACGGCTACCAATCGGAAACCGAAATGTGGAAGTACGGCCCCCAGGTCGAAGGAATCCTGAAGGAATTCGATGAGCTTCGTTACCGGCTCTTGCCCTACACGTACTCAACTGCTTGGGGAGTCACTAACCGCGGAGCGACGATGATGAAGGCTCTGCCTTTCGTCTATCCAAGTGATCAGTCCTTGAGAGAAGTCAGCGATCAATTCTTATTTGGCGATTCGCTTCTGATCAATCCAGTAACAGAGCCCAACGTGACGACTCGTAGAGTCGTCCTCCCTGCGGGCAGTGATTGGTTCGACTTCTGGAGTGGTCAGAAATATCACGGGGGACAAACGATGGTTGCAGATGCCCCGTTGGACAAGATGCCCATTCTGGTAAGGGAGGGAAGCATTGTTCCTCTCGGGCCCAACATTCAGTACGCTGCTGAAAGTCATGATCCGATTGAACTCCGCATCTACGGCGGCAAGGATGCCGACTTCCAACTATACGAAGACAGCGGAGACGGATACGCCTACGAGCGTGGGGAACGAGCGACGATAAACCTGCACTGGAATGACAAAACGCGCGAACTAACCATCGGTGATCGGAACGGTTCGTTTTCCGGATTGCACGCCAAAATACATCTTAATGTCGCACTGGTCCGGCAAAACCATGGAACAGGAATAGCGGCAGAGAAATCATTTGACAGTTCGGTGGTCTATGAGGGACATCGGATGACCGTTGGGCTGAAGACAGTAAATTGAGAGTACTGCATTTGTTCCTTTTGAAATTGGTAATGTACCGGAGCTTTAAGCAAAGTGATCCAAATCTGATTTCACTAGTTTGAAATCTGCGCCGAGTTTTGTCCAACAGGGGTAAGAAATGCAACAGCAAGGTGAGGTTGTGGTGTCGGCACGGGAGCTAGTCTCTCCTGCCCTGGTGCCTCAAAGAACGCTTTACACCGGAGCACGAATGCCAGCCGTTGGACTTGGCACATTCGGCTCCGATCACGTAACGCCGGATCAAGTAGCTGATGCGGTGCTGGGAGCGGCAGCTGTGGGGTATCGCCACTTTGACTGCGCCTCCGTTTATGGAAATGAGCGCGAAGTCGGCAGCTCACTTGAGCAGATCATCAAGGGGGGCATCAAACGAGAAGAGCTTTGGGTTACTTCCAAGGTATGGAATGACAAGCACAATGGTGATGATGTCATCAATTCGTGTCGCCAGTCGCTAAGAGATCTTCGCCTGGACTATCTTGATCTGTATCTTGTTCACTGGCCGTTTCCTAATTTTCATCCGCCGCAGTGTGACGTGACCTCGCGCAGTCCCGAGGCCAAGCCTTACATCCACGAAGACTACATGAAGACCTGGCGCAAGATGGAGCAACTGGTCGACATGGGCCTGGTGCGCCATATTGGCACCTCGAATATGTCGGTACCGAAGCTGAAGCTGGTTCTACGCGATGCACGCATCAAACCCGCCGCCAACGAAATGGAGTTGCACCCGCATTTCCAGCAGTCTGAGCTTTTCAAGTATGTGGTTGCTAACGGTATTGTTCCGGTAGGCTATTGCCCCATCGGATCTCCGGGACGGCCAGAGCGCGACCGGACACCGGAGGATACGACACCTACACAGGATCCGGTTATTCTCGACATCGCCAGGAGCCACGGCATTAGCCCGGCGAGTGTCTGCATCAAGTGGGCTGTGCAGCGCGGGCAGGTTCCGATTCCTTTCTCCGTCAACCACTATCGCGACAACCTTGAATGCGTGACCAAAGACCCGCTTACGGACGAAGAAATGCGCGCCATTGGCTCCATTGACCGCAACTGCCGCCTGATCAAGGGCCAGGTTTTTCTTTGGAAGGAAGGCCAAACCTGGGAGGCATTGTGGGACGTGAATGGCGAAATCACGCCTCCGTAAGCACAGCTCCCTGCTGTCAGGTTTCAGCCATTAGCTAATTTACGCGAGAGCAAGTCTCAGCCTGTTTTGCGGGGACTCTCAATCGGGCATCCTTAAGGTGGCAGAATTACGAAGGAGGATATCCAGAGGGAGAATGGATTCCATGAATCGCAGGAAATTCCTAACGGCTGGGATATCTACGATCGCGCTAACTCAGATGATGAAGGCGACCGACACGAAAGGTTTGCAAACGCAAAACGCCAAACTCATTGGCGGCGCTTCGAAGATAGCTGATCGCGATTCTTCGCAAGGATATCTCGTTAGTTTGACTCAAGCCGGTCACGGTGTTACTTTCGCGGGTCTGCCGGCGGGAAACAGGTTGACGATTCGCTATTCGTCGCTATCCGTGGGTACGATCAGTGTTGCGGTCAACGACAAGCCGGCATGCAAGGTAAATATCCATTCATCGGGAGCACTCACCAGTTCCTATCTTGACGCCATTGTTGATTTGGCGATACCTGCGAATGCCAATGTGACAATCAGTCTGGCGCCCAACGACGTCGGGGTGAATATCGATCGGATCGTTGTTGGTGACATATTAGGGTTGCCGCCGGACGTCTGGAACCTGCCCGCGTTACCAGTTGCCAACGGTCCATATTCCGCCGACTGGAAGGCCCTGGGGCGAGCCTATGCCGCTCCGTCGTGGTGGCGCGATGCAAAGTTTGGCGCATGGTCGCACTGGGATCCGCAATCGATGCCTGAGCAGGGCGATTGGTATGCGCGCGGAATGTATATGCAGGGCAGCCCGCAATATGAGTTCCACCTCAAACATTTCGGCCATCCATCGGAATACGGTTACAAGGATATCTGCCACAACTGGGTGATCGACCGATGGAACCCTGACGGGTTGATGGATCTGTATGTTGAGATGGGTGCCCGTTACTTTATGGCGATGGGCTGTCATCACGACAACTTCGACTGCTTCGACTCAAAGTATCAACCATGGAATTCGCTGCATGTTGGCCCCAAAGTGGACATCGTCGGCACGTGGGAAAGGGTGGCGAGAAAGCGCGGGATGCGGTTCGGCATTGGTTTTCATGACACTCCAGCCCGAACCTGGGGCCAGTTTATGCCAGTGCGTTACGCCAGCGACAAGAAGGGGGCCATGATGGGCGTGGACTACGATGCCCTTCAAACAGTGCGAGACGGGAAAGGAAAATGGTGGGAAGGCATGGACCCGGTCAATTTATATGGCCCGGTCCACACATCGCTGGACCCGCTGAATTCGCCGTTCGCCAACCAGTTTATGTGGCGAGTGGATGACGCCATTACCAAGTACCACCCCGATGTGATCTATTTTGACGAGCACGCGGGCGATTCGCAAGTGGATTTGGGCGTTCATATGGGGCTTGGTTTTCTCGCCCCGCGGTTGATCGCGAATTACTACAACAAATCGTTGCAGTGGAACCATGGGAAGATGGAAGCGGTCGTCAATCTCAAAGGTGTGGGTGGGCGTTACAACAGCTTCCAGGATCACCCTGAACTGCTTCCCGACGTTGACCGCTCCCTGGTGAAGAGCACCGAAGCAATCATCGAACCGGAGATTATGGCCTATCCGTTCCAGACGGAAACGAGTATCTCGGATTGGCATTACAAAACGGGGCAGAAATACCTGGATGCCCAGAGAATCATTAATTTGTTGATGCAGAACGTATGCCGCAACGGGACCATGCTGCTCAACCTCACCCAGCACGGTCGCGGCGATCTTGATCCGGAGGTGGTGCGCGCCGCCAAAGACGTTGGTGCGTGGTTGAAACTGAATGGCGAAGCTGTCTACAGCTCACGGCCGTTTGAGGTCTATGGTGAAAGCGGGATTTGCTATACACGCAACAACGGCAATGTATATGCCACACTGCTGGATTGGAGCGGCGGCCCGGTTACTCTCAAAGCTCTCTGCGCCGGCGGAGCGACCCTGGGCAAGATTTCCAAAGTTGAACTGCTTGACTCCGACATTTCCCTTGCGTTCGTTCAAGATGATGCGGGGTTGACCGTCACCCCGGGCGCAACCCCGCAACCGCTTCCGGGAATTACCAGCGAATCGCTGGCAACTTCGTGCCGGGTGCTGCGTATCAGTCACGACAAAGGCTGGATCAACGATGACGATCTCCGCGTTGTGTCTCATGGGTGGATGCGACGCTGCAACCTGGGAACCGGCGACTACAACAACGACCTCACCACCAGCGACAAGCCCGGGGATGTTTGGGGTTGTTCCTTTACCAGCAGCAGCGTCTCGGTCATCGCGCCGAAAGAAGCAGGAGCTGGACAGATCGAGGTTCAGATTGACGGTCGTACCCGCGCCAAGGTGGACCTGTCAACGACAAGTGCGCGTCAAGCCCAACAAAGAGTTTTTGAAGTGAAGGATCTGGTTCCCGGTAAACACTCCATCGCCATTATCAATAGGGGGCCTGGGCGGGTGGCCGTGGATGCCCTGATCGTGGATTGACCTCGCCAAAACCCTACCCGGCTAGTGATGGTTCCCCATCATCCTGATGGGACATTCGACACTTGCACTACTCGAAGCTGATGGGTCGTGCAGGGTCCGTCGGACTTCGATGTGAAGCACCGCGTGGTCGCCTCAGTGATTTACCACCTGCCCGTCGGGCCCGGCCTCCTCTTCAGTCCTTCGTCGAAAGCTCTGGATGCGGTGATCGGAGGCTGGGAACTCAGCGCCGTCGCCACCCTCCCGACCGGCGTACCCTACAACGAGAGATACAACGACGACAATGCCAGCACCAATACCATTGTTGGCGGCACCCAACCGACGAGGCCGAATTACGTTCCTGGCCAACCGTTCGTTCTCGCCAACCGCACGGCCGGATCCAACGGACAATGGGTGAATCCTGCTGCCTGGCAGGAGCCGGCTCCGGGCTTCCTCGGAACCTCGGCGCGCAACATGCTCTACGGTCCTGGCTACCAACGGTTCGATATGTCTCTCGACAAGAACTTCAACATGACCTACAACGAGCACCACCAGTTGCAAATCCGATTTGACGCGTTCAACGCATTCAACCACACCAACTTCGGCAACCCGAACACCTTTCTGGACGGCACATCGACACCCGGCAGAATCACGGGTTCCGATGCGCCTTCAGGAAGCGCCAATGGAGGTTCGCGCGAACTGCAGCTAGCCGCCAGGTACTCGTTCTAGCGTCGGATACCTCAAGCTTGTTCAACCGTTATGGGCACCCCAGGTCTCAAACCAGAGACCTGGGGTTCACTGGGTGAGCCCCTTGCGTGAGACGGTTTGCTGAAGACCCAGTTGGCGTTGAGTTCCGAGACGACAACTGGATTTTCCCGTCAGGTCGGGTAGATGGATTTGCCATTACCCGTCATTTGCGAATATTGTTCGAGTGGCTGAAATTTCCTGCAAAATCGACGACTTTGGGCTTAAATCCACATGCCCCAATGCCGTGGGGGCAAGTTCCCCTCTGGGCACAAGAAGTTGGTCCATTACGAATGTTTGGTCTGTTCAAGTTCGACAACGAAAGGTGATCTGAAAAATGGCGCAAACTACTCGACGGTCCATGTTGAAAGGAGCAACCCTTTCGGCATTGGGAACACTCTCGACATTCTCGCTCCCCGCTTTGGCGGGAGCCGTGGAAACCAACAGCTCACCGTTTCAGCGGCCGAAGCTCAAGATCACCGAGGTGCGCACCGCGCAGGTCATCGTTCATGGACCGCAGACGCACATCAGGATTTACACGGATCAAGGCATCTACGGGCAGGGAGAAACCACGGACGCCGCTATCGGAACCGCGTCGCTGATCCATAGTTGGCGGCGCGCGCTCATCGGGCGAGATCCGCTCAATGTCGAAGCGATATGGGAGAGGATTCGCACCCTGGGAATCTTCGCTGGCGCGCAAGGTGGACAGTACATCACAGCCTTGTCTGGCTTGGAAATTGCGTTGTGGGACCTTGCCGGCAAGGCGCTGGAGTTGCCCGTGTACCAGCTTATGGGCGGCAAGTTCCGCGATAAAGTCCGCATCTATTGCGACTCGGATATGGATGTTCCCATTGGGGAAGAGTCGGACCGAAAGCTTCCGTGGATCAAGGCGCAAGGCTTTACGGCGATGAAGATCGACCTCGACGATGCAATGGATCCGGCGCGCTTCGATTCCGTGAATTGGACTGCGAGCAATGGCGAGATCGATCGCATGGTGAAGTGGGTAGCGCACGTGCGGGAGTCGATTCCAGCCAACATGGACCTGGCCTGCGATATGCATGGCCGCTACGATGCTCCGACCGGAAAGAAAGTCGCGAAGGCGCTGGAGCCGTTCAGGCTGATGTGGCTGGAAGAGCCTGTTCCCCCCGAAGACATCGACGCGATGGCGGACATCCGGCATTCGACCTCGACCCCCATCGCCTGCGGCGAGAACCTCTACATGCGCTGGGGATACAGGGAATTGTTTGAGAAGCAGGCAGTGGACATCATTCAGCCCGACTTCCAGAAGGTGGGAGGGCTTGGCGAAGCCCAGAAGGTCGCCAACATGGCGCAGGCCTACTACATTCCAGTCGCGCCGCACTGCGTGGTTTCACCGATTGGGGTGATGGCTACCGCTCACGCATGCACCACATACCCGAACTTTCTGGCATGCGAGTGGCACTGGATCAACCACCTCGATACCTGGAAGACGTTCGTGAAGGAAGGCGAAATCATCATTGATGGTCACGTCACGCCCACGGAGAAGCCCGGCCTTGGCGTGGAGATGGACGAAGATGCCGCGAAGAAGGTTCAGATTCCGGGAACACCCTGGTTTGAAGCTGAGAAGTAGTTCTTTGAAGATCACCGGTACTTGGGAGAAGAGACGATGCGGAAGATGATTGCAGGTGTGCTGGCTGGGATGTCCTTGCTGGCGTTCACTCCGCGCCTGACGGCGCAGCAGGAGTTTTTCACGCGGGACGATGTGATCAAATACACTCCTGACTGGCAGGGGGAAAGGTTTCCGGACGGTCGGCCCAAGGTGCCCGACGACATCCTGGATCGCATGAAGAATGTGACTCTTGAAGAAGCCTGGGCGACCCTACGCAACGCGGGTTTTGTGCACCAGTATGAAGATGGCTGGTACTCGATCCATCCTGATCAGATCCTGGTGGGCAGGGCGCTGACGGCGGTATGGATGCCGGGCAGGCCCGATATTCAAAAGGTGATTGAAGACCAAGGGAAGAAGGACAATCGCCAGGGGGCTACCAACGCGTGGCCTGTGGACATGTTGCAGCCGCGCGATGTGTATGTAGCCGACCACTTCGGACTCAAAACGGATGGTCCATCGATTGGCGACAACGTAGGCAACGCCATCTATGCGCGATCGGGGAACGGCATCGTTTACGATGGCGCGGTTCGCGATATCAATGGTCTGAACGAACTGCCGAATTTTACTTCCTTTGTTCGGTTCTACGACCCTTCGCATCATTTTGGAAGTCTCGCCAGCGGAAGACTGCTCAACTCGACCATGGTGAGCATCAACGGGCCGACCCGGATCGGACATGCGACGGTGATGCCTGGAGATGTAATTCTGGGACGGAACGGTGGTGTGCTGTTCATACCGCCGCAGCTAGCGGAGCGGGTTGTCAAAGAGTCGGAAAGCACTCGTCTTGAGGACACGTTCGGACACCAGCGCCTGAGGGAGAAGAAGTACACCGCTGGACAGATCGATGCCAAGTGGTCACCGGAAATCGAACAGGACTACCACCAGTGGCTCAAAGAGAATGAGAATCATCTGACCGTACCCAAGGCCCAGATTGAAGAGATTTTGAAAGAGGCTAAGTAGTCGGATCAGGGCCTGGAGGGATCGCCGATGAGGGCGAGTGTCCGGGTCAATGATTGGCAAACGCACGCTGTTCATCTGACTATCGAGGCTTTTTTTGAATTTCGGAAACGGGCAACATGTGCAATTGGCAACTTGCGGCGACGGGCCGATCCAATTGAAGAGGGAGATCCCACGGCTCTGCCGGAGGATCCTTACTCAATACAACAAGAACGTAGAGCTGAAAGGAAAAAGAGGAAATGTCAGATAAAAGCAGTCTCAACATGAATCGCCGTAGTGTTCTCAAGTCTTCGCTGGCCGTACTGGCAGGTGGGGCTCTCAGCCAAGCTGCTGTAGCTGACGCTGCGGAGTCTTCGATCAAGAATGTCAATCTGAACTCGAGTCCATCAACTTTAAAGATCACCGACATGCGCTATGCGGTGGTGGTCAAGCCGGGCCCGAGTCCCTGCGTTCTGATCCGCATTGACACGAACCAGGGGGTGTATGGCCTGGGCGAAGTGCGGGACATCGCTGGATATCAGTATGCGATGGTGCTCAAGAACCGCATCGTCGGCGAGAATCCGCTGCAGATCGACTATCTATTTCAGAAGATTGCCCAGTTTGGAGGGGGAGCGCGGCAGGCGGGCGGCGTTTGCGCCGTGGAGATGGCGCTGTGGGATATTGCCGGCAAGGTATACAACATCCCAGTCTACCAAATGCTAGGTGGCAAGTGGCGCGATAGCATTCGCATCTATGCCGATACCGAGGAGTCGCCCGAGCCAAGCGAGTGCGCGGAGCGAGCCAAAGGACGCGTGGCCATGGGGCTCACCTGGCTGAAGATGGATATTGGCATTCGTCTTCTGGAGGGGAAACCCGGGATGGTGATGGAGCCGGCCGGTCAAAGCAATTGGGAGATGCGCGTTCAGCCACACCCCTTTGTGGCCACCGAGGTTACCGACAAAGGCATCGATCGCCTCTGTGAGTACGTTGCCGCCGTGCGCGACGCAGTGGGATACGAGATCCCCTTCTCGATCGATCACCTCGGTCACATCGGCGTAAAGTCTGTCATGCGCCTGGCCAAAGCCTACGAGAAGTTCAACCTCGAGTGGATGGAGGATGTCATTCCCTGGTACTACACCGACCTGCTCAAGGAAATCACAGAGTCGAGCCCGACGCCGATTCTTACGGGAGAAGACATCTACGAAATCGCCGACTTCGAAAAGCTGTGCAGCAACCACGCGGTCGACAAAATTCATCCCGACCTTGCGACTTCAGGTGGGATCTTGCGGACGCACAGAATTGGCGACATGGCGTTTACCTATGGAGTGCCCATGGCGATGCATTTTGCCGGAACGCCGGTGAGCTGCATGGCAAATGTTCACTGCGCAGCGGCCACGCGCAACTTCCTGGCGCTCGAAAACCATTCGCTCGATGTGCCCTTCTGGCAAGACCTGGTCACGGGCATTGAGAAACCGATCATCAACAAGGGATATATCAAGGTGTCGGATACGCCTGGGTTGGGTATCACGCTCAACGACGATGAAGTGAAGCGGCACCTGAAGCCGGGCACAGGATATTTTGAACCGACTCCGATGTGGGACGAAGTGCAGTCATTGGACGATGCGCTCTTCAGCTAGAAAAGAAGCTTCGAGTAACCAAGGGGGCGAGGCCAAGGCGATCGCAGCGGAATCAATCGCTTTGTTTCGACCCCAGGACCTCAGAAAATCGATCTGAATTGATGGTGAGGCAGTCTGGCCGCTGTTGGGCTGGAAATGGGAATGTCTGCAGCGGGCCAGTGGGGAAGGAGAAGAGATTCATGAAGAAGACAGTCTCGGCAATTTTGTTGGCATGCGCGGTGTTGATGGCGGCTCCTGCGCGCAGCCAGGTGACCATGACGCGGGATCAAATACTCTTTTACACATCGGACTGGAAAGGCGAACGCTTCCCGGATGGCCGGCCGAAATTGCCGGATGCGCTGCTAAAACGCGCCGTGGATATGACGATTGAAGACATTTGGGAGTTCCTGCGTGGCCAGGGTTACAACAATCAATTTGATTCGGGCTGGCAGGCTCTTCATATGGATAAGCCATTTGCCGGCCGGGCGCTTACAGCCCAATACATGCCAACCCGTCCCGATATGCTGAAAGCGATTGCCGCGGAAGGCAAAGCAGAAGGACGAATACTGGGCGCAGGTTCCGGGACCAACAGCTGGCCCATCAGCGAGCTGCAAATCGGCGACGTGTATGTTGCGGACGGCTTCGGAAAGGTCGTCGACGGTACGCTGATTGGCTCCAACCTGGGCAACGCCGTTGCAGCGCGCACTCATACAGGATTCGTATTTGACGCCGGGATCCGCGATCAGGAAGAGAATCGGGAGATTCCGGATTTCAACGGATTCTATCGAGGGTACGATCCCTCTGCCTGGGCCAATATGGGGTTGACCTCGATCAACGCCCCGATTCGCATCGGACGCGCGGTGGTGTTGCCGGGAGACCTGGTTCTGTGCAAGCCGGAAGGAGTCATTTTTGTTCCGGCAATTCTTGCCGAACAGGCAATCAGCTATGCGGAATTCACCTCTTTGAAAGACGACTTCAATTTTGAGCTCAACCGCGAAGGCAAGAACGGAGCTCAATTTGAAGGAGGCTGGACGGCTGAAAAGTATGACGCATTCGCCAAGTGGATCGACGCTCATCCTGAGAAGCTGAAGATGGAGCGCAGCGAGTTTGACGCCTTATTGGCGAAGGCAAGATTACCGCGCTCGGCCCACTAGACGGCAGCCCCTCGGTTCAGGCAAAGAGAATTTGAGAAAAGATGTCCATAAGCCAGCTGAAGAAACCCGGTCGCGGTGTGCCCAAGCGCTACCTGCTTGTGTCGTGGGTATTGGTATTGAGCGCCGTTGCCTTCATGGATCGCACCAATATTTCGATTGCCGGTGTATCGATCTGCCGGGAATTCGGAATAGATAACGCACATCTCGGCTGGATTTTCAGCGCATTCCTGATCGGCTACGCCTCGTTCCAGATTCCCGGCGGAGTCCTTGCACGCCGCCTTGGTCCGCGCCGTGTAATCGCGATCGGCGTGATATGGTCGGGGCTCTTTACCGCTCTGACCGCGTCCATTCCGCGGGGCATCCGCGGGGCGCTTTTCCTGCTGGTTCTTATCCGGTTCTCCCTGGCGGCAGGCGAGGCCATCACGTATCCGGCGGCAAACCAATTTGTCGAGCGGTGGTTTCCGATTGAAGAGCGAGGCAAGGCCAACGGCATCATCTTTGGCGGCGTCGGGCTCGGATCGGGACTTACGCCGCCAATCATGACGGCCATCATGTTGCACTACGGGTGGCGCGCTGCATTTTGGTTCAGCGCAGTTGTGGTTTTGCTGGCGGGAACTATATGGTACCTGGTAGCACGCGATACGCCGGAAGAGCATCCCTGGGTGCGCGCTGGGGAACTCGAAGTCATCGTCAAGGGCCGCGGCGACGCCGGGAGGCAAGCGGACAAACTCGCCGTGGCTGCAGCTTCAGGAGCAGAGGGGAAGCGGAGGGTACCGTGGAGCAGAATACTTCGAAGCAAAGAGATTCTCGCCCTGACGGGAAGCTATTTTACGTTCGGTTACGTGGCCTGGATTTTCTTTAGCTGGTTTTATATCTATCTGGTTCAAGTGCGCGGCCTGAATCTGAAGACCAGCGCGGTCTACTCCATGTTTCCCTTTATCGCCATGACGCTTGGCTCTCTTACCGGCGGAGTGGCCAGCGACTGGCTCTCGCGCCACATCAGCTTGCGCGCCGGCAGGTGCTTTCTGCCTGCCTTCGCCTTGGCCTGCACGGCGCTTCTGCTTTCCGTCGGGTCGAGAGCGCACGATGCTCAGACTGCCACTCTTGTTCTCGCGTGTGGAGCAGGGGCCTTGTATCTGTCGCAGAGCAGCTTCTGGTCGGTCACCGCCGATTTCGCGGGGCAATACTCCGGGGTTGTGTCCGGGACTATGAATACCGGCTGCCAGTTGGGTGGCGCCGTAACTGCATCGCTCACGCCCATGATTGCCGCTCACTTTGGTTGGGGGGCATCTTTTCTGACTGCGACCGTGCTTGCTGCTCTGGGCGCAATTGGTTGGCTCATCGTCAATCCCTCGGCGCGGCTCGATGGCCTGGGGCATTCGGCGCCGCGACTGACCCATGTTACCGAACCAATGATCTCCGCAGGAGCGGACTTATGAAAGTCGTATTACTGATTGTGATCTCGATTTCCTGCGTGGTGAGTGGCTATGGGAGTTCGGTGTATCCCACACGTCTCGACGACCCCGCCGCCATTTATCTAACCCCCGAGGACTTTCACGTTCAAGGCGACGGGAAGGCGGATGACAGCTTGGCCGTCCAAGCTGCCATCAACAAGCTCCAGGAGACCCGGGGCGAGGGAATTGTCTTTATTCCCGAGGGCCGCTACCGGATTACGAGGACCATTTATCTCTGGCCCGGCATTCGCATGATCGGGTACGGCAGCCATCGCCCTGTCTTTGTTCTTGGCGAAAACACGCCGGGTTATCAGGATGGCATCGCCTACATGTTCTTCTTCGCAGGTGCGCGTCCTAACTCCGGAACCGTTATTCAGGGGGGCGTTCCACTGCTGGGCTTCCACATGCCGCCAACGCCTCCAGGAGTTGTTCCGCCGGACCATGCAGTGCCCGACGCCAATCCCGGCACCTTCTATTCTGCGATGAGCAACATCGATTTTGAAATTGGGCCTGGCAATGGGGGCGCTGTGGCGATCCGCTTCCATGCGGCTCAGCACACCTATCTCAGCCACATCGACTTCAATATTGGCTCTGGATTTGCCGGCATTCACGAGGTTGGCAACGAGGCCGAGGATCTTCATTTTCACGGCGGCAAGTTTGGCATTATGGCCCGTAAACCTTCGCCGAACTGGCAGTTCACTCTCATCGATTCCACCTTTGACGGTCAGCGCGAAGCCGCCATCCGCGAGAACGAAGCGGCACTCACTCTGATACACGACGAGTTCAAAGATGTACCTACAGCTGTCTCCATCGATCCGCACTATTCCGATCAGCTTTGGATATCGGACGCGCGCTTCGAGAACATTTCCGGCCCCGCCGTTCTCATCAGCAACGAGAACAGCCGCATGACCGAAGTGAATTTCGAAAACATTGTCTGCAGTCATACTCCGGTCTTTGCAAAATTCCGCGAGAGCGGACGGGAGTTTCGCCAAGCCGCAGAAGCTTATCAGGTGAGTGTCTTTTCCCACGGTCTCAGGCTTGAGTCTCCAGGGGCATTGGCGGCATTCCATACCAGTTACCAGGCGACGCCGCTTGCGATGCTTCCGCCGGCTGTGCCACCGGCCATTCGACCGCTGCCGGATGCATTACAGTGGGTCAATGTCCACACCCTCGGTGTTCAGGGCGATGGACACAGTGACGACACGGCCGCGCTGCAAAAGGCGATCGACCATCATCGCGTACTCTACTTTCCCAGTGGCCGCTATCTTCTGCGGGACACTCTTACTCTGCGCCCAGACACCGCCCTGATCGGCCTCCATCCAAGCACGACACAGTTTGACCTGCCCGATGGAACGCCGGCGTTTCAGGGGCCCGGCACTCCCAAACCGCTCTTGCTTGCTCCTGCCGGCGGCGCCAATGTTCTTGTTGGACTGGGCATCTACACCGGTGGGCTGAACAGCCGGGCCACGGGCCTGTTGTGGCACGCGGGCAGGGAATCCCTTGTCGACGATGTTCGCTTTCTGGGCGGCCACGGCACCAATGCGCCGGATGGCTCCCGGATAAATCCCTATAACAACACGCACACGGCCGATCCCGATTTGCATCGTCCGTGGGACTCGCAATACCCAAGCCTTTGGATCGATGGCGGCGGTGGAACCTTCGCCAACATCTGGACTCCCGATACCTTTGCTCAAGCCGGCATCCTGATCTCCAACACCACCGTCCCCGGCTTTGTGTACGAGTTGTCGAGCGAGCACCATATGCGTGCGGAAATCCAGATAAGGGATGCACACAATTGGCAGATCTACGCCCCTCAGACAGAAGAGGAGAGCGGCGAAAGCGGACATGCCTCATCGCTCGAAATCGACCGGTCGAGCAATATCACCATTGCCAACTATCACGGATATCGCGTCACTCACATGGAAGAGCCATTTCCCTACGCGGTGCGCGTGTCGGATTCCAGAAATATTCATTTCCGCAATGTGCATGTCGACGCCAACTGTTCCATCGTCATCTGCGATGCCTCGGGCGCATGTCGTCAGTTGGTGCGTTCCAACAAAGTTCCGTTTGAAGATGCGATCGTAGACCAGACACTGCACGCGGTGGTTCGCGATCGCGAGTTTGCTTACCTAGATCTCTCCGACAATCAGGCAAAACCCGCGTCCCACCCCGCTTCCAGCTTCACTGAAATAGGCTCCCAGCCCGAACTTCTGGCCACCGGCTTCTTCAACATCTCCGGAGCCGCC
>Ga0182016_10000054_pt1 | contig 120587 bp, 90 predicted proteins | sample 712S2MmetaG_FD_120491 | JGI IMG/M metagenome (GOLD analysis project Ga0182016, IMG submission 120491) | Permafrost microbial communities from Stordalen Mire, Sweden - 712S2M metaG | ecosystem: Environmental > Terrestrial > Soil > Wetlands > Permafrost | place: Sweden: Stordalen | collected... | reverse complement strand
GTTGCGATGAACTCCAGCCCTGGACCCACCGTTACAACTGGCATCGCCCGCACGCCAGCCTGGATCAAAAACCACCCATCAGTCGTTCCGGCCTCGATGTCAACAACCTCTTGACACACCACATCTAGCCCCGCCCTACCGCTCCACCGCCATCGCCACCGCGTTCCCTCCACCCAAACACAGCGCCGCGATCCCGCGATGCACGTCGCGGCGAATCATTTCGTAGATCAAGGTCACCAGCACCCGCGCTCCGCTCGCTCCAATCGGATGCCCCAGCGCTACTGCGCCTCCGTTTACATTCACCCGGTTCATATCCAGCCCCAGCTCACGGATCACTCCCAGCGCCTGCACCGAGAACGCCTCATTCAACTCGTAAAGATCGACTTCGTCTTTCTTCCAGCCCGTCTTCTCCCAAATCTTCTGCACCGCGCCCACCGGAGCCATCATGACCCACTTCGGTTCGACTCCGCTCGTCGCCTGCGCCACGATCCGAACCATCGGCGTCGCGCCCAACTCCGCCGCTCGCGATCGGCTCGTCACCACCAAAGCCGCCGCCCCGTCATTCACTCCCGGAGCATTTCCCGCCGTGACCGTCCCGTCTTTTTTGAAAGCCGGCTTCAGCGCTCGCAGCGCTTCGATCGTCGTATCTTCCCGCGGACCCTCATCCTTATCGAAAATTGTCGGCGCTTGCCCTTTCTTCTTCGCCGGAATCTCCACCGGAACAATCTGCGCCTTGAATCGGCATTCCTTCTGCGCGGCAATCGCCTTGCGATGCGAGTTCACGGCAAACTCGTCCTGCTCCTCCCGAGTGATACCGTATTTCTCCGCCACGTTCTCGCCCGTCAGCCCCATGTGATAGTCGTTGTAAATATCCCATAGCCCGTCATGCACCATCGAATCGACCAGTTGTCCGTTGCCCAGCCGGTATCCCTTGCGTGCATTCGGCAACAGATAAGGAGCGTTCGTCATCGACTCCATGCCACCCGCCACCACGATCGAACTGTTTCCGGTCTCGATCGCCTGCGCTGCAAGAGCGACGGCTTTCAATCCAGAGCCACAAACTTTGTTTATCGTCATGGCACCTACTTCGGGAGCGAGTCCGCCGAATAATGCCGCCTGTCGCGCCGGATTCTGACCGATGCCCGCCGACACAACATTGCCCATGATGCACTCGTCGACTTGCTCCGGCTTTAAATTCGCGCGCTTCACCGCCTCGCGCACGGCGACCGCTCCGATCTGCGGCGCCGTCATATCGCTGAGACTTCCCTGAAATTTTCCAATCGGCGTGCGGCATCCTGCAATGATCACAACATCGTTAGATCCAGCCATAGTCGCGCTCCTTCAAGCAACATGCGTTTAAAAATTCCTATTAATTATAGATGGCGGACGGTAATCATCGATTTCGCACCTGCACCTAACATCGATCGAAGCATGGTAAAGCTCACAAGTCGTTCGTCGAACACAGTTTTGCGAGCGACCAACGACGAACGACCATCGACGCGCAACCATCATTCGAACCGCGACACTGCACCATGATGTCGCGCAACTTTTCTTCGCAAAGAATTCGCGCTGATGACTTTCGTACATCGCTGCATGAGTCCGTTATGATCATTTTTCTCTTGACTTCGTTCTGCGTTGACTCTATACATTCAATCAGTTGCAACAAATCATCGTTGCGAAAGTCCATGAAAAATGGAAAGGGAGAATAGATCCATGGCAACCAAGAAAAAAGCAAAGAAGAAAAGCAGCAAGAAACACTAACCAACTGCAACAGGCAACGACACTGGGGACGCGATAAGCGTCCCCAAAGTTTTTTGCCGCAAACCTTTTCCAGGATTGTCATCTTGAGCGCAGCGAAGGACCTGCCTTACCCAATCCCCTCTACTGTCGCCGGTAACCACAGATCACCCTCAGTTGCTGCGCGCGCTCTTCTTCCCCGGCCCCGCCACCACCTTCTCCGTGGCCGGACAAAGGTTCCGATAAGGACAAAACACGCAGTGGTACTTGGGATTCGGCGAGAACTCCCCGCGCGCAATCCCATCGGCTACCTTTTGCACGCGCAATTTCGCTTCTTCCAACTGCGCATCGTTGCGCGTCGTCGTGATTGCCGTGTTGTCTTCGAGATTATGAAAGATCAGCCGATCGGCGTGCTTCCCATACGTCTCTCGCGCCGCCAGCGCGTACAACGAAAGCTGCAGGCTCTCGTCGGCATCCTCCTGCGATTTCGGTTTTCCCGTCTTGTAATCCACGATCGCAACGCTATCCGGGCCCGTGCGATCCATTCGATCCAACCGTCCCACAAGGTTCGACGACCCAACCTTCAAATCGAATCTGCTTTCGGTCTGGATCACTTCCGGCGCCGGCTCGTTCCTTGCGCTTGCCAGAAACTGCCGCAACTGCTCGTACCCTTGCCGCAGGTACAATTCGTACTGATAACGATCGGAAATTCCCGCCGACGCCAATGCCGACCGGAACAGTTCCAGCAAATCTTCGTCCTTCACCTCGCGCTGAAAACGCTGCGCATCATAGAACGTCCGCAGCACGCCATGCATCGCCGCCCCGTAATGCAGTGACGCCGAAACATCCCGCGGCAGATTCCAATCCCGCTCGAGTTTGAAGCGCAGCGCACACCGCTCATAAATGTCGATTGCCGACGCGCTCAACCCAGTCGCAAAATCGGCCGACGGATCCATCAGCAGCCACGCCGCCACCGTCGATTGCTCCAGCGCGACCCTTTGTTCTTCTTCCGCGAACAAACGATCCTGCACCGCTGCCGCCACCCGCATCGTCCAGAACGAGGCATACTGCGCTCGCAACATAAACTCCCGCAGAAACTTACCTGGCGTCGGAGTCCTTCCCTTACCCTGGTTCGCATAAATCGCCAGCGTGTCCTTGGCCCGCGTCATGGCCACATAAAACAACCGCCGCTCTTCCTCTTCGTGCAAGGTTTTGTTGTCCGTCGAGGAAGCATCCGACCGCCTTAACTCTCTGGGAAACGCAATCAACGGCTCTTTGCACGGAGTCGGGAACGAAGTCGATGTCCCTCGAATGATCGCCACATGCCGGAACTCGAGTCCCTTGGCCGCGTGTGCCGTCATCAACTGCACCGCATCCTCCTGGCTTCGAGGCAGGCAAATCGAGCCGCCCGCCTCGACGAAGTAATCCAAGTACTCCAGAAATTCTGCCGCGCTCCCCGTTTCCACCATCGCCTTCCCCTGCCACGATTCCACGAAATTCACGAACGCATCGACCAGCGCCGAACGCACCAGTCCAAAGTGCCGGATCACCATTCTTGCCGCTTCGTCCGCGCGTACGCCGTCTTTCTCAATCTCCCGGTGGATTTTCTGCACATCTTCCAGCACCACGCCGCCCTTCGGCAGTCGTCCTAGCAGCGTGCTCAGATCGATTTCCTGCCGCTTCGCCGCTCGCATCGCCGCCCGCAGTTCCTTCGGGTCAATGTCAAACTGCGGCAAAGCCGCCACGCGAAATAGACTCAACGCATCATTAGGCGACACCGCCGCCGTCAAACAGGCCACAACATCCCGCACCTCAGGCGTGTCGAGAACGTCCAGGCCTTCGATCGAGAATGGAATGCCACGCTCAGCAAATTCACGAACCAGTACGTCGCGATGGCTGTGCTGCCGATAAAGTACCGCAAAGTCTTTCCACGTGCACCGCCCGTCTTTATTGTTTTTGAGCTCGTCCTTCCGCCGCTTCTGGATCCGCCGGGCCAAATCCGAGGCCTCGACCTCCCGATCCCTCCATGTAATAATTTCGACCCGGGAAGCGACCGCCGTTTCTCGCCTTTGTTTCGCCTCCTCATCCCGGAACGACTCGAGCGCGGTCCGCTGGTAGGCCAGCGCGCTTCCGTTCTTCGACACTTTTGCCGGGAAGACCGGCGGATTGTCGTTCACGATCCCAAAGGCACACTGCAGAATTGGAGTCAAAGATCGCCGGTTCTTTCCCAGCACCACCACGCCTGCCCCAGGGAAATTCTTGGCAAACAGCGTGAAGGCTTCACTGGACGCTCCGCGAAACTGGTAAATCGCCTGATCCGGATCGCCCACCGCAAAAACGTTCGCCGTCGTTCCGGCAAGAAGCGTCAGAATCTCCACCTGCGCGAAATTCGCGTCTTGGAACTCATCCACCAGCACGAATCGTGTCCTCTGCCGTTCTTCTTCCAGCAGCGCCGGATCGTCCTTCAACAACTCGTACGCCCGCGTGATCATGTGGCCGAACGTTCCCAGATTCTTTTCCAGCAGCATGTTTTCTACAGTGGTAAAAACGCGAGCGATCTCCTGGCACCGTCCCAAAATCTCATCCGGTTCCAGTTCCGCCTGCTTCTTCGATGACGCCACGCGCGGCAAAGGGATCTGCTTCGCCTCCAGCCGCTTCACATAGTCCAGATATTCCGCCGGACCCACCAGTTCATCTTCGCAACGCCTTATGAAATCAAGCAGGCTGTCCAGAAATTGCCCAACATTCGCCGCCCGCACAAAATGCTTCAACCGCAGCTCGCGAATCCGACGCCGCAGCAACACCCATAGGTCCTTGTCATCGAGCACACCAAATCCGGCACCGCGCCGGTGCAACAATCCGTTGCACCAGGCATGAAACGTGCACGCCTGTAGTCCGTCGATCGCAGTCCCTTGCAATTCCGCGCGGACGCGGTTCATCATCTCTGCCGCGGAATTATCGGAATAAGTGAGCGCGAGAATTTCATCCGGACGCGCATGTCCTTCCCGCACCAGGTGAGCAATGCGCTGCGTAAGAACGGTAGTTTTTCCCGTTCCCGCACCGGCGATCACCAGCAACGGCCCGTTTACATGTTCAATGGCCTGCCGCTGACGTTCATCCGGAACAATTTTTGTCGGAGGTAAAAAGGTTGAAGCCACGCAGAACTCTCTAGCCGAAGAATATCAGAGGGAAGGTTAGTGTGGGGACGGGCGTCTCGCCCGTCCAAGCCGAGCAACGCTCGGCAGCTGCATGCACCACTCGGACGCTGGACTAATCGTTCACGGTCGCCGATCCGCCATCATCGCAACGAGTCGATCGCCAGCGCACACGCTACAATCGCCGCCGTCTCCGCCCGCAGAATCGTCTCACCCAACGAAGCCGCAATCCATCCCGAATCCCGAAACAATACAAACTCCTCTTCCGCCCATCCACCCTCCGGCCCCACCGCCAGCACAACCTCACCCTCTGTCGGCCGCGCTTGCAAAATCTCTCTCAGCCCCATGCCCTCATCCAAACCAACCAGCGACTCCGCGAGAACGACGCGAGTCGCGCTTGTCGGCAGCGCACCGTTGCCACCAAGCTCCTTAAGTCTCACGGGAGCGACAATCTCAGCCATCACCGCCCGCCGCGACTGTTCACTCGCCTGCCGCACAATCCGCTGCCATCGCTCTTGCCTCTTCACCGCGGCCGTCGCCAGATGGCTGTCGCTACGACGCGCAATCAACGGGATAATCCGAGCTACCCCGATCTCCGTGCACTTTTCAATCGCCCACTCCATGCGATCAAACTTAAAAATAGATAAGACGAGAGTAATTTGAGGAATGGAAGACCTGACTTGCACGCGCCCCGCTCGTTCCGCCCCGAGCGCGAACTCAACCCGATCCTGAGAGATTGCCGTGATTTTCCCACAGCGAACCCCGTCGCCCGTAGCGATATCGAACTCTTGCCCGACCTCCGCCCGCAGCACGCGCGCCAGATGCGCCGCATGTTCACCGATCAGAGCGGCCGTGTCTCCACGAACCTCATCGGCAATCCAGCGTCGTCGTGTCATGGGCCAGTTTTCAGTTGTCAGTTATCAGTTTTCAGTGAATGCCTAGAATTGAATGCCTAGAAAGGAATGCTGAGGTTGCCCAGCGCCGCAGTGTACCCTATGGCGGTTTACCTGATGGCTGATGGCTGACCGCTGTTACACGAACATATCCTTCACGCGCCCCAGCAACGACCGGTGTTCGGGCTTATTCTCCACCGGAGAAAGTTGCGCCAGTTCCGCCAGCAATTCCCGCTGCCGCTTGTTCAACTTTCCAGGCGTCTGAATTCGCACCTCGACATAAAGGTCTCCCTTGCCATGCGAGTTCAGTACCGGCACACCTTTATTCCGTATGCGAAACGACGTTCCGGACTGCGTTCCCTCGGGAACCTTCAGCTTGTGCTCGCCCTCGAGCGTCGGCACAACAATATCCGTCCCCATCGCAGCCTGCGGAAACGATATCGGAACCACGCAGTGGAGATCATTCCCTTCGCGCTCAAAGAACGCATGCTCTTTGACGTGCAGCACGACATACAAATCACCGGCCGGACCGCCAAACGCTCCCGCTTCACCATATCCCGTGAAGCGAATCCGCGTTCCGTCCTCTACGCCCGCCGGCACTTTCGCCTCCACCATGCGTTCGCGCCCTAACCGCCCTTCACCCTTGCACTTCGGACAAGGATCGGTAATCACGCTTCCGGCTCCCTGACAAGTCGGACAAGTTCGCGCAATACTGAAGAACCCTTGCTGGTATCGCACCTGCCCCTGCCCGTTGCAGGCTCGGCAAGCTGTTGGAGTCTTTCCCGGCGCCGCCCCATTTCCTTTGCAAGAATCGCAAGTCTCGTGCCGCCGCACATTGACTTGTTTCTCCGTGCCGAAGACCGCTTCCTCGAATTCCAGATGCAGGTCTTCGCGTAGATCGGCTCCCCGCTGCGCTCGGCTGCGTCGACGCCCGCCCTGCCCAAACGCATCGCTGAACCCAAAAATATCGCCAAAAATGTCGCCGAAATCCTGAAAGATCGTCGGATCAAATCCCGCCGAACCACCCGCATTCCCGCTCACACCCGCATGTCCGAAGCGGTCATACAACGACCTCTTATCGCTATCAGCCAGAATCGCGTACGCTTCCGTGATCTCCTTGAACTTGTCCTCCGACTCCGGATTGTTTGGGTTGCGGTCCGGATGATGCGTCATCGCGAGTTTTCGGTACGCGCTCTTGATCTCAACCTCGGTCGCCGTGCGGGTCACTCCCAGCACTTCATAAAAATCGCGTTTTGTATTAGCAGCCAGAAACTCCCCCCGCTTTGTTCACAAATTCGATCACAAAAATAACTGTCATCCTGAGCGAAGCGAAGAACCCGCTTCGGCTCGACTCGTCCTACCTGCGCTCGACGTAAATACAATACGAATCGGTCCGCTCTCTATCCTTTGCTGTTCCGCGCCACCCGCACCATCGCAGGCCGCAACAAGCGGTCCTTATATTTATAACCGCGCTGCAACTCATCCAGCACATGATGATCCGGGACCTCCGTCGTATCCACCATCTCGATCGCCTCATGCACCCGCGGATCGAACACCTGCCCCATCGCCACAATCGGCTGCACGCCACTCTTCTGCAGCGCATCCTGGAACTGCCGGTAAATCAGCTCAACCCCGTTGCGGAAGTCGCCGGCATCCCCGCCCGCCTTCAGCGCCCGCTCAAAGCTATCCAGAATTGGCAGAAAATTTCGGATCACATCCGCCGCCGCAAACTCGCGAAACTCCTGTTGCTCGCGCACCGCTCGCTTTCGCGCATTATCAAACTCCGCTTGTAGCCGAGCCAGCCGATCCAGCAACGCATCCCGCTCCGCCTTAACCTTGTCGATCTCCGAAACCGCGCCCTCGACCAATTGCGCCCCCGCTCCCGGAGCATTTCCCTCTCCACCCTCCGCCGGCGGCAACTCCCGATCCAAATCCAATTCCGCTTCTGTCTTTCCGTTTGCTTTACCCATACGACCACTACTCCGATTCATTCAAAAGTTTGTCAAACAGCCGCGCGATGTAAGACACCGCCGACATCGTATGCTGATAGTCCAATCGCGTCGGCCCAATCACCGCCAACGATCCCATCACCTCGCCACCCACCCGCGCCGGAGCTCCAATCAACACGAAATTCTGCATCGACGTAGACGGCAGCGCCTCGTTGAGCCCAATCACCACCCGGACCGCTTCCTGCCGCGTATCCAGATAGGCCCCCAACAGCTTTACAACTTTTTCTTTCTCTTCCAATGTCCGCAGCATCTCCTGCAGGCGCTGCCGCCCTTCTTCTCCGGTCACGTGATTCGAAACCAGGTTGGCCGCGCCTTCCACGAACACGGCCTGCGTATCATCGGACGAAGCCAGCGCCCCCTGCTGGTAGAGCTGCTCAATCGACTTCATCATCCGGTCGTACTCGCTGCGCTCCTGCTCCAGCCGCCGCGCCAGCTCGGCCCGCATGTCGGCCATCGTCCAGCCACGAAAATTATCATTGATATAGCGCGCTGCCAGATCCAGATCCGCCTGCGGAATATCCAACCGCAACACTCGATCCCGTACCACTCCCGACCTCGTCACCACCACTGCCAGCACCTTCTGATCGCTGAGCCGCGAAAAGTAAACATGCTCTAACGCATTTCGCGGACCCGTCGTCGCCACCGTCACTCCTACGCCATGCGACAGCAGCGACAACACATGCGAAGTCCGTTCCATAAACTCCGCCACATCCGCCACGCCCGTCAACGTGTCCTGGATAATGCTCTGATTTTCATGCGAAAGATGCGCCTCGCCACTCAATTGCTCCACATAATAACGATACGCTTCCGCCGTGGGCACCCGCCCCGCCGAAGCATGCGGCTGCTCCAAAAAACCAGCCTCCGCCAGATCCGCCATCACATTGCGGATCGTCGCCGCGCTCAGTCCCTCCCGGCTTGACCGCGCAAGCGTGCGCGACCCTACCGGTTCTCCGTTCGCAATAAAGGTCTCAACAATCGCGGTCAGGATCTCGCGTTCCCGCCCGCCCGCAGGTCCAGGTGGCATATCCAGCATTCCCGAGCCAGAACTTGAGTCATGCCGACGCAAGCTCCACTAAATACTTTAGATGCAGCGCCTTAGAATAAGATTCCAGCGCGCGTGCCTAATCGAATTTTAGGGAGAGCGAACTGGAGTGTCAAGGATGGAGGTGGTTTGCGCTCGGAATTTTGACCAGATCGGCAGTCGTCGCCCCTCTCGCCGGAAATGTTGATATATAAAGGAGGCGCCAAAAACCCGAAAAATCCCGCCCTCACGTCCAGGAAGCTCGAAGGCGGGATAATGGACAGCCGCTTTTGAACCACTTTCTACTTGATCGTCCCCAGAAGCTTGTATGGCGACTTCAAGTTGTAGACAAGAACCTCGTTCAGATTTGGCTGCGACACGTAGATGCGTTGGTTGATCGGGTCTACTGCGATCCCGTAAGGCTCCGAAGGTGTCGTAAACGAACCCGACTCTCCAGCTCCGAGCCGCGAGATCACCACCTGGTTGGTGGCCGGATCGGTGGCGTAGCTGAGTCCTGTAAGATCCTCTGCCACAGCCCCGGCCTGCCAAGTGGGGCCCGCCGCATACTGGAATCCGATTCCGTAGTGCAGCGCCAGGCCAACATTTCCTATATAAGTGGCGATCCCGTTACCATACGGGATGCCCCAAACTGCGACGTTCGAACCCATAGGGCCCACGGCGGTGCCGCCCACGTTCACCGAACTGATCGGCGTGCCATTGTCCAGATAGAGGTGAGTCGTTCCGGAAGCGTCCAGCACCCAGATATCGTCGTTGGCATCGACGTACATGCTGTAAGGGTTCTCGAGTGTCGAATCCGTGATCGTGCCGGTCTGCGCCAGGCTAGAGTTGTACATCGTGATGTTGTTTCCCGCGTTATTCGCGACGTAGATGGTGTCTCCGAGGCCCACACCAAACCCGATACCGACCGCTGCCGGATAGTTGAGGCCGGTGGAGATCGTTCCCGCCAACTTCAGGTTCTTGCTATAGATCGTCACGTTGTTGCCGAATAAATTCGCCACATAGATCTGTCCCGCCGTATCGACCGCGACGCCCAATGGTGTGTTCATCGTCGAATGCGACGCTTGCGGTTCCGTTTGCGGGATAAAGCGGGCGGACTGCCCTCCCGTTGGAAGAGCTTCCGTCGGGCTGATCGCCCGCATCGTCATCGGTCGCCCACTCACCGGCGTTTGCCCTGCTTCTTTCGCACCGGCAGCCGGCGCGGCAAAGCTGAATACGCTGGCGGTAAGCAACAGAGCTGCGGGAACGACCGCGGCTAGGAATCGCCGGGTCAACATGAGCGGAGCCTTAGCCTCGCCCGTTTCTACTTCCTGTGTAGCTTGAAAGAATGGCATTGTCATCTCCTCTTAGTCCCGGATTTGGCAATGCATGGCTTCCGGGTTCACCCTTAATAGCGACGAACCGAGAACAATTCCCTCATCCACCCCAAAAAAATCCTAAACTTCACCGCCGCAACGAAAATGATGAAGACGTCTCACGGCATCACTTCAAACACCGAGCCGTAATTGTCTTTGCCGCCCTGGTAGGTCGTGCCGTACAGGTTTCCGCTCGCATCGATAATGAGACCGGATGGATGTACGCCATCCGTCTCTTTCCCGAAGCTATGCAGCACCGTTTCCTTTCCGCTCGTGTCCAACTCGAAAACAACTCCGAAGTTGTGCGTTCCGCCCGCCGCGGTTACGCCGAAAAGGTTCCCTCGTTGATCCAGGCTCAAAGTTGCGTACGGATTCGCGCCCGACACGCCTCCCGGAAAACTGTACAAAACTATGAATTGCCCCGACGCCGTTACTTTGAAGATAATGCCGTAGCCGTAAGCTCCATCCTGATAAGACGTCCCATATAGATTTCCTTCCGCGTCTCTGACCAATCCACCATTCGGATACGCCCCGTCCGCGCCACCGCCAAAGCTATATTCCACAGTCTCGTTCCCCGCTGCCGTCACTCTGAACACCGCACCGCGACCGTAAGCGCCGCCATACATCGTGGTGCCATAAGCGTCGCCAGAGGAATCCAGAACTAGCCCTGCATTGGGATAATCGCCGTCTGCGCCCCCAAACGAGTGCAGCAGGGTTAGATCGCCCTTACGATTGATCTTGAACACGGTGCCGCAGCCGGTGATGTTACAAGAGAAATTTCCCCCGGCATAAGTGATTCCATAAAGAGTCCCGTTCTTGCTCGCTGTCACCCCGCCAGGAAATGTCCCCTTTGTGCAAGGGGTTTTTGCGCAGAAATTGTAGACCACGGTTTCGCGCCCCTGAGCGTCAACTTCGAACACGGTACCGTAACCGTAGGCTCCTCCCTGGAAGGTGGTCCCAAACAGGTTCCCCGCTGCGTCACGGAATGACATCGCATCCGGAGTATCGCCATCGCCGTCGGACCCGCTGAAGTTATACAGCACCTGGTCGGCGCCCGTACTGCTTACCTCGAAGACAACCCCCCTGCCGAAGCTCCCCCCGAGGGCCACTCCATACAAATTCCCTTGAGTGTCCCGGACCAGCGGCGAAGACGGATATTGCCCGTCTGCCGAGTCTTGGCTAAAGCTGTAAAGCACCTTATAAGACTGCGCTTGGGCCGACAGCGTTTGCGTCGCCAACGCCATTACGGCGGCGAACAGCCAAACGCATCTATTAAGAACGCGCAAACGAATCATCGGATCCGTGGAAATGTGGCATTTCATGAGTAGATCCTCTTCTTCGTAGAGCGCATCGTAGTAGAGCGTTTCGCCCTAGCCTTCGCGACAAAGCCGTTATCGGATGGCCCTGCCACATTCTCTCGCCTCTTCAAGAAAGGTCCGCATCAGCACCCTCACCGCATCCTTGATCCCGCAGGTCGAGCCAATAGGATGGAATAGATCAAGAAAGCGTTGCCGTCGCCTTGTCGGGATCGGGGAAAAACCAGCGGCAAACTTGTAATCGAGTGCTTACGAGTGCGATGGCCTGCTTTCGACAGCTCGGCGAAAGAGCCGCACACACCTGTAAAATTCTCACATGTCTGATGACCGCCAACCTTCTCGCGCCATTGAGGCCTATAAACAAATCATTGATCAACTCGTGACCGAGACTAGTCACGGAGTGCGGGAGAAGGCGGTCGTCCGAGAAATTGCCTTCCCTGATCTTTCGGACGACCGGGTTTTCAATCCATTCGTCAAATCCCTCTCGACGGGACAGCGACAGATGCTGGCGCAAATGCTCCACGCCGAACGTGTCGCCGCGATTCACGATGCTTTGGCCGTCTTGACTTGGTGGGTGCTTGCTCGCGAAGTCGGCCTTACCTTCCGTGGAGAACCGATGCCTGTGGACATCAGCGGCGCAGGTCTTCACGGCGACTACATTGGTCGCTTGGATGATTGGCAATGGCCCATGGACGACAGTGACACTGCTTCTTAGCGAATGTCATTGCGCTCCTCATTGGGAATGCAAGTTGCAGCAAAGTCGCAACTTTTTTCGGTTTTGAAATTTTGTCGACCGCAATCATTTTTCCAGTCTGATTCAGTGATACTATGTGCCTCGGCAAATTTCCGCTCGACCATTCGATCCTCCAGTCGGATTCAATCGGTCGAAAAGGGATTTGAGCCTTGTTCGGTGCTGAACGCGCTTCCACACCCTCCCCTCACCTCAGCGCTGTACAACTCTACGAACCGAGCACGTCGTGGGGACGCGAAACGGTAAACGCAACTCATCCCACCGTTGTAACTTCATGACCGCGGTAGACCGCTTTCTGGGAGCTATGACGCACATTGGGCCGCAGGGATTTGTTTCGGGAACCATTTTCGCAGCCATTCGAAAAAACCATCTGCCCGCAGGTCAAGGCCTGTGTAACAAACAGTTCGACAAAATTGATAACGGAGATTACCAAATGAAAACTGTCTGTAAATTCGCAACTCTGGCTCTAGTCGTATGCCTGGTCTCGGCCCATGGCTTTTCGCAGAGTAATAGTAATAAAGTCTCGGGGAAACCGGCTACCACGACTCAGAATCTCATACGCGGCGTCATTGGACCCGCGGGAAACAATTCAAGTTGGTCCAATTACTCGGTGTTTGGTCTCATTCCCGGTTCCGGATTGTTTCCCATCACCAGTTCCACCACCGTTTTCTACTTCGGATTCACGGGTGGAACGGAGGCTGATATCGGCAACATGGTCGTGTACACCACGGCCCGTGGAAGCTTGACGATTACCGCAACCACTCCGGTCACGCTCGGCGGCGTCTCCAATCCAAGCATTGCTCTCAGCAACACCTCGGTTTGCCCCGTGGCTCCTTCCTCCACCGCTCCCTGCATTGTGCGTTTCGATCCCACAACGCTCACGCTTACCCCATCGTCCGACTACTACTTTGTGGTCTATTACACCAACGACACCAACAATTCGGGCATCAGCGGAACACAACCCGGTAACAACAACCAGACGAGTCTGGCAGGAGCGTATTTCGGCGGCACGGACTATACCCATCTCACGGTTGGTGAGTCCCTGCCCGGCACCGCCAATCGTTCGCCCTCGTTCCTCATGTACGTCATGACGAACTAACCGGCGGAATCGGCTCGCCCCCGTCAGGCGCGAGCGTCGCACCGATCGACAAGAATCGAACGCTGAAAACATTTTGAAATAGGAGATTCGCAATGAAAACTATCTTTAAGTTCGCTACTTTCACTCTCATGATGGTCTGCCTTTCGGCCTATGGCTTCTCCGAAACCAAGCCACCCAAAGCCGGCGGCGAAAATCTGGAACGCGGGATTGTCGGACCGGTCTCCTCCAATGTAGGCTGGGCCGGTTATTCGACCCTCGGTCTGGTTTCGGGCGCCGGCCTGATTCCGGTGACCAGCACGCAGACTGTGTTCTACCTTGGATTCACCGCGGGCGCGAAGGTCGACGTCAGTAACATGACGCTCTACACTACCGCGCGTGGTAGCTCAACCATCACTGCTGTCACACCCGTAACCCTCGGCGGCGTTTCCAATCCTTCTATCGATCTGGCCAGCACTTCGGTGTGCCCAGTGGCCGAGATTTCCAATTTCAATCCCTGCATCGTGAAACTCGATGCCACAAAAATCACGCTCTCCGCACTGTCCGACTATTACCTCGTCGTCTATTACACGCCCAGCGACACCAATAACAATTCCGTGGGCCTCACCCAGCCCAGCTTTGGGCAGAGCAGCCTCCGGGGATCGTACCAGAGTGGCGACGATAGCCACATTTCCGTCGGTGGATCAATTCCGAGCGCCCTAAGCTTTTCTGGTCAACCGTTCGGCCTTATGTACGTCATGACCAACTAGCGAGTTCCTTGGCGGGTCCGGATCGATTGCAGCATAAGCAATCGAACTTGGGCCATCACCGGAACGCACGAAGAACATTAAATTCAATTTCGAATACTGGAGATCCCGATGAAAAGTTTCTATAAGCTTGCAACGCTATCACTGATGATGAGCGCTCTCGCCGCCGCAGTCTTTGCGCAGGATGGTCCTCAGACCACCCTGGCGAATCTCACCGAAGGCCAAGGAGTGATTCAGAGCAGTAGCAATCCGTCCTGGGACGGCCTTTCCGAGTTCGTCCTGATTCCTGGGGCTTCGCTAGTGGGCCCGAGCTCCACCTCCACCGCCCTCTATATCGGATTCATTGGTGGATCCGAAGCCGACATCGGAAACATGGTGCTCTACGAAGTTCCGCGGAACGGCAGCACGGTGCTCAAAGCTACTAAGGTGGAACTGGGCGGCACGACCAGCCCGAGCATTGTTCTCACCAACACGTCCACTTGCCCCAAACAGCCGGTTTCCGTCAGCAATCCCTGCATTGTTCGTTTAGACACCGTCAAGTTGGCTCTCTCGCCGCTCGACGACTACTACTTGGTGATCTATTTCACACTCGACACCAACAATGAGAGCATCGTCGCCCTCGGGCAAAATGTCGAGCAGGGCGCTCTGAGTGGGTTTTATCTCTATGGAGATCAAACTCGCGTCGGTGTAAAAGGCGCTTTGCCCACCAACGAGAATACCGACCAACCGCCGTTTTTCCTGGCCTACGTCACAAACGAGTAATACCAGCCTGAGCTCGTCCAATCGGACGGGCTCAGGTTTTTTCCCAAGCAGCGGTCCAGCGCTTGCCGGATTGTCCCGCTCTAAAAGATCGAACCACGAATTTAAACCAACACATCGAGCCGTCCCAGCATTCTCTGAGTACTGACCACCGACCACTTCTACGCGACTTGCTTCCCGGGCCGCGACCCCGGTTCGTTGGCGAAAATCTGAATGATCCCATTCCTCACCGCAAACAGTACCAGCTCTCCCACCGAGTGGATCTTCAATTTCCTCATAATATTGCTGCGATGCGTCTCCGCCGTCTTGCAGCTGATCCCTAAGAGCATCGCCGTCTCTTTTGTCGACTTCCCTTCTGCCACTAACTGCACCACCTCGCGCTCCCGCGGACTCAATCCCGGAACGCTCTCGCCGCTCTTGACGCTTTTCACAAACTCCAGGTATCCCGCGAGCACAATCTCCGAAGCCCGCGCCGTGAAGAACGTATTCGAAAACTGCAGCGCTTGAATCGCCACCGCAAGGTCGCGCGACGCGTCCGATTTCAAAAGAAATCCGCGCGCTCCCGCTTCAAACGCGTCGCGTACTACGCGGTCTCCATCTGCCATCGTCAAGATCAGCACTTTGACACTCGCATTGTTTTCCAGGATTCTTCGTGTCGCTTCAATGCCGTTGATGATCGGCATTCCGATATCCAGAATCGCGATATCCGGCTCCAGCTCTTTCACCTGATCCACCGCGATCCGTCCGTTCGTAGCCTCCCCGCAAACTTCCCAACCCGGATGAGCTTCGATAATCGCAATCAGACCATACCGCACAATTTCGTGGTCGTCAGCGACCACAATTCGCAGGTTTTTCATAATCGTGCACTCCTTGCCGTCGATTCGGCGCCTGTCAGTAAAGCGATCGGATTGTACGTTCGGCACGAAGCCGATCGATCATTGCTAACCAGTGGAACCACCGCTCGCAAGATTGTCCCAAGTGCGCTCGAATTGATCTCCAGCGTGCCGTTGAGCTCTTCCAGTCGTTCGCGAATTCCCGCGAGTCCCACCCCTGTCGCCGAGCTGCCTTCGCCCAGGCGGATCAATAATTCCGCAGAGATTCCGCATCCCCGATCGGCTACTTCAAGCACCACTTTCTCCTGTTGATGCCTGAAACAAACGCCGACCTCCTCCGATCCCGAATAGCGATGCACATTTGTCAAACTCTCTTGCAGCACGCGGAATAGGGCCGTCTCGATCGCCATCGGCAAACGCTCTTCGCCCTTCACGTAATCGAAACTCGCCTTGATTCCGCTCCGCTGGCCAAAGCCTTCCACGTACCACTGCGCCGCTGCCGCGAACCCGATTTCGTCGAGCAATGGAGGATGAAGCAAGTACGAGGCGGTACGGATTTCCTGCAGCGCCTGGTCCGCCAACGCTCCTAGATCGCAGAGCACTCCCGCAGCCGGCTGATTCGTCTGGAGTCGAACTTCAAGATCGGCCAGCGCCATCTTCACTGCCGCCAGCGTCTGCCCCACCGTATCGTGCAAATCACGCGCCACTCTGCGTCTCTCGTCGTCTTGCACCTTCATGAGCCGTTGGCTCAGTTTTTGCAGAGCTTCGCTGCGTTGCAGCAACAATGATTCAAGTTGTGTGCGAGAAAGCCGACGTTGTAAATGGCTAGCCAGAATCCACATAAAAACCACCTGTATTTTTGGGAAAGGACGAAAGAGCTGCCTTTGGATTCAACATTGTCCCACGTACCCGTTTTCGAATCTGTGCAGAATTGCTCACTCTCATCAGCCCTCTCTCATCAGAGAAGTGCCCCACGAGCTCACCCATGTGAGCAATCTTGATCAGATTGTCTTAGCGCAAGTTTCTATACTCGCCGGTAAGTCATCCTCGCCGAGTTATCTTCGGCGTGTTCGACTCTGCATGGACCGTTCCCATGTCTCTTACCAGTTTTTTTAACTCGCGATTCGCCAATGTTCATAGTAGTGAGCAAGAAACCGCGGTCACGATCGCGGTCGGCGGGAATTCACCACAGGTTATCTACCGCAGACCTGTCGCGGTGACAAAATTACCCCAGGACATGGCCCTCGACCTTGCTCACCAGTTTTTCCGCGAAGTCGCGCCCCTTTTAAATTTCGATCGGCCCTATTTGGTTTTTGATTTGTCGGAGGTGAGATATCTCGATAGTAACGGGATCCAGGTTCTTCAACGTTGCCTTGGGCATGTAATCAAACGAGGTGGCGATCTGAAACTCGCGGCCATTCCACCACCCTTGCTCCCAATCCTGGAGTGGGCAAAGGTGGCACGCCTCTTCCAGATCTTCGAAAGCCCCGCCGACGCCGTAGAGAGTTTTCACCACTCCACAAGAGCGGCCTGAGGACTCGGTTCACAAGGAAATTAAGCTGCAGCCGCAGCCACGCGCATCGCATTCATGTACGCGCTCATGATTTGCGTCAACTGCGCGTCCACTTCGTCCGCGATCGTCATCACGTCCGGCAACAGCAGGCTGAAATCGATCGAGTCGAAATTCTTCTGCAATGTGCCAAACAGAGTAACCTGCAGGATCCTCGATTCGTGCACGAGCATCGCCGCAGTGTAGCCTTGTTGATAACGCAATTTCCCATGCGCCTCGGCGGAGGCGAAATCTCCCGCCTCGCCTTCTCTTTCTCTTTCCCCGCTCGGCAAATTCAGCCTGGCAACCAGCCGTTCCACCATCTTCGCCAAGTGGCCGGTGCGCTCCTCATCGTTGATGGCAAGATGATTGAGCTCTTTCGCCTGTTTTGCTCGCGTTAGCCAGTCTTCGACGATAGCCGCGCTGCTCCGCGCCAGGATCGTGCCCACTCTTTGTTTCTCTGCCCGATCGAAGGACCTTCGCGCCGCTAGTTTTTCGCGCATGAGTCCCGGCAGTTTTCCCATTTCCAGCGGTTTCACAAGAATCTCATCGGCTTCCAGCAGGATCGTGTCTAAGGCGTTCTTCACGTCTGGATATCCGCTCACGATCATCGTCAGGGCCTTCGGCTGCGCGTGCCGCATCGCGCTCACCACCGTAAATCCATCCCCCGCAGCCGGCATATGCAGGTCCGTAATGAGGGCGTCAAATGGCTCGGTAGTTAGAAAACGTAATGCCTCTGCCACATTGCTTGCGGCAACCACGCGGAATCCCCGGTATTCCAGGGTTTGTGTCATCATGCTGCGGACTCCATCGTCGTCATCCACCAGCAAGACCCGGTATGCAGCGGGCAGCTCGAGAGGAGTCATATCGCACATCCCATCCTTAACCTACGCCGAAATGATGGCGCAGCATTTTCCCTGTGCTGCGCCATCTGCGAGCAAACAACCCCGGCGACCGCTTGGGGCCGCGTAGCTCTCTCAACTCTTGCGTTGAGACTCTTGAACGTTATCGCCCGCGCCTTCCTTGTGTCTGTTCAAAATTGCACACAATTCCCCCGTAAGGAATCGCCTGACAGATGAACTCATAATTTGTGAGCAATATTGCTCAGTCGAATCGTCTTCCTTGTTGCACAATGTCTACTACCGTACAATCTCAATGTACCCCAGCGTACGAACCGTGTCGCCACCGATAGGTAAGTGGAACTTTGCCGAAAGCGCTACAAGTCGTGGCCAGACGCAGTTTTAGCCCCCGCTCGTTCCTTTCCACAATCGGGAGCGGACGCGAGATTGTCTCTCTCACAAAAAAGAACACCATCTTTTCCCAGGGCGACTCCACCAACGGACTCTTTTTTATCCAAAGCGGCAAAGTGCGCTTGAGTGTGGTTTCTGAGGGCGGCAAAGAAGCCACTCTAGGAATCCTTGGCGAAGGCGATTTCTTTGGCGAAGGCGGTCTTGCCGGCCAGCTCATTCGCATGTCATCCGCAACGGCCATGACCGATTGCGTCCTGCTCCACGTCGAGAAACAGGCGATGATGCTCGCGCTCGACCGCGAACCGAAGTTGTCGGCTCTTTTCATGAAATATTTGCTCAAGCGAAACATCCGCTATCAGGATGATCTCGTCGATCAGCTTTTTAATTCCAGTGAAAAACGTCTCGCGCGCGTCCTTCTTCTCATGGCTCACTTCGGCAAAGAAGGCGTTTCCGAAATGTCCATCCCCCGCCTGAGTCAGGAGACTCTCGCCGAGATGGTCGGTACCACCCGTTCGCGAGTTAGTTTCTTCATGAATCGGTTCCGAAGATTCGGGTTTATCAAATACGACCTCGGACATAACGTGTGCGTGCATAGTTCCCTGCTGAACGTCGTCCTGCACGACGATACCAGAGCGCCTTTGAGCGCCAAGGGCGAAGTGGTTGCGCTCAAATCCAAGACCGCTCTCGAACCTCCTTCCCGTCGTGGCGCCACTCGAGAAAAAGACCGCGCCAGGCGCCCCCAACTCCTCTAACAAAACCAAGCCGGATTTCGAACTTGCACAGCGTGCGACACAGTGGTCTCGCGCCTCATTGATCCCGTCGTGCGACATTCCATAATCGCCCGCCGCCGCACCGCGATATACTGCGCGTGAACGATTTCGGAAGGATGATTTCCCAGCCTCACATCGCGGTTGTCGGAGCAGGTGCCTTCGGCGGTTGGACTGCCCTCTATCTCCAACGCGCCGGAGCCCGCGTCACCCTGGTCGACGCTTGGGGACCCGGCAATTCTCGAGCCTCTTCGGGCGGAGAAACCAGAGTCATCCGCGGCGCATATGGTCCCGGTCAGCCCTACACTCAGTTGGCCGCCCGCGCCCTCGAACTCTGGAAGCAAAACGACATCCAATGGAAACAACAATTCTTCTTCCCGATTGGCGTTCTTTGGATGGCCGGAGGCGACGGTGAATTCGAACGCGGCTCGCTCCTCTCGCTCGCTGCGTCGGGAATCCCCTTCGAGCAACTCGACCGAAAAGATCTGGCGTGTCGCTGGCCACAAATCCGTTTCGACGACGTTCCTTGGGGAATCTACGAACCGCATAGCGGATACCTACTGGCTCGCGCCTCCGCTCAAGCCGTCGTCGACCACTTCATTTCCGAAGGCGGCGAATATCGCCAGTCAACCGTGGTGAACAAAGATCTCGACAGCGGCGAATGCCCCGCACTCCAACTCTCTGACGGCACCCAAGTCACCGCCAACCGTTTCGTATTCGCTTGTGGCCCGTGGCTTGGGACCCTGTTCCCAAAAACGGTAGGTCTCCACTTTCTCTCGACCAAGCAGGAAGTATTTTTCTTTGGAACGCCCGCCGGCGATCTGCGTTACGACGAGGCGAACATCCCTGTATGGGCCGACCACGGCGATCACTTCATGTATGGAATCCCCGGGAATCAGGGTCGAGGTTTCAAATTAGCCGACGATACGCGCGGCGAGAAGTTCGATCCAACCTGGGGACAGCGACTGATCAGCGAAGATGCTTGCGCCGCCGCGCGCCGTTATCTCGCTCATCGCTTCCCGGGAATGAAGGACGCGCCGCTGCTCGAAAGCAGAGTCTGCCAATACGAAAACACAACCGACCATAACTTCATCGTCGACCGGCATCCCGCCAACCAGAATGTCTGGATCCTCGGCGGTGGCTCGGGTCACGGATTCAAGCATGGCCCCGCCCTTGGGGAGATGATGGCCGATCTCGTCATCAACGATCGAACCGCAGACCCTCTTTACCATCTTGCGAGGTTCAGGGTCTCACGCACTACCGGTCGTTGAGCTGTACATACACCAACTTATTCGTGTCGAATAAGTCTGACTGCGCCAGTTACTCATTAGTGCATTCATCACGAATTTACCGTACCCCAATCACCGACATCTTTGCGTCGTTTCTGCGACAGTAGCTCATCGTCGTCAGGCGTTTGCCAGCGCAGATCATACGATCGCGCTGAAGACTCAGCGATGGCATTCACTGTCCTCGTTTCGAGCGAAGTTAAGTGCAGGGTGGACGTCCGCACTGATTTCCACACACTGATCGGCCATCGGAAACGACGCGAATGGCAAAGCGAATATTTCAACGATCAGTGGTTTATGGGCGGTGGCAGTTTGGTGGTAAACCTGCACTACACGAAAGGTTTATTAGCGAACGGATGAGAAACTTCTTAGCAATTGGTTTGGTTTTGGCAGGCCTGAAGCTAGTCGCCGCACAGGGCGTTCAAGGGAGCATCACGCTCAGCGGAAACGCCATAATCATGGTTACGGGGCACTCTGTAATTCTAAGTTGGATCCCCAGCCAGGGCGCGACAGGTTATAACGTCTACCGCAGTGCCGTACACGGCGGTCCTTATACTCGGGTCGCTACAGAAATCATGACCACAACCTACTGCGATACACAGGTTATTCATAATCAAACGCTCTATTACGTCACGACCGCAGTGAATGGCAACAATGAAAGCGGCTACAGCAATGAGGCAGTCGGAGTGATCCCCTAAGAAGCGGGCAAAACACTCTCACGTTGCTCTCGCTTTGAAAGGGCACAGCTTTAGCGCGCTGCAATATCGGCACAACGCATGGGTTTTAGCCCCAGAGGCCACGGACAGAAGCGCAACACGACTTTTCCCGCAGCCTCCTCGAGTTCTGGAGAAGAAATGAAATTCTGTTGCTTGATCTGCCTGATGAGCCTGCTGTCTTGCATTTCTGTAGCACAGTGCGCGACTGGCAATCCGGGTACGAATTGTAATGGTCCGTTGACAGTGCAGCCGCAACCCGGAAACACAGGGCAATCGGCGATCACGTTCGTTGACCTGGGATTGCCCTTACCAGCTCCAGCCGTCGGGCAATACACTCTATCGATCGCCGGCGGCATAATTCTTGAGTCGGATAACGGCAACAGCTATCACTCGTTGGTCGGGCCATTAGGTCCACAGGGGCCGCAAGGAGCAACTGGCCCAGCCGGCCCTCAAGGAACCCAAGGTGCACAGGGCCTGACGGGAGCAACCGGACCAACGGGCCCGGCCGGAGCGCAAGGTCCACAAGGTCCGGCCGGTGCAACCGGGCCGCAGGGCCCCGCCGGCGCCGAAGGTCCACAGGGCCCGGCCGGAACAGCGGCTGCTCCCCCAGACTACAGCTTCTATTGCGGAGAGACAGCGTTCAAGGCCGTCGTGGCGGCAAGTGAAATCGGGGGCTCGTTCGATCGCAATCAAATCGACATGTTGAGCGCGAATGCGGTGCGCCTCATAGCCACAATCGCTGGAAGTGTTTTGGCAAGCGGCAGCTATGCGCAGGCAGAGTATTCCCCCGATGGAACGAATTGGTATGCACTGTCCGGAGAAGTCCCTCTGACAACTCCCAACGGTACCTACTCGACCGGCTGGCAAGGCCTGCCGACTGGAGCCAACGGCGACTATCTCGTGCGCATAGTCGTGTTCAACGCCGGGAACAGCACAGCCCAAGTAGCGTTGCGCCAGTTGCATCTGCAATTCAAGTAGTTGGTAGGGCTTAACAGCCGAGTCGAGAGTATCAACGACGGATTGGCCCGCAGCGTCACGGCTATCTAACACCAAACTTATATTGAGATAGAGAACACACCGCCGCTCGCACCAACTTGCCAGTGCGTCATGTCGGCCAATCCCGACTCCAGTATCGTCATTGACTCGTTTCTCGCGCCCAATGGCCGCGATCCTATCATTGAATGCGGGCAATACTTATTTTCGAAAGCGAGCACTCTTGACCATCCTTCATTAGTTTCAAGTGTATAAGATTGTACTTAACTAAGGCGTTGTTATGGATGAAATCAGAAGGATCGTTGCCCCAGGATACGCCTTACGCGCCGCACGGTTCTCCAATCCTTCTCTCCGCTTGATTCCAACTCAAACGATTGCTAGCAACACCCAATCTCTGGCCGGATTTCCACTTACTTGCAGTCAACAACCTGGGTTATCCGCGCTTGGAACTCGCTCCCGTAGTCTCAAGGTCGATTCTATTGCCTCCCCCCTCAATTCATCTCACCCCGTCGCCGGCCCTGATCAATACACTCCACAGGAATAACACAATCGACGTGCAGCTTTCTGGCGACTAGCGGTAACCCCGCCTGTTCAGCGGAAACAAACAGTGACGTCTTGCGCTAAGCGGCTCTTCGTGTCCGTTTCCGCGGCGTCCGCCCTCATCAAAATGAAGTGCTACCCCCGGGATTTCTCTCTCTGGCACGAGGAGATTCGTGTTCGAATTCCTGGTCGTAGCCTGAGATATCGCCGAGACGAGCGTGATTCTAATGAAAATACTATTCCATCTCTTCATCATTCTAGGCTGCTTGGGTTGCGGCTTTGCTCAGGGAATTCGAGGCACTGTAACTCTCGGCGGCAATACCACAATCGCGGTCACGGGCCATTCGGTGGTTCTTGCCTGGAATGCTAGTCAAGGCGCTGCGAGTTACAACACTTATCGCGGAGCCGTGTCCGGCGGGCCCTACTTGAAGGTATCTACCGGCAATCCTGGCACCACTTACAGCGATTCGCAAGTAACGCACGCACAGACGTTTTACTACGTGACCACGGCCGTCAGCGGAAGCTATGAAAGCGGCTATAGCAACGAAGTGAGCGCAGTAATTCCGTAACCTTTGGGAGATGAAATGAAACACTATCTACTGGTAGCTACGATGAGTCTCTTTTCCGCCATGTCATGGGCCCAATGCGTGGTTGGAACTCCGGGAACAAACTGCAGTGGACCGCTGAATGTGCAACCACCGGCGGGAAACACCGGCCAATCAGCAATCACTCTCGTGGACATAGGATTGCCGGTTCCCGCGCCCGTTGTCGGGCAGTACACGCTGTCGATCGCTAGCGGCATCCTGCTCGAATCGGATAACGGTAACAGCTATCACTCCTTAGTCGGACCGCAAGGTCTCACCGGGGCCACGGGAGCCGCCGGAGTTCAGGGCGCTCAAGGCCTCACCGGCCCTGCAGGGGCTACTGGAGCTGCCGGCGCTCAAGGAATTCCGGGTGCAACGGGCGCCACCGGCGCGATTGGTCCTGCCGGAGCTCAAGGCTCGCAAGGCCTTACCGGCGCTACGGGGGCCACTGGTTCTGCCGGCGCTCAAGGTGCTCAGGGTCTCACCGGAGCCACTGGAGCCATAGGCCCGGCTGGCGTCCAAGGTGCTCAGGGTCTAACGGGTGCAACGGGCGCGATAGGTCCCGCTGGCGCTCAAGGCCCTACCGGTGCCACCGGTCCTGCCGGAGTTCAAGGCACGCAAGGCCTCACCGGCGCTGCCGGGGCCACCGGTCCCGCTGGCGCTCAAGGTACACCGGGGCTCACAGGTGCTCAAGGTCCTCCAGGTTCCGCTGGACCAGAAGGTCCCCAAGGACCCGCCGGATCCTTAGCGGCTCCTCCTGATTACAGCTTTTATTATGGCGAGAGTGGATTCAGGGCGGTGGTCGGAACCAGCGAAGTCGCCGGAATCTCTGATCGAAATCAGATCGACATGTTGAGCGCCGTTTCCGTCCGCTTTATCACCACGATTGCGGCTAACGTCCTGGCAAGCGGAAGCTACGCCGAAGCGGAATATACTCCTGACGGAACCAACTGGTATGCGCTCTCCGGCGAAGTGCCCGTCACCACCGGCAACGGAACCTACTCGACCGGTTGGCAAGGGATGCCGACTGGAGCCAACGGCGACTATCTTGTCCGGATTGTCGTACTCAACGCCGGCAAAACCACCGCGCAGGTGGCTCTACGCCAGCTCCATTTGCAGTTCAAATAGTCTGCGAGCGATTCAGCCGGATTTGGTAGCGCACAATACCCCGCGCCTACTGAATCTGGATGACGCTTTCCGAACTGGCGGCTTTAATCTCTTCGACACGCGCGACCACGTTGCGAGCGAACGCGAAGAGCGACTTGGCATGCGGAGAATCCTCGCCTTGCAGCACGGTTGGCGTTCCGCCATCCGATGATTTGCGGATCTCCGGATCCAGTTCCACGCTGCCGAGGTAGGCGATGTCGAACTGCTTTGCCGTTTTCTCCGCGCCGCCGCGCGAGAAGATATCAATCTCGTGCCGGCAATGCGGGCAGACAAAGTAGCTCATATTTTCAACCATACCTACGATATCTACCTTCATCTGGCGGAACATCTCGATCGCCTTGCGCGCGTCTTGCAGAGACACATCAGAAGGAGTCGAAACCACAATCGCGCCCGTCAGCGGCACCGTCTGTATCAACGAAAGAGCGACGTCTCCCGTTCCCGGAGGAAGATCGATGACCAGGTAGTCGAGCTGTCCCCACTGCACCGATCCCAGAAACTGCTTGATGATCGAATGCAACATCGGCCCACGCCAGATCAGGGGCTTATCTCCCGGATTCAGAAACCCGACCGAAATGACCTTGAGCCCGTGCGAATTGATCGGCGCAATCTGATTTTCGCCCATTACCTTCGGCTGCTCGTTCGTTCCCAGCATGAGCGGAACGTTAGGCCCATAGACATCGCCGTCGAGCAATCCCACTTTGTGCCCCATCTTGCTCAGGGCAATCGCCAGGTTCACCGATAGCGTCGTCTTCCCAACCCCGCCTTTACCGGATCCTACGGCAATGATGGCATTGACACCAGGAAGTGGTTGTGGAGTGGGTTGCTGCTGTCCAGCATGCGAATGAGCACTCATCCGGTCATTATACGGGACGGGGAATACGCGACGGGGATCGAGCCATCAGTCGTCAACCACAAACTCACAGCTAATAGTGTCCCTCGCCCCCCTGCACCTTACCGCTGAATTTTCGGTATACGAACGTGAAGTATCCGAGAGCCAGAACCGCTCCGAAAGTCCACCAAACCAGGCCTACATACAGTCCATGAATCCCGGCAGCGGCGTTGTGGATGGTAATGCTATATTGATCGTCGCGAGCCGGCAGCAGCACAGGATAAAGCGCAAACGCGGCGCCCACCAGCATTCCCACGATGTAAACACACGAAGCCAGGAATGCCAGCTTCTCTTTGCCCTTGGGATTGGCCCACAGCATCACCGCAAGACTCGCCACCACGACTACCGGGACCAGCACTCCAATCTTATGCCGCCCGTAGTTGTCCATAATCTCGGGACGTATGAAATACGTCGCGATCAGCGTGCTGAAGGTCAGAAAGAACTGAAGCGGCCAGCACAGCAATGCGAATCCCCGCGCTCGGCGCCCCAGATCTTCGTCCGTCTTGAGAGCAATATAGTAGGCCCCGTGGGCCGACAAAGTCACCAGAGCCACGACGCCGATCAAGACCGTGTACCAGTCAAGAATGCCGGTCCGTGGACCAAGTCTAAAATTCGTCCAGAGCGGCTCGAAGAAATATCCCGTCGCATCCAGCGGAACCCCGCGCACGACATTGCCCAACGCCGCCCCGAAAAACACAGCCAGCAGAATGCTGGAAACGCTGAAGACCACGTCGAAGAAAGATTGCCACATCGGGTTGTCGATATGCGCGCGAAACTCAATCCCAATGCCCCTCAGAATCAGCAGCCACAGCACCATCGTCAGCGGCAGATAAAACCCGCTGAAGCTCGAAGCGTAGAGCAGCGGGAACGCGAAATAAAGCGTGCCCCCCGCCGCCAGCAACCAGACCTCGTTGCCATCCCATACGGGACCAATGGCGCGCAACACCCGGCGTCGTTCGTCGTCCGTCTTCGCCGCGACCAAATAAATTGCACCCGCCCCCAGATCGAATCCGTCCAGGACGACATACACGGTCACCATCACGGCGACGATCCAGAACCAAAGCCCCGCCATATTAATTCGCCTCCGCGATGGGATGAAGATTCGACACCCCTTCGCTCGTCGGACCCTGCTCAATTTCTCGCCAGATCAAAAATAAGCCGAGAATCCCCAGCACCATGTACATACCCATGAAGCCGAGAAGAGTGAACATGCCGCTGCCCGCCGATACCAACTTGGAATAACCGTTCTCGGTTCTCATCAGCCCGTACACCAGCCAAGGCTGCCGCCCCAACTCAGCCGTCAACCATCCCGCCGTGTTGGCGATATACGGGAACGGCGCCGCCAGCATCAGTATCCACAGCATCCAGCGCGCCTGATAAAGTTTGCCCCTCCACAGCAGCAGCGCCGACACACCCATGATGGCGATGAACGCCGTCCCTAGCCCCACCATGATGTGGTAGCTGTAATAAAGAAGCGGAATGTTGCCCGGCCAATCTTCTTTCGCAAACGCATCCAGTCCGCGGACGTGCGCGCTCCACCGCCGGTAGGTCAGCATGCTCAACATTCCCGGAACTTCAATCGGATTATCAATCTTCCCACGCTGCTCGTCCGGCTGCCCAACGATAACCAGCGGCGCCGACTCCTGGCCTTGAAACAATCCTTCCATCGCCGCCAAAGTGGGCGGTTGCAGATCGGTCACCATCTTCCCTTGCCGATCTCCCGTAGGAAAAATCTGCAGTATGCTGAACAGGCATCCCACAATCACGCCTGTTTTAACGAAAATGCGGCCATGCGTCGTACACTTGCCCGATAGTAGATAAAACGCCCCGACTGCCGTCATCACGAACGCGCCCGTAATCGCCGCGCCGCTCATGTTATGCGCGTACTGCCATCCCGCCCACGGGTTCAGAACGAAAGTCCAGAAGCTCGACAGTTGCAAACTCCCGTCCGCCGCCCTGAAGTAACCCACTGGATGCTGCATAAACGCATCCGTCGCGATGATGAAATATCCCGACAACCATGAGCCGGCAAATACGGCCACGGCCGATCCCCAATGCGCCTTCGGACTCAGCCGCTTCTCGCCGAACAAAAACAGCCCGAGAAACGCCGATTCGAGAAAGAAAGCAAACATCCCTTCCATGGCCAGAGTCTGTCCGATCACTCCCCCGGCAAACCGTGAAAAGACCGCCCAGTTCGTGCCAAACTGAAATTCCATGGGAATGCCGGTCACAACGCCTAAAACAAAATTAATCCCGAAAATCTTCGCCCAGAAACGCGCCGCCTCGCTGTAGGCAGGATCGTTGCGCCGCAAAGCAATCGTCTTCAGGATGACGATCAGCAGCGCCAGCCCCATCGTAAGTTGAGGAAAAAGATAATGAAAGGTCGCAGTAAAAGCGAAGTGAAGCCGGTGTATCAGGAGTGCATCGTTCATAAGTCAGGTCTCAAGTGGGAATTCTTAGTTAGTAAATTCTGTTAGGGAACGCTGATCAGGTCGGTCACATCAGCTTCGAGAGTGCACGGCTTTCAGCTATGCCGATGAACGCTTGCATCAGTTTATCTTGCAACTTCAAGTCTCGACTTCGCCGACAAAGAGGCGCTCAGCCTCGCACTCCTTTTCTTAGCGCCGATTCGGCGCGCCGTATCTCCCGTCGTCGCTGCGCTCCATCGTAGCGGCGCTTTTCGTCTTCTGTCTCAGGCACAACCGGCGGCACGATCACCTTATTCCCCGCTCCGTCGACAGCGACGAACGTCAGATACGCCGAACTGACATGACGGCTGTGCTCAGCGCGATAATTTTCCACCCAGACTTTCACCCCGACTTCCATCGAAGTGTGAAACACGCGATTCACCGACGACCGCAGGATCACGAAATCGCCAACCCGCACGGGCACGAGAAAATCCATATGATCGATCGAAGCCGTGACCACATAAGCCCGCGAATGGCGGTGCGCGGCCATCGCTCCCGCGAGATCGATCCAGTGCATCAGGCGTCCGCCTAAGAGCGCATTGAGCGGGTTCGCGTCGTTCGGCAGAACAATTTCCGTCATCTCAGAAATCGATTCGCGCACCGGCCGTGGACGCGTGAACCTGTCGTGCTTGTTGTCGTTGTCGGTCATCATTCAGTCATTGGTCGGTCGTCGTTCGCCGTTCTCGACTCGTCGTTCGGGCCGCTCTTCTTAGGTCCCTACCAGCGCCCCTTCACATTGCAGCGGCAGTCTGCCGCATGCGGTAGCTCTCCACATACCGGCTGGCTAGCGTCCTTACCCGCGGATCGGCCGCATCTTCTCGCCACGCTTCCTTCCGCAAATCGTAGATCAGTTGTCCAAACTCAACGGGAGCATGCCCCAGCTCGCACACGAAACGCAAAACCAGTTCGTCGCGGCCAGTGTGCGCGACCGAAAAACGCACGGCATCCCAATCGCGCTGTTGCGGAAGATGAGGGCAAGCGGTCGCGTAACCGAGGTTGCAGAATTCGCGCAGGTGCTCTTCGGACGCTGCGATTTCATCGCCAGATGCGCGACAGTTCCCTGTCCATCCTGCACCTAGAGGCAGGCGCGACGGATGCGGCCAGGAGCCGTCGTTGACGATTTCAAGCGGCACAAAAAATGGGCACGCCAAGTTGAATCCTCGAAGAAAGCCATTGTAACCCCTCGCATGATATGAATGGAGTGAGCTGCGTCACACTCAATTATCGAATTACATTCACGGAAAGCTGAGACCTGAAACCATGGATCGCATTGTCATGTTGACCGAGATTCTCACCGCGAATCCGGCGGATTCGTTTGCGCGCTACGGACTGGCGATGGAGTACGCGAAGTCCGGGCAGATCGAACCCGCGCTTCAGGAGTTCAAGACACTCGTCGAAACAAATCCCGACTACACACCGGGCTACTTCATGGCCGCACAGGCACTCGCGACGGCCGATCGCGTGGACGAAGCGAAGCGCTGGCTGGTCGACGGCATCTCGTCGGCCGTTCGCACCGGGAACACGCACGCGCAGTCGGAGATGACGGCGATGCTGGAAGAGTTGGGCTAGCTTAGGTTAAGAACTCTCAGGCTCATACTGCCGTTCGGGCTTGGAGCTTTTACTTCTGCAATCTGAACTCTGAACTCTGACCTCGTCCGCGGTGCTACACTCTCTTGTTCCGCGGAGGTCGTCATGCGCCGTTTCCCATTTCTTTTCGTCATCCTCTTCTCGTTCGTCCTGTCCCTGCCTGCCTTCCCACAAGCGAAGCGTCCCTTCACTTTCGAAGACATGATGAAGCTGAAACGCATCGGCGAGCCCGTGCCTTCTCCGGACGGGAAGTGGGTTCTGTTCGCTGCCGTCGACGTCGATCTGGCCGCGAACAAGAAGACCTCCCACATTTGGATCGTCCCGCTAGCTGGCGGCCAGGAACGCATCCTCATCCCCGATCAGGACGGCGACCGTCCGCGCTGGGCTCCGGACGGGAAGCGGGTTGCATTCCTCTCCAATAAAGATTCCAGCTCGCAAGTCTGGATTGCCGATTTCGATGGATCGGCCGGAACTGTCACCAGCGTGCATCAGTTGACTCACATCGCAACCGAAGCAGGTGGCGAGCTGTGGTCGCCCGATGGCAAAACCATCCTGTTCACTTCGGATGTATATCCGGAATGCGACGGCGCGCCCAGCGGAGAATCCGAGTGCAACGAAAAAAAGCACAAAGAAGCTGAAGATTCGAAGGTTAAAGCGATCATCTTCGATCATCTGCTTTATCGCCACTGGAACGCCTACAAACGCGGCACGCGCAGCCATATCTTCGTGACTGAAGCTCCTTCCTTGGTTCCTCCGACTGCCGTTGCCAGGCTGACGACAAGGCGCTACATCGACCTCACGCCCGGTGACTACGATGCTCCTGTGTTCTCGCTCGGCGGGCAGGACAACTACGCGTTTTCTCCGGACGGGCAGGAAGTCTGCTACACGTCGAATCACGACAAGGTCGAAGCCACTTCGACCAATAACGATCTCTGGACCGTTCCGGTGAGTGTGGGAGCGGGCGACTCTCCCGCTCAGGTGCTGGCCCAAACCAAGAACATCACCGCTGACAATCCCGCCAGCGACTCGACTCCGCTCTATTCTCCCGATGGCAAGTACATTGCGTATCGTGCGCAGCAGCGTCCGGGATACGAGAGCGACCGCTTTCGACTGATGCTGTACGACCGCAAGACGGGGGAGAAGACTGACCTCACCGAGAAATTCAGCAATTGGGTCGGTTCCTTTGCTTGGGCAGTCAACTCACGCGCGATCTTTTTGGTCGTCGAAAGTAGCGGAACAGCCATGATCGAGAAAGTGGACGCGCTCCTCGACCCAACCGTCCCGCCAGAGTTACACATGTGCGGATTCACCTGCATGTCGGGAATCATAGGCGGCGTGATTTCAGGCAAGCCAATGGGCGAGATAACGATACCCGCTGAACCCCCTGAGGTCGGCTATGACGACGACCTGGTGGCAACACCTGACGGCCAACATATAGTCTTTACGCGCATGAAGATCAACGCTCCCACCGAGATCTACATTCGCACTACCCAGCAGGAGCAATGGCCGAAGTCGGGAGAGCAACTCACCCACGTGAACGACAAACTGCTGTCCAGCATCGCCATGTCGCCACTTAACTATTTCTACTTCAAGGGCGCAAACAGCGATCCTGTCGAAGGCTTCCTAGTCAAGCCGCCGAACTTCGGCGCCTCCAAAAAATATCCCGTAAAGTTCCTCATCCACGGCGGCCCGCAGGGGGCCTGGGGAGACGACTGGTCCTATCGCTGGAATCCTGAACTCTTTGCCGCCAACGGATACGTCGTCATCATGATTAACTTCCACGGCTCGACTGGATATGGCCAGAAGTTCATTGACGCCATCAATGGGGATTGGGGCGGCGCTCCGTTTGAAGACTTAATGAAGGGGCTCGATTACGCCGAGAAAACTTTCCCATTCATCGACAAGGACCGGGAGTGCGCGCTGGGCGCCAGTTATGGCGGATACATGGCGAACTGGGTGCTTGGCCATACGGATCGCTTCAAGTGCATCGTGTCGCATGACGGCATGTTCAATACGGTCTCTGCCTGGGGAACGACCGAAGAACTCTGGTTCAATAACTGGGAGTTCAAGGGCACCCCGTATACGAATCCGGAAATGTATGAGAAGTGGTCTCCGCGGAATTCGGCCAAAAATTTTAAGACGCCGACGCTGGTCATCCACGGGCAGCTCGACTACCGGCTCGATGTGAGCGAGGGCTTCCAATTGTTCGACACGCTGCAGGTGATGGGCGTGCCGTCGAAGATGCTCTACTTCCCCGACGAAGGCCATTGGGTCCTGAAGCCGCAGAATTCGCAGCTTTGGTACAAGACCGTGAACGACTGGGTTGACCAGTGGACTGGGACCGGGACAACGACCGGAAGCAATGCCGCGAACGGCTCAGCCGTCAAATAGCGGAGCGGACTCCGTTGAGCAGACTCTATTGTCCCCTGCCCTTGGATTTGCCTTTGTTGGTTCGAACTGAGCCCCCTCACATCGGGCTCAGTTGGCCTGATCGCGTTACCCGATCACATTTAGAAGAGGCGAAAGCCGCATTTTTTCATCACAACCACCTGTGACCACACTCACAGACTTCCATCGCAACCCGAACGATAATCGATATTGATCGGCCAGGGAAAAGTGTGCCTAGTCTCCAGAGACGGCCTCTTCGCTATCTCGCCCGAAGCCGGTTTGCATTCCGCTCCTTGAAAACCCAACCGGTTGAGCAATCACCACCCGCTCCCGACGAAAGAACCAAACGAAGTTTCGTCCTCTAACTCCTTATTCCACAATATTTTGCATCTAACTGCTTTAAAGTCAAAGATCTGGCGACAGCATTCTCGCTAAATCTTTGATTCCAAAAGATCGGGGGGGAGGGGAGGGGGGGTACCGGTATCACGGCCGGTAAAAATTTCACACTTTCCCGAACGCGAGTATCCCCACACGGCAAACTCAACCTTATTCTTCGTTCCTGTCCCGATCCTGTGAGGTCGTCTGGGACGTGTCGGCTCCTCCCGGAATTGCTTTCTGCAGATCGATCACCGGCAACCCAGCTTTCTTGAGTTGCTCGTTCAGGCCCGGAATGTCTTTCGCCTTGATTTGGTCCCACGCTGACAACTGCTCAGCCAGCGCTTTCTCCAGTTCTCCGTAGATCGCGACTTGTTGCGTCGTAGGAGCGGCATCCGCGGTATCGAGCCCTCCGAGCACTGCGCCAAACCCGCTGTTCAACCGAGACAAAGTCCGCCCCTCAGGAGTGCTCAGGTACCTCGCTCCATATCCGCCCTCTCCGCCCGCAATGGACGCCGCTTTGGCATCGAGTTCGGCGGCCGATTTCTTGATAGCATCTGGCGAGCTCCCCAGCAGCGATTTCAGCTGCGCTCGCACGCCGCGGACTTGTTGCAGAGCTTCATAGTCTTTGTGCAGCGCTTCGGCGATCTTCTGATCCAGCTCGAATTGCCGCCGCAGATCAGCGGGCGAAGTTTTCACCCGCGGATCCATAAGGATTTCCAGAGTTTGATCATTGCCGTACACACCGGAACCGCCCGAGAATCTTCCCGGACTGTATTGAACGTTCAGCTTGATTGCGTACCTGCCGGGAAGCACGGCTGCTCCCAGCGGATATCGCGGCGTGTCGTGATAGATCGCCGAAATTGGATACTCGTGATCGAGCACATCGGGCTCGGGATAGTGGAGATCCCAGAGGAAGCGATGCATTCCCGGAGCGGCCGAAACAGTTCTCGCTGGACGCACCCAGTAGGTAGGGACATTCAAGTCCTTCGCGTTCACTTGTTCGGGCTTGTCGGCGCTGGAGAAGCGGCGCACGACCTTTCCCGCAGCATCTACGACTTCCAGGACAACGCTAGCGAACATCGTCAAATTCGGCTGTAGCTTCGGGCTGATCCAGTAGTCGATCATCGCTCCGTCAGCAGGATTCTGCCCCGCGGGTTCTTCCGGCGGAAGCGGCGTATCCGTATTGTTGTTGCGGCGCACGCGATAGGTCAGTTGCGGCGCAAAGAGATGCGCCGGTGCATCCGCAATCTCGGAAGTGAACTGCCGCAGCGGCGTGATGTTATCCAGTATCCAAAACGATCGTCCGTGCGTTCCGACAACGACGTCATCTTTATGAATGACCAGGTCGCGGATCGACGTCGGTGGCAGGTTCTTCTGCAGCGACTGCCAGTGTTCGCCGTCGTCGAACGAAACATAGACGCTACGTTCGGTTCCAGCGAAAAGCAGTCCCTTACGTTCAGCATCTTCTCGAACTGTGTTCACCGGTTCGTTGTCCGGCAGGCCAGTGACGATCTTCTCCCACGTCTTACCGCCGTCGTGAGTGCGATAAATATAAGGATGCAGATCGTCCAGCCGGAAGCGGTTCACGGCTGCATAGACAGTCGCCGTATCGAAGTGCGACGCATCCATCTGCGCCAGCTTGCTCCACGGCGTTAATTCTGGCGGAGTCACGTTCTCCCACTTTTTGCCGCCATCGTGCGTTACCTGAATCACGCCATCGTCGGTTCCGGCCCAGATCAGGTTGACGTCTCTTGGCGATGGCGCGACCGAATAGATCACACCGCGATGTTTGCCCTTAGCGGAATCGTCGGCAACGAATGGGCCCAGAGTCGCCGGAATTCCGGGATCTTCGCGCGTCAAGTCGGGACTGATGATCTGCCAGCTGTTGCCTCCATCGATCGTCTTGAAGAGAACGTTCGATCCCAAGTAGAGAACGTGCGGATCGGCTCCCGAGAAGATTAACGGCGCGGTGCGATTGAAACGATACTTTCCCGTGCGCAGAACCACCGGAGAAACGTCCCGCGTCTCTCCAGTATTGCGGTCAAACACGGTGACCTTTCCGCCATAAATCAAATTGGGATGCAACGGATCGGGCGCGACGTAGCCGTATTCTTCCACGCCCACAGTGGTCCAATCGCGAAAAGTGATTTCTCCAAAATCGCTCCGGCTCGCCGTCCCAATCGACCCGCTTTCCTGCTGCCCTCCGTAGACCCAGTAAGGGAACTGGTTGTCGGTAATGACGTGATAGAACTGCGCCGTCGGTTGGTTATACCAGGAACTCCAGGTTTGGCCGCCATTGACCGTGATCGTCGCGCCCTGATCCACCGCCAGCGCGATGATGTCGGGATTCTCGGGATTGATCCAGATCGTGTGATAGTCATCGCCGCCAGGTGCGCCCTTGATCGCAGTGAAGTTCTTGCCCGCGTCCGTCGAGCGGTAGGTGCTGGTATTAGCGACGTAAATCACGTCTTTATTCTTGGGATCGACACGAACGCAGCCGAAGTCATCGCCCCTTCCGTAGATGCGTTCTTCGTCGTTCACCTGCCGCCAGCTGTCTCCGCCGTCGTCGGATCGGTAGATGCCGCTACCTTTCTTGGCATTCACCCACGCATACATTCGCTCCGGATCGGAGGGTGCGATCGCAGGGCCAATGCGCCCGATACCCTCAGACTCGCCGGGCAATCCTTTCGTGAGTGGATGCCAGCTGTCGCCGCCGTCGGTCGACTTGTACAGTCCGCTTCCCGGACCGTTGTACCCGCCGCCGGTCGTCCACGGCGGACGCCGCGACGCCCACATGCTGGCGTAGATCACTTGCGAGTCGCGAGGATCGAAAAGGAGATCCATGCCTCCGGTGTTCTCGTCTTTGTAAAAGACCTTTTGGAAGCTTTGACCGCCGTCCAGCGAACGGTAGACGCCGCGCTCGGAGTTGGGACCGTAGGGATGTCCTTGAACAGCCACGAAAAGCCGGCTCGGATCTTTGGGATCGACGATGATCGAGGCAATCTGCTGCGCATCGCGCAGCGCGCCATCCCGTTGACCCATATGCTGCCAGGTCTCGCCCGCGTCTGTCGACTTGTAGATGCCGTTGCCCACCGAGAGATCGGGCCGCCGCAGGCCTTCTCCGCTACCAACATAGATGATGTTGGAATTCGAGGGAGCGACAGCGAGAGCGCCGATGGAGCCGGAGCGGGGGTCGTCGCTCGCCTGTCCGCCCTTTACCTGCGAATCATTTCGAAGATCTGATTCCGGATCAAAGATCGGGTTCCACGTCCGGCCCGAGTCCGTCGTCTTCCAGACACCTCCGTTGTTGGGCGCCATGTAAAAGACGTTCGGCTGGACCGCCACGCCGGAGATGGCGACGGTGCGGCCCCCGCGAAAGGGACCGATCAGCCGCCAGTGAAGATCCTGATAGAGGGCAGGATCATATTGTTGCGCCGCGGCAGCGACGGAAAAGAGAAGAATGGAAATTGCAGCCATTAAGGTCGACAAGACATGTTTGCTCACGGTTGTCCCTCAAAAAAAGAAAGAAAAAGTGAAGCAAGCATAAATCACCGCGGTGGCGATTGGACAGCGCGGTTGGCATCGAGCGGATTGCGAGATGCGAAATCGCTTCTGTCCGGAGTTTGGCTTGCCTGGACTCGCTTCCCTGGATCCGGATGCCTGGACAGTCCACCGCAACGGTCGGCCATTCGCGCTGCGGTATTATCTGGGTCATTTCTCAGCCCATCCCCAAGCTCGATGACCGACTTCCCGTGAACGAATGGCAGGGAACCTCGGGATTCGAGTTCACCATTCATCCCCACGAAATCGTTACCGTGCGCTTGCTTGGCAAAAGGCCATGCAACCACCTCCACACTAAGCCGTGGATTTGCCAATTAGTTCTCCAGCCAACCACACATCCTGAATGAGTACCTCATCGCTATATCGGAACCGCACGAGATCAGCGCGAGATCCGGTGGCGAGTTGACCTCTCCCTTTCGCATACCGACCCGGATTTGCGGTCACCATGGCCAGTGCATCGCTGAGCGACATCTTCGTCGTTCGCACCACATGACCAATACACTGCGCCAGGGAAGCCGTGGAGCCTGCAAGAAGCTCCGAACCAAAGACGCAGAGCCGGCCATCCGGGTGCAGTTCAACTCGGCCGCCCACCGGTGTGATATAGCTACCAGCGGGCATGCCGGCCAAGGCGACTGAATCTGACACCAGCACGGACCTCCCGACACCCTTCGCGCGCAGCATCACCTTTAGAACGTCCTGTGGAAGATGGTGGCCATCCGCGATGAAGGTCGCTGTAAGACGGTCGTCGGCAAGCTGGCTCCAGATCGGATTGCGGTGTCGCGGAATCTCCGGGGCAACACCATTGCCCAGATGAATCGACAGGCTGGCTCCCGCGTCGACAGCGCGCGCAATTTGTTCGGCTGAGGCGTGCGTGTGACCGATGGCGACGTGGATACCCTGCTTCACGAGCGCCGAGATATATTCGCCGGATTCAATGAAATGGGGTGAGAGAGTGACCATGCCGACGATTCCGCCGGACGCATTCTGCCATCGGTCAAACTCCGCGATGGAGGGAGGGCGAACGGCCTTGGCGGGATGGGCCCCCCGGAAGCCGTCCAGCGGTGAGATATGAGGTCCTTCGACGTGGACGAATGGCACACACGCGACGACCTTGGTGTGCAGGCTGCGAGCCTCTGCGATCACCTTGAGCCTGGCACAGATTTCTTCTTCTGGCGCCGTGATGAGGGTGGGTACGAAACAGGTCACACCACTGGCCAGCATGACATCGACAAGGCCAATCACAGTGTTGGTGCAAATCTGCTCCGCATTCAGGTCAAAGCCGGCGCGGCCGTTCACCTGCAGATCCACAAAGCCCGCCGAGAGATAAAGATCTGTATCACTCTTCGTCTCTTCGATGCGCGTGATGATCCCATCTTCTACTGTCACGCCAATGGAGCGCCCATTTCGGGGATCACGCCCTATGATCTTTGCTGTGCTCATGAAGTGGGCTCAGAGAACTCGATTCCGGGTCGAGATAAACGGTGCATCGTGGGTGCGTACGCAGCGCCGTTGCAGGGCAGGCACCGGAGATCGGAGCCTCCATCATCGCCTTTACCGCCGCACTCTTGTGGCGGCCTGGAACGCAGCAGAAGAGTTCGCGCCCGGCGACGAGCGTGGGGACCGTAAGGGTAACGGCCCTTTTCGGAACATCATCTAGCGTGGCGAAGCAGCCGTCCAAAACCTGTTGTTCCCGGCACATCTGGTCCAGTTTCACCACTTTCACCGCAAGCGGATCATTCAGGTCGGCGGGAGGATCGTTGAACGCGAGATGCCCATTGGTACCGATACCAAGCAGAACCAAGTCGATAGGAGCCTCAGTCAAAATCGATGCATAAGCGCGGCATGCCGCCTCCGGGTCTTTGCCCGGCTTTATGAGATGGAACTTCGCGGCAGGAACGTGATCGAAGAATGATCGCTGGAGCCACGTGCCGAAGCGCTGCGGAGAATCTTCAGGCAGATCGATATACTCGTCCATATGAAAGGCTGTCACACGATGCCAGTCAATGTCCCCTTCGCTTGCCAGTGCCGCTAGCATTTCGCTCTGACTTGGCGCCGCAGCCAGGATCATGCGCAAGGATTGCTTCTCGCGCAATCCGCGGCGCAATGCGACTCCGATGTCGCGACCGGCGAGCTTTCCCAGTTCACTGCGTGATTGAGCCAGGCAAACTTTCATCAATTCCCGAGCCTCGGTTCCGAACGCTGCCAACGGTTCGCGCGGCATGAAAACCTTCCCATGACACTCCGGCCTGCTGCATACCAATCCAAAGGCTAAACAGCCGAGACTGAGTCTCCTAAAAATGCGGCGCCACCGGCCGCTGCAGATGATGCAGGAGTCGAAGTGCCGTCACTCCGCATGATGTGACGGTAAATAAAGAATACGATCACCGCAATCGAACTCAGCACACATCCGAACCAGAATGCCACCACGTAGCTTCCGGTCCACTTAATCAGATAGCCCGAGATTGCAATCACAGTACCGGTACAAAAATTGCGAAATAGAGCGACGGTCGAGGTATACGATCCGGTGTCAGCCTTGTCCATCGTCTTCCACAGGATCGTGTCTCCCGCAACCTGCAAAGACGTAGACAGGGAGAACAGCGCCATGAGCAGGATCAAACCATTGGCACTTTTCACATGAATCGAGCAGAGCACGAGAGAGAGCATCAGGGCCCACTCGAGGCATAGCGCCACATAACTTCCGAACCGGTCGATCAGCCAGCCCGCCGGATACGAAACCGCAATCTTCAGCAAAAGTCCCCAGGAGATGGCGATTCCGGTAGCACCGATGCTCAGGTCGAGTTTCGCTTTGGCATAGAACCACACCCAGGTGTTGAAAATCATGGTAAAAGCGTTCAGCAGTGCGACCGCCACCATCAGCACAACTATCCGCTTGTCCTGGAAAGCAATCTTAATCGGCGCCAGTAGATTAAATCTTCCTTCGGCAGGGTGGTAGATGGGCGGCTCCTGAATACGCCAAAGCGCGAGCAACATTGTGGTTGCCATCGTAGCCGCCGCAATGATGAATACCCTTGTCTGGTGCGCGTCCGCCATCCCCGCTCCGAGGCGCGAAGACAAAAACCCGGCCAGGCTGATGACGATCGCCACCAACCCCGAGACCCGCGCCAGAATCTCCTTGGAAACACAGTCAATCGACAAAAGGGGATAGGTCGAGGCACTCATATCACTGAAGAAGTAGTACACAACCATCAAGCCGACGAGCACCCATTTCTCACTGAACAACGGAAAGAGGACGAGCGCAACCGTTATTAACGGCAGAGACAGCAGCACAAATGGCGTACGGCGTCCCAGGCGGCTGGTGCAGTGGTCGCTCTTCCAGGAGAAGTACATCACCAGGAAACTCACGGCCCAGAGGTTGGCTGACGTGACCAGGCCGACGCTCGAATCGCTTACCCCAACCGCCTTGAGCCGGAGGTTCATTAGCGGCACCAGGATGGTCATGGAGATGGCCGTGCCGAAGTGGCCAAACGTAATCCACAGCACATTGCGCCACATCAGCTTCCGGTCTGAGTAATAGCTGGCGAGACGCTCTGCCTGCGGGTTCACGTCCTCGCTCATGGTCCCTCACTCCGGCCGCTAACCCGGGCGGTCAGTTGAATTGACCGAAGTTCCTCAAGACGAACCGGTCTACTTTCTCTCGCGGAAATCTCAGCCGCAAAGCACAACCGGGTGGTTTCCAGCGCATCCCGCGGCCTGATTTTCGGCGGTTCACCCTCCGCCACGCGCCGGACGATATCAAGCGCCTGATCGTGCGTGTTGTGAAAGTAAGCAAAATCCTGTTCCGGACTCCAAGTCTCAGTCTGCACCCATTCACTCGTCTGACCGTAATCGTTTTCGCCGAATTCCCATCGCTTGATCGTGCGCGGGAAAACATCGGTCTCCGCCGCCCCCTTCTCTCCATAGACCATGTATCGCAGCGCGTGCCCATCACCCGCCTGCTGCGAAACGGCATTCTGCAGAGGATCTCCCCGGAAGGTTGCCGCGGGCGCCATCATGAACGTGAGATGACTTACAGCTCCGTTCTTGAAGCGGTAAGTGCAATGGAAATTGTCATGAACTTCATAATAGGAAATCACGTTCGGGGCACACGTTGCGTAAACCTCCTCGACCTCATCGCCGATCCACCAGCGCGTCAGATCGACATAGTGACTCAATTTCTCTCCGAACATTCCTCCGCTGGTTTGCGAGCCCGCGCGCCAAACATCGTGCCGTCCCCAGGCGCTGCTGCTATAGAAGCAGTGGGTGTTCAGCACCCGCCCCAGAAAACCCTGCTTGATCCATTCCTTGAGCGTGGAATAGAGATGCGAGTAGCGCAACTCGAAGCCCACCTGAAGAAAGCCTTTCGTCCTTTCCGCGACCTCCACCATCGCCTCTGCATCTGCCAGCGTTGTGGCCATTGGCTTCTCGCACATCACGGCTTTCCCCGCTTCCAAAGCGGCAATTGCCAGGGTCTTGTGCGCATTGTTCGAAGCGGTGATGAATACCAGCCTGATATCCGGATCTTCCAGAACTCGTTCCAGGCTCTCCGAAGTATCCACGCCATGGCGCTGCTTCAACGGCTCCATACGCTCCGGGTGGCGGTCAAAAACCGTGATCTTGCGCACCAACGGACTGTCGCCCAGGTGTCGAATAACGTTTTCGCCCATCTGGCCGCTGCCTAGAACGGCCACTTTGATTGCTTTGCCAGTGCTCATCCTTCACCCCCAACATTTCCCGACTAGTGCTGAGCCTTCCTGAAAGACGCTCGGTTCCTATTGTGTGTCTTCCACCCCTCGTCTCCAATCGGCGCCCATGGGCCAAGATCGAAACCGGTGCGGTCTTCCGGCACAGGAGATCCTTGGGCGTAGATCGCGCCTTCTCCGGTCATCGCACTGTATTCGACATCTACCGGCGTGGAAAAAGTCAACTGTCCTGTGCCATGCCGCAGAAACCGCAGTCCCATAGCGGTCAAGCGCCCCGTGGATCCATCCCACATAAGGCACTCGCACTCGCACGCGACGCCGAGCTCCTTGAAGCCGCCGTATCCAAGCCGAATCCCGCCGCAGTCGGGCAGCTGGATCCCGCCGGCGGTATAGCGTACCTGCCCGCGTCGCGGACTGAGCGCAACAAGAAACGAGCCTCGCGTTACCGGTTCCGTGGCTTCGAGCCGCCAGCGCCGGTAACGCGGAAAACGTCCCTCGCTGATGTCCTCAAGGCCTGTGTTGTTCAGACCGTAGATATATGCCGGCACCCATGTTGGTTCTTCTACAACGACACGCGCCGCGGGGACGCTCGCCAAAACTTGAACGAAGATCTCTCCCTTTTCTTCGTCAGCCAGCCCTTTACTGCCGCTCTTGATGCCAGCGATAAGGTTGGCCTGCCCACCCGTCAGGCGGTACTGCTCATCCGCCAGCTTCGTTACTGATCCGGAGCAATGAAGGTGCGTCGCAAAACGTATCGCACGCTCGCCTTCAAAAGCATCGGAGAGCAGGATGACTCCTGTCTTGCGATCGAAGATGAAGATCCGGTCGGCTCGGCGCACATTGAGCTTCGGGTCGAGCGCATGCGTCACGACGATGTGCGCGTAAAGGTAGCGCTCATCGACGAAGCATCGACGGATTACAGCGCAGCTTTCCGGTGGAACCGCGCCATTGAGATATTGTCCGTTCGTAACCGCGCCGCCATCTTCGAAACACATCGTATTCGTGAGCGCACTGTTCAGCCCGTAAAGTCCCATGTTCACATTGCACAGCACCGGCGTTCCGTCGATGGTCACATCGAGCGCGCCCAGCGACGGCGGAAACTCCCGGTTGTGCGGCATGAGAGTAAACGACGCCCGACGCCCGGCCTTCGGCCCGCCGCTCACTGAAAGCGCAATCACATGTTCGCCCCGGGCCGTAGCTATCAGATCGCCGACGTCTCTTGCGAAGAGCGGTCGGTCGGGGAACGATGCAACTTCGCCGGATGCATCCGGCGCATAGAGCAGATCGAACATCCCCAGCACCAGCTCGCCGGTGGCCCTTCGTTCCTTCTCCGCGAAAGCCCGGTAGATGGACTCGATGCCGGGAGTAGGATGGAAGCGGCAAAGAAACGCTGTCAGAAAACGGTGCTCCCGCGTCCGCAGGCCGCGCTGAAGCTCCTGGCTGTTGGGCACTTCGAAGGCTGCCAGCAATGATCTCCCAAGATTGTCGAGGAAAGCGCTTGAGGAAAGCTCCGCCCTCTTGCCCCCGAAGGTGTGTGCCGCAGCCAGGTAAAGAATGAGGTGAAACGGGAAATAGGTCGCCCAGGCTGCCTTGCCGCTTGCCGGAAAAAGCTTCAAGCTGTCGCAGAACAAACCATGAAATAGCGGGAGCGCGTGCCGCGCGATTGGGAGATCCTCGTGAAAGGCCATGCAAGCAATGGCCGCGCCGTTCCACGCACCGAGCGAATGTGGGTCAATGGTCGGATAACCCATGTAGGCGCGCTGCAACAGTGTGAAATCGTAGATCTTTTGCAAATACTCGTCGACCTTCGACAGAACTGCGCAACGATCGTCCTCGCTGAAGAGAGGCTGCAGGTAGTCCCAGGCCAGCGCGGTGTGATAAAGCTTTTGCCCGATGATCCGATCGTTATCGCCGCCCATTAGCAGAGGATCGGGCCGGCCGCTCCACGTGGGAGCGTGCGCAAGTTCCATAATTCGGGCCTTGACGCGTGCTCCAATTATCTCGTCTCCGGTCAGAGCGAAGACCAGGCTCCCCACTTCCAGCGTGCCTTGGCTGTTATCGGTGAGGAAGACGAGATCCTCGGTGCGTAGTCGATGCAGAAGCGCCTCGAACTCGGCCCTTCCGTGCCAGCGCTCGCGCACCCGCTTCCCTTCATCGGACGAAAGAAAGACGCGCGGGTGCCGCGCCGAAGCCGGCTCCAGGGGAACGGTGCGGCGATCATCTTTACGAATCTCAAGGTAAGCGAGTCTTCCCCAGTCCATGCGCTCGCGATCTCGCTCAATCAGCTCCAGGATCAGCTCGTTCTCGCCTTCCTGCGCCTCAAACCCGAACTCCGCCGCCAGACGTCCCTCCGCGATCTGCTGCGGACCGGGCAAATCAAACCAGAGACCGCCCTTCAGTTTTCCATTCACATAGGTCCGGATCATGGGAACAGCCATCACGTTGTGAATGTGATCAAGGTCCCACGGACCGACCGGCACGCTCTTTCCATCGGGGACGCGCACCATATTGATCATCGCCGTCGACATGTCAAAGGCGTGGGGCACGGTTTCAAAGCGGCCGCTGTACAGCCCCGCTGGAACATTGAGCCGGATCGTCAGGCGATGAGGATTCGCCTGAATATCAGTCACCTGGCCGGTGACATCACTGAATTCGACACCATCGTTCCCGCTGAACTGATTCAAGATCGGCTTCAGGAACGCGATGAGATCTGAATTCCTCATAAGTCCGTCAGGAGGTGGTCACAAGTGTAGAGGAACCTCGAGGCGAGATCCCATCCTTTTCGTCTCGCCGAGCCGAGACGGTCCGGCAATGGTTCGGCTTGGGCAGCGGCAGCCTGAATTTGTTACTGATTCAAATGAAAAACGGCGTGGGGCTCCGAACCTTGTGGCTCATTCAGAGCCCGACGCCGAGTGAGTGTCGGTTGTAATCCAGCCAGCAACATCCGTCGGCTAGAAGTTGTATTTCAACGCAAACTGAATGTTGCGCGCGCCCTGGGAACTGCCCGAACCATTGATGAATCCAAGGCTCGATCCAAGGCCGTCCTGCGGCGCATTCAGAATCGGATGGTTGAACGCGTTGAGGAATTCGGTGCGGAACTCGACGTTCTGCGATTCATGCACGGGGAACGACTTGGCGAGCCCTATGTCGACATTGCGCTCACCAGGTCCGTAGACCGAACTTATGCTGCAGTTGCCATAGCCGGATGCTGGCTGAGAGTAGGGAGCCTGAGAAAACCACTGATATCCGCCGCCCAACGATGCCGGAAGCGGGTGGCTCTTGCCGTAAACTACCGGCGGCCCACTGCAATCTGCCCGCTCGCCATAAGAGTTCGTGCCTATAGGATTGTTAGCATTGATAGTAAGCGGCAAGCCTCCACGGAAAGTTGGAATCACGCTAACCCTCCAACCGCCCGCGACCGCGTTGGCGATGCTGTTCATGCCCGACCCGTATGTGCGTCCGCGTCCAAACGGCAACTCGTAGATCGCATAGCCACTGAAAACGTTCTTGACATTGAAATAACAGCTGCCGTAGTCCGCCTGCGGGTTGTAGACATCCTGAAACCATGCATCCTGGCTGCCGGATTGCCCGCCTTCACCGAAGAAGCCAGTTGCATTGGTGAGGCAGTGCGACCACGTATAGCTGAGCTGGTATGACAGTCCATGGTTCAAGCGGCCTTGAAGGGACGTCTGCAAGGCATTGTAATCGGAGTTAGCCGCCGAGTACGTGGCGAATGGAATCGCACCCAGCCCGATGAGGTCTTGATTCTGAGAAAAGAAAAGTGAAGGACCGATTGTGCCATCTGGCGCGATATAAACTTGGGCCAGTTGCTTAGGCACGGTTAGATGCCGGGCTGCCTGACCCACATAGCCGATCTGGAACGTCATGCTATTTGTGATCTGTTGCTGGATAGTGAGATTCCACTGATTCGAAAGTGCCGGTCGCACATGACGATCCCAGGACAAGAGAAGGTTGCCCGAATAACAGGCTGGGTCCGCGCTTTCCAATCCCTGAATCGTGCATGGATTGGTCGTGGAGATAGGCGTGAAGCCCTGATCCAGCGTCGTTGTCGGATAAGTGAGACTGCCGTAATTCGCCTGCGTCTCAACCGAGAACGGGGGGTTTTGGGGCAGGCGAAGGCCTAACCCTGTGCCTTCCATGAATTCAGACGTAGCGTAACCGGCGCGTATCACTGTCTTCGGGAAGAGCAGGTACGACAAACCAATTCGCGGTTGAAAGTTGCTGACTCCGTTATAGTCGTCGTAGGTCGCACGATTGAAGCCGTTCTGCCCCGGCAGCTCGAGGTTGCCTGTGAGGGGATCGAAGTTTACCTGCTTATCGTGGGCTTCATACCACGGCGTATGGTTCTCATATCTCAGCCCCAAATTCAACGTCAGTTTTGTAGTTAACTTCCAATCATCCTGGAAGAACCCGGAAAAAATATTTCCGCGCTGGCCCCAGACTGGACCAGGCCGGCCCACCTGAATAATGTCCGGCAAACCCAGCATAAAGTCCGATTCAGCAGAGCCAGAGTACTGCCCGTTAAAGTCGAAGTTCCCTGCCAGTCCGCCGTTTCCGGGGAAGAATCCGTTCTGGCGGATGCGCCACCCCTGAAACCCAAAGCGAGAGTTGTGCTTGCCGTGGGTCCAATTAAGCACGTCCTGGTATTGGATCACCGTGTCGGCTTGCGTGGTGAACGAGTTTTTGCTCCCGAACGCAGCGTGGCTCCCCATGACTCCACCGGCCAGGTAATTCTTCGAGAACGTCATCGCGGGCAAGATGCTGGAGGGAAGGCCCGCGATTCCAAACTGGCTAACATTGACACTGTTCGTGTCAGTCTGATTGCTGACGACATCGACATAGCTAATGCCGAAGCGTGCGTCGTTCACCAGATTCGGGGAAATAGTTCTTGTGTAGTCGGCTACGGTGTTCCACACATTCGCGGGATTATTCGCGTCGTACGCCAACTGGTAGGAGTTGGTCGTCGGATTCGTGTACCGTTCTTTCGAAAAGCGCCCGAAGACGTGATTCCGATCGTTGACTGCCCAGTCGACCCTGCCGTCTCCCTGGTCGACGTTCGTATAGGTACGCGAAAAATCCTCCGCATTCGCGGTCAGGTTGCCATTGATAGGCGCGGGATAGTAACTCGAGCCCACGATGCTCAAAGCCGCCGGACTCAGGCCGGAGGTAATGATATTGCCCGGGTAGGGTATTTGAGTGAGTGGATCTCGGATCACTACGGGCGTGGGCAGGCTCAGAAGCTCCGAGAAATCGCCGGTACGCTCCTTAGCGGTCAACACCGAGAAAGAAGAACTGCTCGTTGGGTAATCGAAACGGGACGCCTCGTAATCGGCGAAGAAAAACAGCTTGTTCTTTATGATTGCACCGCCGATCGCGGCGCCGAACTGATTCCAACGCAGCGGTTGACGAGGATTTCCATCCAGGTTCCGATACCACTCGTTGGCATCCAGAACATCGTTGCGGAAGAACTCGAACGCGGAGCCATGGAGCTTATTGGTACCCGACTTTGTCGATACGCTGATGACACCGCCCATATAGTTGCCGAAATCGGCCGGCGCATTCTGCGTGATCAGGTTGAATTCTTCGATGGCGTCGGGCTGCGGCGTATACGCCACAAAATTGCTGGCCATCTCGTTGTTATCCATGCCATCGATAATGTAATCCACCGCGGTAAAACGGTTGCCGTTGATCTCGGGCCGTGAACTCTGGCCGATTGCATTGGCGACAGCGAAACCGCTTGGATTTGGCGACACCACCCCGGGGGCGAGCAAGGTCAGTTGCAGGTAGTTACGCGATGCCAGCGGGAGGTCGACGTTAGCCTGCGCATCAATAAGCGTGCTCACCGTGGTCGATTCCGTCTGCAGCAGAGGCGCTTCGCTGGTGACCTGAACAGTCTCGCTACCCTGCCCGACCACCAGTTGCACATTCACGACAGCGGTCTGGTTGAGTACAAGTTCCGGGGTGTTCTCCACAGCCACGCGGAACCCAGGCGCGGTCACGCGCACGGAGTAGCGTCCCACGGGCACGCGCGTCAGGTTGAAGAAACCTTGCGAATTGGTTTTTGTCGGCCATACCGTGCCTCGATCCAGGTCGGTTGCAATCACATCCGCATTGGCGACAACGCTGCCTGATGGATCTGTGATGGTGCCATTGATGGTCGCAGTGACTTCCTGCGCAGCCGCACGAGTTGGCCACAAACAAACGGCCAAGCAGAGAATAGTCAAGACCAGAACGGTGGAATGCTTCAACATCAAAAGCCGTGTGCCTGCGCTCATGCTCCCTGCCTCCTCAAATGTCCTTCCGCATTTTGCCAGCGTCGCCGTGATCGTGATACCTTAGTTCCGCAATACGAAACTGATGTTTATATTGCGGCTCAAGCTAATCAAAAACAAATTGCGTTGTCAAGAGCATTGTGCAAGAGTTTCTCTATGAAAAAGGCGTCCACCGCCATGAGCTCCACCGTGCGCTGTCTCAAAGTGCTCGAGCTTCTGGCAGACGAACCATTCGAGCTTTCCTTCACGGAGCTGGCCACGCGGCTGGATGTCCCTAAGGCGTCCGCGCACCGGCTTTGCACCACACTGATCGAAGCCAAGCTGATTACGCAGGAGCCCGGGACGCGGCGCTACATGCTCAGCAGCCATGCGCTGTGGATCGGCTCTGGCTATCTCCGCCACTCCGCGATTTACCGGGCGGCTTTTTTCCCCATGCAGGAGTTGGCGCGACAGCTACCGGGCACCGTGCAGCTGGGCGTCCTCAGCGAGGACTATGTGCTGTTCATTCATTCCGTGGGTTACTCCGGGGCGCCAGACGCCTTTGCCGATGTTGGTCTTCGACGCCAGTTGAACGCCACGGCCTCCGGCAAGATCTTCCTTTCTTGCATGCCAGCTGAGGAGGTCGATCGCATCATGTCGAAATGCACTAAAAAGTACACCAGCAGTACGATTACCTCCTTGGCGCGCATGAAGCAGGAGATTACCGCGGTGAAGAAGATGGGCTATGCCCGCAACGTAGAAGAGCTGCTCCCCGGCTACTGGGTGCTCGCGGCAGGCGTTGTCGGCCGGGACAATCGGCCGATCGCAGCCATCAGTATCACCTTGCCGCTGCAAGACTTCACGGCCGAGCGGGAAACCGCCATTGCAACGCTGTTGAAGGAAACGGCTCGCAAGACTTCTCTGCAGTTCGGTCACAGCGGCATGGCGCGAGGCATTACCTGGCCATAGCGTGCGTTCGCTCGCGCTGTGAACCGTCGCCCGAAGGTGCATCGTTGAATGGAATCGAGCTCAGCCTAAGTCACCTGGGATATCTTCCGTCAAGCCCGAAGACCCTGACGCTGCTGCCTGGGGATGCGGGCGGGCTTCCCGATACAATCCCGTTTTATCTCCGCCAGAACTGCTTTCGCATGCCGCGCGCTGTCCCGGGGGAAGACGGGGGTTCGGCGCGCGTGCAAGCCCCCTACGATCTGCTACGGGGCAAACTCGTTTTGGGCGAAGGAACCGCGCCCTTGTATCAGGGAGAACTCCGAAGAATCGCAAGCCGTTGGGGTTCCATGTGGCAGGCCGATTTCAGCAGCTTCGATACCCCCGGCAGCTACCAGATCGAAACCGATTGGCAAATCTCGCCCCCTTTCGCCATTCGCGATCACGTCTATGACCGCATCATTGCGGGCTATCTGACTTTTCTGCGCGCTCAACGCTGCGGCTGTGCGGTGTTCGGTGTCCACGATGCTTGCCACCTTGACGATGGCATCCTCGACACCGATGGCTCCCCACTGCCAGCTACAGGCGGCTGGCACGACGCCGGTGACTTTCGGAAGTGGCTCGCCTTCACCCTTTACCACATCGACGCTCTGCTGACGTTGCGTGAGAGAGTCGGCGAAGACCTCGAGCGAGGGGGCATCGCACCCGGCGTTCTACTCGACGAAGTTTCCTGGGGCAACGCTTACTTTCATCGCATGATCGACCGCCATGGACAGCTCTATGAGGACGTCGCTGGCGGCAGCGCTCCGCCAGGCAGCGCTCTTACCTACAAGGGCGACTGGTGGTTTGAGAACCATCCCGGTTGCTACAGCGATCCCACAGACAACCGCTGGACCGATAACATCCCTCACTCAGGCGATGAGCGCAGGATTCGCACCACATACAATCCCCTGATCCAATGGGCCTTCGTCCACGTCCAGGCTCGCGCCTCCCGCCACCTGCAACCACCTCTGGCCGAAAAATGCCTGCAACTTGCTCACCAGGCGGCTGCCTTCGGCCGCCAGCACGGCCATGACAACCGCACACTCTTCCTGGCCGCTGAGCTGCGCGGCAACCTGGAACTGCTTGCCACCGGAGACACATCGCTTGATCTGACTGCTCTTGTCGCCTCCGCCCGGGAATTGATGCGACGCCAGGCAACCGTACCGGGAGGATTGTCAGGCTATTTCACGGAAGCACACGCGTCCGATGGATTTCGCTCCATCGCCTTCGCAGCCGACCCGGCCCTTACGCTCCTTCGGCTCTGGGAACTGCGTTCCATGTTGCGGGACACGGCGGTCGCAGACCAGGCTCGCAGGGCTGTCTTCGACTACATCGAGAACTACCTGCTGGCCGACTGCCGCAGCAATCCCTTTTCTCTTACGCCATATGGCGTCTATATCGACCCGCTCCATGGCGATCGGCAGCTCTTCCGCGATGCCGGAAAAGGGCGCGGGGTGCGAACCTTCATTCATCCGTTCAATTCCCAGGGCATCGTCCATGGGACCAGCTCAGTCCTCATGAGCCATGCGCATCTGCTAGCCCGGGCGGCGGTGCTGTTGAATCAACCTGCTTGGCGACATCCCGCCGAGCGATTGCTCCATTGGTGCCTCGGACACAATACCCTCAATCGATCCTTGTTCTCCGGAATCGGCTACCGTCAGCCGGTGGGCTATTCCTTTCGGATACCGCAACTCCCAGAAGCGATGGTCGTAGGCTTCATCGGCAGGCCGGATGATTCGCCTTATCTCGAGGAGTCCACTGCCATTGAATGGAACACACTCGAATATTGGAGCATTCCTTTTCTGCAAGCCGCTCAGGCTGCGTGTTGGCTGCGCGGTTGAGCTCTGGTTGTCGGCTTGACATGGCCATGACCAGGGCATATTCTTTGGTCCGTATTTCAAACTATGTTTTCGTATTTCGAAACCCGGGACCACCAACGCGGCGATCAAGTCGGCCCCGCCAACTCTTACCTCCCCAACGAATGAGGTAGGTTTTCATCCTCTCCATGATCCGAACCGACTCCGATCAGCATCTCAATAGTTCCTTGACGCAGCCGAGCGAGGCAGATATCGCCTTTGCGCGTCGACTCGCCGGGGACACTGTCATCCTCGGCGCCGGGGGGAAGATGGGGCCTACGCTGGCCCAGCGACTTCTCCATGCCCTGCGCAGCGCAGATCGGAAGTCGCGTGTCATTGCCGTCTCCAGATTTCAATCTTCAGAAGCCCGGCGCGAACTGGCAGATGCAGGTGTGGAGACTATCGCTTGTGACCTCCTCGATGCCGACAGCGTCAAGGCGTTACCGCTGGTCGAGAACGTGCTTTTCCTCGCCGGCCGCAAGTTTGGCTCAGCCTCAGACCCCGAGTTCACCTGGGCCATGAATACAGTGGTCCCGGCGCAAGTAGCGCAGCACTTTCGTCAGTCGCGCATCGTCGCATTTTCCACCGGAAACGTATACCCCTTCGTCTCCCTCGAACAGGGTGGTAGTGTCGAGTCGGACGCTCCAGCCCCGCTTGGGGAGTACGCGCAATCCTGCCTCGGGCGGGAACGAACTTTCGAGTTTTACTCCAAGAAATTCAAAACGCCATGCCTGATCTTCCGGCTCAACTATGCCGTCGATCTCCGCTATGGCGTCCTCGTCGACATCGCGCGCCAGGTTTACGAGGGCCAACCCGTCGACATCTCCGTTCCCGCCGTAAATGTGTTATGGCAGGGAGATGCGAACTCCTACGCCATGCGCTCTCTGGAACTCTGCGAATCGCCTGCGCGAATTCTCAATGTGACTGGGCCTGAGACGATTCCAGTACGCCGCACCGCGGAATTCTTTGCTCACCGCTTCCAGCGCGAACTGCTCGTGAAAGGCGAGTCAAAGGGGTTCGCTCTCTTGAGCAACGCAGGCGCTTGCCACGCCGTGCTAGGCTATCCTGCGGTTTCGGCCTACGGTCTGATGGAAGCCGTCGCTCGCTGGGTCGAGTCTGGCGGGGCAAGCCTGAACAAGGCAACGAAATTTCAGGTTATGGATGGAAACTTCTGATGGCCGACGGCTCCGGACAATTTCGAGCGCTTCTGCAGCGAGGACTGGTCATTCCCGCCCATCCCCTGGCCCTGACGGACGATCTCAAGCTCGATGAAAGACGCCAGCGTGCGCTGACGCGCTACTATTGCGACGCCGGTAGCGGGGGCGTGGCTGTGGGAGTCCACACGACACAATTTTCCATCCGCGACGCCAAGGTGGGCCTTTTCAAACCTGTGCTCGAACTCGCCTTCGAAGAGGTCCGCTCCTTCGAGAAGCGCTCGGGAAAAGTGCTGGCCAAGATTGGCGGCATATGTGGCGAGACCCCGCAAGCCTGTCAGGAAGCCGAAACACTCCGGCGGATTGGCTACGATGGCGGATTGCTCAGCCTCGCCGCCCTCTCGGATGCTTCCAACGAGGCGCTCATTGAGCACTGCCGCGCGGTCGGGGAGATAATTCCCATCATGGGTTTTTATCTCCAGCCGGCCGTTGGCGGTCGTCCGCTTAACGCCGACTTCTGGGAAAGCTTCGTCGAGATCGAGTCTGTTGTGGCCATCAAGGTCGCGTCATTCGATCGCTATCAGACCATGGAAGTGCTGCGGGCGGTGGCCCACAGCGAACGCAGCTCTGAAATCGCTCTTTACACCGGCAACGACGATAACATCGTGGCTGACCTTCTCACCGAGTTTCGCTTCGGACAACGTACCGCGCACTTTGTGGGCGGCTTGCTGGGACAGTGGGCCGTGTGGACCAGCCGCGCTGTAGAACTCCTCAAGGCAGTGCATGATGCAAAGTACAATGGCGCGCGTCTTGACACGGTACTCGTACGGGGCGCGGAGATTACCGATGCCAATGCGGCCATCTTCGACGCGAGACATCAGTTTCGTGGTTGTATTCCAGGCATCCACGAAGTCCTGCGCAGACAGGGGCTGCTTTCCGGTCGCTGGTGCCTCGACACGACCGAGGTCCTCTCCGAGGGACAACTAGAGGAGATCGAGCGCATTTACTCCTCTTATCCGCTATTGAACGACGACAAGTTTGTGGCCGAGCACTTGGACCAATGGTTGTCGTAGCCGCTCCTGTTCCGTCGCTCCGGCTTAGCCGTGGTCCAATCCTGCCCGGGTCGCCCTGGAACTCTGCACAATTGTTTCCGAGCGGGAATTTGATCAGGGAATAATGAGGGGCCGTGAACGAGAAGACAATCGCAACCATCGCTCTCAGGGACGAAGGTTTCGCCAATCTTGACGACACACTGCGTGAGGCTGCCCGGTGGCTTGAACTGGCGGCAGGCCAGGGCGCGCATCTTGCCGTGCTTCCCGAAACGATCAATCTGCTCCATCGAAAGAATCCTTCCGTTCCGCTTGGCGAATTTGCGCTTGAAGACTGGCGACAGGCAACGGCTGTTCTCTGTGAAACAGCCGCGCGGCTGAAGATCTCTCTTGTTTTACCCCTCCTGGTTCGCGACAACGGTGTTCTCGCCAATCGTTTTTACCTGCTTTCGAGCGATGGAGCTTGCTTGGGCTATTACCAGAAGCGCGCTCCCGCTGCTGGCGAACGCGACTCTGGAGTTGAACCGGCGAACTCCCAACCGATCCGCTGGGAAGGGCTGAGGATCGGCGGAGCCATTTGCGTCGACATCTTTTACCCCCAATCCGTATTCGATCCCCAGATTGAATCGGGAGCAGATCTCTTTGTGATTCCGAGTTTCACGCCCGCCGGTCTTTTGTTGGACTCCTGGGCGGTGATCTATGGAGTGCCCTTTGTCCTCGCCTACTCCCCATGGAGCCGCATCCTCGATCGCGATGGCCTGGAACTGGCGGCCGGTGGTTATCGATCGGAGACGCTGCGCGCCGGCTTCGGTTCGCCGGTGCTGTTGGCGACCCTCAACTTCGATGCCGTGACCCTGTTCGCAGATCACAACCAGGAAAAGATGCGCGACGTCGCGCGTCGCTACGGTCGCGATGTGCGAATCCGCTTCAACCAGCCCAACTGCCTGTTCACGCTGGAGTCGCGTTCTGCTGATCTTTCGGTGGGTGACGTTATGCGCCAATTCGGCCTCGTATCGCGACGAGACCATTTTGCTCAGAATGCTCCGAGCGCTCCTGAGCGCCCATCCTTAACAAAGCGTCCCTAGAACTTGGCAAGGAGCCTGTGTGAGCCGACTCGATGAAACCTCGCCTCTTCGCTTTGCTGTAATTGGCTGCGGATCAGTCGCGCGCGGCCAGCACATCCCCAATATCCTGAAATCGCCCAGAATGACACTCCACACCTGCGTGGATCTCGACGACAGCATACTGGCCGAATGCCGTGATGTCTTTGGCGCGAGGCATATACGCAAGGACTTCCAGGGCGCCATCGAAGATCCCGAGGTTGACGTCATCTGCCTTGCCACAACCGAGAAGCTTCGGCTGCCGGTGATCGCGTTGGCGGCAAAGGCTGGCAAGCCGGTGTATGTCGAAAAACCGCTCGCCACCACCCTGCAGGAGATGCGTGAGATTCAGAAAGTTGTGCACGCCGCTGACATCCCTTTCTGCGTCGGTCACAACCGGCGTGCCAGCCCTGCGATGCTTGACGCGCAGCGCATCTTCCGCCAGCACATGACGAGTCCGGCGCCGTGTCCTTGGCGATGGCGGCGCGAGGGCGAAAACCTTCCTCGCTTGCCTGACGACGGAGTTCCATCCGTTTCCGTTCGCATCAACGACGATTGGTATAGCTGGAAGGGTTGGGTCTTTGACAAATCCCACGCACCCCATGGGCCGATGCTCTTCGAGATGACGCACTTTACCGATGTGTGCAACTGGTTCCTCGCCGACGAACCAATCGAGGTGACGGCCGTCGAAACAGGCATGCTGAACGAGGCCGTCATCATCCGCTATCGAAGCGGAGCTCTGGCCACCATCGTTATCGGAAGCAACGGGACCTTCGGCTACTGCAAAGAGCTGTATGAGTTCATGGGCAATGGCGCGTATCTCGCTGTTGATCACATGCTGGAGGTTCGGACGGCTGGAATCGAGGGCGTTCCTGCAAAGACTACTTATCCTATGGTGCAGGATCGCCACCCGCAGATCGGGACGGAAGGCGGCGTCTCCGGTTGGCTCGCAAAGAAGCGTGCTGCATGCGCGGAGGCCACTGAGAAAAAAGACCCTCTGCTACAGTTCACGGCGGAACCGGATAAGGGGCATGCCCACGCTCTGGAGCGTTTTGTTGACCAAATCCTGGGCAAAGGCCCGGAGGTGTGCGGAGTGGATGACTCAGTGCTGGCGACGCGAGTCGCCTTTTCCGCGATCAAGTCCGCTCGAGAAAAAAGATCGGTGCCGCTCAGCGAAATTGAGTTGTAGTCAGCATTGAGCCAAATGAAGTCCTCAGTCTCATTCGGCAAATCCGGCTTTTGTTATAGGCCCCGGAACAGAGTTAGTACGATGGAGAACACTTTGAATCTGATGACGAATTGCCGCCTGCATCAAGGTGCAAATTCCCGGATAGCCCTCGCGTGGCGAACGGTGCTTGCTGCACTTCTGACCTTGATGGTGTGTGTAGCCAGTGCCCAGAGTTCTGGTACGGACGATCCGGCTGCGAGCGTGAATCCGTTGGTCGGTACTGGCGCCGATCCGGATGATGGCATTAACCTTTTTCCCGGAGCTACGACTCCTTTTGGCATGGTGCAACTCAGCCCGGATACGGAGGAGCACGGCTTCGGCTATCACTACATTCAAACCAGAATTAAAGGGTTCAGCATGACCCACATGAGCGGTCCGGGCTGCGCGAACGAAGGAAACGTGTTTTTCACGGCCACCACAGGACCGGTTGTCACACAGGTTGCGGACTTTCAATCGCCTTACTCTCACAAAATGGAAACGGCGAAACCGGGCTACTACCAGGTGCAACTCCTGGAATGGGGAATCAACGCGGAGTTTAGCGCCACCGATCGTACCGGCGTGGCCCGATTCACCTTTCCCGGCGGAAAAGCCGCCAATATTGTCGTCCCCATCAGCCACACGCTCAATCACACCTCCGCAGCCTCGGTGCGTGTCGTGGGTGATCGCCGCATCGAGGGCTATGTGGAAAACCATGCCTTCTGCAACATGAAGCCAACGTACAAGGTCTACTTCGTAATGACCTTCAGCCAGCCCTTTTCCTCGTTCGGTACCTGGACGGCTGCCGACATTTACACCTCGGGCAAAGTTACCGCGGGCAACCGTTCGGTGGAGCAAAGCGAAAAGCAAAAGTGGGTCGGAGCCTATGCCAGTTGGGCACCCGAACAGCGCGCGCACACGATTACCGCGAAGATCGGAATTTCGTACGTGGACGTAGCAGGCGCCCAGAAGAATCTGCAGGCGGAGGCGGAGAAGAAGGATTTCAACACCATTCAAAGCGAAGCAAATAGCGCTTGGAACAAGGAGTTAAGTGTCATCGATGTCTCGGGTGGAACGCCCTCGCAGCGCAAAGTCTTTTATACCGCGCTCTATCACAGCCTGCTGATGCCCAGCATCTTCAGCGATTCAGACGGACGATACCTGGGATTCGATGGTCAGATTCACAATGTCCCTTCCGGACATCCCCTCTACGCAAACTTCTCCGGTTGGGATATCTACCGCAGCGAAATTCCTCTACTCGCGATGATCCAACCCAAGCGCATGGCAGATATGGCGCAATCGATTGTTCTGATGTACCGGCAAGGAGGCTGGATCGATCGCTGGCCGCAGATCAATCTCTACACGAGCGACATGGTTGGCAGCCCGCTCTCGATCGCACTCGCGACCGCATGGCTCGACGGAATCCACGGCTTCGACATGGATGCAGCCTGGGAAGCCATGCTCAAAGATGCTACCCAGGCCCCGCCCCCCGGTAGTCCCTTCCTTGGCGAGCAGGGGATTGACTGGATCAATAAGGTCCACTACGTCCCGGATGACAAGGTCGATTACGGTTCCGTCGCGATGACTCAAGAGTATGCCCTCGCCTACGCCTCGCTCTATCGCCTCGCGGTGGCACTGGGCAATACGAGCGATGCCAAAATGCTCTACGAACGCTCGTTCTATTACCGAAACTTATTCGATCCCGAAGACCGGTTCTTCCGTCCCCGCAACGCCGATGGGAAGTGGGTGCCGGACTTTAACCCGGCGCAGGATGGCCATGGATTTGTCGAGGGTACCGGCTGGCACTATCTGTCGTTCGCCCCGTCGGACCTGTCATGGTTGGTAAAGGCGGTCGGACGTGATCTTTTCAACCAGCGCATGACTGAGTTTTTCAACTATTCCGAGCCCGGTTGGTATGCGCAGTATTACAACCCGTATAACGAAACCGCCATGCAAGCTCCATTTGTCTTCAATTTCTCCGGTCAGCCCTGGAACACGCAACGCGTCGTTCGCCGCGTGCTCCGTGAAAACTACTTCGACGCACCGGACGGCGTGCCAGGGAATGACGATTGTGGCGCAATGTCATCCTGGGCGGTGCTGAGCATGATGGGCATTTACAGCGTGGACCCGGCAAGTCTTGCATACGAACTGGTCGGCCCGACCTTCCCGAAGATCGTCATCCATCTGCAGCATCCATATCCGGGTAAGACATTCACCATTGAGGCGTCGGCGAATCCCGAAGCCAGGCCCTACATCCAGGACGTTACGCTAAATGGCGGGAGGCATTCGCGCAATTGGGTTTCATTTCAAGACATTCGCGCGGGTGGTACATTGCATTTCACACTGGGCTCCGAGCCCAACCAGGCGTGGGGTTCGGCGATAGACGATGCGCCGCCCTCGCTTAGCGACACCAAATGAAAGGATCCAGAGAATGGAGCGACGCAGATTCCTCGAGTTGGCAGGGCTCTCGCTGGGGAGTAGTCTCTTCGCCCCGAAGCTAGTCCCGGGGATCGCGTCTCGCACGCCACCGATCGCCGCCCTTCCATCCGAAGGCGACGCAGCCAACACTTACGGATCGGGCCATTTTGGAAAATGGATCAGCGATTCGTTTGGATTGCCTGCCTACCACTACACATGCAATCAGATCAGCGATGCCATAGCTGTTTCCCCGGTGGATAAGGCGTGGCGCTCTCCTACCGACCACACACATCAGTTAGGGAACGGCCGTATCGTGGCAGCGGCCTCCAATTACGGCTACGTCCAGGTTCGGCAGGATGAAGGTGCTCCGAAATTTCTCAACGATTATTGCCCGGAACAGAATCGCTATGGCGCTGGAATCGGCTTTCTCGCGGACGAGAGTACTGTCCTCGGCACTCATTATTGCGGCACCGAGTCCTTCGACAGAACCCTCGGCATGGGATACCTGCGGAAGCGAGTAACCGGAAACCAGTACGAAATCGAACAGCTGATCTTCGCACCATTTGGGGATGACCCCGTTTTGATTTCCCAAGTGACGATTACGAACCATTCCTCGCGCGCGTTGAGGCCACGATGGGTGGAATATTGGGGCTGCCACAACGATCAATTCTCGTATCGCTCGCTGATGGAAGCTGCACTCTTGGGCGAAGCCGCAAACGCTCCCCGGTTCCGCCGGGATTTCTCCGATCGATTCGTGCATCGCTTCGTGGCATTGAAAAGTGGTAAGGGCCTGGTCGAAACCCAGTCATTTCGAGGCCGGGCGCCCGAAGAAGAAGCGGCGTGGCAGAGCGTTCAGGCCACGCTGAAAGCGGATCCAACGGGGTTCTACGGTGGTCCGGTTCCGCCATTGGCTGCCGGTGCGAGCATGGACGATCACCATCCGCCATCAACATTTCTTATCTCCCTCGACGCCCCGGCCGATGGGTTCGCAACCTGCGGAACCGATTTTTTCAAAGGCGGCATTGAGCGTCCCCTGGGAATGACTCGGCGCTTGAACAATGACCTGAGTACGAGCGGTTCGGGGAGCGCATTCTTTCTTGAGCGCGTTCTTGCATTGAACCCAGGTGAGAGCCGTACCATGTATTTCCTTTACGGCTATCTTCCGGAGCGGTTCGATCTCGACCACCTGGTCGCCAAATTTGAGGAGGATCCCTCCACTCTATGGGCGCGTTCCGGTTCTCAATGGAAGGAAAGCACTCTTGTATTCCGCACTCAATCCGAACCCTGGGTGGAGCGAGAGACCGTCTGGAGCAGCTACTACCTGCGCAGTGGTATCACATACGACAGCTTTTTCCGCGAGCATATCATTTCCCAGGGATCCAGCGTCCAGTACATCGCCGGGATCCAGGGCGCGGCGCGCGATCCACTGCAACACGCGTTGCCCTTGGTTTTCACCGATCCCAAGATCGTTCGAGAGGTAATTCGTTACACACTCAAAGAGATTCAGTCCGATGGATCTATCCCTTATGGCATCGTAGGAAGCGGCGTTCCGATGCCGTGCCGTTATCGGCCCAGCGATCTGGAGTTGTGGCTGCTTTGGCTGGCGAGTGAATATGTTCTTGCAACTCGCGACAAAGAATTTCTCAAAGAGACCGTTCCTGCTTATCCCGCCTGCGAATCAACGCCGAATGATCTGACTGTGCGTGAACTCTTGGAGCGCGTCTACGCGCGCATAACCGGAGGTATTGGATTCGGCAAACATGGGTTGATGCGTCTTTTCAATGGGGACTGGAACGATAGCATCGTGGTCAACCGTCTGACGCCGGCTCAAGTCTCCGAAGTATCGCAGCAAGGCGAAAGCGTCCTCAATGCAGCCATGGCGGGTTACGTATTGAATTACTACGGGATGATGCTGGCGTTTACAGGGCACCCCGAACTCGCGAACGATGCACGAGCCAAGGCTGAGGCCCAGCGCCAGGCAGTACGGCAACAATGGACCGGCCGATGGTTTCGCCGCGCATGGCTCGGGGAAGGGTTGGGCTGGTCCGGCGAAAAACAGCTGTGGTTGGAGCCCCAGCCTTGGGCGGTGATTGGCGGCAGTGCCACTCCGGAGCAAATAAGCACAGTGGTCGCAGCGATCAACGATCTGCTGCGCAAGCCTTCTCCCATCGGGGCCGCCCTGCTGGACCAACCCGATCCGACTATGCACAACGAGGCAGGAGTGGGCACCAATGGAGGAATCTTTGCCGCCATCACTGGAACCCTGATTTGGGCTCTCGCCTTGGTCAACGGATCCATGGCGTGGGATGAGTGGAAAAAGAACTCGCTCGCGCGTCACGCGGAGGTCTATCCCGATCTATGGTACGGAATCTGGAGTGGCCCGGACGCTTACCATTCTTCGCTATCGAAGAGTCCCGGCCATACGGAACCGGAATTTCCGGTGATGAATATGCATTCGCACGCCTGGCCTTTGTACTCCGCTGCGAAATTGCTCGGTCTCGAGTTTCACGAAAACGGAATCAACTTCCACCCGGATCTCCCCTTGCCGGATTACGAATTTGCTTCACCGTTACTGGGATTTAAGAAGTCTCCCGCCGGCTACTCTGGTTGGTACGCGCCGGCGACGGCGGGACATTGGACTATCGAGATAACTCTCCCCCGCACGGATCGGGCGCGGCTGCCGAAAATTACGGTCAACGGTACCATTGCGCCGTTGAGGTCCGATGAGTCACGGATTCGTTTCAGCGGTGATAGTAAACCCAGCGCACCGCTACGATGGCAGGTTCTCTAGTTCAAGAAGATCTCCACCGAGAGCGGTTATGTTCTCGGCTGTACCAAATAAAGATCCATCCACTCCAGGATGCGCTTGCGCATCTCGGGGAGTTCGACATGGGCGCAATCGTAAAGCCTGATCTCGCAGTCCTGCTCGCGTCCTAGTTTGCGATAAAGCGGAAGCAGATAGTCCCTCACTTTCTCAACCCCGGCAGGCGGAGTCAGCGGGTCGAGGCGCCCATTCACGCTGAGATGCGGTCGCGGGACGATCAACTCGTTGATCTGTGCCGTCTGGAAATGCTGCAACAGCTTGGGCACGTAGTAGTAGATGCCGTGTCCGCTCAGCCCCTGCGTGCGGATCAATTCCTCGTAATCCGTCAGGCAGCAGACATCCATGCACACACTGACGCGGGGATCGAGCGCAGCCAGCCACCACGCCTTCGTCGCCCCCATCGACATTCCAAAAACTCCCAGCCGCCGCCGATCGACTTCAGGGCGAGCGGCAAGATAGTCCAACGCACGGAACTCATCGAACATCATCATGCCGAACAAGTTCTGCCCCTTCCACAACATCCGCTTGAACGCATCTTCCTCGCCCCTCAGACCGTCAGCCACACGCTTGCGCTCCCCAAAACACCAGCTGTCGATCGCCAGAGTCACGATTCCTTTTTCCGCCAGCACTGGGGCATAGGCGGGCTGCACCGGAACGCCCGTCAGCAACTGCTCCTTGCCCAGGTCGTACATGCCTCCGTGCCAGTGTATGTACAGCATGCCGGGAGCTTGCTGCTGGCGTTTATCTGGAATGAGCAGCAGCGCGGGCACATCTTCCTCTCCATTCAGGTCGAGCAGCAGCCGCTCCAGCCTATAGCCGTCCCGCTTTTCGGTGCTTAACAGACGCGCCGCGCCGGCCCGGTGTGTCCAGGGCAAGTCGCCAAGAAGCCTCCACAGCTCCTTGCGCCGCGGACTGCCCGAGCCGGTGTTCGCCGCAGCAGAATCAGGCTGCGTGTCGCGGAAAGCGGCCGCGTTGACAGCCTCTGTCGCCGTTGAGTTCAGCGCTCTCACGGTAGGATTCTCATGCTCGTCCTGATTGTAATTAGTTCCACAGTTTACGTTCTGCCGATCAAAAGAAAACCATTCCGGTCCCCGACGGTTGATCGATGCTCCAAACGACTACTGACCATGTGATCGTTTGGGTGGCAGCTTCTTGGCTAGCGTCTAAATCAATCAAAGATACTGCAATCGGCTGCCGGGAACGAATGTGTCAACGTTTTCAAGTCGCTTCTTTAGCGGCGCATATGTGGTACAAGGTGGTACATGACCCACTTCCTTCAGGACATACTGCGGCAGCCGCAAGAGTTGGAGCGCGCCCTCGGCTACCTCTCCGGTCCGGGCCGGACGGAATTGCAAACTGCTGCCGCCGCCATCCGAAAAGCTCGCCATGTGTATCTGACTGGCATGGGCAGCAGTTGGCACGCGGCCTTTGGCGCCGGCGCAATTTTTTCCCTCGCGGGAAAACCCGTCTATATGCAAGACGCCGGAGAACTGGTAGAGTTTGCAACTTTCCCGGCAGACTCTGTGATCATCACGATCTCGCGCAGCGGCCGCAGTTCGGAAATTGTGAATCTGTTGGCCAAAGCACGGAAGAGCGCTGCGACCGTCGTCGGCGTCACCAATTCGGCGGACGGCGTGCTCGCGCTCGAAGCCCACTTACCGATCTTGATTCCGACCTTGCGAGACCACGCTATCTCGGTCAACACCTACTCCACTCTGGCGGTTGCGGCGGCAGCTCTCGCCAGCGCGGCGGTGAACTCATTTTCCGGCCAGCTCGCCGCATCGCTGCGTAGCCTCGCTGCCGAGACCGAGCGGAGGATTCCAGACTGGCAAAAACAGATCGCCGGCAACAATTGGTTTGCGCCCGGCAGGATTGTCCATTTCCTGGCCCGCGGCGGCAGTCTTGGAAGCTGTCACGAAGCCAGGCTTTTGTGGGAGGAAGGGGCCAAGTCCGAAGCTACAGCGTTGGGGACCGGCAGCTTCAGACACGGTCCGCAAGAGATGGTCGTCGCAGGATCCCGCTTTGCGATGTGGATCGACGGAGAAAGATGTCGCGAACAGGATTTGTCGGTCGCGCGTGATCTTCGACGGCTGGGAGCTTCCTTGATCCTCATCGGCCACAATCTTCCGCCCGATGCTGCTGACTTGGTTTTTCAACTCCCTTCTGTACCAGCAGAATGGCAATTTATGATCGACATTCTGCCTGCACAACTGGCAGCGGAACATCTGTCGCGGCTTTCCGGCATGGATTGTGATTCGTTTCGAGTGTGTTCGTATATCGTCGAGGATGAATACGGACTGATCGCGGCGGAGGCAGGGATTCGGAAAAATGCAAAGTAGAAGCTCCATTATCGAGGCCGAATGTGTAAACAGGACGCCGCGATGACTCGGTAAGCCAACTTATCCACTTATCACCTGACATCGGCACTTTAGGTCCGTACTTAATATTGGCGAATCATGATCGGAGCTGTTGACATCGGCGGCACCAAGCTCGCAGCGGGCTTGGTCAATGAAGACGGCAAGGTGCTTGCCAAACGTGAGGCGGCAACCGGTCCCGATTCGACCTATTCCGCGGAGAGCATTGCCGCAATGCTTCGCGAGATGGCCAAGGGCGTTTGCGTTGAGATTACCGGCATTGGCATTGGATCGACTGGACCCGTCGATCCTCTCACTGGCGAACTCGGCGAGGTCGACTTTCTTCCCCACTGGCGGCAGCAGAACCCCGTGCAAGACTTGGCCAGGGTGTTTGGAGTAAAGGTCGCATTGGAAAACGACGCCGATGCGGGTGCTTTGTCGGAAGCCGCTTGGGGGGCCGGCCGGAATAAGTCGCGGCTGATCTACATCACTGTCGGCACCGGCATTGGCGGGGGCGTCATCTTGGAGGGCAAACTTTATCGCGGCGTCGACGGAGCTCATCCTGAACTCGGCCATCAGGTGATTGATCTGTCGGGTCCGCCGTGTTCCTGCGGATTCAACGGATGCTGGGAAGCTCTGGCCGCTGGACCGGCCATGTCCGCCTGGGCCCAGAGCCAGTCTCCGGCGAATGATTCCTATCGCACCGCGGAACAGATCTGCCAGTTGGCTCGAGAAGGGGATCCACTCGCGCGGCGCGCCGTCGAACGCGAGGCTCGTTATCTCGGCCTCGGTATCGCCAACCTGATCAACACCTTTACACCAGACATCATCGTGCTCGCTGGTAGCCTCATGAAGAGCGCGCCTCTTTTTCTGGAAGAAATCCGCGGAACAATCCGTCGCGGCTGCCGCTTTGTGCCGCATGAAAAGACGGAGATTGCTCTAGCTTCGCTGGGAAATGATGCCAATCTCATTGGAGCTGCCAGAGTCTGGCATCATCGCTTCGGTTGCTAGGTTGTGGGCGCAAGGACTGGCCCGTATCGCATCCGCCTTGGCTGAATTGCGGTTTGTAATCGAACGAAGCACAAAAGGTTCACCAACTCACTATGCCCAGAAACCGTTACATGGTAGCCCTCGTCATGGTCACTTTCTTTGTGATCTCACTGCTCACCAATATTGTCGGGCCTTTGGTGCCCGACATTATCCATAGTTTTCATGTAAGCCTCACCGCCGCCGCCTTTCTCGCATTTTCCTTTTTCATCGCTTACGCCGTAATGTCCATCCCAGCCGGTTTTCTCGTCGAGCGACTCACAGAAAAGCCGGTGATGATACTAGCCTTTCTGGCTGGGGCAGTGGGCGCGCTCAGCTTCGCTCTCTTTCCCGAATATCGAGTTGCGATCGTCTCCTACTTTGTGATCGGGGCGGGAATGGCCGTTCTGCAAGTCGCGATCAATCCCCTTCTCCGAGTGTCGGGAGGCGAGGAGCATTACGCGTTCTATTCCGCGCTGGCGCAGTTCGTTTTCGGCGCGGCTTCGTTTCTCAGTCCCCGCATCTACTCCTACCTTGTGCTCAACCTGGAGAGACCCAGGCAAAATGCTAACCTCTTCCTGAGCCTGCTCCAAAGACTCACGCCGCGCGAGTTGCCATGGGCTTCAATCTACTGGATTTTCGCCGCATCGACCCTTCTGATGATTGCTGTTCTGGCGATGTCAAAATTCCCCCGCGTGCAATACTCCGCCGCGGAGAGCGCCGGCTCCAGAGAGATGTATCTCGGCTTGATGAAGAAGAAGGTCGTTTGGATGTACTTCGTTGCTATGCTCGCCTACGTCGGCTGCGAGCAGGGTACGGCAGATTGGATTTCACAATTTCTTTCGCAATACCACGGCTTCGATCCCCACACGGCAGGCGCCGCAGCCGTCTCCTGGTTTTGGGGCTTGATGACTGCAGGCTGTTTGATCGGAATGCTGCTCCTGAAGATCTTCGATAGTCGCAAGGTGTTAATCGGCGCTTCCATCGGTGCCTTGCTCTGTCTTACGGCCGCTCTGTTTGGCCCGGCGGAAACCTCGCACTTCGCCTTCCCCGCAATCGGACTGTTCGCGTCAGTGATGTGGCCCATCGTGATTTCCCTGGCGCTCAATTCCGTCGCCGAGCACCACGGCTCATTTGCGGGAATTCTTGGAACCGGCATGGGCATTGGCGGCGCAGTCGTGCCCGTTATTATCGGGCGAATCGGTGACCACCTAGGTTTGCGCAACGGCATGATGTTCCTCTATCTGACCTATGGTGTCATCCTCAGCATCGGCTTTTGGGCAAACCCGTTGATCTCCAATGCCACTATTGATTTAAGACAGACCGAGGCGCAGCCTTCACCCTAAAGCCAAACCCATACTCTGTAACAAAATTCGCGAGACTCTCCTGCCGCGCGAAAATCTCTCCCTGAGGGGATCGGAAACTATGGAGCATCGCAGCATCGATGTTGCATTTGCCGCGCTACCGGCAGGGCTAGCGGGTAGTCTCTTGTTTTTCGTCTTTGACACGAAGCGCAAAAAACTTAAGGTACCGGGGTACTCAGCGCTGCTCACCGGATTGGCAGCGCTGTTTCTATTCCTAGGGTCGTTTTTCGGGTTCGATCGGGGAATTCTGAGTTAGAGAGGGCGGCGCATGTCACAGCCGGCAAATCTGGCTATTTTCCTGTTCCTCAGCATCTCTTTGCTCTTTTCAGAAGATACCAGGTTCGAGGGCGTCAAAATTCGCCGGCACATGAGCGCGGAAAAGCGGGAACTGGTGGACAAGATCGGCGTACTCACCTTTGAAGATGAAAGTCACAAACTGACATTTCGCAGTAGTGCAGGCGATCAGTTCGCCATTCCATATTCCGACATCACCAAAGTTGTCTTCGATACGGATACGCACGGGACGTCGTATATGGCGAGCGTTCATGTACATGATCGCTGGCTCTACCTGGAGTACCGCCAAGGGGACCATTCGGAGAAGGCACTGCTGGTCCTGCCGAGAGCCCTTTACAACAAGGCAACCACCAAAAGCCAAAGTCTGTTTGGCGACCGCGTGACGATTGCGAATTATCCCGAAAAGGGGGAGTCGATTAGCGACGGCGACCGTGGCGTCGACAAGAAACAGATCCCGGATTGGAAGGCCAAGTATTCGATCAAGCTTGACCGGACAACTCATCCATTACCTGAGGTGAAGCCCGATAAGGCAACCATAATTGTCGTCTGTCCCCCGCTCACTGCTCGCGAAACCGGATTAGGATTCCAGTTCAAGTTGCGTGCCAATGGCAAGGTCATCGCGGTAAACGATATGGGTACCTATAGCATCGCCTACGTCGATCCGGGAAAATATTCCCTCATTTCACAGTCTGACAATGCGAACGGATTTGAGATGGATCTCGAAGCGGCCAAGACCTATTACTTCATCCAGGAAACTGTCATAGGAGCCGCCTTCGTAGGAATGAGAACCCTGACGATGCTCTCCCGCAACAGCCCCGAGGTCGTCATGTACCTCGCCGATGGTGCTTACCTCTCCGATTGGAAGCGAAAGAATTAGGGTTTCCAGTCGCATTCCCCATTACGCGTTTCTTCGCTCAAAGACGCCGAACCACATCACTCCAGATTGACAGTTCAAGGATGAAGGATGGGTCTGCCTGCAAGTTCCTGAAAGGAAAATACGAGAGAAAAGATTGGTCGGCCCTAGGAGACGATTTTCGAACTCTTGTGGTCGACGAGCAGATTCAGGTCTCTTAGTCATCCCCCTCATTGATATGTAAAAGCAGCATCCAGAGAGTAGGACTTGCCATCCGGGGTCTGTACCACAACTCTTGCTCCTCCAACCGAACCTGACGGCGTTGTCACTTGGAGAGTGCGCGAATCCACAACATTGACGACGGCTATCGCCCCGCCAAAACTGACCGTGGTACCAGTTTCGAAGCCGCAGCCTCGAATCGTGATCGGCGTGCCTCCTGCTGCGGGACCGCTCGCAGGACTGAGATAACCAATCGAAAGCGGCGCTGCGTCCGCTTCAACGACTGTGAGGCCTTTGTTTGTAATTAGGAAGAACCTATTACCGGCCTCGTCATAGTCCATCGAGCTTTGCATCGGGGGGCCCAGAATTTGCTCCGAAAGTAATATCCGCCCCAGCCAGGCACCGTGGTTTGTATCGCTGATACCGATGCCACTGGACTCAGCAGTGCCGCTCGCAGGCGTCATAGGGATGAATAGAATGCTGCCTGAGGCCGTCATTTTCTCGCCTTGCCAGTCCGGAAAGTTAAGGAGAGCAGAGAAAAACTCCGGCTCTTGCGATTGAGCGTGTTCGATCATCTGGGCGTCCAGACCGGTATAGTCACAACCAAACCAGTAGCCGTCCGCAGAGGCCGTGCTGCCCGGGTGTGGTGCGCAGAGCGAGGCTGTCCACTGGTTTGTTGCCGCACTCCAGAGAACGCCATCCATGAGAATGTGGTCGCCAGCGGCGGTGGACCATAAGGCAGCCCCGCTACAAATCAATTGAGAGTTGTATGGGGTGGTAACTTGCAAAGTGGAGAGGTTCAACACATAAACGGGAGCGCTATCGCAACTTCCAGTAATGACAAACACGTCTTTCGTACTGGTGACAGCCACGGAGTAAGGTCCAGGGTTGTTTGGCAATCCGGATGGAACAACCTGCACCGCACTTGAAGCCGACGGATTATCCGGGTTAATGATTGCTACCGAAAGATCCGTCAGGTTCGCTGCGATTAGCCGGGAGTGGTCCGGTGTCATCGCAAGGCCCCGGATTTGCTTTGTCCCGGATACCGTCGGCGGAACGATAGGTGCAAGGAATTGCTGCGTATCGGCCGAAAAGACATCAATATGATCGCCAGCGCTCAGGTAGACCCAATGACGCTGTGGATCGTAGAGAATAAATGTGAACGTATCCGACGAGGAGTAGTCGGTAACTCCGGGCAGGTACGTGAAGGCTTTCGGGAGAGTCGCTGTACCCGCTCCGCTCGCAACCGTAATGTCGACCGGACCCGGCGCACCTGCTGGTATGGTGACCAGCACTTCATCGACATCGCCAAACGGATAGGTGGCGTTGTAGCCGCTGTCATTAAAATCAACGTACTTGCTGGATGCGACCACCTTCGCCGGCTGACCGCCGATGGTCACCGTAGGAGAGTTGTTGTTCCCGATCAGCCCATAACCAATCAGAGCAAGATTAGCGCCTCCCTGCGGCGCGCCAGCATTCCCGCCGAGAAAGAGTATCTGCGAGCCATAGGAGAAAGACTGATTGGTCAAGGTGAACCAACCGTCCGGCAAGACAGTCTTCACGTTAACCATTCCGGCAGCCGGTGACGCCGGAGCGGTGAAGGCAACGAGCGGACCATTGCTGAACTGAATATTCGTGCCGCGAGTGTTACCTACCCACACATCCGGCAAAATGTCGTAGGCGATCTGTCCCAATTGCGTTGCCAGTGGGGTGTTGAGTGCCGCTTCATCAACGAAACCCATAGCCCCAAATGGCGGACCGACAGGCAGACTGAGGAGATTCTGATAATTCACGGAGTCATCCAACACTACACCATGACTGGATTGCGAGTAGAGAAGGCCGGAACTGTCTGCCGTTAAAGGCACGGCCTGTATATATGGTTCACATTCGTTCCCCGAACCTGTCGCAAACGCTGGCGCAACTCCCAAAACCGCAAAACTACTCGTATCCACGGTGACAATAACCGGGTAGTTGGTTCCGCAGGCCGAAAATGTTAACGTCATCGCCACATACAGCTTTGTTCCATCCGGGCTGTATACCATTCCCCAGAAAATTCCACCAACAGGCGGCGAGCCCAGGACGTTCAGGTTGCTATCCACGATGACCGTACCGTTCGATCCAACGATCGCAAACTGTTCCGCGGTCGGGCTGCCTGCAACCGCCAGAACCCCTCCCGCGGGCGACTGCCCACTCACTGTGAAGCTGTTGCTCGCCGCGTCATAGATCGCCACATTCAGATCCGACCCGTAATCAACAACCAAGACCTTGTTCCCACTGCCTGTTCTAACGAGCTGATTGACCCATGGGCCGATCCCGGGAGCATTCAACGCTGTGAAGGTACCAGTCATCGGGTTCCATTGCTGCAGGTCATAGGCTGGAGGCGCGGAATTCAGGGTCATGCCGAGTAAAACAGTTCCGTTTGACGTATTGGCGATCAAGTCCGGGATCGTGTAGGACAATTCGCCAAGTCCAGTCGGCGTCACATTCGTTCGGCTCACAACCTGCAGCGAACTCGTATCGATGGAGACAATCTGTTGCACGTTGCTGGTCACGATCAGATGCTTGCCATCGAGGCTCAAATCCATGCCAGTCGGATTCGGAGCCAAGACACTGTTCACAATCTGATGGGTCGCTGTTGAAATTACGTCCACCCGATTCATCTGGGGATTACTCGCATACACCACGCCGTGGACCGGATCGTAAACAGCTGCGGCGGGAGTGCCGTCCGTTCGGACAAAGTCGCTTCGGATCGCAGGGAGCGTACCCACGGGAGGAACCACGCTGAGAGAAAACTGCCCACTTTCCTGAACACCGTCGGCGGTACGCGTGGCGGTCACCGTGATCGGAGCATAGTTAGCCAGAACAGTCGGGCCTGCTGAAAGATTCAGAGTTGTGGTGCTGCTGGCCTGGATGGGGTTTGCCCCAAAAGTTCCTTGCACTCCCGATGGCAAGCCCGATACCGCCAACTGAACCTCGAAATTCGTGCTTCCACCTCCGTTGAAACTAATGCCCACTCCCTCATTACCGCTGCCACCTTGTTGAAAAGACACTTCGCTGCCGAAAAGCTGCACTGCAAAATTGGCTAACGACTGCTGCTGCACCTGAAGCGCGAAGTTCGCCGAATGTTGCTTGGAGCCAGCGACACCTTGCAGATTGAGAGTGAAACTTCCGTTAGTCGCGTTCGCGGGCACGGTCACCGTAACTTGCTGCGAACCCGGAGTCATTGCGAACGGAGACGCTGGCGATAGAGTGGCTCCCGTGGGCAGTCCGCTGACAGTCACAGTGACCGACGCCGAGAATCCGTTCTCCGGTGCGACGGAGACTTGAAGAGTTGTCGAGTTGCCGGGAGCTACTGTGGCCGAGGTTGGCGTTACTGAAATCGTAAAATCAGGGGGTGGAGGCGGAGGGGAACCACCGCTTCCCGATGAGCCGCCACAGCCGAAAAGCGGGACAAGAAGCGCGCCGACAATGAGTAAGTAGAAAATAAATCTCATTGGGTTCAGGGGCCTGCGGTGAGAAGAATCATTTTAAGTCAAGAGTCACAACGATGTCTCGCCGAAAACCCATTTGACTTTTAAATAATTTGTCTTACTTTCCGGGCAACACTTCGCTATGAATTATCCTAGACAAATAGCACCATTTCATAACCAATCCAGACTTGCGAGGCTGTCCCGGCGTGGATATAGTACGCGCATAACGACCGACTATGGCGATGAGCTTGAATTCCGGCCGATTGGCCCCATCTCGTCGCCGACTCTTGTTTCTGTTTCTCCTGGCCGCTCAGACTGGCGCAACTCGGAGACGGCTGGGGTATTGCTGGTCTCCACGAAAGGAAGCACGCGGGATCGTCTGCGTGTAAAACTCTGAGGTTTGACCGTCTACAAAATCGACTACAGCGATGTAGACGGAAAACCAGAAATGCAGTTTATGTGCTTGAAAAGATTGGTCGGGGAGAGAGGATTTGAACCTCCGACCCCCTGGTCCCGAATTCAAAGACCGAGTTGAGAAAGAGTGAGACCAGTTTGCACCAAGTTGCACGCGCTCAAGTAGTTTGCCGAATTTAGCCATCAATCTGGTGTGATCGAATGAGAGGGCTTTGCACCCGGTTACATTGGCGTGGATGATGGGTCTCTGTCACAACTTTTGTCACACTCGCGAAGTTTAGGCTTCGCCCAGGGGCCACCATCACGCCGAGATGGGACCCTTATCTGGCAGACAGAATTGAAATTCGGAAATTAGTCAATGATCTGAACCAAAACAGGCGAGGTACTTCCAGAACACTCACTGTCCCCTGAGTAAATCGCTGTAATCGACAGACTTCCTGTGGGAAGGTTCGACTTGGTTATCATGGCTACGCCGTTTATGACACTAGCCGTGCCCAGCGATTTCCCTCCGTTCTTGAATGTTACTTTCCCAGAAGCCACTGGCCCTACAGTCGCTACCGAGGCGGTAAAAGTCACTGGTTGACCGTGAGACGCCGGGTTAGGACTCGAGGCGAGCGCAGTAGCAGTTGCGTATTTCTGCACGACTTGTTTGTCTGCTTTCGATGTCTTCGAAAGATAATTTTGGTCACCTGAATAGATCGCCAGTATTGTGTAGTTTGAGGGTTTCGAAAATGCTTCAGTAAAACTCGCTTGCCCATTCGAGAGCGGAACGGTCCCCAATACCAAAGCACCCTCCTTGAAGGTAATCGAGCCCGTTGGTTTCGCTTGGTTTACACCAGCCGCGATAGCAGATAACGTGACCATTTGGTTTACGTACGAAGGATTTGGTGCCGAACTCAAGTTAATGCTAGGAGGAATTTTGGAGACGGCCTGAGTCAACACGGGAGAGCTGCTTGGGCCAAAGGTTCCGTCTCCGGCGTAACTAGCGGTAATGGAATGGGAACCTCCTGTTAAGGAGGACGTTGTAAAGGGTGCGACACTCTTTGTTAATGAAACAGATCCTAGCAAAGTCCCACCGTCGTAAAAACTGACGTTCCCGGTTGGAACGCCCGGACCCGATGGAACTACAACAGCGGAAAAGGTAACTGATTGACCATACTTTGATGGGTCCAGGGACGAACTTAGAGTCACGCTCGTCGCCGTCAGTCCGGTCCCGGACAACGGTACAGTTTGGGGACTGAACTCCCCGTTATCCGCTATCGCCAAGTTTCCTGTTCTGGTTCCGCCCGCCGTAGGAGTAAACGTTACAGAGATGTTGCAGCCGTTCCCCGGCTCGACAGTGTCGTTGCAAGTATTAGTTTGTGCGAAATCACCCTGCATGGCGAAATTGGTTATGCTCAAAGGAGCACTTCCAGAATTACTGAGGCTGATATTCTGCGGCGGACTCGTCGTTCCGATCGCTTGCACTCCGAAATTCAAACTGGACGGCGAGAGCAGGACAACAGGGGTTTGCAATAATAGACTAACGGTGCCAGACCCAAGATCGGCGGTTGCTACATCCATTCGGCCATTATTTGCAAAATCCCCAGCGACAATGGATTGGGGTGACGTTCCTGTTGGATAGCCGGTAGGAGATCCGAATGTTCCGTTTCCTTGCCCAAGGAGGATTGACACCGAATTGTTCCCGTAATTAGCGAATGCCAGGTCTACTTGTCCGTCCCCATTAAAATCAGCAGCGATAACAGCTCTGGGTTTAGACCCCGCAGGATACTCGTAGTGTGGTAAGAACGTTCCATCGCCTTTGCCGAGCAAGATAGAGAACTGCGGCTCCTTTGCCTGGTTTGTGCCTATGGCGAGATCTAGATTTCCATCCCCATTCAGATCCGCCACGGCAAGCATCTCCGGTGAAGCACTTGTGGCGTAAACTACGGACGAGCTAAACGCACCGTTACCTTGGCCGAGCAATATCGAAACGGTATTGTCGTTAAAGTTCGCTACTGCTAGATCCGGGTTGCCATCCCGATTAAAGTCTCCCGCAGCGATTCCGAATGGCAATTGCCCGGTAGCACACAAGGTCCAGGGTTGAAATGTCCCATCCCCGTTTCCAGACAATATTGAGACGGTATTGTCGGATTGATTCACTACAGCTAAGTCCAGGACACCGTCGCCATTGAAATCGGCAGCGGTAACCGCGAAGGGACTACTGCCAACGGAATAGTCAACATGGTTTCGGAAGGTACCGTTTCCGTTACCTAACAGAATCGATACCGTATTTGCGCTCTCGTTAACGGTTGCGATATCAGGTATGCCGTCACCGTTAAAGTCTCCCACAACGATTGCCCGAGACCCAGCTCCAACGCTGTAATCGACATGGCCGCGAAACGTCCCGTCACCGTTACCCAACATTATTGAGACAAAACCCCCAAAACTGACGGCCGCGAGATCAAGACGCCCGTCGCCATTGAAATCACTCATGGCGACTCCCTCGGGCTGGGTGGCCACCGAGTTTTGGGTCGCGACAAGAGTAACCGTGCTAGTTGGCTGCGTCGAAGAGAAGTATGCAGCGTTTGAAGACCCAGTGTTATTGCTGACCGTGACAGTCGCCGTTCCTGCTGAGGCTACATCTTGCGATGAAACTGAAGCTCGAAGTTGAGACGAGTTCAAAAATATCGTAGAGAGGGGCGAGCCATTCCACTCTACCGTGGAATCGCTAAAAAAATCTGAACCGTTCACCGTAAGATCGAAACCCGCAGATCCGGGAAAGCTCGCAGACGGTACCGAAGGATTGTTAATTGTGGGAAGGGGTTCCGCAATCCACTCTTGGCCCGGTCCGTCATAGTTCGCGTCGATCTCCAGCACGCCGTAGAGGCCGGTGTCCGGGTCGGTTCCGATCGTCATCCCGACCGCCGTACTTGTGCCCGAGAATGAAACCTCTCCAATTAGAGGACCAAAATCTCCTTCATCATCGCTGGACTCATAGGCGTCGAAGTCAGCATTGATCGTCCCGATGCAATTCATCGTGGCGATTACACAAGTCGCAGTTATGGTTGTGTAACCACTGACAAATTGCGTACTCTTCGATCCTACGTCGGCGTAGCCTTGAAACGTTCCATTGTTATCTATTCCGCATTGTGCGGTAACAGTCGTATCACCGGGATTAACGATAGCGAATGGTCCGTCGGCTGAGATCAACGCGCACGCACTCCCGCTGATGCTAGGCGCTGACTCATCCATACAGCCGTAAGCCTGATCGGCCAAGACGGTGCAGTACAAATCTCCGGTCGTCTCGGTTGACCACAAGGATTCGTGTAGTTTCTCGTTATAGCGGTGCTTGAACGCAGTCCCTAGTCGCAACGGCGACTGGCTCCTGTCACGAAGTTGCTGCTGCCTCGACTCAGTGACCCCGTTCATCCGGGGTGCCAGCGGACTAGATGCGCGTTGACGAACGACGCGGGAGTTCTCGTCCTGTGATGCCGCGAGAGAGGCGAACAATAAGACGGAGCCAAACAAGCAAGCTAACGCGCGCGATGAAGTCATCGGCTAGTTCCTCGATACGAGATTTCCATTCCGCCGGGAGACATCTTCATGTGAGAACCGAAAGACTTAACCCGGAACCGAGCAGGGAGGGCTTGCGGAGACAGAATACGCTCCGCCCGTCGGAGTCGCTACCTTTTTTTGAAACACGAGGTTCGATCCGACGGGAACAGCGAACTGTCAAAATGCAAACGAAGATTGATTTGTGGTGGCCACAATCCTCATTCAGTTTATGAAGTCTTCAAACAGGACGACGTAGCAAATAAATGCTACAAATCCGTTGACGAGTACTAGCGAAAACCATCCTTCTTGCGTCGCAGTTGGCAACGATGCGCGGACGGACCAAAAGACAGCTACGCAGAGCGTGATTCCTTTCAACAATCTAGACCAGGTTGGTTTTCGCGGGAGACTCACCACCAAGGCAAAGAGAAGTATCGTTCCCAGCACTCGGAACCCATTTCGCAGCGAACCCTCGCCAAAGATCTTTGCCCACAAATAGACTCCAAGGCAAATGAACCCTGTGGTAAGAATACCTTCTACGATTTGGGCAAGTGTGCTTGGTGCTTTAGTAGAGCGGCTTTCTTGTGAACCGGATGGGATGGGATTGGGAAAAGTGCCGGACCCTCGATGAAGGATGCTCCGAGCCAGTCCCGGCAAACTGCTGCCTACGTAATTATCGCTGTCCCCTGAATCATTTCTTGCACTGCCAAAACGCTCATCCATCGGACGAGATCTCCCGACGTTCAAAAGGCGGTGTAGGTCATGCCCGACACGTTGGCTAAATCCTACAGCCATGATTGAGGGGTGTCCAGCACTGAGAATGACATCTGCGTCAAATTTGGGCGGAAGCTGCGGAAGTTGCGGCTCAAACGCCAGTGGACACAAACGGATCTGGCGGTTCACTTGGGAATGGATCGCAGCTTCTTATCCGATCTGGAGCGAGGTAAGCGGGAACCATGCCTGCGGACCCTCGAATTGATTTCGCAAGGCTTCGAGTTGAGCCTGCCACAGTTGCTGTCCCGACTATAGCGGGACCGAAATCAAAGTTCGCACTGGCAACCGAGGACCGGCGCGGCCTACGACGGCTGAGATTTTCGATCTTACGGACGCCAGAATTTAGGGTCAAACGGCAGGGGGACAGGAGGTAGAGCGTTTTGAAACTGCCCTCGTTATCGAATGGTAAACAGGGAGGGTACCTACGGAATACACATAAAAGACCGGAAATGGGTACCTATGTGGATTCGCGTATCTGCAACCCTGGGACGAAGGCTGGATTTACGACATAAACGACTCCCTGAGCGTCGAGTTTTCGAATGATCCCCGTCAGTATTTGCATCTCGTAATTTACGCTGTAAATGTAGGTGACCGTTCCATCGACCCGCTTTATTCCGAGAACTCCATACCAGAGAAGAATATTCACGATGTCGTTTAACTGCGCCGGGAGAATGCCTCCACGTGCGAGAAGAGTGTAAACCGCCGAAGCTGGTAGCGTTTGCGGCTCGTCGATGAAAGCATATAAAACATTTTCGGCGACCGGCAAAATATCCCGAATCTCGTATCCGATATCAACAACCAAATCGCTCGAAAACGCCTCCACGCCTTTCTTGATGTCGTTGGCTTCGATTTTTTGATGCCCAAGATTAACGGCAAAACCACGGCAATAGTTTGCAAGATCGATCAATGCGCGGGGTCTCATCAAACACCGATCTATCAAATACTGCGACGACTCCTCACCGCCGATATGACTTATGCAGATGCGATGCCAAAGATCGTCGAAAATCCTCTCTCGCATTCCACTATAAAGAAGTCTCCGACGAATGAGCTCACGAAGAAGATCTGGATCGGACCAATCAAGAGCCGCCCGGCCCTCTTTGCCTCGATCTGGAGTTTCACTTACAAGCAATTCATAAACGTCATTCCGAAGAAACGCCAAAGTCGAACAGCGCACATCACGACGCTGCAACTGTCGTTCAAGTTTACGGGTGGCTTCGAGGAGCGCCCGAATGATGGCTATATCAGTTGCGCCCAAGCCGTGAGTTGGCCAGCCCTTGTCCAGATTATCAAACAACAAGAACAGCATATCTTTAAGTCGGAGGTATTCAACAACCTGTTCCCGAAGTTTATTCACGTCGTGGCGATACAGAAGCTCAGTGATTTCTTGTTGCGTTAATGTTCGATTACTCTCGGATCCGTATTTCGATTGGTACTCGTCCGTAATATGTTGCAATAGGCTCGAAAGTCGCTCAGAAAAATCGCCTTCGGTTACATACTGGTCAGAATCGTAGAGTGACGCGAGCCTGCGATAGGGTTCTAGTAGACGGCGATCGCGTGTGTGCGGGAGACGGTCTTTCTCCAACAGCTTGTAGCATATTTCTAGAAGAAGCAAGTATTCCCAGAACGCCGTGACGGTGTGCTCTAGGGCTCCCTGACCTAAATACCTTAAAACCATTTCCTTGAATTTAAGCAACTGATATCCATCAGGACGAAGATCAACTACGATATTTTGGCGATTCCGTCGCATCCGATCGCGAACTTGCGCAAAGATAGCCGTTTTCCCGGAACCCTTTCGGCCCACAACGAGTCTGACTTCGCCACGTAATGCTCGTTGGAACTGATCTGTTTCCAAGTAATACCCTGAAAGACTCGTGAATTCATTTTCCGCGGATGATGCACCGAACGTTATCTTCTCGAGGATGCTCTGTTCTTTGTCGATTTCAACATATCGAGTTTCTTGCAACGTCTCCGTAACCTTGGGTGCAAAGTCAGCGATTGCATCGTCAATGTGCGAGGGGTGGATAAAGACCTTGACTAGATCCCGGCAATCAACGGGAACTGGCTCCTCACCGTCTTGTAAAATCAAGAGAACTTTTCCAAAACCCTCCGCCAGGCCAGCAAGAAATGCGACTCTTAAGTTGTGAATAGGCGCATCCAACATGTTGTTTGGCAGGAGGTGAAGTAGAACGCCAAATGACTGCGCAATTTGTTCGAAAGCTTCGCTACCCGACAATCGCGGTGTCTCTTGAGGGTCAAAACTGCGGAAGAACAGTCGAGCTTTCTTTATTCGGGAAATAATCCTGGTAACGGGGTCCGTTCGAAAGCGCGCTTCTATGAGATAAACAGGCGCGCTTTGGTTCAGTGGATAGATGTTCCGAATTGACGGAGAAGCATCTGTTATTCTTCGTAAGATATTTTCGAGATCTAGGGCATTTTCGTACTCGAGATAGCCGAGAGTATCGAAGATACCGACATCTGCTGAAAGTGGTGGGTTAGGAATAACACCTTTTAACCGCGTAAGGACGACCCTTTTCCCTCGGCCAAGTGCAAAGCCGATTTCATACGCTACATTGAAGTTCAACTGTGTAATGTCAGCTACCAGCACCGAAACGTCGTTTATCTTGTTTAAGATCTGATCGACAACAAATCGGCCCGCTATCTCTGTTTCTCGCCATGACTGAACGGTTGTTACACCAGATTTCTGCCTCAAGTTCGAGATGGCTTGTTCCACCGTCTCGCTTACGAGTTCAGGCCTAGCCGGATACGCAAAAAAGATTGATAATATCGTCATCGTTGCACTTTATCGTGACGCTTTAGTATCCCGTCACGTGTGACGCAGAATTATATCCGCACTAGAAACACCATACGAAGTTGTCGATGCCGCGTACTTCACTGTTCGTGAGGTCGAAGAGTTCCCACCATCCGCTCGGCTACTTCAACGCGCTGAGGATTTTGGCGCGAAGTTCATCGTCGGGCTTTCTGGCAAGCGCTTCGCGGAACCAGTGGTTTGCATCAGCTTCAGATCCCTGCCTCGAAAGACTTAGTCCGAGGTTGAACGCGGAAACCGCGTCACTCTTATCGCCCTCAGCAGCGAGGCGGAATGCGGATGCAGCACGGCTGAAATCTCCTGCGGCAAAATAGCAGTATCCTAGACGAAAGTTCAAAAAAGGATACTTCCCATCAGATAGTCTTACTGCTGACTGCGCTGCTGCGATGCATTCGGAGTTTCGTTCAAGATCTGCAAATATGCTCGCTTCAGTTTCAAAGGCAAATGGGTCCTCTGAGTTGGCGGCAATCGACTCTTTGATGTATTCCAGTGCTGGCTGGTAAACCCCCCTCGTCTCAAGTACCCCCGCCATTATTCTGTAAACAAATGGCAGTGTGGACTTAAAGTATTTCTCGTTGTCTTTCGTGGTCCGAACTGAGGCTTCCACGCACTTTCTTCCGTCGCCTAGGACGCCGTCTTCATTCGTGCTCGGTTGGAGGAAGCTCGCTTTAGCTGCATAGCAATAATCGTATCCATAGTAACCACTGCCCGCCGCAGCTTTCTCATAAGCCACGGCCGCATTTGCGTAGTCGTTGGCGGATGCTCTTCGGTCACCTTCGGAATCCCATTCATATGCCTCTGGCTCATAGAGGCTCGCGTAACGCCTGAACCATTTCTCGGCATCATCGGGTCGTTTTGCACGGTCGTTTTCATAGACCAGGTTACTAATTGCTTGCTTGGCAAGATCGTTGCCACATAATCTCGAACTCCCACCCGCGACGAGAGAATGTAGGGAAATGGCCTCCGAATACTCCTCGTGATCTCTCTTAGCATTACCGAGTACAAAATTAGCAATAAGGAGTCCAGGTCCCTTTGCCGTTCTAGCGGAATCGGCTGCCTCACGACTTGCCTCAGACAAATATTTATCGTGAGCCATATTCGCTTGCAATTGGATATCGCTGTCCTTTTGCGCGATTTGGGACATCATACTTTCGTTGCTGGCGCGGTCATAGAGTACATACGACAACAAGGCGCGATGTTCCGATGATGGCTTTTCGCTTACCAGCTTTTTTGCAGCTTTGATTCCGGTGTCGCTTAGGTCAATGGCCTTAGTACCCAAGCACGCTATTTCAGTTAGAGCGTCTTCCCTGCTAGTGGACGCCACAATTGTTGCCGCCAGTTCACGGAGTCTTCGCGTTTGCTGCTGGTATTCAGATGAAAGATCATCAGAGTATTCGAGCTGTGCCCTCTTACTAAATATATCCTTCGCGACGCTCAAACGTCCGTCAACGTTCGATGCAGTAGCTGCATCAGCTTTTTGCTCGAGAATTGCTCTGACATACGCAACTGGAACTGCGAAATTCAGGTTCTGCCCGTCCTCCAGCATTCCGACCGCTACTCCTATTACCTCACCTTTTGTGTTGAGAATCGGGCCTCCTGACGACCCATGAGAAATGGGGCTTGTGACCTGCAACAGATCCCGGTCGCCCCGCTTTCGCAAACCAGAGACAATGCCCTGACTGATTGTTTTCTCCAATCCTGCTGGGTTTCCAATCGCGAAAACTTGTTCACCAGGCGACACCTCGGCTGAGGCAAGTGGCAGAGGTCTTGAAGTCAGATCAACGTCTACTGAGAGCAGCGCTAAATCATTTTTCTCGTCCGTGCGAAGGATCTTAAGCGGAATGCGGACGGGGCCGACAGCGAGTACGGGGCTTCCGGCATCTGCGACGTGGGCATTCGTGACCAGCAGTCGAGGGGCGACCAGGAACGCACTCCCTAGTGCGCTGGGATTGCCGCCGCTGTCGTTGAGGTAGACGAGGAAAACAGAATCCTGAGAGGTACTATAGATTTTCTTTGCTTCCTCACCGGCCTGCCCAAACCCGAACGCCTCAGCTAGCTGTAGGATCGCCATCGCGATCAACCATGGACGCATAAAACGCATATCCGGTCTCCTCTACTGAGATTGTCGCGCTAAGAAATACCTCTGGCAGCGCGAAATTCAATCACTCGGCGAGCCTGTCCTTTACTTTCCATTCTTAAGACATCCACCGGGCCGGTTACCGATTATCACAGGACCTAACACTCTTCAAAGCCATGTGGAGACTCCACCGTGACGCGAGCATGTGCCTCGTCTGCTCCGGCTGAAACTGTAACTGCCATCTCGACACTGTGCCGTTGCTCCTTTTGGCGCTGCTTAACAGTTTTCAGGAAGCGGAACTCTTTGGCCCATGCTGTTGACGTAGGCTTCGGTGTTTGTGCAATCCGACTTACTTTGCTTCCGTTTGGTATCCGTTGCAGTATTGCCGCTCGGCTGAGATGTCGGCTGGGACTGGGAAATTGTTTGCGGTGGGTACGAGAATAAAAGCCAAAGCGCCAGGACGTAGGTACTCCAACGTGGCATGTCTGCTCCTTTTAGTCGGAGCCCGCTCCCCCTCGAAGCGAGTTCAGCGCATCATACATCGGCTAGCGCTCGGAGGAATGGCACGACAGTGTTGTGTGAGTAGACAGGAAAATGCGGTGCGCCTAACCCGCAACTCCCACGAGGCGGCTCAGCGCCAACCAGTGAGGACATTATCTAATTGATGCCCGTTCGACGAACATCAAAACCCAGAATAGATTTTTTGCGGTAATGACGGGATGCTCCTTCTCCTGCTGGCCAAAGTGAGGTAGTTTTTGCATGCGTGAGCCTCATTGGATGAGATGGAAACCAAGTGGCAAGAACCAGAACAAAATGAGGAAATACCAGAGGAAGAACCTCCATAGACCGCCACCCCATACCGACAACGCTTTTCGGCGAGTAGTGGAAAGTGCCGTTCGAAGGAGAACGAAGTACGACCGCATACTCGCAAACAACAAAGCCCATCCTGCGACCGATATTGGATAGCTCCACCACGGCAAGTATCCCAGCAGATTCGTAGCACTCCAGTTCATCTTCCCGAAAAAGACCGCTGAGCATGGAGGAACCGTTAGCAGATAAATGAGAAGTCCAGAACCCGCGCCATAGCATGATATCGACAAGCTATTTTCAAAGTTAAGGTTAAGTGATCTGCGTGTGGCGGACTTTGTAATCGCGTAAGAGTAGAGTCCCACTGCCGCGAGAAATGGAATCCCGACAAGAATTATCTTTTTTGGATCAAGTGATGAGATGCCCTCGGTGAATAGTCTCTCGAAAAAGTTTGGCGTCTCTATCAGAAGCCTGCTGCCCTTTTGGCGCATTAGCCTTAGCAAAAGCTCGAACGCACCCAATGCCAGCAATGAAGTGACTATGAAATAGGTCACGGGTCTGGCGTAACGCGATTTGGGACTCTTCTCTACGAACGTCTGGGCAATGCGGTTCGGATAAATGACAAAGTCCCAAGCGGTGACGAATAGAGCACCAGAAAGCATAAAGGCCCCTAGCAGGCTTTCCTCGATGGAGCGAGAGATGTTGCGTTCATCCTTGGGATTCTCTGTTGGTAGATTTGCCTCGCGTGGTTCGTCAGCCATCGTCGCACCTTTCAGCAGCCTCTCTAGTTTGCCTGAAACGGAAACCAGAGAACTGGTGAGAATCTCCGCGCGCGGCAGCCTGTGATACTGCCGCCCGGAAGTCCCCGCGGGAATGGGATTATAACTGGATTCAGTTACTCTTCTGTTCACAATCCTCTGTGATCAACGCGCAGCGATTGGCGTGTAGTATCTCGCAGAGCTTTTCGTCGGGTACGTCGGTCAAGTCCTCGCTGACGATCCGACTCTTTTTGATCGCTATTCAATCCTAGCTGTCGTCCCCAATGGGACGGCGACCCTTCTCTGCGCCCATGAAATTTCCGAACATTCAGCCGCGTTTTCTGTATCTCATTGGAAACGCTGCCCGAGCGGTGAATCCAGCATTCACATTACGGAACACGAAGTTCGCAACAAGACAAAGCGGTTGGGGAGCGAGCAGAAGGAATGCTACGGATCTCTAAATCTGGGGGAAACCTCGCATTCGAAATTTCTGCCGATTCACACCTAACTTCAACATACCGTTAGATGCGACGTGTATGCGGGCCCGGGGTAAACCCTCGACTCTCCCAACGCTTACTCAAGGGGCTTTTTACGGTTGACGACGGAGTTAAGAGCAAGCCTCGCGGACGGCCAGTCACCGCACCCCAACCTTTCTCGGCTGCCATCCCAGCAAAGCAGTCAGGCAAGACTGTACCCGCCTAGACATGCCGCCCATGTCGTGAGTGAGAAGCCAGACACGACTCATCTGTCCGGCACCTAAACATCCCCCGCCACCACTCCATTAGCGTGTGCCAGGAACGGCCCTCGCAGAGCACTTAAAGAGCGTTCAATGCGGTTTGGACCGGCGAGAGGGGAATTTATGCGAATCCTGAAAATAGCAGCCGCGTACAGATTCGCAAGCACCGCTCGGTGAATCTAATTGTGTAGAAGCAAAAAGGCCCCGCTTCCCGATTTAGCCGTAAAACAGCGACGTAATGTTTTCGTGGGATAAGTGTGTGCATTGTAGTTATTAGAGCAGCCCCTAGGTTAGGTGGGATAGGTTAGCAGTAGGGCCTAGGACAATCAAAACAGCAGTAGCATTCTGGCGGATGCGAGCAGATCGAAGCTCTCGTCCGCCGTTTTCATTTATGGAGGATATGCAATTGCCGCAACTGTATGACATCCGTGAGAGTGCGGGACGTCTGAGTATTTCGCCTTGGACAGTCAGACTCTGGATTCGAACAGGTCGAATTAGCGCGGTGCGAATTGGCCGTCGCGTCCTTGTGGAATCTTCGGAGATTTCTAGACTGATTGATTCGTGTAGGACACATGCCGCTAGACCGTCTAGTGTCGTTCATGAGGGGGCGACCGATGAAAGCAATGCGTGAATTGAAACCTATCGCATCCGACGCGAACGGCGACCCGATTTACGAAGCCATCGGCCCGGAAGAATCTTCTTATGACCGTTGGAGAGTTCGTAGTTTCCAAGACGCCTTGAAGGGGTCACCAACACCTCCCTGGGTTATTCAGGATGTGCTTCTGGCTGAGAGCGCCACTCTAGTTTCTGCGCAGCCTCACGCAATGAAGTCTCTCTCGCTGCTCGCGGCAAGCCTAGAGGCCGTCGCCACACACAAAGTTTGGGGACACTTCGCCGCACCTTCAATTGACAGCGTTCTCTTCCTGGAAACGGAAGACCCACCTTGGATGGTCGAAAGTCGAATTCGGGGACTCGCGAAAGGTCTGGGACTCGCAGAGAGTGACCCTGTTCAGGGGTTTCATTATGCCTGTGTGGGACCATTTGACCTTCTCCAAGAAAAGAAGAGGATCGCCAGCATTGTTAAGGATTGTGCTCCAAAGTTTATTGTGTTGAGCACGTTGCAGAATCTTCTCAAAGGCAAAGATTGGAATAGCCAGGCCGATATGCAACCAGTGATGGCTGAACTGGTTGAGATGTCCCGCGGATGCCCTCTGTTCCTTGTCACCCATTCTCCGTGGGATAAAAAGGCGAGGAGAACAGCTGGAACCGTAACGCAAACAGCGAATTTCATGACGGCCATGCATTACAAGAAAACCATCGACAAAAACTCGCGAGAAGCGAATGTAGATGTTGTAGTGGACAGCAAAGCCGGAGCTTTAGAAACGCATTTTAGTTTGAAGTTAGAAATTGACGGAACCAATTCACGCGATCCAGGCGCAGTGAGGAGAGTGTTCTACGCAGAAGCGGGGAAGTCAGCGGGGAACGATAGAGCCGCCATCATCCAAGCACTCGAAAACGACCCCGAACCGACGACCGCAGAAGTGGCCGAGGTTGTCGGCTGTACACAGCGATACGTTCAACAAGTCCGTCGCGAGATCGCGGAAAAAAGAAGTAGCACGAAGAAACCCGCGTTCGCTGAGAGTTCACACGGGGCAGCGTGAGAACTGGCTGTGTTCCCTATTGTTCGCAACACCGAAACCTGCCCCCATAAACAATTAGGGGAACGCTAGGACTTGTTCGCGAACTGTTCAGGAAATTCGTGCGTAGCGAACGAACTGTGTGGCGTATGTAGTACGCCACAGTTCTTCGACGGGTTAGCGCAGAGGTCTATGAGGGGAAAGTCTTTGAGTAGCACCGTTCTCTCGCAAAGTGCGCCTTAGCGTCATCAACCGTAGAAGCCCCTTGAATAAACGCCACGCGGCCCGAATACGGCCCTCGCAAAGCAACTGACCGAATGAGGAGGAATACGAGCAGATGAGCAAGCAGGGTTTTTGGAGACGTGAGAAAACATGGTGGGTTCATTTCACCGTGAACGGCCAGCGATTCCGGCAGAGCACGGAGACTAGCAACTGGCAGGACGCACAAGCGAAAAAGAAGGAGTTGGTCGCAAAGGCGGAAGCAGGAATGTTGACTCCAAAGAGCCGGGAATTCGCCCGCCTAGGATTTTCTGAGGCAGCCGAAAAGCAACTCTCGGACCGCCTCCCAACCCTCGCTCAACGCAGTATCCAGACGGAGAGAGAACGCCTGAAACCGCTGCACCGATTCTTTGGCGAACAGCGAGTGTCGCGCATTTCTCACGACGTGATACGCGACTACATTCGCGAGCGAAAGGAATCGGGAGTAGCGAACAAAACCGTTAACCTTGAGCTTGGAGTGCTACGGGGAGTGTTGAAAAGAGCAAAGCTATGGCAGTCGTTTTCGGATGAGATCAAGCCACTGCCGGTTGAGCACGAAATCGGTCGGGCGATGAGTCCGGACGAAAGAGAGCGACTAGAAGCAGCAGCTTTGGCGAAACCGGAGTGGCAGAATGCTCGTTGGGCGATGACACTGGCCCTCAATACAACCATGCGTGCGTGCGAACTGAAGGGCCTCCAATGGCGCGATATTAACTTCATTGACCGTGCCCTCACGGTTCGGAAGAGCAAGACGGACGCGGGAAAACGAGTCATCCCTCTGAATGCCGAGGCTTGGGAAGCCATCTTGGCCCTTTACCATCGCGCTCAGAAGCTCGGTGGAACTGAGAGTGGCCACTATGTGTTCCCCGCTTGCGAGAACAGCAAGACCGACCCGACCAAGCCGCAGAAGAGTTGGCGCAGCGCCTGGAGATCGCTACGGAAGTCGGCTAACCTGTCCCAGCTCAGATTCCATGACCTGCGTCACCACGCCATTACAGAGCTTGCGGAGTCCGAGGCCAGCGATTCAACCATCATGTCGATTGCAGGACACGTCTCCCGCGAAATGCTGGAACATTATTCCCACATCCGACTAGAAGCAAAGCGCGACGCACTGGATGCACTCTCTAGGAGGGGCAGACAGCAGGGCACTGTCACAAATCTTGTCACAAGCACAGCGGTTGAAGATGTATCGGGATTGGCAACTATAAGAAAAGATTGGTCGGGGAGAGAGGATTTGAACCTCCGACCCCCTGGTCCCGAACCAGGTGCTCTACCAGGCTGAGCCACTCCCCGACTGACCACGCTTGACGGCCTCCACTTGCGAACTACGTGGCGGCTCGAACCCTGACAGTATAGCATTCGGCCTTTCTACAATTTCGGCGTGAAACTCGCCACGCGACGCATTTGTGAACATCAAACTCGACCTGCAGACTTGCTTGCCGCCGCGTTTCTCCGTCGACCACCACGTTCACGAGCATGGTTCGTTTTCCACTCCACGCCGCGGGGCTGTTACAATCGTGGGCATCAGTCGCGATTTTGCCGCTATTAAATCGTTTCTATGCTGGCTTTCACTGCTGCAACTTTACTGACTCCGACAGAGCGCGCCGACGATGTTCTTCTTCTCGTCGACGAAGGCCGCGTTCTTTCAATAGCTACACGCAGCAGTCAACCCATCCCGCCCGGAGTTCCGGTTCTCGACTTCGGCGATGCTTCAATCGCCCCGGGATATATCGATCTCCACATCCACGGTAGCGCCGGATTCGATGTCATGGGCGACTCACTACAGGCCCTTCCGGCGATTGAAACATTGCTCGCGCGGCACGGCGTAACTGCGTATTTTCCGACCACCGTAACCGCCTCGTTCGACACCACTTTGCACGCCCTTGATCGATTGGCGCTTGCCATTGAACATCGCCAACAATCTGCCCACGCCGCCAACCCTGGACGAGCGCTTCCCATGGGCATCCATCTCGAAGGCCCTTTTATCAGCCACGCTCGCAGCGGCGTGCATCCGCTCGATTATCTTCTCGCGCCTACCCTGCCTTTATTTGAACGATTCTGGCAAGCCGCGCGCGGCCGCATTCGCATGATGACCATCGCTCCCGAATTAGAAGGTGCCCCCGAGGTGATCGCCGAAGCAGCGCGCCGTGGTGTCTGCGTGAGCCTCGGACATTCCGACGCCGATTTCGCGACGACCGAGCGCGGAATCGAAGCGGGGGCGCGGCATGCAACCCATACCTTTAACGCCATGCGTCCTCTCGACCACCGCAATCCTGGCATTATCGGGGGGGTACTCACCGATGCACGCCTCACCGCAGATATCATCGCCGACGGCATCCATCTCGACCCTGCCATCGTCAAGCTCTTCGCCAAAGCCAAAGGCCCCGAGCAAACGGTGCTGATCACGGATGGCATCTCCGCCACCGGAATGCCCGACGGCCGCTATCGGCTTGGTTCGTTCGAAGTCGATGTTAAGGATGGCAAATGCACGTCAAACGGCCGGCTCGCCGGCAGCGTTCTGACCATGGATCGCGCCGTGCGCAATCTGGCGCGTTTCGCGGAATGGCCGTTGCCCCAGGCGGTTGCGGCCGCCACTCGCAATCCGGCGCGCACCGCCCGTCTGGCGAATAAAGGTGCTCTTGCCGCCGGAGCCGACGCCGACTTCATCGTTCTGAACGCACAAGGCGAAGTGCTGCGAACGTTTATTGCCGGCATCGAATGTACAACGTGACTCTTGCCCCGAGACGTGGCTCGCCGCGTCCGCTGCTGCTAAGAATCTTAGTGCTAACCGAGGAGAGCAATGGCTGAGACCCGTAAATTCCCCCATCATTTAATAAGAGAGATTTTTGAGCAGCCCGATGCCTTGCGTCGCACCATCGAACCCCGCGTTTCTCTCGCCGACGGACTGGTTCGCCTCAACGAAATCCACATCTCGCGCCAGGAACTGCATGCCATCCGGCGGATCAACATCGTCGCCTCCGGCACAAGCCGCCACGCCGGCATGACCGGACAATACATGATGCAGGAGCTCGCCGCCGTGCCCGTCGACGTCGACTACGCCAGCGAATTCGAATACCGCAATCCCATGATCGGTCATGGCGAGCTCAGCATCTTTATTACGCAGTCGGGAGAGACCGCCGACACCACCGCCTCGCAGCGCGAGGCGCGCCAGAAAGGATCGCGCACCATCGCGATTTCCAACGTCGAGGGTTCGACCATCGCCCGCGAGGCCGACGGCTTCATCTACACCCACGCCGGTCCCGAGATCAGCATCGCTTCCACCAAAGCATTCACCGGACAGATGGCCTGTCTGTTTCTATTCGCTCTGTATCTCGGCGAGATCAAAGAAAAGGTTTCCAAGTCTCTCGCCCAGCACTACATCGGCGAACTTCTCGCTCTTCCTGACAAGACAGAAACCGTCCTTGCCGCTGCCGATCAAGTAAAGAAACTCGCCGAGCTCTACTACCGCGTCGACGACTTCATGTTCCTCGGACGCGCCATCCACTATCCCATCGCGATGGATGGCGCCCTCAAGCTTAAAGAAGTTTCCTATATCCACGCCGAAGGCTATCCCACCGGAGAAGCCAAGCACGGCCCGAATGCCCTCATCGATTTCCGCCTGCCCCTCGTGATGATCGCCACCTGCGACCCGAACGATGCCGGCTCCGTGACGCGCTACGAGAAAAACGTCAGCAACATGGAAGGTTTCAAGAAGCAGGGCGCGACCTTAATCGCACTCGCAACCGAAGGCGACACAACCATCCCCGCCATCGCGGACCATACCTTCTTTATCCCCGCCGCGCCCGAGTTGCTCTCGCCGATTCTCGAAATCGTTCCCCTCCAGCTATTCGCCTATTACGTCGCCCTAAAGCGCGGCTTGGACGTGGACCGTCCAAGAAATCTGGTGAAAGCCGTAACTCTGGAGTAAAAACATCGTCAATAGTTTTTCCCACGCCCTCGCCAGCGCTCGTCGCTGGTTTAACGAACGACGAACGACGATCGACGATCGACCAACGACGTTTTCCCGCCCTCTCCAGCAAAATTCCTCCCGATTCTTTATGATGGAAGGTCGCAATCTTTTCTTGGGGTGAAGTCATAGTGGCTGAAACGCAACAAACGAACGGTATCGAAGTTCTGGAAACGCGAGAGTGGCTCGACTCGCTGGATTATGTCTTATCGCGCGGCGGTCCCGACCGTGCCGGACGCCTTTTGCAGCAACTCGCCCTGCACGCCCGTCGCGAGGGCGGCGTCAACCTTCCATTTACGGCAACCACCCCGTACCAAAACACGATTCCTTCCAAGCAGCAGGCGCCTTTTCCCGGCAGTCAGGAAATGGAGCGCCGCATTAAGAGCCTCGTGCGCTGGAACGCCATGGCTATGGTCGTCCGGGCCAATAAAATGCAGGAAGGCATTGGCGGGCATATCTCCACCTTCGCCTCGGCCGCTACCCTCTACGAAGTCGCCTTCAACCACTTTTTCCATGCGGCCAACGAATCCGGCGACCGCGACGTCGTCTATTTTCAGGGGCACGCCGCCCCCGGCATCTACGCCCGCGCCTTTCTCGAAGGCCGTCTGCCCAAAGAGAAGTTAGAGAACTTTCGCCGTGAATTAAAAGAAGGCGGCGGACTCTCCTCCTATCCCCACCCCTGGCTCATGCCCGATTTCTGGGAGTTTCCCACCGTCTCCATGGGACTCGGCCCCATCCAGGCCATCTATCACGCGCGCTTCATCAAGTATCTCGAGAATCGCGGACTGAAAACGTCGTCCGGTGGCAAAGTCTGGGCCTTCCTCGGCGACGGCGAAATGGACGAACCGGAATCCCTCGGCTCCATCACCCTGGCCTCGCGCGAACGCCTCGACAACCTGATTTTTGTCGTCAATTGCAACCTGCAGCGTCTCGACGGTCCCGTCCGCGGCAACGGCAAAATCATTCAGGAACTGGAAGCCATCTTCCGCGGCGCCGGATGGAACGTGATCAAAGTGATCTGGGGCGGCGACTGGGATCAGCTCATCCAAAACGATCGCGACGGCCTGCTCGTGCGTCGTATGGGCGAAATCACCGACGGACAATATCAGAAATATTTCGTCGAGAGCGGCGCCTATTTCCGCCAGAACTTTTTCGGCACCGACCCCCGCCTCCTCAAGATGGTCGAGCATCTTTCGGACGAGCAACTCTCCCGCCTCCGTCTCGGCGGACACGATCCCATCAAAGTACATGCCGCCTTCCGTTGCGCCGTCGATAACGTAGGCTCACCGACCATCGTCCTCGCCAAGACCATCAAGGGCTACGGACTCGGCGAAGCCGGCGAAGGCAAGAACATCACCCACCAGCAGAAGAAGTTGAACGACGAGGAACTGCAGATCTTCCGTTCGCGCTTCGGCATTCCCATCCCCGACGACGAACTGCACATGGCGCCGTTCTATCGTCCCGCAGACGACAGCGCCGAAATCAAGTACATGCAGGAACGCCGCCAGCAACTCGGCGGTTACATGCCCGTACGGAAAGTCCGCGCCACTCCGTTAAAGCCCATACCCGAAGCGCTCTTCGAAGAGTTCTACAAAGGAACCGAAGGCCGCGAAGCCTCCACCACCATGGTCTTCGTGCGCATGCTCTCCAAATTGCTGCGCGATCCCGACGTCGGCAAGTTCATCGTCCCCGTCGTTCCCGACGAAGCCCGAACCTTCGGCATGGAAGCCCTCTTCCGCCAGGTCGGCATCTACTCCAGCGTCGGCCAGCTTTACGAACCGGTCGACATGGATACCCTCCTTTATTACAAGGAGGCCAAAAACGGCCAGATTCTCGAAGAAGGCATCACCGAAGCGGGTTCGATGTGCTCCTTCATCGCCGCCGGCACCGCCTACGCCAATCACGGCATCAACACCATCCCCTTCTTTATTTATTACTCCATGTTCGGATTGCAGCGCATCGGCGACCTGATCTGGCTGGCCGCCGATATTCGTTGCCGCGGTTTTCTCATTGGAGGCACTGCGGGCCGAACCACCCTCGCGGGCGAAGGCCTGCAGCATCAGGACGGACACAGTCACGTCCTCGCCCTGCCTGTCCCCAACTTGATGGCCTACGATCCCGCGTTCGCCTATGAAATTGCCATCATCATTCAGGATGGCATCAAGCGCATGTACATCGACGGCGAATCTATCTTCTATTACTTAACTGTCGGCAACGAGCCGCTGCCCATGCCCGAGATGCCCAGCCATCCCGGCATTCGCGAGGGCATCCTCAAAGGCCTGTACCGTTACAAGACCGCCGAGAAGAAGAACGCCAAGCTGCGCGCCCAACTCCTGGGCAGCGGCGCCATCATGTTTGAAGTGCTCAAAGCTCAAGCAATTCTGGAAAAAGACTACGGCGTCTCCGCCGATGTTTGGAGCGTCACCAGTTACAAGGAACTCTACCGCGACGGCAACGACTGCGCTCGCTGGAACATGCTGCATCCCACCGAGAAGCCGAAAGTTCCCTACGTCACGCAGACTCTGCAGGGCGCATCCGGACCCTTCATCGCTGCATCCGATTACATGAAGGTTCTGCCGGAGAGCATCTCGCAGTGGGTTCCGGGCAAACTAGTATCGCTCGGCACCGACGGCTTCGGACGCAGCGAAAATCGCGCCTCGCTCCGAGATTTTTTCGAAGTGGACGCAAAGCACATCGTTCTCGCCACGTTGCACGCCCTCGCCACCGAAAAGTCTGGCGACAAGTCGGGGGATAGAGATCGAGACAAGAAAGACGGCGACAGCATCAGCCCAAAAATGCTGGAGAAGGCGGTCCGCGATCTAGGCATCGATCCGGAAAAACGCAACCCGGCCACCAGCTAACACCAGGCGAATCGCCGGACGAACACCAGGGCGATCGCAGGGCTCATAACAGAGCGACCAACAGCCGCGAAGCGGCGGAACGAGAAAGCCCGGCACGGCAGTGCCGGGTAGACGAGAGTCGAACAACCTGAGTCCCGCAAGGGACGGCACTTACGTCACGAAAGAGCAGAAGGATAACGAAAGAATGCCGACGGAATTTAAGCTGCCCGAGTTGGGCGAGAATATCGAGAGCGGAGACCTCGTCCGCTTGATGATCAAGCCCGGCGCCAGCATCGCCGAAGGCGAACCGGTCATGGAACTCGAGACCGACAAAGCGGTTGTCGAGGTGCCATCGTCCCTAACCGGCACCATCGGAGAAATTCGCGTCAAAGAAGGTGACAAACTCAAGGTCGGCCAAGTCATCTTTACCCTCGAAAATGGGACTGCCCCTGCCGCCGCGGCTCCGGAAGCGAAGAAGACTCAGCAGCCTGCAGCAACTCCGGCCGCCGCCCCATCCCAAGCCGCCCCAGCTCCCGCGCCCATCGCCACGCCGGTGGACAAGCCAGCGCCGCAGCCGGAACAGCGTGCGCCCAAACCGCCTGCCGCACCCTCCGCCAGCGACTTCAAGCTCCCCGAACTCGGCGAGAACATCAATTCGGGAGATCTGGTCCGCCTTCTAATCACCGCCGGCGCGACCGTCTCCGAAGGCCAACCCGTCATGGAACTCGAAACCGACAAAGCCGTCATCGAAGTTCCCTCCTCCGTAAGCGGAGTCGTTCGCGAAATCAAAGTCAAAGAAGGAACGAAGGTTAAAGTCGGCGATGTCATCTTCACCCTCCAAGGCTCGGCCGCCCCGCAACCCGAAGCTCCTCGCCGCCATGCCCCGGTCGAACACATCTCCGGACAGCAAGCCGCCCGTCTCTCCTTCCAACTGGCCATGCGCGCAGAAGGCAAGACCGAAGAACAGGCGCTTCCTCTCGATCAGCCGCCAGCCGCTCCGCCCGCCTTCACCATGCCGGTGCAACTCGGCAAAGTCGCCGGAATGGATCACAATCCCATCCCCGCCGCTCCGCACGTTCGCCGCCTCGCCCGCGAAATCGGGGTTAATATTCGCACGGTAACCGGCAGCGGTCCTGGCGGACGCATCAGCGAAGACGACGTCAAGCAGAGTGCCAAGAACGCTCTCACGCAGGCTGCCGCCAACGCGGCCGCCCAGGCTCCCCGCGGCGCCTTCGTCGAGCCCGAACTACCCGACTTCTCGAAATGGGGAAAAACCGAGCGCGTCTCCATGCGCGGAGTGCGCCGCAAGACCGCCGAGCATCTTCGCCAAGCATGGAACACGATCCCCCACGTCACCCAGCAGGACCGCTCCGACATCACCGAACTTGAACAACTGCGCGCCCGGTTCGCGCCCCGCGTCGAAGAAGCTGGCGGCAAGATGACCGTCACTGCCATCGCGCTAAAAGTTTGCGCCTCAGCCCTGAAGGTTTTTCCCCAGTTCAACGCCTCCATCGACATGGGGAAGGAAGAAATTATTTACAAGCAATACATCAACCTCGGCGTTGCGATGGACACCGATCGCGGACTGCTCGTGCCCGTGATTCGCGATGTCGACAAGAAAAATATCGTCGAACTGGCCACCGAACTCACGCAGCTTTCGAAAAAAGCGCGCGATCGCAAGCTCACTCCCGACGAAATGGTCGGCGGCACTTTCACCATCACCAACCTCGGCGGAATCGGTGGCACCGGTTTCTCTCCTATCGTGAATTTTCCCGAGGTTGCCATTCTCGGCCTCTCCCGTTCGCGCATGGAGCCGGAGTGGGTCAACAATAAATTCGAGCCGCGCTTGATTCTGCCTCTCTCCCTCTCGTACGATCACCGGTTGATCGACGGAGCCGACGCCGCCCGTTTCCTGCGCTGGATCGCCGAAGCCTTCGAACAACCGTTCCTGCTTTCGGTGCAGGGATAAAGATATTGAACCGCAGAGGACGCAGAGATCGCCGAGAGAACAAATCATTCTGTCATCCTGAGCGGAGCCAAGCCAAGAGCTCTGCGATTGGCTTAGCGCAGTCGAAGGACCCCTACTTTACCCATCTGCGTGTGTGATGAAGGGTGTTCTCAGAAGTGTGAAAGTTGGATAGAACCCTGCACTCGGGTCGAGCAGAGGTCCTGCGACTCCGAAGACTGACAATTATTAAGATGAAGGATAGAAAAAAATGTCGAACTCATCGAATCTCAACATAGCAGTCATCGGCGGTGGCCCCGGCGGATACGCCGCCGCATTCCTCGCCGCCGATCTGGGCATGAAAGTCACGCTCATCGACCCCGAAGTCAACCCCGGCGGCGTCTGCCTCTATCGCGGATGTATCCCCTCGAAGTCTCTTCTCCATATCGCCAAGCTTCTCGAAGAAGCCGAGCAGGCCAAGAACTGGGGCATCGAATTCAGCGCGCCCAAAATCGATCTCAACAAGCTGCGCTCGTTTAAAGAAGGCGTAGTCGCGAAACTCACCGGAGGACTCGGCCAGCTCTCCAAGCAGCGCAAGGTCCAATTTATCCAGGGCAAAGCCGCATTCGTAAATCCGACAACTTTGAAAGTGACAAAGACCGCCGCCGGAGGCGAAGAAAATCTAACCTTCGATCGCATCGTCATCGCCACCGGATCCCGCCCCACCGTCGTCCCCAGCCTCAAGCTCGACAGCCCGCGCCTCATGGATTCCTCCGGCGCTCTAGATCTGCCCGACATTCCAAAGACGCTGCTAGTAATCGGCGGTGGCTACATCGGCCTCGAACTAGGCTCTGTCTACGCCACCCTCGGCACTAAAGTGACCTGCGTAGAAATGCTCTCCGGCCTGCTCCCCGGAGCCGACCGTGATCTCGTGCTGCCCCTTCACAAGCGCCTCGAAAAACTTTTCTCTTCGATCCTTCTCAACACCACCGTCAAATCTTTGAAAGACGAAAAGACCGGCATTCGCGTCACTCTCGAGGGCCCGAACGTCAAAGAAAAAGAGCAAGTCTTCGACCGCGTCCTGATGTCTGTCGGACGCCGTCCCAACTCCGAAATCCCCGGCCTCGACAAGACACAAGTCAAAGTCAACGCCAAGGGGTTCATCGAAATCAACGAGCAGCGCCAAACCGCCGAGCCCACCATCTATGCCATCGGCGACGTCGCCGGAGAACCCATGCTCGCCCACAAGGCAATGCATGAAGGCCGCACCGCCGTCGAAGCCATCGCCGGGCACAAAGTTGCTTTCGAGCCCAACGCCATCCCCGCCGTCGTCTTCACCGACCCCGAAATTGCCTGGGCCGGACTCACCGAGACTCAAGCCAAAGAACAAGGGCGGGAAGTTACTGTCGCGAAATTCCCCTGGGCCGCATCCGGACGCGCCATCACCATCGACCGTCCTGAAGGCCTCACCAAACTCCTCATCGATCCCAAAACCGAGCGCGTCCTCGGCGTCGGCATTGTCGGAGCCGGTGCCGGAGAGCTCATCGCCGAAGGAGTTCTTGCCATCGAAATGTGCGCGCTGGCCGCAGACATCGGAATGACCATTCACCCGCATCCAACGCTGTCCGAGACGATGATGGAAGGGGCCGAAGTTTTCTACGGCCAGGCAACCGACATCTATCGTCCAAAAAGATAGAAAAAATCTTAGTTTGTGGGGATGGCCAGTGTGTCATGGCCAGTGTGTCAGGGCAAGTGTGGGGACGGGCATTCCTGCCCGTCCAACCGGGCGGAACGCCCGGCTCACCTTAACGGAATCTCGATGAAAAAATTAGTCCTGTTGATCCTCGCAGTCTCCCTTTTCGTCCCCGCTCTCCCAGCGCAGGTCTCGAGCCTTCTCAAGCCCGGAAGTTCAACGCCCGCCTCCCCATCAGCCACCGATCCCTTGGGCCGCGACACACCCTCCGGCACCGTCCTCGGATTCCTGCAAGCCACGCAAGACGGAAACGAAAAGACCGCCGCCGATTATCTCCAGTTGAGTGCGGCCCGCCGCCTCTCGCAAGGTCCCGACATTGCCGGCAAATTAAAGTTCCTGATGGATCGCGCCTTCGAGGGCAGTATTCGGCGCATCAGCACCCGTCCCGAAGGCAACCTCGAAAACGGAACCTCCGACGTGCAAACCGTAGGCATGCTTTCCAGCGCCGATCAGGAAATCCCCGTCATCCTCGTCCGCGTCACCGATCCGAACGCTGGAAAAATCTGGCTCTTCTCCGCCGACACGCTCAGCAAAGTTCCCGAACTCTATGATCTTGCCGAAGCCCACCAGGTCGAACACAAATTGCCGCAGAGTCTTGTACGAAATGTGTTTTTCGGAATGCCCCTTTGGCAATGGCTGGCGCTCCTGATCCTGATCCCTGCGGCCATCGCCGTCGGCTGGGTCGTAATTCTCCTCCTTGCCATTCCGCGCCGCCTCTGGCTGAAATTTCGCCATCGACCCAACCTGCATACCTACAACTTCATGGCCCGGCCGCTCTCGCTAACCTTCAGTGCCCTCGCGCATCGCATCATGGCCTCCTACCTCGGACTGCCCCTGCTGCCGCGAGTGTATTACTACCGCACCATCAGCATCCTCATCAGCATCGGGTTTTTCTGGTTCCTTCTCCGCCTCACCACCGTCACCATGCAGCGCCTCCGCGTCCACGCCATCAGCGCCGGACGCATTGGCACCGGCACTCTCATGGTCCTCGGTGAGCGCCTGCTCACGGCCCTGGTCGTCATCATCGCCGCTCTCGCCATCCTCGGAATCGTTGGCATCAATCTCACCACGGTCCTTGCCGGCGTCGGTATCGGCGGTATCGCCATCGCCTTCGCCGCTCAGAAGACCCTCGAAAATCTTTTCGGCGGAATTTCCGTTCTCGCCGATGAAGTCATTCGTGTCGGCGACTATTGCCGCTTTGGCGACCGCACCGGCACCGTCGAAGACATCAGCCTCCGCTCCACTCGCGTCCGCACTGACGCCCGCACCGAGCTTTCCATCCCCAACGGCGCCCTCGCCACCATGAATATCGAAAACTTTACGCGCCGCGACAAAATCCAGTTCAGTCCCGTCCTCGCCATCCGCTACGAAACGACTCCCGATCAACTGCGCTATCTGCTGGCCGAAATTCGCCGCCTGCTGTTGGCCCACCCCAAGGTTGAGAGTGAAAGCGCCAGCATCCGCTTCGCTAATTTCGACAGCAGCTCCCTCCGTCTCGAGATCGCCGCCTACGTCCTCACTCGCGACTCGAACGAATTCAACGCCGTCCGCGAAGACCTTTTGCTGCGCATCATGGATATCGTCGCCAAATCCGGTACAAGCTTCGCCTTCCCTTCCCAGACGCTCTACTTCTCCCGCGATTCTGGTCTCGACAAAGAAAAAACCGCCGCCTCGGAACAGCAGGTCCAGCAATGGCGCGACCAGCACAACCTGCCCTTCCCCGACTTCACGCCCGCCGACAAGTCCTCCTTTCGCGGATCAATCGTCTATCCTCCGCCAGAATCCGCAACTGGGACAAAATAGCTCACGGGCTACTAAACTATCGGGCGCGTCCGCCCTTACCCACGTAACTTGCGGGTTGCGCCGCAGCTTCCCTAGCATAGAGAAGCCATGCCCGATGCTCTGCTCTTGTCCCCGGATGACCAGGCTGTCAATGCAATTACTGGTGTCCTGGAAGAAATGTCAGTAAGTTGCGAACGTCCGCTGGATGGGATTTCCGCCGCCCAAAAACTCAGTTCGCACAACTACGATCTGGTTCTCGTCGATTGCGAGAATCTGCCCGCCGCCAAGCTCATTTTTGATGTTTGCCGCCGCGGAAAAAACGGTCACAATCCCATTCCGATCGCTATCGTCGATGGCCGCGCCGGCCTGCCTACCGCTTTTCGCCTCGGCGCCGAATTGATTCTCACCAAGCCCGTCGCAAAAGACCAGGCTCGCAGCACCATCCGCACTGCAGTTGGCCGTATTCGGAAAGAAGTTGCCGTAAGCGAACCAGTCTCGCCGCCGGCCGTCGTCAGCGCTCCCACCCCAAGTCATGCTGCGCCTGCGAACACTGCGTCCGCTGCCGCGGCCAGTGCCGCCTCTTCACCACTCGCAAGTTTCGCCGAATCTCTCGCTAAAGCGTCTTCCGCGAACGCGCCAAGAACAGCATCGGCTGCCGTTGCGTCATCCGCCGCCGGTGCCGCGCGCTCAGCCGTAATCGCTCCCGAGGATTCGAATCCGAGTCCCGCTCGCGTTCCTTTGTCCGGTCTCTTGGCCTCCGCTGCCGCACCCGCTGCGGTAGCACCTCCGAAACCTGGCGCGCATACGCCGCTCTCCGAAGATCCGGTTCTCGCCGAACTTGAAATGGCGGAACTCGGAGAATCCACTACAGTCACGCTTTCCCAACCCGCGCCACAACTCGCAAAGGCTCCGGGCAGCTCATCTCCTAAAGAAAACGCCGCCCCATCCATCGCGCCCGTTTTCTCTTCTTATTCGCAAGGACGTCAGAAGCCCCGCGGCGCCTTAGTTGCGTTACTCGTGCTCGCCGTCGCCAGCGCCGGTTTTTACACTGCTTGGACTTACGAGCCGGGCTTTCGGACGATTGTTCAATCAGTCGCTCAGCCGCAGATTGATCGCGTCCTGGCGTTAGTTGGAATGCAACCCGCTTCCTCATCCAGTTCCTCGAAGCCGCCCGCGCCCGTTGTTCCGCGCCCTGCTCCTGCGCCAGCACCCGATACACCAGTGGCCTCAGATTCAACGCCAACCACAACGGCGGCCGCCGCGCCCGTAACAAATCCGGCGAGCATAACTCCCGCCACAGCTGTCTCGCCCGCCGCAACTACACCGGCCAAGCCGGTTTCGACTCCGGGCGTTGCCGTTCCAACCGCCGCCGCAAACCCAGTAGCACCGGCGGTCAGCAAGCCGGAACCGGCCAAAGCTTCCACCCCGGCCAATTTCGCTGCCGCACCCTCACAGGCGCCTCTGCCCGGCGAAAACACCGCAGTAATTCTCTCTTCCAAAGGTGCCGAGAAGCGCCTGGCTCACAGCATTGCGCCCAAGTACCCGGCGGATGCCCGCGCTGGTGCCGAAGGGACCGTCGTTCTTAAAGAAGTAGTCGATGAATCCGGTAAAGTTGCCGGCGTGCGCCTCGTCGAAGGCGACCCCACTCTCGCCGCCGCTGCCATGCAGGCCGTGAAGCAGTGGCGCTATCGTCCCTACGTTCGCGATGGCAAAATCGAACCCTTTCAGACCGTAGTTATTCTGGATTTCCAGAAGCCATAAACGAGTTTGCTCGGCAGAAATCGCGTGTGGGGCGGGCATTCCTGCCCGCCTGCATGCATCAGCAATCCAGTGGCAAGATTTGAAAATCTCTGTTTCCTCCAGGAAACAAGAACCTGCTTCCGCAACCACCTTCACGATGCCGTAAGTCGTTCCAAGGACGAATGTCCCCTGGCGACTAAGACCATCCGCCACACCTCAATTACCCCCGTAACTTGCTGGTACCCACTGTATTACCTAGGATGAGCTCATTATGGGTTACCAAGCTCTCCTCTTCTGCCCCGACGAAAAATTGGCTCGCGTTGTCGCTCAGGTCTTCGGTGATTTGGACTTCTCCGTCGATCCCGTCAACGAACCATTCGCGGCTGTTAAAAAGCTCATGGCGCAGCGCTATGACGCCATCGTCGTCGATTGTGAGAATGAGCAGAACGCCTCTCTGCTCTTCAAAAGCGCCAGAAATTCCGCTTCCAATCAGAGTTCGCTCGCCATCGCTTTGGTCGAGGGGCAGGCGGGCGTCGCCAAGGCCTATCGCATCGGCGCCAACCTGGTCCTTACCAAGCCCATTAACGTCGAGCAGGCCAAGGGCACCCTGCGAGTCGCTCGCGGGTTGCTCCGGAAAAATTCCGATGCAGCCGGCGCTCCTACGGCCGTTACTCCCTTAAGCGAGCGTCCAGTAGCCCCCCAACCAACCTCCGTCGCTTCTTCTCAGCCACTAAGTCAACTCTCGCCAGGCGCTCCGATCCAGTCCGTCCCGCTGCAGAGTTCTAAACTTCCGCCCCTGGCATTCGTTACGCAGCCCGCGGGCGTTCTTCCGGCTATCTCCGCTTCAGCGGATGACGAAGATATACTGGCTCCTTTTTCTGACCCGTCCGCTCACTCCGATTCACCGCTTGCTCATGAATCGCCTGTGGACGCACAAGAAGTCCTCTCATCGACTCCCGACAAGAGCGCATCGCCTGGCCAAAAAGAAGCGACTCACGAGCCAGCCGAGATATCCCCGGTAGCTACGACCCAGGCGCCCGATGTTGTTGCGCCCATGCTCGCCGTTCCCGCCGCCGCTTCTTCCGCACACGTCGCATCTGGATCGGCCGCTGCACCCGCGCCCGCCAAAGAAACTTTGGCACCCGAAAAACATTCAACCGCCGCTGAGCCCCACCCTCCGACAATTGCGCATGAATCCGACAGCGGACCCGCTTCCCCATCCGCTTCGGAAAGCAAAAGCACCCTGTCCTTTGGCATTCTCAACGAATCTCCTTCCGATGGATCGAGCGACAGAAAAAAATTCTTGATCGCAGCCGCGATTCTTGTCGTCGCGCTCCTCGGCTACTTCGCCTACGTTTATTTTGGTTCCGGAAAGATCCAAGGCCCCGCAGCCCACTTTGCCGCTTCGCAGACCATCGCCCAGCCCGCAGCCATTCCCGCGCCTCCGCCATCGGCCACCTTGCCTTCTTTGAACTCAGGGCAGCTGGCAAGTCCGGTTACGCCTGCCCCGAATCCCACGGCAACTTTAGCGGTTTCCGGAGAAAAATCCGCAGCCGCCTCCGGTAGTTCCGGAATCCTCCGAATCGCCGCGAACCCGAACCCGGAGCCCGAGACGAAGAAGCCCTCTTCCGCACCCATGCTCGTCAAGCCCGTCGCTGCCCCAACCAGCAATCGACCCACGTCATCCGACGATTCCGCTGCTCCGCCTGCGATCGACCCCACGGCTTCCGCCAGCAACAGCAACTTGACCAGCCTGCTGGCTTCGACCTCCACTGTTCAGAAGCCTTCGCTGGCGACGATCAGAATTTCCCAAGGCGTTTCCCAGGGACTCGTAATCAAACGCGTTCAGCCCGCCTATCCCCAGGCCGCTCTCGCAGTCCACGCTCAAGGGGCAGTGCAGATCGAAGCCACCGTCACCAAAGAGGGCAACGTGACCAATCTCAAAGTGTTAAGTGGAGACGCCGTCCTCGCTCGCGCCGCGCTTGATGCCGTCCGTCAGTGGCGATACAAACCCTACTACCTCGATGGACAGCCGGTCGAAATTCAAACCCAGATCACAGTCAATTTCAAAACCAACTAGCCGGAAAGCCAGCCGTCAGCTATCAGCCATCAGTTCAAGCCTCTGCTGCTGGCTTGGATGGCCGAGGGGGGCAGAAACCTCGCTTCAGATTGGTTTTTACTGACGGCTGATAGCTGACGGCCGACCCCTAGTTTAGCTGTTCATTCAGCGCGCGCTGCCGCGGACGTCCCGGATGCGCACTAATGCTCCTGAATTTGTGGTAGAGCGCATGCAAATCTTCGCTTAACAACCGCGCAATCTCCAGGCTGAAATCCCCCCGCCCTTGCAGCAGCGCCAGAAATTCCTCGCGCGGAGTATAGATCGCCGTCGTTTCCTCGCCGGCAACCGCAGTAATCCGGTGCGGTTCGCCGTCCATCGCCTCGCTCAATCCCAGCAGAGTTCCAGGACCCGCAACCTCCAGCAACTGTCGCTGTTGTTGATCGGTGGGCAAGAAGATCCGGACCGCGCCAGTTTCCACCAGGAAAATGCCCGTCGCCGGAGATCCTTCCTGAAACAATAAGGCTCCCACCGCAAATCTCTGACTCGCCTTATTCTCCCGTAGCGCCTGCAGAAGCTCCGCACTCAATTTGTTGGAGGGAGGTTGCATGAACAAAAGAAAATCCTTTTCGCTGTCGCTATCCTGCATCCCCACCGGCACCTAAGCTGTGATGGCAATCACGACTGTAAGTGACCTTTTTTGCGGCGCTCTTCCGCGCGCAACGGCTTTGCAGACGAGATACTTTCAGTGCGATTGGGGTTTATATTTGGCGAGCCCGAAAGGCGAGACCAGCACAATCAACTGACGTGAAAAGCAACCGCCAGACGACACAGACAAAGAAGTAACATAAAGAAGACGACAACAAAATCGACCGAATCTTCCTCGGATCGGCCACTCAACCTCTACTGCCGTTCCAGAACCTCGTCGATCGCGGCCTTCCCGCCCTTGTCGACGTTGATCACTTTATGGACCGGCTTGAACCCCGTCAACGTGATGTCCACAATATAATTCCCCGGCCCCAGCATGACGTCTACCGGAGAAAGCTTGTCCAGCACCCGCTGGTTGATCGCCACCTGCGCGCCTTTCGGCTGCGTATGAATGCTGATCGCGCCCATCCCCGCCGTGTTGTCTCCGCCGTGCCCAAACAGCTTATTGAACTTTCCAACCGTGCGCATCTCCTCCGCGTTCCCCAATGCGCGCAGCGTCGGCGAATACTGGAAATTCTGTGCCGGCCCAAGATCGGCGGTGGTCGTTTCTTCCAGATATCCTTGTTTGCGCAAAAGAATCGTGTGACTTCCCTTTTCCACAGCGAACTGCGAAGGTGTCACCCGCCCCGTCGGCTTGCCATCGATGATAATGTCGGCTCCCGGCGGCGTGCTGCCCGCCACCACCAGCGCGTTCATTGCCGCCAGCCGCAGCACGAGCGAAGCTTTGCTACCCGCAGTCACTTCCACCGTACGTATCTCCGACGTATACCCGGTCTTGTTGACCGAAATAATATGCTTGCCCGGCGTTAAGCTCGCGACGGTAAAAGGCGTGATCCAGGACGGATCGCTTTTCCCATCGATCTGAAATTGCGCGCCCTGCGGAGTCGAGTCGATCAGCGCCTGCCCTGGAACCACAACTGGCACTGGCGCAGGCGCCGGAGCACGGCGATTGCTGGCCGCGTTGTGCCGTTCCACCTGGCGCACCGTCAAATTCGGCTGCGCATCGTTGATCGGCGCTACTGTTTCCTGGGCTTGCGACACAGCAGCTCGAGCCGCCGCCGCTGGTGCCGCTGGCTGGCTTACCGTCAAGCTCTTCGTCGGCCTCGGAGCTGCCGTCGAACCGTCATCCTCCGAACGCACGTGAAAATACACCACGATCGCAATGACTAAAATGAGAGCGACCGCTCCAAGAATCGAAAACAGCATCAGCCGCGGCGGAATCGTCGAGATCTCCCGCATCGCTTTTTGCGCCACTTCGCGCGGCTGGATCTTCGGCTTCTCCTCCTGTCGCGGACTGAGCTTCATGATCGTGCTCGCCGACTGCGACGGCTCCGGCATCGGTGGCACATACACCGGTTCCTTCAACGGAGGCATTTCGGCTAGGTCCGAAAAACTCGTTCCTGCCGAACTCGGCGCCGGCGCCGCCATCATCGGATCTCCGCTGACACTCGGCGACTGTTCCTTCGTCTCCGGCTCCTCGACAGCAGCCGACATCACCGGACTCGAATTCCACGCGGACTGAAATTTCGGAGTCTTCCCCGCGTATTCGCTGCCGGCCCGCGCACCAGCGTCTGCATCTGGCCCAGAGTTCGAAGTGAAGTTCGAATTGAAGTTCGCCTTCGCGTCCAACTCCGCCGGCGGCGCAACTTCAAAAACCGGAGCTTCGCCCATTCCAGCGCCCGCGCTCGCACCAGCTGCAGCGGCTTTCACGCCGTTCCCAGGTCCATTCCCCGGCACATTCAACCGCGAACCTACGGGCGTGCCAGTCTTTGCGGAAGCAGCCGGAGCCGCAGCCACAGGCGCCGCCACTCTCGGCGCCACTTGCGGAGCGGGCGGCGCCGCCTTCTCCGCCGCAGCGCCCGACACAAACTTGCTGGCAGCAGCCGCCCGTGCCGCGGCATTCACCACCACCGTCGGCGCCGCTCCCGACTTCCGGGTCTCCGTGGCAGCCTTCTTCGTCTCCTTGCACTGCTCCAGGTCATCCAACAGCTCACGCGCGTTCTGATACCGTTCCGCCGGATCCTTCGCCAGCGCCTTCATGATCAGCGCACTCACCGCTGGATTAATCTTCGGATTCAAGGACACCGGCGTTGCCGGCACATCGTTTTCAATCCGGCTGAGCAGCGTCACCGGATCGGCCGCGTCAAACGCCTGTCGTCCCGCCACCATTTCGTACAGAATCGTGCCCAGCGTATACAGATTCGACCGCAAATCGATTGCTTCGCCGCGAATCTGTTCCGGAGAGCAATACGGCATCAGCCGTCCCAGTCCTTTTCCTGCTTCCGCTTCAATCAGGCTCATGTTCGAGATGCCATAGCCCAGAATCTTCACCATGCCATCCCACTGCACCATGATCTTCGCCGGCTCCAGCGAACTGTGCGCCACACCCTTCGAAGCCGCGTGCTCCAACCCGGCGCAAACCTGCCGTGTAATGTCGAGCAAATCCCAGATCGAAAAACCTTCTTTGCGCGCCAGCATCGTCGCGATGCTGTTCCCTTGTATGTACTCCATCGCCGCGCAGAATTGCCCGTCGATTTCGCCCGCGCCGTACAGCAGGACAATGTTTTGCAGCGCCAGTTCGCGCGTGCTCTCTCCCTCGGCAACCAGCGTCTCCACGAACGCGTCCGCGCGCTCGCCCAGGGGCTCCAGACTCTGCGTCTTGAGCGCAACCACCTGGTTCGTCTCCGTGTCCAGCGCCTTGTAAATCATGGCGGTATCGGACTTCGAAAGTTCACTCTGTATATCAAAACGGCCAAACATCGTTGCCATTACTGTCGCCTCGCGCAGGTATCCCGCACTTCACCCTTGAATCTGAAATTGTGCTCACTTTTGGGGGAGAAGCGACCTTAGAATACCGCCTTCAACTGCACAAATGAGAGTACGAAGGTACTCTCGGTTCACCACTTTCGTCTCATCTTCCAGCCAAGGAAGTCCTGAGAAATCACTGCGCGAGTAACCTCTCGGAATCCGACCGACGCCTCACTCCGCTTCACTCGGAGTAGCCGTCCTCCGTCTCGTCGTCATCCTCCTCTTCTTCCTTCTTGCGCTCGTCTTCTTCCTCGTCTTCTTCGTCTTCCCCTTCCTGCCGAAGAAGCGTGCCAGCGGTTAAAAAATCCTCAAGAGCACAGAACTGACATTCTGGATAGATTCTTCTCATAAGTCGAAATACCTTCCCGCGTGCTTAACCGCCCGCGCCGCACATCGCACTCCAGGCCAATAAACGCGTGCCTCCGTCCTGCAATAACAAGCGAAGAGAAGATGCGCAATTGTGAGCACTGGATCACACTTTTGATTGGCCCAAATCTGTTAGGCCCAAATATGTCGTTCGCCCGGTACCGGCTAGAACGCCCCGCTCTCCTCCGCCTCCAATTTTCGGCCAGCACCGCGCACGGCCTTTTGCCAGTAGCCCATTGTCTCTTCGCTGATCGCCGGCTCCGCCTTGTTCTGTTCCTCTCCATAAATCTCGCGCAGACAATCCAAGAATGCGGCCGCTTCCGCCTCCAGGCCCAGAACCTCCATGCACCTTAAAATTCTCGTGATCCGTAGATGGTTGTGGTTCGACCTGGAAAGCCAACCCGCCGCCCCCAGCGCAAAATTCGCCGCGCGAGTCACCCTAACGTGCTCGACCAAACGAACTTCAAACCCATAGAAGTTCAGCATGCGCACAAACGACCTTCGTAAATTCTCCAGCAACTCCGGACGCGTCCTGAATTCCTCAATCGTCTCAGCAGTCAGAATCGGAGCCGCTACATTGAACCCACTCCGCTCCGGCAAAGGAAAAAGCCATTGAATGGAGTCATGAACCGCTTCCAGTGACTCATCCGCCCAGCCCTGAATCTCGCGCAGATAGCGGCCTCGATAATCCGGTTGGGCGCCGCTGTAAAACTCGATGATCCGTGAGTTCGCCATTGCATTGCCCTATGATTCGATGCGCCCTACGAAAACAGGGAATTCTGCATCTCTTCCACTCTTTCCGAACACGCCGCATCGTCGTTCACCACCGAATTGATCCGCGAACTTACTGGAAAGCACCGCATCCGCCGCGCATCGTACGGCTTCAACATGTCCCACACCGTCCCCACATCCCCCATTCCCGGATCCAGCCAAATCTCGTAGCTCTCCGGTTCCAGAATCACCGGCATTCGGTCGTGGACAACCGCGGCCACACGATTCGGCTTCGTGGTCAGAATCGAGCAGGTCTCCAGCACCTTTCCACGCGCATCCCGCCAACGTTCCCACAATCCCGCAAACGCGAACAGCTCTCCCTCATTGACCTCGAAACAATACGGCTGCTTCGCCCCGCCCTTTCTCATCCACTCGTAAAATCCATCCGCCGGAAGCAGGCACCGCCGCGATTTCAGCGCTTCACGAAATGCCGGCTTCTCCGTCACCGTCTCGGCTCTCGCGTTGATCATCCTCGCCGCCCCCGACAAATCTTTCGCCCAGCTCGGAACCAGTCCCCAGCGCATCAGCGACAACTCCCGCATCGATTTTTTCGGATGTTGCCGGATGACCACCACCGGCTGCGTGGGCGCAATGTTATATCGCGGATTCCACTCTTCCCCGCCCGACATGGCGTCGAAATGCTCTTCGATAACCTGCTTTCTCCGTGACAATCGGTAGCGTCCACACATCCGGAGATTATGGCAGATCGCTCCCCACCGAGACCGGAAAATGACCGTCGACCAAATACCGTTGCCCCACTTGACTTTAGTATTCAAGTACAGCCTGCACACCTTCCTGGAAGCTCGCGTTTGCCCATACCACAATGACGAATTCTCCCAACACTCGCCCTTTGTCTTGTTTCACCGCCGTCAAATCGACCATGCCGCTTGTTACTCCAGCGAAAAATTTGCGAAAGAGTCTCCTAAATGGTTGTCCGTACGCCACGCCTGCTTTATCCTCAAAACTAACCAACTTGGGGCCTGGCTCAACCGTATTCGTCCGCTGCTTTTTCAGCCAGAAGTCTGTCGGAGTCCGCATGACACTAACTCGCTTTGTTTCCAAGAGCGCGTTTCGCAACAAGCGGCGCAGCATTCTTACCGTGCTGAGCATTGCCTTCTCGCTGCTGCTGCTGACTCTCATGATGACCATCTGGCACGCCTTTTACATCGATAAAGGCAGCAGCGAATCCGCGCAGCGCCTCGTCACCCGCCATCGCGTCTCGCTGACGCAATCCATGCCCGCCTTTTACCGGGAGAAAATTCGCGCCATCCCCGGAGTCGTCTCCGTCGCTCCCGTCAACTGGTTCGGAGGAATCTACAAGGATCAGAAGCCCGAAAATTTCTTCGCCCAGTTCGGCACCGATCCCGACGAAATCCTCAAGATCTTCACCGACTTTGTTCTCCCCGCCGATCAGCTCCAGGCCTGGCAGCGCGATCGCGCCGGAGTCATCGTCGACAGCCAGCTCGCCAGGAAATTCGGCTGGAAGCTCGGCGACCGCATCGTGCTCAAGGGCACGATCTATCCCGTCGACCTCGAACTCACCATCCGCGGCGTCTACACCGCCTCGCAACCCACCAACTCCGTCTACTTCAACGAAAAATATGTCGAAGAGGCGGTCGCCTTTGCCAAAGGAACCGCCGGCACCTTCGACATCCTCGCCGATTCCCCGGCCGACGTTTCGAAAGTTGCCACCGCCGTCGACGATATGTTCCGCAACTCTCCCGAACCGACCAAGACCGAGAGTGAGAAAGCCTTTCAGCTCAGCTTCATCAACAGCATCGGAAACGTCAAGGCATTCATCCTCAGCATCTGCTTCGCCGTCGTCTTTGCCACGCTCCTCGTCTCCGCCACCACCATGGCTATGTCGATCCGCGAACGGACCCGCGAGGTCGCCGTGCTCAAAACTCTCGGCTTCACGCGTCAATCCATCCTCCGTCTCTACATGGGGGAATCCGTGCTCGTGGCCCTCTCCGGCGGCATCCTCGGATGCCTCTTGGCCGTCGGTCTCGTCTCCGCTCTCTCGCACGCGCCCGGCATGGGATTGTTTCTTTCCGGCATGTCCGTTACCCTTCCAACTTTCGCGCTCGCGATCGTCGTGGCAGCCATGGTGGGCCTACTCAGCGCCATCCTGCCCGCCTATCACGCCGCAAAATTAGATATCGTGGAGGGCCTCCGCTACATAGGTTAAAAAATTCGCTTCAAGCCTTCGCTTTAGCGAAACCGAGCGACGAAAAAAGAACGACAAACACCGAACGACGAACCATCATGGCCATTCCGATCAGCTACAACATTCGCAACCTCAAACTTCGCAAAGGCCTCACCATCATGACGGCCCTCGGCATCGCCCTCACCGTCACCACGGCTGTGTTTCTCATGGCTCTGCTCGCCGGTCTTCACAAAGCCTTCCGCTCCAGCGGCGATTCCCTGAATGTCCTCGTCATGCGCAAGGGATCCACCGCCGAACTTTCCGGAGGCTTCGACGCCAATCTCTTCCCCACCTTAAAAACTCTGCCCGGCATCGCCAAAGATCCTCAGGGAGAGCCCATCGCCTCCGGTGAATGGGTCGTCGTCGTCGTTCTCCCGCGCAAAGACGGCACCGGCGAAGTCAACGTTTCCGTCCGTGGCCTCATGCCTGCCGGATTAACTCTCCGCCCCAACGCTAAACTGGTCGAAGGCCGCTGGTTCACTCCCGGACAGCGCGAAGTCGTCGTCGGCAACTCCATCCACAACCGTTTTTCCGGAGCCAACGTCGGCGACACCATGGATTTCGCCAAAGGCAAATGGAAGGTCGTCGGCATCTTCGACTCCGGCGGCACCGCCTATGACTCCGAAATCTGGGGTGACGTCAACCAGATCGCTGCCGACTTCGACCGCCAGGGGGGCTTCGCCTCCGCCTACCTGCGCGCCACCGATCCCGTCGCCGCCGACGCCCTCAAGAACCGCGTCAGCGATGACCAGCGCCTCAAACTCGAAGGCACTCTCGAAACCGAATACTACGCAAAGCAAACCAGCTCCGGCGGCGCGATCCAATTCATCGGCACTTTCGTCGCCATCATCATGGCCATCGGATCCAGTTTCGCCGCCATGAACACCATGTACGCCGCCGTTGCCTACCGCTCGCGCGAAATCGCGACCCTCCGCATCATCGGCTTTTCGCGCCCTAGCATTCTCACCAGTTTCGTAATTGAAGCCCTGCTGCTCTCGCTCCTCGGAGCCGTCGTCGGCATCGTCCTCATCTTGCCCTTCAACGGCATGAGCACCGGCATCGGCAATTCCCTGACCTTCAGCGAAACCGTCTTCAGCCTGCACCTGACGCTGGAAGTCGTCCTCGTCGCCGTCGCTTTCGCCCTCGTCATGGGCCTGGTAGGAGGCTTCGCCCCCGCCTGGCAAGCCGCCCGCCAGGACATCTTAACGTCGCTTCGCGCCTGATCCTGCTCTTGTTTTTGAAAGGGCACGGTTTTAGCTTGTTTTGAAAGGGCGCAAAGCCTTAGCCCTGGTTTTCTGTTTTGAAAGGGCGCAGCTTCAGCTGCGCCGTAGCATCGGCAACAATGGGCTTTAGCTTGTTTTGAAAGGGTACGGCTTAAGCCGTGCCGATTAGAATCAAAAACAATGGGGCTTTAGCCCCTGATGTCCGCCGAACTTCTTATAAAATCGATCTTGAACCAACATCCGATCGCGAGCGTACCTTAAAGCAATGCCCTTAAACATCGAACAAAGCGATTCCAAGCACGACGACCTCCGCAGCCTGCGCATCGACCACTCGCTGCGCGACGGTGGCGGAGAACCGCCCGCCTGGTCGCGCCGCATCATCCTCGGCGGAATCGCCGTCGTCGTCCTGCTCGGAATCGCCGCCCTCGCCTACCGCACCCTCGCCTCCGAAACTCCCGAAGTCGAAGTCACCCGCGCCATCGCCGAAGGCAGCGACGCCGCCGGCAGCACCGTCCTCTCCGCCAGCGGATACATCGTCGCCCACCACAAAATCAGCGTGAACTCCAAAGTCACCGGCCGCGTCGCTTGGATCGGCGTCGAAAAAGGCGACAAAGTAAAAGAAGGTCAAGTACTCGTCCGCCTCGAAGACGACGAATACCGCGCCCAGTACGAACAGGCTCGCGGAGCCTACGAGAGCGCCAAAGCCCGCCTTCTCGAACAGCAGAACGGATCCCGTCCCGAAGAAATTCAGCAGGCCGACCACAATCTCTCCGAAGCCCGCGCTACCGCCGAGAACGACAAAATCACTCTCGCTCGCACCCGCGATCTTTTCAATCAGGGCGTCATGTCCAAGCAAAATCTGGACGACGCCACCGCCAAGTACGACGCCTCGCAACAGCGCATGAATTCGCTCGAGCGCGCCTTCCGCCTCATGCAACTCGGCCCCCGCTCCGAAGAAGTAGAACGGGCTAAAGGCGATCTCCTCCAGGCCGAAGGCGCCATGCAGTACGCCAAATCGCAGCTCGATGCCACCGTCATCCGCGCCCCCGTCAGCGGTACGATTCTCGATCGCACCGCCGAAAAAGGTGAACTCGTCACCGCCCAATTCGCCAGCGGTGCCGAAGGCGGTCCGCGCGGCTCCGTCGTTTCGCTCGCCGACTTGAACGACATCCAGGTCGAACTCGACATCGCTCAGGACGACTTCGCCAAACTCTCTCCGAAACAGGAAGGCACCGTCACCCTCGACGCCTTCAAAGACCGCTCCTACAAAGGCGAAATCGCCGAGATGTCTCCGGAGGCGAACCGGCAGAAAGCCACCGTCCAGGTGAAAGTTCAGATTCTGCAGCCGGATTCCTACCTCCGCCCCGAAATGAACGCCACCGTCCAGTTCAAGGCCAAGCCCACGGACAACGCCAACTCCGCCACTAAGCAGAATTTCGTCTTCGTTCCCACCGCCGCCCTCCGCGATAAAGACGGCGCAAAATTCCTTCTGCTCGCCTTCAACGGAAAGGCACTTCGCCGCAACGTTCACGTCGAAGGCCAGCGTTCCGGCGGCTATCTCGTGGATTCACTCGTCGGCGGCGAGAGCGTAATCACCGCAGGCCCCGCCGATTTGCAGGACGGTCAAAAAATTCGCATCAAGGGCCAGAGTTAGCAACGGGCAAAGTTAACAAAGATCAAAGTTAGCAAAGATCAAAGTAACCAAGGGGCAATCCTAACTATGAACGCCATGCCATCGACCTCGACGACATCGCCATCCACCCAACCCGCTGCGGGCAGCAGAGTCGTGCAGGCTCGCGGCGTCAGCAAGATTTTCAAGCGCGACGCCTTCCAGGTCACCGCCCTCGACAATGTCTCCATCGACATCGCTGCCGGAGAATTTCTTGCCCTGATGGGTCCCTCCGGATCGGGCAAGACAACTCTGCTCAACATGATCGCCGCCATCGACCGCCCCACCTCCGGCGAACTGCTGGTCATGAACGAAAACATCTTCCAACTGAACGACGCGCAGTCCGCGCACTGGCGCAACACGCATGTCGGTTACGTTTTTCAGACTTTCAATTTGATCCCGGTTCTCACGGCCTTTGAAAATGTCGAACTGCCGCTGCTGCTCACCAAGATGACCAAGCAGCAACGCCTCGAGCACGTGATGACCGCATTAAAACTGGTTGGATTAGAAGAGCGCGTCCATCACCTGCCCAAGCAGCTCTCCGGAGGACAGGAGCAACGCGTCGCCATCGCTCGCGCCATCGTCAGCGATCCCACGCTGATCCTCGCCGACGAGCCGACCGGTGACCTCGACAGCAATTCCGCTACTGAAATTTTGGAGATTTTGAAGCGCCTGAATGAAAGCTTCAGCAAGACGATCGTGATGGTCACCCACGACCCTCACGCCGCCAGCTACGCCCACGTGACCCGTCACCTGGAGAAAGGACGCCTGCTGCCAGCATAAAGTTTTTAAGTTTTGTCATCCCTCGCGAAGCGAGGGATCTGCAGTTATTGCCGTAACCCAAACTGCTATTCTCGATCTTGTATCGAAGGAACGCTGCCTCAGCTAGCCATCTGTATCGAAGGAACGCTGCCTCAGCTAGGCATCTGCCTTTGATCTTGATGGCTTTTGGGTGGCGCAGCGGTTTACCGCTGCGGTAATCACCTTCATTCCCCGACGGCTTCAGCCGCTGAGGGCTCTCGCGAACCCACTCTACGCCGTTCGCCGCACCGTCATCACATTCTCCGCCGCCTCAACCTCGCTCACCCACTCCCACACCCGCCGCCCACGATCGTTGCTCAAACTTCGCGCCTCGCCGTAATCCACCAGCCGGTTCAACACCGTCGTCACCGACGCCAGCGGATCCTTATGCCGCGCCAAAATCGCCGGCGCATACCTCTCCAACTCCACGCAAACTTCGCGCGCCCCCAGCGGACGCCGCACATCCATCAGCACCCGACGGCAAGCTTTTGTAAACCCGGGTTGCCGTCCGTTCGGTTTGCGATCGATCAGTTCCAGCAAGTCGTCGTCGAGAACGCTGTCCCCAAAAAGATTCGCCAGTCCCGCAATGGTCTGCTTCACCGTGCCGATGCGTTTCATAATCTCGGCCCGCTGCCGCATCAGTTGCAGCAGTTCCTCATGCGCCGCCTTCACCACCTGCTGCGCCGAAACGCTATTCGCCTGCGCATCAATCGTGAGCAAGCCATCGCCGTTGTTCTTCTGAAAATCCATATCATTCCCTCGGAAACAACCATGACGCAACTTCAGCGCTCTCCCGTTTAATACGGGAAACACCTGGATTAAGTTCCGTCATGAGTTGGACTCATCCGCCGTGGAAAGGTCACCGGAGAAAAGAAAGCCCATGCGGCCGCGGAGAGTGGCCTTGGATGTCTGGCCGCGAGCGACCCGCCCGCCACCGGCCGAGAGTAGAAAGTCGGTCACACGACCGGGTCGCGCGATATTTGCGAACGACCACCGACGAGCGACCAACGACGCAGGGCGCGATATCGCGCCCGATCCTACCCCATCACCGTTGTATGTTCCGGCCGCACCTTGTATAGCACCCGCACCTCACCCGGCTGTGAATACGGATACTTATCGACGCCCATATATTTCTTCGCCATCTTGTCGATGTGCTCCGCTGCGCCCTCTTCCGAAATCTCCACCACCGTCCCGCGAATCTCGAGATAGCGATAAGGATTGTCGGGATCGATAATCGCCAGCGCCACGTGCGGATCGCGCCGCACATTCCGGTCCTTCTGCCGCCCTCGCGCCGAATTGAAAATCACGTGCTTACCGTCAAAATCCACCCACACCGGAGTGACCTGCGGCTTTCCATCGGGCATCAACGTACCCAGGCTCGCAAATGCTTTTTTGTGGAAAAGATCGACGTATTTTTCAGGAATCACGGTAGACATTTCGCATCATCTCCTAACTAAAAATGGCCGCCCCAATTATAGATGCCAGAGGAGGAGCGTAGGGACAAGCCGCGCAGGAACGGGCCGTGTAGGAACGGGCCGTCGTGTAGGAACGGGCCGTGTAGGGACAGGCCGTGTAGGGACAGGCCGTGTAGGGACAGGCCGTGTGGGGACGGGCATTCCTGCCCGTCCATCCGAGCAAAGCTCTGCATTTCTAGCTTAGTTTTCCAACTCCCTCGAAATCCTCGGCACCTCGACAAACCACAGCCGCTTTCCTTCGTGCCCTCCGTGGTAGACGCTTTTTGAAAACTCTTCCGCAATCCGACCTCTGCCCACGCGGCACATCGCGCCCAATCCCCCATTGCCTTTTTCCCAATCCCTAGTAATCTAACAGTCTTTCGGAGGCTTCCATCCCCATGCGACTGCAACTCGCCACAGCCGGCAAACTCACCCGCAGACTAGCCTTATTGTTGGCCACTTTCCTCTTCGCCCATCTCGCTTTCACCCAGCCCTCGGCCGTCCCGCCGATAGCCGCCCAGCCGCCCACCGTCGTCTTCATGACCGACTTCGGCATCATCGACGATTCCGTCGCGCTCTGCAAAGGTGTGATGTACGGCATCACTCCCAACCTCCGCATCGTCGACCTCACCCACCAGGTCACACCATTTTCCATTCGCGACGGAGCCCTCTATCTCTTCGGCGCCTCGCCCTACTTCCCCGCCGGAACCGTCTTCGTCGTCGTCATTGATCCCGGCGTCGGCAGTTCCCGCAAAGCCGTCGTCGTCAAATCGAAGCGCGGCCAATTTTTCGTCCTCCCCGACAACGGATTGATGACCCTCGTCGAAGACCGCGACGGCATCGACAGCATCCGCGAAGTCACCAACCCCGATTGGATGGTCGGCGCGAAAATCTCCTCCACCTTCCATGGCCGCGATATTTTTTCCCCAGTAGGCGCCCACCTCGCCCGCGGCGACGACTGGACCCAGGTCGGCCCTATCGTCCCAAAATTAATCCGTCTCGATCTCAAGCCCGCCACCATTGACGACAAAGGTCTCACCGGAGAAGTAATTGCCCTCGATGGCCCCTTCGGCAACCTGGTCACCAACATCAGTGCCGAAAATTTCGAAAAGCTCGGCTATCGCCGCGGAGACAAACTAAAAGCAAAGATCGCTGGCCACGAAATCGAGATGCCCTTCGTCAACACCTTCAGCGACGTCCCGCTGAAAAAACCACTCCTCTTCATCGACTCCCGAGGACGAGCCAGCTTCGCCGTCAACCAGGGAAGCTTCGCAGCCGTCTACGGCATCGACCCGCCCCAGCCCATCTTTATCCCCCGTAAGCCCCACTGACTTTCAGTGTGGTCACGGGCAGTGCGGGCCGGAAGAGAGTGTGGGGCCGGAAGAGTGTGGAGGGAAAGAGTGTGGGGCCCGAAGAGTGTGGGGGCGGGCATTCCTGCCCGCCCAGCCGAGCAAAGCTCGGCCGCCTGCCTCAATTTTCCAACTCCCCCGCAATTCGCGGCAGCACCGCTCGAAGCAACGCAATAAATTGCCCCATCACGCGTCGCCCCACCTCCAACACCTCTTCATGGACGAGCGCCTTATCCAGAATCCCCGCCGCCATATTCGTCACGCACGAAATCGCCAGAACATTCATCCCCATATGCCGCGCTACAATCGCCTCTGGAACGGTCGACATTCCCACGAGATCGGCTCCAATCGCCCGCAGATACCGAATCTCCGCTGGAGTCTCATAACTCGGCCCTGCCAGCGCCGCATACACTCCCTCGCGCGGAGCAATCCCCAACTTCTTCGCCTCCTCGAGCGCAATCTCGCGATAGCGCTTCGCATACGTATAACTCATGTCCGGAAAGCGTGGCCCAAACCGCTCATCATTCGCCCCCGTCAGCGGATTCTGTCCCTGCAAATTAATATGATCGCGCAGAATCACCAGCGCGCCCTGCCCGTACTCAACATCAATGCCCCCCGCAGCGTTCGTAAGAATCAACGCCCGCACGCCAGCCCGCCCCAAAACTCGCGCCGGAAACGCAACCTCCGCCGCCGGATATCCTTCATACAAATGCACTCGCCCCTGCATCACCGCAACCGGAACCTCTCCCGACTTGCCGATCAACAACTGCCCCGCATGCCCTACCGCCGTCGATCGCGGAAACGTAGGAATGTCTCCATAAGGAATGCGCACCGCCTCCGTAAGATCATCCGCAAACGATCCCAGCCCCGAGCCGAGCACCAGCCCGATCCGCGGACGCAACTCCGTCCGCGATAGCACAGACCCCGCCGCCGCTTCAGCCCGAGTAAATAAGTCTTGAGTCATAAACACACATTGTCACAAACTTCCAGAAAATGCATTCCGGGAATTCCGGAAATAAGGGTCTTTGGCTTCGCTCAAGATAACGTTCCACTCTAGTACATCCTCTCGAACTCCCCAAACGCCTTCTCCAACTCCCACTGCAGCCGCGCCCGCTCATTCTCCCGTATAAACTTCTCACATTTTTCTGACTCGCGATCCCGCGCAGACCGATCCGCCGCGCACACCGCCGTCCGCCGCAACTCCCGCCCATCGCTCCACAAACTTTCCCCCGGAATAAAACTATGCTCCAGACTCTCGCGCGCCATGCGCTTCAACTCCCCATACGACAAGCCGATATCCTCCACCGCCCGCAAATACTCATGCGTCATATCGCTCCGCGAAACGCCCAGATCATCCGTCGCCAGCGCCACCGGCACTCCATATTTGATATACGTCGTCAGCGGATGCCTCTCTCCACTCACCCCCAGAATCAAATCATTCGACGTCAAACAAATCTCCACCAGCACATTCTTCTTCGCCATCTCCTTCAACAATCCAATCGGATCATCCTCACTCATCACCGCCGTCCCATGCCCGATCCGCTCGGCTCCCCCGCGCTCAATCGACTCGCGTATATGAAACCGCAGCCCTTCCGGAGGCACGAGCCCCATCCAAAGTTCATCCGCATGCAGCGACACATGTGTCACCGGATAAAACTTGTGCAGCGCCTCAATCATCCGCATATGCAAATCAAAATCGTGCATCGGAACATAAGTATCTTCCGGCATCACCAAATTGAATCCCACAAACCGCGGATCCGCCTTCGTCAGCTCAAACCCCAACAGGATCTGCGTAAACACCTGCTCCCGCGGCAACCCCCTCAGCACCTGATACAAATAGCGCAGCGTCACCGCGCATCCCGGCGCCGCCTGCGCCGTCCCGCAATGCAACACCTCCTTCTGACGCGCCTCATCCGCATCCAGCGTGCTCCGCACCGACGCCACTACATCCGCCATTCCGCCCGCCAGCAAAGTCTCGCGCAGTTTTCCGAAATCCGTGTTCGCTTCCCACTGGAAGTCCGGCCCAATCGTCTTCGTCCCCAGAATCGCTGCCTGCCCGCCATCCACCGTATGCATCACCTCCACATACTGCAAATGATCCGCTGCCGCCCGCGACGCCACTTCCGCAAACGCATCCCCCACATGGTTCTGCATCGCCGGACCAAACTTGTCGAACGTCCCAAAAAAATGATCGTGCCCCGATTCCTCCGCCTCATGCCAGTTCCGCATCGACCAGGCATCTATTAACTGGTCATACAGAATTGGATCCTTATACGCGCACCGCACCGACGGCTTCACCTTATATGACTCGCAGGAATCACAAGCCGCATGAATCAGCTTCGACGTGCTGCGATCCACACACAGCGCATTCTCCGACGCCCAGTCGATAAAACTCTCCGCGTAAATCGCCCCCGACAAGTGGACGTGCAAATCCCCGCCCTTCGGCATCTGCTGTAAAAACGCCAGCAGCAGCCCCGGCTGATGCCGCACCGACTCCATATACTTCGCGGCTTTCTCCTCCGACCCCTGCGCGCGGCAAACCGGCGCAAGCAGGAACATGACGATCGGTACGAGGCTAAGTACCGTCCACAAACCAACCAGCGCCCTGAAACGTACGCTTCGCATCAAGAAACGCCCTCCCGCGGCAAGAAATCGCTTTTCCTGGATTTTAGAGAAGCCGATTATAAGCCGGAACTCTCCTTCGTGTTCTTTCGTCCCTTTTGTGGCAGAGGATTTTTGTCAATTGCGCCTCCGCCTCTATCATTCGAAAACACAGATTTCACGCATATGAAACTTCGATTTGCACAACGAATTCGCTTTCGAGACTCCGAAACTGGCACCCTCGAAATCCGCGCCGAACCGCACGAACACTACAGCTTTCACCGTAGGTCGATGCCCATTGCACAATTTCCGGTCACCTGCCTGTGTACGCCCTGCACTCCATTGATGAATAAGAAGTTACAGACACATAAATTTCGTTGACGTAAAAAACAGACGTGTTAAAACCATAATCGTTCTTTGACACGTTCTGAAGTTTTTCCGGTTGGTGCAGCGTCCGGGGCTCAAGCGAAGTCACTCAAACAACCGCGAGGTGAGTTTGAGAGGGCAAGTGAGGGTCTATAGCTAAGCGCTGGTCGAGGAGAACAGGAGCCTCTGTTAAAGGCAGGATAGAGTCCCGAGGCGTTGAACTGATTTATCCGGTTGGCGGTGAGCCCGGAGCCCGAGCAAAGATCGTTCTGTAATGAACCCGCAAGGGAGTTATAGGAAAAGGTCAGCAAGGGTCTAAACGCGAGCTACTGGCCGAGACGAATGAGATCAACATCACCTCGGGACTCTCTATTTTTGTTCATCTTCTTCTGCTCACCCTCCCAAGATTTTCGCTTTTTGTTCTCTCCGAAAATATTTTTCTGATTTGAGGCTCATCCGGACTTTCGGAGGAGGCACGGCTTATCGAATTATTGTGGAATAAGGACTTAGGTCGCTGACGTCCGTGGGAGCTCATTTCGTCCCGATTGAAAAGTCAATCTTGACAAAAGTGGCCTCGGGGGACCAGGGGCGACAAGAAAAACGGCCGGTCTTTCAATTTTTAGGCTGGGAGTTGTACCGGCGCTTCCCGCCCGATTCTGAATGACCGCACGAACTCGTCGGCATACCTCAAACAGTTTGCCCGGTCTGGAACCGGTGCTACCACGCGATCCGGATACTCGTCGTAAGTTCGGCCGTCGAGCAGTCTGCCGTTCTTTGCCTTCCGCACCCCGCCTCACTGCTTAAAGAAGAAAGGCACTCTCTGCATGCGGCACTGTCTTTCAATAATTGCGCGGATGCTCTCATTGCTGCGAACCTACAGCGGTATATTCCCATGCTTCTTCGGCGGATTTTTGTCTCGCTTATTCTCCAGCATCTCCAGCGCCTGGATCAGTTTCTTCCGCGTTTCCCGCGGCTGGATCACTGCATCCACAAATCCGCGCTCCGCCGCCACATACGGATTCGCCAGCCGCTCCCGAAACTCTTCAATCTTCTCCGCCCGCACCGTCTCGCGATTCTCCGCCCCATCCAGCTCGCGCTTGTAAACGATATCCACCGCGCCCTCCGGACCCATCACCGCAATCTCTGCGCTCGGCCACGCGTAATTCACGTCCGTCCGAATATGCTTTGACGCCATCACGCAATATGCGCCGCCGTAGGCCTTCCGCGTAATCACCGTCACCTTCGGCACTGTCGCTTCCGCAAACGCGAACAGCAGCTTCGCTCCATGCCGGATAATCCCTCCATACTCCTGCTGCGTTCCCGGCAAAAATCCCGGTACATCTTCAAAGGTCACGAGAGGAATATTGAAGCAATCGCAGAACCGCACAAAGCGCGCGCCCTTCACCGAAGCATTGATATCGAGCGTCCCCGCCAGCATCGCTGGCTGATTGGCCACAATCCCCACCGGCTTCCCATTCAGCCGCGCAAACCCCACGATGATGTTTTTCGCATAATGCTCGTGAACTTCGAAAAAATATCCGTCATCGACCACCGTATGAATCACGTCTTTCATGTCATACGGCATGTTCGATTGATCCGGAATCAGCGTATCGAGCTTCTCGTCCAGCCGGTCGATCGGATCGTTGCACGCCTTCCGCGGCGCATCATCTACATTGTTCGACGGAATAAAACTCAGCAACTCCCGCACCATCGACAAACACTCCGCATCGTCGCGGCACATGAAGTGCGCTACGCCCGAAGTTTCGTTATGCGTGTGCGCGCCGCCCAACTGATCTTTTGTTACCTCTTCATGCGTCACCGTCTTGATCACATCCGGACCCGTAATAAACATGTACGAAGTCTGATCGACCATCAAAATAAAATCGGTAATTGCCGGAGAGTACACCGCGCCGCCGGCGCACGGTCCCATAATCGCCGAGATCTGCGGCACCACTCCGCTGTACAGCGTGTTGCGCAAGAAAATGTCCGCATATCCCGCCAGCGACATCACGCCTTCCTGAATGCGCGCCCCGCCCGAATCGTTCAACCCAATCACGGGAGCTCCCATCTTCGCCGCCAGATCCATAATCTTTACGATCTTCGCGGCATTCGACTCCGATAGCGACCCGCCGAACACCGTGAAATCCTGCGCGAAAACGAAGACCAGCCGCCCTTCGACGCGCCCATAGCCCGTGATAAATCCATCGCCGTAATACTTCTGCTCCGCCATCCCAAAATCGTTGCAACGATGCGTGACGAGCTTGTCGGTCTCTTCAAACGTTCCCTCGTCGAGCAGAAATTCCACTCGCTCGCGCGCCGACATCTTGCCCTCTTTATGCTGCCGCTCGCGCCGCTTCGCGCCCCCACCCTCCAGCGCCATCTGGTCGCGTTTCTTCAGCTCGGCAATCTTCTCTTCAAGTTTCATAGGGGAACATTATAGGCGGGCAAAGATCGTGTGGGACGGTTGGTTGTGTTCGTGTGGGGACGGGCGACTAGTGAGCCTGCCCTGAGTGAGTCGAAGGGTCCGATCCCGCCAGGAGAGGAATCAGGTCGTATCAGGAGCACACTTACGACAACTGAGAGAGGATTCCCAGCTTCTTAGCCACTTTCGCCAACGCTCCATCCAGCGTCCACAGGTGTGTCCCCGGCGTCATCAAACACGAGGCCAACAAATGCGCATCTACCAGGCCGATGCCCTTCGCGTACAGTGCGCGCGTCTCAATCATGTGCCGCACCTCGCTCAGTTGCGCCACTCTCACCTCAAGCAGCGACTCCAATTCGTCGAGTCTCTTCCGCCGGTTGTGCAGGGAACCCAGAGCGATCTCGGCCACAACAAACGGATGCGTCACGATCTCTCCACGCTCGAGGCTGCGCTCCATCTCTTGATTCCTCCGGCGAAGATAGTCCACCCATACGGAGGTGTCCGCGAGAATCACAATCGATCGGCGCGCCCGCGCTTGATATTGGTCAGATGGGGTTCCGTGCCGCCCACCGCCGCCAGCCGGCTCGAAGCTTTGAGATGAATCAACGCTTTCAGCGACTCCCGGAGCAACGCGCTCCTCTCCGTCACGCCGGAAAGCTCCTGCGCTCTGCGAACCAAATCATCATCCAGCGCCACCGTAGCCCTCATACAATTCTCCTGCACCTATTTTATCACCATCAGGTGATTATTGTGGTGATGGTTTGACGAGCCTTCCTATGGTGCTTTCGTTCGATATGTATTTGCAAAACTGATGCTTTGATTTGATTCCAAACAGGCCAACTAAACTCGCGGCGTCACCGCATCCAGCAAATTCAAGAACTCCACCTTCTTCTCTGCCGCCAGAAACGACGCCTCAAATGAATTCCGCGCCAGCTCTCTTAGATGCTCGTCCGTAAATCCGAATGCCTCCTGCACCAGCGCATACTCCCCCGTCAGCGAGGTCCGAAACATCGCCGGATCATCACTATTCAGCGTCAGCATCAGCCCCTGATCGAAGTACCGCCGCACCGGATGTTGCGCCAACTCCGGACACACTCCCGTCCGCAAATTGCTGGTCACGCAAATCTCAACCGGAACCTGCCGCTCCGCCAGTACTTCCATCAACTCCGCATCCTGCCCCGCCGTCAGCCCATGCCCCAGCCGCTCTGCCTTCAAATTCAGCGCGCCCCATATCGATTCCGGGCCAACGCTCTCCCCCGCATGCGCCGTGAGATGCAACCCATGCTCGGCCGCCCGCGCATACACCGCACTAAACAACTCCGGAGGCCCCGCCTTCTCATCTCCGCCAATGCCAAACGCAATCACTTTGCGATCACGAAACTGGATCGCCAGATCGACCACCGGCAGAGCCTTCTCCGCTCCAAACTGCCGGACCGCATCGAAGATCCACAGCAGCGAAACTCCAAAATCCTTCTCGCCGCGCGCCCGCCCTCGTTCCAGCCCTTCGAAAATCGCCGCAAAATCCTGCTTCCGCCACAGACAGACTCCAACCGAAACAATCACCTCGGCATGCAGCACATGCTGCGCCTTCAGCCGTTCCATCAACCGGTAGGTGATCAATTCATAATCTTCCGGACTGCGCAAATGCCCCGTCACATCCTTAAACGCCGAAAGAAATCCAGCAAAATCCTTGTACTGATAAAGCTCCTCCACTTCGGCGAGTGATGCCCCCGCCATCCCATGCCGCTGCCGCAACTCGAGCAACGTGCCCGGCTCAATCGACCCTTCAAGATGTAAATGGAGTTCAGCCTTAGGGAGTGAGAGGACGAAACTAGAAGGTTCCGCGGGCATACCGCAATTCTAAAGGAACCTTGGATCGCAAGATTACTTTGCCTTCGCAAACTCGCTATGATGTCGACTGTAAGCGGTATAAATTCCTAGACCGATCGCCAGCCATCCAAAAAATCGTAGCCATGTCAGGATTGGCAATCCGCTCATCAACAACACACAGAATAGAACGCTCAGCACCGGGGCCGCGATTCCACCGGGCGCTCGGAAACCACGGTGGCGGCCAGGATCCCGGTATCGCAGGATGATTACGCCGATCGATACCAATGCGAAGGCAAAGAGAGTACCGATATTAGAGAGATCCGCTAGCGTACCAATGTCGAGAATTCCTGCGGGTATACCCACCACGAACCCGGCGATCCAAGTTGCCGTCGAAGGTGTGCGGAATCGCGGATGCACCCGACCGAAGAGCTTGGGCAGCAGTCCATCGCGGGACATGGCAAACCAAACGCGTGCCTGACCTAGTTGAAAGACCAGCAGCGACGAGATCATCCCCATCATCGCTCCGAACAAAACGCCCAAACGTACCCACTGCAAGGTATGCGATCCAGAATCAATCGCCAGCTTCTTCAAGCTGTTCACCACCGGAGCCGCATCGTCGAGCAAAGATTGCCACGGTACGATGCCGGTTAAGACTACGGCCACGCCGACATAGAGCAAAGTGCAGACAACCAAGGTAGCGATAATCCCGATCGGGAGATCACGCTGCGGGTTTTTTGCCTCCTCGGCGGCGGTTGAAACCGAATCAAACCCTATGTAGGTGAAAAAAATGATCGAGCCGCCAGTCAGGATTCCCGACCAGCCTTGCGGTGCGAAAGGATGCCAGTTCCCTGGATGCACGTAGTGTGCACCCGCAATGATGAAGGCAAAAATCGCAGCAATTTTCAAAATCACCATCGTGTTGTTAGCTTCCGCGGACTCGCGAATCCCGCGTACCAGTACCACGGTAAGGAGCATGACAATCAGAAATGCGGGGAAGTTGAAGCCGAAGTGTAGACCCGAACCATACAGCACATTGCCTTGCAAATCGGTGAGTCCCGATGGCAGATATGCTGGTGAGATCCAACGCAGCGCGGGATGCCAACCGAACCAATCGAACAGACCAACCAGATGTGCCGCGAAGCCGACGCTGAC
>Ga0182016_10000051_pt1 | contig 126189 bp, 94 predicted proteins | sample 712S2MmetaG_FD_120491 | JGI IMG/M metagenome (GOLD analysis project Ga0182016, IMG submission 120491) | Permafrost microbial communities from Stordalen Mire, Sweden - 712S2M metaG | ecosystem: Environmental > Terrestrial > Soil > Wetlands > Permafrost | place: Sweden: Stordalen | collected... | reverse complement strand
GAGGACGCCGATCCGGTTAGCCAGGCAGTACGGCAAAATCTCCGAAGCCACCTCCGGCGATACGGCCGAATAGGGCGGCTGCAGGGAAGCGACCGGCGCGATGGCGCGGCATCGCTCGATCTGCGTCACGTTGAAATTGGAAACGCCGATCCAGCGCACCTTGCCCTCCTGCCGCAGTTTGGCCAGGGTGGACCAGGCCTCCTCGAGGTCGGGCTCCGGATCGGGCCAGTGTACCTGGTAGAGGTCGATGACGTCCCGCTTGAGCCGGCGCAGGCTGGCTTCGCACTCGCGGCGAATCGAATCGGCCTTCAGGCAACCGGAAATCTCGCGTTTTTCATTCCAGACGCGCTCGCACTTGGTGAAAACATAGGGCTGGACGGCGCGGCCGGCGAGCGCGCGCGCCACCACCTCTTCGGAATGGCCCAAGCCATATACCGCCGCGGTGTCGATCCAGTTGACACCGAGATCCAACGCGCGATGAATCGCGGCAATCGATTCGGCGTCGTCCTGCGGACCCCACGCAAAGGCCCACCCGCCGCCTCCCATAGCCCAGGCGCCTATGCCCATGGGCGTCAATTCCAGATCGGTCGTTCCCAGAAATCGCTTTTGCATCTTTACCAGAATAACCCGCCGCGCGGGGGTAAGAATGCTTGAGAAAACTGGGTCGGAAATACTACTGCCTTACAGCTTTCCAGTAGACGGTGGAGTGCGCCGGTTTCCGTGAGAGGCCGACTGGAGCTTCAAAACGGGAAAGCCCGGATCGGGTCCGGGCCTTCCACACGAAGCTGGAAAGGAGGATCCAGCTTATGATCCTCTTGCTGGTAAAGATCCGGTCGATTGCAGGCCGGCTTACGGCGCTGATCGTTTGGACCCGTAAGGGCCGGCGCTAAGCGTCGAGCGGGGATCGGGCAGGCCCCCGGTCCCTGCTACCAGCATCATAGCGCAGCTTCAGGGTTATTTCCACCGCTACCGTCTGACCGGGTGCGCCGCGGGATCCAGGCGGGCCATCCAGGCGGGAGGTTGGGGACTGGGGCGTCGCAGTTTTGCGAATGCGGCAACTCAGAGGGGAGATGGGGAAGCCAGGGCGGCGGAGGTGGGATGAAGTTAAGCTATTGAAAAGAGGGTGGTTGTCGGTACCGCTCCGGGGCGGAAGTCGAATTGCAAAAGCGATCCGCGTCCGCCGTTTCGGTCCGGCCGGCGGCGGATATTTTGAGCGGAGAAACAACCCATGACCAGATTCGCAACCAGTGAGAAAACCGAGGTCGGCAGTCTGATTCGCCAGATCGATACGGCCATTCAAGAACTGGAGCGTTTCATAGCCGTGCGGCAAGAGATCGCGCGGGAGCGCGGAGGGGCAGGCGCTGGCGGGGTCTCCCGGAAAGATAGAATCGGCGGCAAACCGCATGCAAACTCTAGAATCGATTGATCCTATATGCGCCCACCCAGGACCCGGGGCGGATCCGGTGCCTCCGGGATACGCGGCTGGCGCGAAGGGACCCGGGTGTCGAGAGAGTCTCCCCCGCTCCTGATGTCGTGGAATTTGCGTTGAGCCAGTTTCGGCGGCGACCGGGTGGGACAGACCATCGTTTTTCGTGGTCTGTCGGCCCCTCGCCAGGCCCTAACAGCCTGACAGACGACAAAAAACGATTGTCTGTCCCACCGCTGGGTCAGGTCATTTTCCCTTGGGCCGCTCAAAATGCCGAGGTGACATCAGGAGATCGGAGTCTCGCCACGGCACGCACGAGCGTGCGCCACGTCCTGTTGTTTCATGACGATTCCTAATCTAAGGCCCTGTCAGGGAATAACCATTCCACGGTCGCGGCTCTAACTCGCGGCATGACGCAACGAATGCTTGGATCGGAGCCGGTAGGGAAAAAACAAATTCAGGCCGCCGATGAAGAGGTTCCGCGCCTGGCGGGGCGGGGTGCTAACGTGGAAGCGAGGCTGCATTGTGGGTGGCAGGATTGGCGACCGCGGATTGGGCGCGTGGGCTCTCGCGCCGCAGTCTCCTATTTTGGCGGCCGCGATAAATAGGACCGACACCGATACTCTTGCGGTGTCCGCCGAACCGGCCGCCTGCCGGCAAGACCGGCAAACCGGTCAGCTCCGTACGCAAACACAAGGATGAGGTGCCATTTATGAAAGCGAGTCGAATGAGGGATCTGAGCCGGCGCGCGATGCTGTATCAGGCCGCCGCCGCGAGTGGTTTGGGCGGGGTCTATACGATGTCGGCCTCGGCGCAGCAGGCAACCCCTGGCCGGGTGCCTGCCGGCGGCCCGGGAGCACCCACGCTTCCCGGACCCGGACGTGGCGCGCCGGTACACTACGGGCCGATCAACAAGTTCTCCTCGCCGAGCGACCTGAAAATTACCGACATACGGGCGCTCCGGGTTGCGGCCAATTTCGATTACCCGATCATCAAAGTCTTCACCAACCAGGATGTCTACGGGCTGGGAGAAGTGCGCGACGCCGGCGACGAAAACCTGGCCCTCGCCATGAAACCGCTCCTGGTGGGAAGAAGCCCGCTGGACATCTCGGGGATCCTCCAATCCGTCCGTCCCTACGCCGGGCCCGGACGCCAGGGCGGCGGATTCAGCGCCATCGATATCGCCCTCCACGACATTACGGGCAAGGTCTTCGGCGTGCCGGTCTGGCGGTTGCTGGGCGATAAGAAACGCGACCGTGTGCGCATGTATTGCGACACCACCGGAACCCGCGATCCCAAGAAGTACGGCGAACGGATGATCGCGCGCATGAAGCTGGGATTCACGTTCTTCAAGATGGACGTGACCACCAACTTCATTGGCGGCACGCCGGGAAACCTGGATACCGAGGGTATCCCGACGGACAAGGGGCTGGAGTACGGAGGCGAGTTGATCGGGGCGGTGCGCGACGCCATCGGATGGGACAAGCCGCTCGCGGTGGACGCCGCCAGCCTCCGGTGCGGTACCGTCACCGACGGCATTCGCGCCGCTAAAGCGTTTGAGAAGTACCGTCTCTCCTGGCTGGAGGACCTTTTTTATACGGGCGGTTTCTGGCGATGGAAGGACTTCAAGGAGATCAAGGCCCACACCAGCACCAAGCTGCTCACCGGCGAGGACGGTTTCGGGCTGGAGGAAGGCTTCCAGGAACTGATCGACAACCGCGCCGTGGATATCATCCACCTCGATCACGGTACTTCCGGCGGATGCCGCGAGACGAAACGCATTGCCGATTACGCTTACAACCGGGAGCGGATCCAGACGGCGATTCACATGGCGGGCTCGCCATTGGCCACCATCGCCGCCGTACATACGGCGGCCACGCTGGACGATTTCGTGGCCATGGAATGCCACGCGGTAGATTTCATTTCCTGGTGGCAGCAATTGATCACGGGGTTGCCGCAGCCGCTGATCGACCGGGGCTATATCGCGGTTCCGGACGCTCCGGGTCTGGGCGTGGAATTGAACGAAGCTGTGGTGAAGGAACACCTGCGGCAGCCGGGCTACTTCGAACCGGGCACCAGGTGGGACGAAAGCTTCGTCGGCCGATTCCGGGGCGGACCGTGGCCGCACTTCAACGTGGACGGGGTTTGGGTAAACGAGCGGACCGAGGACTACTGATCCCGAGTACGTACAGGAGATAAAGTGAAAACCGCGGCGTGGTTCTTTGTGGGTGCATTGCCCGCACTGGGGCAGTACTCGGTGGAGCGGAATGGAGATGTGGTTAGGCTGCTGGATGGCAAGAGCCAGACGGTGGTTTCGGTGATGCCATCGCACGGCAACGGCGCCTTCGATATGACGGTTCGGGGGAAGAAGGTGCTGTATAACCCGTACGCAACGCCGGAAGAATACAAGAAGTCGAGAGGGATAACGGGGATTCCGTTCCTGGCGCCATGGGCCAACCGGCTGGACACTACGGCGTTTTATGCCAACGGGAAGAAGTATAATTTCAACCTGGAATTAGGGACGGTGCGGCGCACCCCGGACAATCACCCGTCGCACGGTTTTCTGATGAGTACCAGCGCGTGGGAAGTGGTCGAAGCCAAGGCGGACGAAACCGCGGCGTGGGTGACGAGCCGGCTGGAATTCTACCGGCACCCGGACTGGATGGCGCAGTTCCCGTTCGCGCACACCATCGAGATGACGTACCGGCTGAAGGACGGGACGCTGGAGGTTCAGACCAAATTGAACAATCTGAGCGTGGACCCGATGCCGGTGGCGATCGGATTCCACCCGTTCTACCAGGTGAACGACGCGCCCAGGGACGAGTGGACGTTCGGGCTGGGGGCACGCACCCAGTGGATGCTGGCCCCCGACAAGATTCCGACCGGAGAGACGCGGCCGATCGAGCAGTTCCTCCCCGATCCGCAACACAGCGTGCTGAAAGGGCTGGACCTGGACCACGTATTCGGCGACCTGATCCGGGATGGCTCGGGAAAAGCCACCATGTGGGTACAGGGGAAGGCCGAGCGGGTGGAGGTGGCGTTCGGGCCGAATTACCACGCGGTAGTGGTCTGGGCGCCGGCCGGACCACACCGCGATTTCATCTGCTTCGAGCCGATGGCGGCGATTACCGATGGGCTCAACCTGGCCGAACGCGGACTCTATAAAGAGCTCCAGTACATTCCGCCCGGAAAGACGTGGCAGGAGAGTTTTTGGGTCACCCCGAGCGGGTTTTAGGCTGGCTGGCGCGCAGCCGCCACCGCGGCCAGGTATTGGCGGGCGCGGTCTTCGATGACGTCGAAGCGCCCTTGCGCCACGGTTGCCCCATCGACCAGCTCCGAACCCACCGCGACCGCGCAGGCGCCGGCTTTGAGGAACTCGCCGACGGTAGCCAGGTTCACGCCGCCGGTCGGGACCATCTGAATTTCCGGGAACGGCCCTTTGAGAGCCTTGATGTACTTCGGCCCGCCCACGGCGCTGCAGGGGAATATTTTAACGGCGTCGGCGCCGGCCTGCCATGCCGCTAACACTTCGGTGGGCGTCAGTGCGCCGGGGAAGATGACTTTGGAGTAGCGCTTGACGATCTCGATGGTGGCCAGGTTCAAGGCTGGGGTCACGAAGAACTGCGCGCCGGCCAGCATGCACGCGCGGGCCGTCTCGGGATCGAGCACGGTACCGGCGCCGAGGATCATTTCGTCGCCGAGCCGGTCCGCCAGTTTCTCCAGTACCCGAACGGCGCCGGGTACGGTCATGGTAACTTCTGCCGCGCGAACGCCGCCGCGGTGAATCGCCTCAATGGCCTGGAGTGCGCTGTCCGCACTGGCAACGCGAACGATCGGGACGAACCCGATTTCAATGATGGAATTGAAAATCTGCATCTAGCCTCAGAATAACTCCCCGACGGAGGGGCGGTTCAGGGCTAGCGCCGCAAGTGAAAAATCAAATTCCCTGGTACACCGCTTTGGAAGTTCGATAACGTATTTGCGTGCAACCGCTCCCTTACGGTCGCGGCTCGGTAAGTGCCTGTCAGGAAATAACCATGCCAACCCGACGTGGCGCACGCACTCCTGCGTGCCGCGTTGGCATTTTTGCCGACGCTCGGCGCACCATACGCGAGCGGGTGTCGAGAGAGTCTCGACACGGCACGCACGAGTGCGTGCGCCACGTCGGGCTCCAGGATTCGGCATGGTTATTTCATTACGATTCCTAAGTGACTGCAAACACGCGGTGTTCGTAACCGAGCCGCGACCGGTAAGGGAGCGGTTGCCGCGCCTAAGCTGCGAAATCCCCAGATCGGTTAAGCAGCCATCCCCAGCCCTCGCCGGGCGAGCGGGGTATAGAATGGAATAAGATCGCTGTAAGATTACCGCGAAGACCGGAGTATCTCAGTTGTAACCCGTCCGCAGGCTTAGCCCGAGGGTCTATTGTCGAAGAATCGCAAACCGCACCGAACGGCGAAGAGCCAGGACCCGAGTCACGACGCGGTTGGGGACGTACGAGCCACCTTCGACGACGCCCTGCGGCATCACCAGGCGGGACGGCAGGCCGAAGCGGAGCGGCTTTTCAAGCTGATCGTGACGGCCGAGCCCCGGCACGCCGACAGCCAGTACTTTCTCGGTCTCATCGCCCATGAGAGCGGCCGTTACGACGTAGCCGTGGACCGGATCGGCCGGGCGATCCGGATCAAGGAAGGCATTCCTTTTTATCATTACACCCTGGGTAACGCCCTCAGGTCCCAGGGCAAGACCGCGGCCGCGGTGGCTCAATTCGAGCGTGCCCTTGCGCTGAAGCCGGATTACGTCGAGGCGCACAACAACCTGGGCGTCATTCTAAGTCAGCAAGGCAAGCGCGACGAGGCGATAGGGCATTACCGGAGCGCCCTGGCGATCGGGCCGGATTCGGCCAATGCTCACAGCAACCTGGGCACGGCGCTGGGAATGCAGGGCAAGGTTGCGGAGGCGATGACCCACCTGGAGCGCGCCGTCGCGCTCGACCCCGGGCACGCCAATGCACACAACAATCTGGGTCTCGCACTGGTGGCGCAAGGCAGGATGGCGGACGCGATCGCCCACTACGAACGCGCCCTGGAGCTGAACCCCGGCTACGCGGATGCGCACAACAATCTGGGCACCGCGCTGGCCGGGCAGGGCAGGGTGGCGGACGCGATCGTTCACTACGAACGCGCCCTGGAGCTGAATCCGCGCCACGCGAGCGCCCACAACAATCTGGGGCTCGCGCTGGGAGCGCAAGGCAGGTTTGCGGACGCGATCGCGCATTACGAACGCGCCCTGGCTCTGAATCCGGACCGCCCCGATGCGCACAGCAATCTGGGTCTCGCACTGGCGGCGCAAGGCAGGATGGCGGACGCAATCGCCCACTACGAACGCGCCCTTGAGTTGAACCCCCGCCATGTAAACGCCCACAACAACCTGGGCACGGCGCTGATGGCGCAAGGCAGGACCGGGGACGCGATTGCCCACCTCGAACGGGCCCTGGCGGTGAACCCGGACCATGCCGACCTGCACAACAATCTGGGAGTTGCGCTGATCGGGCAAGGCAGAATCGGGGAGGCGATTGCCCATTACGAACGCGTCCTCGTGCTGCGGCCGAACGATGCCAATGCCCACAGCAACCTGGGTACGGCGCTGGCGGAACAAGGCAGGATTGCGGACGCGATGAGCCACCTCGAACGGGCCCTGGCGGTGAACCCGGACCATGCGGATGCCCACAACAGCCTGGGAAACATCTTCAAGGACGAGGGCAAGCTGGACGATGCCATGGCGCACTACGCGCGGGCCATCGCCATCCGGCCGGACTTCGGAGAGGCTCACCTGAACCGCGCCGACATCAAGTCCTACCGTCCCGGCGATGCCGATCTGCCGGTGCTGGAAGCGCTGGCCGGCAGGCAGGATTTGCCCGCCAACACGGCGATGCGTATCCATTTCGCCCTGGGGAAAGCGTTCGAAGACACGGGAGATTACGCCCGTGCCTGGGAGCATCTGCGCCAGGGCAACGGTCTGAAACGCAGGCAAATCGATTACGACGAAGCCAGGGTTCTCAACCTTTTCGGCCGGGTTTCGACCGTGTTCGACACCGGGCTGCTCGATCGCTTCCAGGGCAAGGGCGAAGCTTCGCCGGTTCCGGTTTTTGTCCTCGGCATGCCGCGTTCCGGCAGCAGTCTGATCGAGCAGATACTCGCCAGCCATCCGCAAATCCATGGCGCCGGCGAACTGACGGATTTCGAGGCGGCGGCCAGCGGCGTGTTCCGTGCCGGCGGCCGAGTGGCGGAATATCCGGAGTGCGCTGGCGCGGTCGACGGCGCCGGCTTGCGGCGCATCGGCCAGTCCTATCTGGCACGCCTGCCGTCCGTGGCGGAGGGTAAGGTGCGGATCGTCGATAAGCTGCCCGGCAACTTCCTCAATATCGGCCTGATCCATCTGGTGCTGCCAAACGCCAGGATCATCCATACCATGCGTCACCCGATGGATACCTGTGTGTCCTGTTATTCCAAGTTATTCACATTCGGTCATCACTATACCTACGATCTGGCGGAGTTAGGGCGCTTTTACCGCTATTACGACGAGCTCATGACTCACTGGCGGCGCGTGCTTCCGCCGGGCGCAATCTTAGATGTCTCTTACGAGGACGTGGTCGACGACCTGGAAGGCCAGGCCCGGCGGATGATCGAGTATTGCGGCCTGCCCTGGGACGATGGCTGCATCGGCTTCCATAAAACCCGCCGGCCGGTCAAGACCGCCAGTTCCGTTCAGGTGCGCAAGCCGCTATTCCGTAGTTCGCTCCAGCGTTGGCGCAGGTACGAAAGCGGAGTAACCCCGCTGCTCGACGAGTTAGGGAAGATCCTGCCCGATCTCGCGCCGCTGCTGTCCGGTGCAATGGCAGCCGCGGACGGCACACACAAAGCTTGATCGGGCGCTTAACCGATCTGGGGATTTCGCAGTTGCGGCCCGGCAACCGCTCCCTTACGGTCGCGGCTCGGTTACGGACACCGCGCGTTTGCAGTCACTTACCGAGCCGCGACCGCAAGGGAGCGGTTGCCGGGAACTAACTCCCCCAAATCGGTTAAGCACCCCGCTTGATCGCGGCAGATCGGAGACTGGCAGCCCTTGCATCATCGTATTTGCGCGTGTTTGAATGCGCCGTCCACTTTTCATTGCGGCGTGTGAAGGTCTCGCATCCATTCGCCCAAAGCCAATTGCGCTGTGACTTTTGCCGAACCACATTGGCCGAAGCACCGCTTGCTTCCGCAACGGGCTTGCCATAGAATCGGCGCTGAGGCTTTAAGGAGGACTGTTTATGGGCAAAGTGAACTGGCAACGGATCGTTCTCGGCGGGCTACTGGCCGGGGTGATCATCGACGTCTTCGAATGGGTTACGAACGGCGTGGTATTCGCGGGCGATTGGGCGGACGCGATGAAACACCTGGGTGCGACCACCAACTTCAGCGTGAAACAGATTGCGGCCCTGAACGCGTGGGGATTGCTGACGGGCATTGTGATGGTCTGGCTCTATGCCGCGATCCGGCCGCGTTTCGGCGCGGGGCCAAGAACGGCGGTTCTGGCCGGGTTCGCCACGTGGTTTCTGGCCTACGCGCTCGGCGGTGCGTTTCCGGTGTTCACACACTTGTTCCCGCTCCGTCTTGCCGCCGTCACCACGCTGATCGGATTGGTCGAGGCGGTGGTTGGCGCGGTGGCTGGCGCGTGGCTTTACCAGGAAGCCAGCCAACCGGAGACGAAGCCGCTCAGCCGGGCGGCGGGCGCCTGACGGGCGGGAAGATTGATATCGATCGGCCGGCGCGAGCCTACTCCGAGGTTCCCTGCTCCCTGCCGGCCCGCGCCCTCAAATGGTTTTCAGATACTCGAGCAACGCCGCCTTCTGGTCCTCGGTCAGGTTGGTGCCATACTTGTCGCCGGCGTGCCCGATATTACTGTTTCCCGGCTGTGAAGTGTCGAAGGTCCAGCCGCTTCCGCCGGTTGAGTAACCGAGCCTCGCCGGATCGTATTCCCGATTTCCGACAATGAACTTCGTGGGGCGCTGGGTGGGGTGCAACAGGTGCCAAAGCGTCGGCACCGACCCATTGTGCAGGTACGGCGCCGTAGCCCAGACGCCGGTCAAAGGCCGCGCCAAATATTGACCGGTGGCGCGCCAGATCGCCGGGTTGGCATCCATGGCCGCCTGGTCGGCGGTGGAGACTCCGTCGTCGGAGAAAGCGCGCGCCTTGAGGCCGTCGAGGATCGGCTTCACCGCGGCGGGAAACGGCACCGCTCCGGCGACGGGCTGGCCGAAGCTGTTGGCCCGCTGGGGATCGGTTCCGGCGTCGGTCAGCGCGTACAGGCGATTCTGGTGGCAGTCGCGGCAGGTGTCGTTGAAGATCTGTTCACCGGCCGCGGCCTTTGCTTGGTCGATCGGCCCCAGAATGTCGGCGGGCCATTTCGGGGGCTGGAGTTTGTGGGTCAGCACTTCGAGCCGGTGCAGGTTCGCGATCCGCAGGGTCGATTCATAGGTTTTGGGATCGAACACCGCGCCCATCCCCAGGGCCTGTCCGATGTTGCGCTCGAGGATGGAGTTGGTGTTGCCGTCGTAGTGGATCCAAACCGCGTCGGTGCCGGCGCGCTGTTGGGTTGTATCGGGAACGTCCCAAATGAACGGAAAGCTGACAGGGGACTGCATCCGGAGGGCGTTGGCCGGGAACAGAAGGTTGCGGGCCGCGCCAAAGGCATCGATGCGGCCGGGTCCGGGCTCGGTACCATCCAGCAGGAGTTTACCGCTTTTGAGGTAGGCGAGCCTGGCCTTCGCCAGCGTGAGGGCGCGATGCCAACTGGCCGAAACAGTCTGGCCCCGCAGAGCGGCGGCGGAGTCGGTGGCGTCGGCGGCCTGAGAGGAGGCGCTGTGAAAGTTCCTGTCCGCCGTTGAGGCAGGCGCAACTTCACCGGCGGTTTTCGCGGCGGGATCGGAAGCGTAGGTGGAAGAGTCGGCGGACGACGGGCTGGCAGTGCCCTGTGAATCGCGGACCATGGCCAGCACCAGCGCGACAGCCTTCGCGGGGTCGCGCAGTGTGGCGTCGAGCGAGTCCTTCAGTTCCACTTGATAACTCTCGAGATCCACCAGCGAAGGCGCGCCGTCGATCCGCACTCTTTTCCCCCGATAGGTCACCTCACCGACATGGCAGGCGGCGCAGTTGAAGCCGACCATTTCGAGACCGATGTGGCTCTTGTCGCGCGAGTGGACCGTGGTGATGCCAACGGGCAAGCCGTGAGGATTGGCGGCGCTGGTGGCATCGGGGATGAAGCCGAAGCGTTCCATACCCTCGAGGAACGGCTTACCGGTCTTCACGCTCACGATATTGGCGAGCAGCGCGTACGGCATAAGCTCGCTGCCTTCGGCGAGATGGTGATACTCGGCGCGCTCGGCGTCGGACCATCCGTTCTGGCTCCAAACCACGGTTTCGGCGGAGTTGGAAGAGGATGGCTGGGGAGTGGATGGCTTGGTGGCGCATCCCGCCAGGAGCAATGATCCGGCCACCGAGATCGGGAACGCAAGGGGGCTGAGTCGCATTGGTCAATTATACGTGGAATGAGCCTCGGCCCAACCGGGGGTAGATACCCCACAATTATTCGATCCATTCCCGCAGCCGCCCGATATCCAGATGCTGCTTCAGGTGCCCGGCCCAGCGATCGATGCGCGCATTTCTTTCCGCGGTTACATTGACCGTTACAGTTACCGGGTCGAGGCCGATTTCAGTGCGGCATCGCGTAAGGAACGCGTGGCGGAAGCCATCGTCGTCGAACAGCCCATGCACGTAAGTGCCCCAGACTCGGCCGTTTTCGGCTACCGCGCCATCGGGCAGGGAACGGGTATCCGGCTCGCGGACGATCTCGGCGAAAGGCTGGCAGCCGGAGCGGTAGCGCGTCTCTCCCATGTGGATTTCATAACCATGAAAGGGCGCGCCGTCCCAGGCGAGCACGCGTCCGGCGGCGCGGCGCACGGTTTTTTCCGTGCCCAGAACGGTGCCGAACCGCAGCAGGCCGAGGCCGGCAACGGATCGGGATTCGCCGCCGCTTTCCACGCCATCGGGATCTTCGATGCCGAGGCCCAGCATCTGAAATCCGCCGCAGATGCCGATGAGCGGACCGCGATGGGAGTTCAGGCACGCGGCGAAACCGCGGGCCCGCAGCCAGGCGAGGTCGTCGAGGGTCTGCTTGCTGCCGGGCAGGATCAGCACGTCGGCCGCGGCAGCTTGCACGGGGTCTTCGAGAAACGCCAGCGCGACGGAGGGCTCCATGGCCAGGGCGTCGAAATCGGTGAAATTGGCCATGCACGGAAGCGCGATTACGCCCACGCGCAACGGCCGGCTCGGGGAATGGGGCGGGGAAGTGGGGCACCAAACACGTTCGGGCGTACGCCGGTCTTCGAGCGCGACGCCGTCCTCTTCTTCCAGGCCCAATCGATCGAGGAACGGAATTACGCCCACGCAGGGGATGCCGATTCGCCGCTCGATCATTTCGACGCCCGGAGTGAGCAGCGCCAGGTCGCCGCGAAACTTATTGATGGAGAAGCCGCGGATGCGGGCGCGGTCCTGGGCGTCGAGCAGTTCCAGCGTGCCCAGCAGGGAAGCGAACACGCCGCCGCGATCGATATCGCCCACCAGGAGGCATTGCGCCTCGGCGGCATGGGCCATGCGCATGTTGACGATGTCGTGCTGGCGAAGATTGATTTCGGCCGGCGATCCGGCGCCTTCGAGCACCACCAGATCGTAGGCTTCGGCCAGCTTGCGGTAGCTTTCGAGCACCTGGGGGAAGAGGTCTTCCACGCGGCGCTCATGATAGTCGAAGGCGGTGACTTGTCCCCAGACGCGGCCCAGCAAAACGATTTGCGAGGAGCAATCGCCGCTCGGTTTGATCAGCACCGGGTTCATTTCAGCGCACGGAACGACTCGGCAGGCTTCCGCCTGCAGGGCCTGGGCGCGGCCGATCTCGCGGCCGTCGGGCGTGGCGGCGGAATTGAGCGACATGTTCTGGGCCTTGAAAGGGGCGACGCGCAGGCCGGCGTCGGAGAAGATACGGCCCAGCCCGGCGGCGACCAGCGACTTGCCCACGTGCGAGCCGGTGCCCAGAACCATTAGGGCGCGCGCGCTCACTCGGCGGCCCCGGTATCGGCGGCCGAAGGGAACAGGGCGGCCAGCCGGGCGGGGTCGTGCCGGCCCCAGCCATCGAAATGGAGCAGGGAAGCGAGCGGCTGGCGACGTTCCCATCCGTGTTCCTCCAGGTCCGGCTTGGGACGAAACTCGGAAACGAAGCCGAGACAGAGGTACGCAATCACGGTATGGCCGGCGGGAATCGCGAGCAAGCTCTTCAACGCATCCAGATCGAGAATGCTGACCCAGCCCACGCCCACGGATTCGGCGCGCGCCGCCAGCCACAGGTTCTGAACCGCGCAGGCGGAGGAGTAGAGAACCGTGGCCGGATCGGTCTGGCGGCCGAGTTGGTGGCCGCGGGCGCACTCCGGGTCGCAGGTGACGCAAAGGTTGACCGGGGCATCCAGTATGCCTTCGAGTTTCAGACTGTCGTAGAGTTCCAGACGCGGGCCGGTGTAAAGGGCGGCGGCGCGGCGGTTGGCCGCGGCGAAGTTGCCGTGCACCTGGCGGCGCAGGGCGGCGTCCTGGATGAGGATAAAGTCCCACGGCTGCATGAAACCCACCGAGGGCGCATGATGGGCGGCGTCGAGAATGCGGCCCAGAACCGGCGGCGGCAGCGGCTCGGGAAGGAACTGGCCGCGCACGTCGCGGCGTTCGTAGATGGCGCGGTAGACGCCGCGTTTTTCCTCTACCGAAAAATCGCTACCCGCGCTTCCTTCATTCCTGCTTCCGGCTGCTGAGATCGGGCGCGGCGTTTCAGTTCTCCGTCGGGGCCTTTTCCAAATGGTCCACGGTGATGGTCTCAAGCGGCTCTTTGCGCGCGTCCAGTTTCAGGCCGAATGCCTGAATGGCGGCCCAGATCGAGGAACTGGAGGGATCGGAAGCCGCATCGGCGGGCCCTCCGCCACCGCCCCCGGGACCCATCATCATGCCGCCGCCCATTCCGGCCGCGCGCGCGGCGTTGCGCATGTCGTCCATGGAAAGATCGAGAGCGATATCGTACTTTCCTTTAAGTTCAGTCCGGTCCATCACCGGCCGGTCCAGGAAGCCGGAGAGCAAATCGGCCAGCCCGGCCATGGTGAGACCCAATCTCTCCATGTGCATGCTGGTGCCGTTCATGGTCATCTTGGTGGTGCCACCCAACCCGCCGCCCATGCCGAAGTCGCCTCTCACTGTTACCGTATTGCCGCTCATCTTGATCTGCGGAGACTGATTGTCATGGGAGCCCGCTGCGGGGTCGCCCGGTTTGGCGTCCGGATCGGGCTTCGGTGCCTCCGGATCGGGCGCCGATTCCTTCAGCTTGACACCGCCCTTCGCCACCACCAGATCGTAAACGGCGTGCTCCTTGCTGTCGTGATGAACCGTCAGCTTGAAACGCTCCGCCAGCAGCGCCTGAAGCATCTCGGGGACCTGGTCTTTGTTCGATCCCTCGGGCATTTTGGCAAGAATATCGAAGCGCTGGGCGCCCATCCAATCCGGGCCGGATAGTTGGTAGGGCTTGATCTTATAGGCGGTGCGAATCAGGTCGGCCAGCGACATGAAGCCGATGTCGACGCGGGCGCCGTCGACTTTCATCCCGACGTGCAGCTTGCCGGCCATCACGTCGGCCGGGTTGGGTGGAACGGCGACCTTGATGGAAGCCACTTCGAAGGCCGGCGCGGCCGCCGGAGCCTGCGCCCATGCCGAAACCGCCGCCAGCATAGCAACCAAGCCGGTCCGCGGTGCCAATTTGCGTGTCATACCTGCTCTCCCAATCAGGATAACTGTTTTGGCTGCCGGCTGCCGTCCCGCTTCTTCCGGACGCCCTTGTCCGCCAGCCTGGAATAAGGGACGGGCGGAGGGCGGCGGAATTACGCCGAGACGAGTTTGTTGAGAGGATTCGGCGCTTCGGGCGACTCACTATCGAGGGCATTTGTGTGGTCCATTACTGGTTGGTTGGGTGCCTGATCCCGCTGGCGCTGTGGACATTAGTGAGCGGGCTGGACGACCTGTTCATCCTGTTCGTGTGGAGTCTCCCTTGGCGCAAGCGGCATCTGCCCACCAGCGCCGAACTGGCGCGCATTCCGGAACGGCGGATGGCCATCTTTGTGCCTCTCTGGCACGAAGATCGCGTGATCGGGCAGATGCTGCAACGCACGCTTTCCACCGTAAGCTACGAGAGGTACGACATATTCGCGGGTGTCTATCCCAACGACGAAGCGACCGTCAACGCCGTGCGGGAAGTGGCCGCGCGCTGGCCGCGGCTCCACGTCGCCCTGGTTCCACACGATGGGCCGACTTCGAAGGGCGACTGCCTGAACGCCATCTATGACGATATGACCGCCTGGGAGGCGGCCCGGAACGTGCGGTTCGAGGTGATCCTGACACACGACGCCGAGGACCTGGTGTATGCCGACTCGCTGCGCCTGATTAACTGGTTCTCCCGCGACCACGAAATGGTGCAGATACCGGTACTGCCGCTCCAGACGCCTTTCCGCGAATTCACCCACGGAGTATACTGCGACGAGTTTGCGGAGTTTCAACTGAAAGACTTGGTGGTTCGCTGTTTGCTGGGTGGCTTTCTGCCGGCCAACGGAGTGGGCACGGGGTTCGAACGCGACGCTTTGGAGGCGCTCGCGGCCACTCGCGGAGGGACTGTGTTCGACCCTTCATGCCTCACCGAAGATTATGAAACCGGATACCGGTTGCATCAGTTCGGATACAGGCAATTGTTCCTGCCGATCGAGACCGACGGCACGGGTTTTGCGGCCACGCGCGAGTACTTTCCGCGGGACTGGAAGGCGGCGGTCAGGCAGCGTAGCCGGTGGATCACGGGAATCGCGCTGCAGGGCTGGCAGCACCATGGCTGGCGCGGCCCGGCGTGGCGGCGGTACTGGTTCTGGCGGGACCGGAAGGGGATTGTAGGCAATTTCTTGTCGCCGTTATCGAACCTGCTGTTTCTGGCGGGCTTGTGGTTCTGGCGGGAACTGGCTAAGGCGCCGCCGGCGGTTGCCGGCCTGTGCTTTATCACGGTGTTGGTCGCGGTGGCTCACGTTCTGATTCGCGGTCGCGCTACCGCCATGATTTACGGCTGGAAGTTCGCGCTGGGAGTTCCGCTTCGCATGTTCTGGGGCAACTTGGTGAATTTGGCTGCAACCTGCATGGCACTGCGCGGCTACTTAGCCTCGATTGCCGGGTTGCGGAAGCTTACCTGGGCCAAGACCGAGCATGTGTATGCGGCGGCCGGAGCGGGAACGAACCAGCGTTTGGGCGAAGTGCTGGTGCGCCTGCGTTGCCTTTCGGCGGAGCAGATTCAGGCTGCTGTAGCGTCCCAACCGAAGGGTGTGCGGCTGGGCGAGTATTTGATGCAATCGGAACGGCTTACCGAAGAGAATCTGTATCGGGCGTTGAGCTTGCAGGCGGGGTTGGAACTGGGATTGCCGCAGGCGGCCGAAGTCTCGGCGCCGGCCACGCACGCGCTTCCGGCCGATACCTCCCGGCGCTGGAAGGTACTACCGTACCGGGTGTGCGCTGGACAGATGCATTTGCTCACTCCTGAGATTCCAACCAGCGACATGTTGCACCACCTCGAAGAGGTGGCGACGCTGGAGTTGCGCTTCCGCCTGGTGCAACCCCGGGACTACGAGCGGATTGCGGACCGGTACCTGGGGCCTGAACCAGTGGCCGAACGCTGACACGACGCCATTTACACCGCCTGGTCGATGCTGTCGATCTTCCGGTGGTCATTTCTAGCACCGGTGGCCTTATTTCTGGCCCATCATCTCGTAGACTTTGCCGGTCAGGAGCTTGATGTCGGCGCGGATTTCGTGGATGTCCTCGCGGATGGCCGCGATCTGGGCGCGCGTATCTTCGCGCGCGGTGGCCAGTTGGGCGCGGGTTTCAGCGCGGATTTCGCGGATGTCTTCGCGGATGGCGGATATCTGGATCAGGCTGACGGTGAGGCTGGCCAGCACGGCGATGGTGGGTAGGCCGATGGCGACGTAGAGCTGGATGTCGTTCATGGGAGGTGGCGTCTCCTTTTCGATTGTCTCATGTAGGGGTTTGGCTGCGGAGGCCCGCTGCGGAATCTCCGCGTGGCGCGCCTGTCAGTTCTTGGTGGCAGCGGTACGCAGCCTTGGCGGCGACGGCGATCTCAGGCGTTAGAGCCCGCCCTCTGCGCTGGGGCATTGCGATGGCTTGCGTTCCGTCGCCTCGGCGGTGGCAGCGATGGCGGTGAGTTTGCGAAAGGCCTGCGCGTTACTTCCGATAATGGATATTATGTTAAATTTTGTGCCGGGATCAAAAATCGGCCCGGTCCCCGCTGAATGAGACCGGGCCTATGGGAAGAAACCAATGGCAAATTGGGAAACTTGTTCTAACGGTGCCCGCCTCCGTGGCCGCCGCTGGCGTGAGCGCCACCACCGCCGCCGGAAACGTGTCCACCACTGCCGCTCGCACCGCTGGAACTACGAGGTGCGCTCTCGCCAGAAGAAGAACCGTAGTGTGGTTGCGACGTGCCATAGCTCGGCGCCGAACCCCGCTGCGGTTCGCTATAAGACGGTCTGCTATAGCGGGTTTCCGGCAAGCTGGAACCACTCCCACCGCTTGACCGCTCGCGAACCACGGGCGGTGCCACTCGATGGCCCGCCCCGGCGCTCTCGCCGGGGCGGTCGTTGCCCGCTCCAGACGGCGCGGAGCGAAGGCTGTTGGCGCTCTGCCCGGACGGTTCGCCGAAGCGGCGCCAACCACCGGTCGAACTCGCGCCCGCACCCGCGCCTCCGTTGGCCGCACCTCGCGCAGCGCCTGCTTCACCCGTGCGTCCGGAAGCCGCGGCGGTCGACCCGCCAGCCTGGCGCCCGAACGGCACCCGTGCCACGCTCGCCGGATTCTGATGGGTAAAGAACGACTGTGTCGCCGCCGACCGTGGCGTGAAAGCGCTGGTCCTTTCGCTATAACGCAGGTTTGCGCTAGTCGGCGACATGGGTACCTGGCCCCGAATTAGCCCGGCACTGCGAATCTGGTCCACCGACGCGTGCCCGACACTATTGAATCTGCCACCGCGAAAATCGGCTACGCTGAGCGAAGACACACCGTTCGCGATTCGCGCGTTTCTGTAAGTACCGTATATATTTGCGTTGCTAATATTAAAGCCGCGGTTGAATCCCGCGCCGTAGTACGCACGCCCCCACCAGGGATGGAACATTTCATAAGGCGCCAGCGGCACCCACCCGAGGTTTCCGAAACCAAAACCGACCCCAAATCCTCCGCCGCCGAATCCGAAAAAAGCCACCAGGCCGGGTGCCCAGTAGTGCCTGACCCCCATTACGCCGGGATACCATAGCCAGCCATAGTTGGCGCCCCAAAACCAACGCCCATAGTGGAATGGCGCCCAGCCCCACGCCGAACAATCCACCCATGTCCACCCGTACCAATCTTCCCAAACCCACCGCCCACACGAATAAGGGGACCACCCCGCAACCACTGTCGGCCGCCACACCGAACCATAGTCGGGAACGTTCACCCAGGTACCGTAACCGTCCATATCCTCGGCCCCATACACACCTTGAGGCACATGTTGCGCGCTGGTGGATTCCATCAAGACATGATCGCGCGATTCGTTCCAGCGATCCCAATCGTCAAGGGCTGGGGCCCCTGCGATCCGAAACTCGGGATCGGGGGCAGAGCCGCGCGCCATCAAGGCTTGCCCGGCGTTCACCCATTGCGAGCCTTTGGGGCTGAACACCTCCACGTCGCCCGACCTCACGGTGACATGGGACTCGCCGTTGTCGGTCACTGATATCCGGTAAACTCCAACCTTTGATGGCCTTACGGAAACATTCGGAGTATCGACTTCAATATTTGCATTGGAAGCGCGCAGGACATTGAAGGTTAGCGTCCCCCGCGCCATTTCCAATTGATAGCGGTCGGCTTCAAGGGTGGTGAGGTGGATCTCACCCAAGCCTCCCAAACGCAATAGGTTAGAGCTGTCAAACTGAACTTCCGCGCGAGAATTGGGGCCGGTCGAAATGTAATCGCCCGCCATCAGCGGCGCATTCACCACACCCGCCACCCAGTCTCCGGAATCGCCGCGCCGCACTGAGACGTCGCCATCCATCACGCTGATCCGACCCACCCCGCGCTGAAGGTCGTCGGGGCTCTGGGCACGCACGGGTGCGGTTCCAAAGGCGGCGGCCAGCAACACGCCGCAGGCTACAGCACGAACTCGGAGACGTCGCATAGCGCTCATTTCTCTGCCGCCCTCTCATGCACGGCCTATACCAAATCGTAAATAATTGAAAATAATCGACCAATCTCCAAGCTAGCGAATTCGCGAATGGCCGAAAACCACCACTGCTGGCTGGGTTGAAGCAGGCTGGGAGGGTCCTAGCCGGGCTAACCGCCGGTTCCAACGCCTGGATGTTATACTCTGTGGCACGATGGGCCTCTTAGGTGACCTGGCATACGGTTTCCGGTCCTTCCGAAGGAATCGCGCCTTTGCCTTTGTTGCCACGATATCCTTAGCACTCGGAATCGGCGTCAACACCACCATTTTTACCTTGGTGAACTCGGTGCTGCTGGCGCCGCTTCCAGTCAATCGACCGGGAGAACTGGCCGAAGTGTACACGGTAGACAGCCACGTACCCGGCACGTGGCTGGTTTCCTATCCCAACTATAAAGACTATCGCGACCGCAACGCCGTTTTTTCCGAGTTGATGCTTTCCGGCGCGGTGGGAATCAACCTGACCGGCCGGGGCGAGCCCCAGCTCCTGGTAGCTCAGTTGGTGTCGGGCAATTACTTTGAAGGTTTGGGAGTCCGGGCCTTGGCCGGGCGCGTGCTAGGGCCCCAGGACGACCTGGAAGGTTCCAGCCCGGTGGCCGTGATCGGCTACGGTTTGTGGGGGCGGCTTTTCGGCCGCGATCCCCAAGTCATGCAGCACGGCCTGGAACTGAATGGCCTTTCCTACCGTATTGTGGGAGTGGCGCCGAAGGAATTTCGCGGGCTGGACCTGCTTTACGGCGCGGACGTGTGGCTGCCTATGGCCGCCTACCCGCGCGCTTTTCCCATTCCGGCGTGGGTCAACCAACGGCGCGTGCAGGCGTTCGCGGTGACCGGGAGGCTGAAACCCGGCGTCAGTCTCCACCACGCGGAAGCTTCCCTGAACGCACTCGCCAGCGAACTGGAGCGCGAGTATCCGCGAGAGAATGACGGCAAGCGAATCCGGCTCGAAGGCATTTCCCAGGCGCTGGTCGGACCCGCGCTGCGTCCCAGAATCGCCAGCGCCGGTTCCGTGCTGCTGGTCGTCTCGGGCCTGGTGCTGTTGATTGCCTGCGCCAACGTGGCGAACCTGATGCTGGCGCGGGCGGCCGGCCGCACGCGCGAAATTGGCATTCGCCTGGCCCTGGGAGCCAGCCGGTTCCGTCTCATCCGCCAGTTACTCACCGAGAGCGTGTTGCTGGCCGTGGGGGGTGGTTTGCTGGCGTTGCTGCTGGCCTGGTGGGCCGGCGGCGCCCTTTGGGCGTGGCGTCCGGAACCATGGAAATACGCCATCGCCTTGCCGCGGCTCGACCGCCGCGTACTGGGTTACAACCTGGCCATTTCGCTGGCCACCGGCCTTCTGTTTGGCCTCTTCCCTGCCCTGCGCGCCTCGCGCGGCGACCTCGCCACCGATCTGAAAGAACGTACCGGCCAGCCCCCAGCCGTCGGCAAACGCTGGAGCCCGCGCTCGCTATTAGTGATGGTGCAGGTCGCGCTTTCCCTCATCGCTCTGATCGGAGCCGGCTTGTTCGTCCGCAGCGTCTGGGATGGTGACCAAATGAATCCCGGCTTCGACGCGGCCCACCTGGGGACGATCGCCTTTAACCTTGGAGATCAAGCCTACACGGAAGACCGGGGGCGCCAATACCAGCAGCGGGCGCTGGACGTTGCCCGCCGCGCGCCGGGAGTGGATTCCGCCGCGTTGGCCAAGGATGCCCCCTTTGCGCTGACCTCGCGCAACGTGCTCCTGGCCGGACGCGAAACCTCGCGGCCCGGCGTGGGCTGGCCCACGTATGTGCGAGTCGTCGGGCCCGGTTATTTCGCCGCGCTGCGAATCCCCATCGTCTCGGGAAGGGATTTCAGCCCGTTCGACCTGAAGTCGGCGCCGCGGGTGGCCATCGTCAACCAAGCCGCGGCCACTCATTTCTGGCCTGGCCGCAATGCCGTGGGGCAAGTGATTTCGTTCGCCGGGGAGAATTTGCCGGTCCAGGTTGTCGCCGTGGTGCGCAACGCCACTTACCTAACCCTGGGCGAAGCACCGCAGCCGTTGATTTATCTTTCGCTGATACAGTATTACTTTCCGACCACCATGTTGTACCTGCACACGCCGGGCGACCCCGCCCCGGCGGCGGCGGCCGTGCGCCGCCAACTGCAGCCGCTTGACCGCAACCTCCTCCTGCGCGACGAGAGCCTGCGCGATTTCATCCACGAAGTGCTTTGGCCGCAGCGCGTCGCCGCCAGCCTCCTCTCCGCCTTCGGTACCCTGGCGTTGCTGCTGGCGACGATCGGCATTTATGGCGTGATTTCCTACTCGGTGGCGCAGCGCGTGCGCGAAATCGGCCTGCGCATGGCTCTGGGCGCGGAGGCCTCGGCGGTGGAACGCATGATCGTGCTCGAAGGGGTTCGCATGGTGGCGATCGGAGCCATCGTCGGGCTGCTGGCGGCGCTGGCGGTTTCCCGCTCGGTCGCCGGCCTTTTGGTGGTGACCAATCCCCGCGACGCCATGACCTTCGTGCTGGTGCCCACCATCCTGATCCTGGTGGGAGTGATCGCCTGCTGGCTCCCCGCCCGCCGCGCCACCCGTATCGACCCCGCCAAAGCCTTGCGCGAAGAGTAGCCGTAAAGGATGTCTTTATCTTTGACAGCAAGCGACCTGCTTCATAACCGATAATCGAGGTACGTTAGTCAACTTCGAAACCGTGTACTTAGCCGACTCGCCTTCGCCGGAACAGCCAGGCGTCCTGGCAAGGGTTGCCCCGCGCTCCTTCCGGAATGAAATCGACCACCTCGAAGTCTCCGCTTAGGCGATTGCGAACATAAGCTTCGGGATGGAAGACGTTGCACAGATTGGTGCCCGCGCTGTAGTCGTATCTCGTCACCAGATCTCCCGCCAGGAATTGGCGCCGCTCCGGTTCGTTCAGCCGCGAAATGTAGTGTGCGCCATGCAAACTGAGCAGGAGCAAACCTCCCGGGCGTAGAATCCGGTGAAACTCGCTCATCCAGGCCATCTGGGCACTCTCCGGCAGGTGCGTGAAGACGGAAAGGGCATAAACCAGGTCGAATCGGGAGGCGGGATAGCTCGTCGGAGGCGCCAGTTGGTTGGTCCCGATCCGAGCGAAAGACAAGTGCCGCGCGCACCATGTGGTTAGTTCGGGATTGTAATCGGTCCCGTGCAGTTCCGTGCCCGCCAGGTCTTTCCAGAACCGCAGTACGCGTCCGCAGCCGCAACCGAAGTCGAGAATGGCCCTGAGGTCTCCCATCTCGATCTGGTTCCGCTGCAAGATATCGCGTATGCTCCGCGCCGCCAGTTGGCCGCCGTCGAGGTACACGGCAATCTCCGCCGAGCCGGCAACGGCCATCAGAAGACGCCCCGGTGGCATGGCGATCCCGTCCGGTGAAGGCCGATAAGGCCGGTTTCTGAAGTATACGCGGGGGTCGAGGCGGCCGACCCATTGATAGACACGAAATCCGAACGCCAGCAGGCCGAGTCGTTCGAGGACGGGCCCCAACCGATCGATCAGCACCCGCTATGCCTGCGCGCTGGCGCGGTTCAGCAGTGCCTTCATATAGGCGAACCCGTAGGCGGTTTGGGCGTAGTTCTCACCCACCATCGCGGGTGAATGGTCCAGGATGACGATACCGTCGAATTTCACGTCGTGGAGCGCCTTCATGATCTTGTACATGTCGTAGTAACCGTTGTCCATGAAGGTTTCGACGAAGTGCGGCAGCGGCGCGGTGACGTTGCGAAAGTGAATCTTCCAGATCTTGGCGGCACCGAAATACCGGATCGTCTCTTCCGGGTCTTTACCGGTCAGAGCCTTGCCACCCTCCAGCCACGTCCCGCAGCACAGGCAGATTCCCACGTTGGGGCTGGCGGCAATCTCCAGCGCCCGTTTGTAGCCTTCGAAATTGCCGAAAATGCACCGCGGTACGCCCGCCAGCACCGGCACCGGCGGATCGTCCGGGTGGATGCCGATGCGCACGCTGTTTTCCTCCGCCACCGGCGCCACCTGCTTGATGAAGTAGGTGAAGTTCTCCCAAATCTCTTCCTTGGTGAACTCGCGCCCGTGCGAGAGCGGCTCGGCCCAGGTTTTTCCGTCCCACACGCCGCGCTTGTCCGGGCTTGCCATATCGAACTCGCGCGTCGAGCAACCGCGTGTCTTGGCCCGGCCGCTCGACCAGATGCCGTTGCCCATGTGCGCGTAAGTCGTGTAGTAGATCCCCGCCTTGCCCAGGTTGCGGATGTACTGCTTGTATTCCTCGATTTTCCGGTCCCGCCCCGGCAGGTTCAGCGTCACTTCCTGCATGTTGTGTACGCTGGTGTTGCCAATATTCCAAACCGTGATGCCGGCATCGGCGTACCGTTTCTTGATGGCCAGAAAGCCCTCGGCCGTGCGCATCTCCGTAGGCGCTCCGACGCTGACGTATTCGGCACCGATCTGTTTCAGAAACAGCAACTGGTCGTCTGTCGGGGTGGCACCCGACTGCGCGCACAGCTTGATGCCGGGCGCATTCGCGTGCACCGCCGCCTTGGATTCCTCGGCCGCGAGAAGCGCTCCCAGCGCCCCTCCCAAAGCCATTTTGCCGAAATCTCTCCGCCCCGGCTGGAACGTCTCTTGCCTGCCCATAATCACCTCACCAGTCAATCATAACCCCACATATGTGCGACCGCTCCCAGAAGGCGGTCATGGCTCCTTTCGATGCCGTTTCATAGCCGCGAGCCCTGGAAGCTATGAAAAAAATCCCGCCGAGAACGCGCTGGGCAGGCGGAACCACCGGCGGAACCACCTGCCCCACCATTGAAAACAATGCACCTGCTTTGGTGGCGCAGGCGGTTCCGCCTGCGACTTGCGATTTCTTCGCAGCTCCCTGGGGAAGGTTGGCACCGGAAAACGTCACCGTAATTCCGAACGCGAGTGCTTAGAAGCGCGCGTGTCGCCGCTGCCGGCGCAACTCGGCGAAACTGAACAGGGCTCCCTGAATGGGCGTACCCACCACTTCGATGCGCTTGAGATCGCGCGTCCCTATTCCGACACCCTCCGCCAGCCGCAGCGTGCTGTCGCAGCTCTCAAACGGCGGCGTACCGCGGTCGGCCATCGGGTCGAATCCCATGGTTGCCATCGAGACCGCGTCCACGTTCACCGGATTCGTACCGGCCACGATCACGCCCGGCGCCACGGCTTTGCAGCCGGGGATCCACGGACCTTCGCCCCCGGCCATGGTGCGAATGCCTTCCACCACCGCCAGGTCGATCGGCCGCGCCGAGATCAGGTCCACCACCGTCCGCGGCACGCGGTATCCGCCATCGCGCGGCGATTTCGGATCCTTCTCCGGCGGCGCAATCTTCGAAGGCTGGCGGTGGCCGGCGTGAACCATATCGCGCCCACCCGTGGGGAGGATGGTCGGCTCGTCCACGCCCGCGCCCGTTCCGTAGATCGTGCAAGGCGTCAGCCCGAAGCAGTTCTTCATCGAAAGCGTGATGCCCGCCGTGGCGTGCTCCTTCATCTTGGCCAGGCTCACAAACACGTCGCAATCCCGGTACGAGTGGTTCAGCTCGAAGCCCGGGTACATCAGCCCGCCCTGCGGCACCATCATGCGCGCGTATTGCTTTCCCCGCCCCAGGAAGTTGGTGTTTTCAAACTCCACGTTGGGCGCCGCGCTCAAAATGTCGCGCGGCTCCCAGCTCGACTCCAAAATCACCTGTTCGATCGGGTCCGCGGTGGACCACGGGCTCTCCAGCAAGCGGATGCGCCGCGCCCCGGCCTTCCCCATCAGGTGGACGGTGGCCGCAATCACGTGCGGATGGGTATAGTGGGTGTCCTCGGCGGGCAGGTAACCAAGCCGATAACTGGCCGCGCCGGTCAAGTTGATCTTGATGGCCACGGTCTTACCTTTGACAAGCCGGCCTAAGCCGCCCAACTGGTCGAACATCTTGTCCAGCGTGGGCAGCAGCTCGCCGCTATCGTAGGTCTTGCATTTTGCCACGGCCACCCGCGAGGCCGGCGCCGTTGCCGCTTGGACCGGCGGTTTCTCCCACAGACAAGCGCCCGCCACGGTCGACCCGGCCATACGCAACCAGTTTCTACGTGAATATTGACAGTACATATTCCCCTCCCTCAAACCTCGGGCGCGGCGCCACGAACCGGCGCTTACCGCGCTCAGCGATCAGTGCGAAGATCGTCCGGTTCCGCTTTGCCGATTGCCCGCATGTCCTTGCTCGGCAAGCTCATATTGTATCGCGAATGCACCCGCTGGCCGCTGCTGAAGGATGATCGGCCGATGCGGTGAAGTCCGTTCCCGGCAATCGCTGCCAGGCGGTCGCGGCTCGGTAAGTGTGCCTCAGTTGCCTGCAACATGCAACATCTGGCTGGCCCAGAGCGTCGCTCCCAGATAGGCGTCCCGGACCGCCGACGCTTCGAAACCGTACGCCTGGGTGAGAGTTTCCACCTGGTCCCAATCGCCGCGCTCGTAACCCCGGCTGAGCCGGTAGGTCCGCGACAACGTGCTCTCGTCGGACGCAGTCCCGAGCAAAGCGTTGGTGATCTCCGGCCCCACACCCACCGAACGAAGCGCCTCGTCGAGCGGCCGGTCGACCAGCGCGTCCAGCAGCGAGAACATCCCCATCAGAAAGGCCTCGTCGGCCAGCGAAATCCCCGCCAGCTTGATCAAGCTCTCGCAAAAGCGTGCCCGCACGATGGCCAGAGTCGCCAGCTCGCCCGGCTTGTCCACGGCTAACCTGGGCAACGTAGCCAGGCCCGCCCACCGGCGAATGTTATCGGTGCCCAGGATCACCAAGGCACGCTCGATCGACTGAACGTGGCCGTCCCGGCCGAACAGCGCGGAGTTCACGTAACGCAGCAGTTTGTACGTCAACGCCACGTCGCCTCGAATCACGTCGTCCAGTCTCTTGACATCCGGCTCCGGCTTTTGCACCTCGCTCAGCAGAAGCAGGCACGTCAGCTTTTGCGCCGGCACCTCTTTGCGGTGAATCATGCTCGGCCGCGCGAAGAAATAGCCCTGGAAGTAGTCGTAGCCGGCGGCCAATACCCTCTCGAATTCTTCGTAGGTTTCCACCTTCTCGGCGAGCAGTTGGATGCCCCGCGGCTTGTAGGTGTGCAGCAGGCGTTCCTGTTCGGGCACCGAAGTGCTTCGGATGTCCACCTTAATCAATTGAGCCAGTTCGGTGAGCGGCTCGAACTGCGGTGTGGAAACAAAATCGTCGAGCGCGATCATGTAACCCTGTTCACGGACGGCGCGGCACAGCGCGATCAGGTCGGCGGTCGGGGCCACCGATTCCAGAATCTCAATCACCGCGGCCTGCGGCGGAAGATTCAGGTAGATCCCTTCGCTGAGCAGGCGTTGATCGAAGTTTACAAAGGCTTTCTTGTCGCCGAGAATGTTCTCCAGCCCGATGGACATCACCGTGTTCGAGATTACCTGTTTGGTGGCGAAGGCCGATTCAGTACCGTCGAACTCGTTGTGTGCCCGATCGGAGCGGTACAACAGTTCATAGCCATAGACCTGGCGATTGCGATCGAATATCGGCTGCCGGGCGATGAGAGCTTCCACAATCCGTCTTATCGACACATGATTGCGAAAGCATGAGCCGTTTCCGAGCCGCCACCCCGGGCGAGCCGTTGCTATAGTGGCATTTGGATAAGAAGAGGAGGTCATCGATGTCCGGGATGAAGGCATCGCGCCGGGATTTCCTGGGCGCCGCCGCGCCCGCGTTGGCAACAGTGGCTCTGGCCGATCCGGGCCGTGCCGCCGCTCAGGCGGCCGGTATCAAACCCGGCGACCTGCCGGATCTGACCATCAAGCAAGTCAAGGTCTGGGTGTTGAAGGCGGAGGACGGCCGCGCCGGAGAGAAGTACGCCGCCATCGTCACCCAGAGCGGCATCGAGGGCAATTACGTCCTCGAGGATCGCTACTACCACACCAATTGGAGCAACCTGGGATGGCTCGAGTATGCCAAAGCCGCGCTCCCGGGAAAGAGCGTCCTCGACCTCCCTGCCCTCACCTCGCAATGGCGCCCCAGCCTGCGCCGCTACGGCCAGCTTTCCTACGCCGCCGCCATCGATAACTGCTGCTGGGACATCCTCGGCAAAGCCGTCGGTCTGCCGGTCTATCGCATCCTGGGGGCGCACCGAGACCGCGTTCGCGCCTACGCCAGTTCCCAGCACCTGCGCACCGTCGAGGATTTCGTGGCCGACGTCAAACACGCCGTGTCGGACGGTTTTACGGCATACAAGATCCACCCGCCCGGAGGCTCCGGCTGGCACGATTACAAGCTCGATATGGAGGTGATCAAAGCCGTCCGTCAGACCGCCGGCGACGGCATGCCCTTGCTGTACGACCCGGTCGGCGTGCTCACCCGCGAGGAAGCCATGAAGGTGGGTCGCCTGCTCGACCAACTGCACTACGTTTCTTTCGAGGACGCCTTACCCACCAAGGATATCGACGGCCTGGTGGAACTGGCCGCCGCCCTGGACGTACCGGTGACCATGGGCGAATTCATCCCGTCGCTCTACGATTACGTCCCCTATATTCTCCGCGGCGCGCTCGACGAAGTCCGCTTCATCGTCGATAACATCGGCGGCATCACCAGCGGCATGAAAGTCGCCCGCATGGCCGAGTGCTTCAATATGATGTGCCAGCCCCACAACTGGGGCACCACCCTCGATCACGCCGTTCATTTCCACTGCGAGCTGGCCATGCCCAATAACGTCTGGTTCGAAATGACGCAACCCATGGGCATCACCGACCGCCCCTATTTCAAGGACAAGCTCCGCCTCGATAAGGAAGGTTACGTCCCCGCGCCGGTCAAACCGGGCCTGGGTTACGAGCTCGACCGCGGCGTGTTCGAAAACATGATGCTCCGGGTGGAAAGCTAAAGGAAACTGCCATGTCGGAACCCAATCCATCGCGACGCAAGTTCTTTGGCGCCACCGCCGCGGGCACGCTCACCGCGCTTTCCACCGTATCCGGCCCCGGCCGCGCCGCCGCCCAGTCGGCCGGCATCAAACCTGCCGACCTCGACCTCACCATCAAGGAAGTCAAGGTCTATGTGCTGAAGCCGGAGGAGACCCCGGGCCGCGGCGAACAGTATGCCTCCGTCGTGACCGCCAGCGGCATCGAGGGCAACTATGTCCTCACCGGCCGCTATGGCCACTCCAACTGGAGCAACCTGGGATGGCTGGCCTACGCCAAGCGCGAACTGGTGGGCAAGAACGTTCTCGACCTGCCCGAGTTCACCAACCAGTTCCACAGCAACGTCGGGCAGCTCTCCTACGCCTCCGCCATGAATAATTGTCTCTGGGACATTCTTGGCAAGGCGGTGAACCTGCCGGTGTACCGCATCCTCGGCGCGTATCGCGACCGGGTGCGGGCCTACGCCAGCTCGCAACACCTGCGTACGGTGGAGGAGTTCGTCGCCGACGTCCGGCACGCCAAATCGCAAGGTTTCACCGCTTACAAGATCCATCCGCCATGGCTCGCGGCGAGCGAAGTGGATTACAAGCTGGATATCGAAGTGGCCAAAGCCGTCCGCAAGGCCGGCGGCGACGATATGGAGCTGCTCTTCGATCGCGTCGGCGCCTACACCCGCCTGGAGGCCATGAAAGTGGGCCGCGCCCTCGACGAGCTGAACTACGTATCCTTCGAGGATTGTCTACCCACCGACGACCTGGAGGGCCTCGCCGAGTTGGCCAAGGCGCTGGACGTCCCCATTACCATCGGCGAGTTCATTCTCTCGCCCTACGATTACGCCAAGTACATCCGCTACGGCGCCCTCGACGAAGTCCGCTTCATCGTCGACAACCTGGGCGGCATCACCGGAGGCATGAAAGTCGCCCAACTGGCGGAGTGCTTCGGCATGCTTTGCCAGCCGCACAATTGGGGAAACCTGCTGGACCATGCCGTTCACTTCCATTGCGAGCTGGCCATGCCCAATAACGTCTGGTTCGAAATGACGCAGCCCATGGGCAGTACCGACCGCCCCTATTTCACCGACCCGCTCCGCATCGACAAGGACGGCTACGTGCCCGCGCCCCGCAAGCCCGGCCTGGGCTACGAGTTCAACTACCACGCGCTCCACGACATGCTCGATCGCATCGAAACTTAGACGCTCCGGCTTTTTGCGCCCCGTTGCCTCGGTTATCCTTTGTGGATACGAAATTCGCAAACGGGTTAACGTCATCCGGAGGTATGATAAAAACGAGGGCGAGATGAAGCTTACCCAGTCGTTACAATCCGATGTCACCTACGTCAAAGACCTGATTGGAGCCGGATGGGCCGGAATCGATTCCGGACGGAGAGAATCCGGCGAGCGGGTCATGACGCCCGCCTTCAAGCGCACGGTGTGGGTGCCGATTGTGATCGGCACGGCGCTCGGTGTCCTGGCCGCGTGCTCGAAAAGAAGCCGCAAGGTCCATCACGCCGTTCTTGGCGGTCTGGTCGGCAGCGTAGTCGGATTCGGGGGCGGCGTCGCCTGGGCTTCCCGCGGCGTCACCGGTGCCGCTGCCCGCGGCGCGGTCGACAAAGTGAACACCGTTCGCGACGCCCGCTGGCTCCGGAAAAATCCCATCGCCTACGCCTAGTACCATGACCGGGAGACCGCTTGCTGACGCGCGCGGCTCGGTTACGAGCCACGACCTAAGGGAGTGGTTTCACGCTAGCGCACAAAATCATGCGGTCAGAGACCTAGCCGCGATTTCGGCCGTCTCCGCACAAGTTGTGTAGTTCTCACCGACCCCAAATCCTCCCCCTCCACCCGCCTCCGCGCCGCCCTCTTCATCATCGACAAAGTCTCCACCCCGCCCAAGTTCGAAAAGGAAGAACCCGCCAGCCTTGACGACATGGTCGCCGCCATCGAGGAAGCCGCCGAAGCCGCTTCTGCCCAGCAACCGCCCGCCGATGCACAAAATTGCACAACCGTGCCCAACGAATCCGTCTCCCAGATGCACAATTTTGCACAAAAGCCCGAACCCTACCGCCGTCCCGAACCCAAAACCGGCCGCAACGACCCCTGCCCCTGTGCCAGCGGCAAGAAATACAAACACTGCTGCCTCGGTAAGTCCTCAGCCGCCGCCTGACCGCCGTGGAGCGGACTCTTAGTCTGCCACGCCGGGACTCATCCCGGCGCTGTTGGTTCCCGCTACGCCGCTTTGTGTGGGCTGCCAATTCTGGCTGGAGCCGGGCCTTTCCCGTCGCGCGCTTTTCCATTCCACGGACCGTTTCCCGCCGCTGGCCTACCGGAAATCGGCTCTGAATGATGATAGCCTTCCAGATGTGATTCGCCGCTGGCTATGCATCGTACTTTTTCTTTCGACCGCTGGCGCCTACAGCCCCGCCGTCGATTCGGCCGGTTCTCTCACCATTCGCATCCTGGACCCCACCCTTGGTAGTTACGGAGCCGGCGGCGCGGTAACGCTGAACCGTGCCGGAGCGCCCTTCGCCCTTGCGGTTTCGCTCGAAAACCGCGGTGCCGCGCCGCTCGAAGGACTCCTTCGAATCGCCGTCATCGACCGCTGGACCGCCCAACCCTCCGGCCCCGTGCCTTTCCATTTAAACGCGCACGCCACCACGCAAGTGGAGTTCACCGTCACCGTCGGAGAGGGCTCGTATAACGCCAATTACCCGATCCACGCTTACGCCGAATTCGACCAGAGCGGGCATCGCCTGGTGGCGCACGCGGTCATGGTATTGCCGGTCGCTCTGCCGAATCCCCCGCGCGCCCAACTGCCCTTGCCGCGGCAGCCGGTCGCCGTTCCGGCCGGCGGCGCCATGGGGCTCGCGCGGCTCCCGGTGAATCGCGTCTCGGCCACGATATCGGCTGCCGACCCTCCCATCGTTCCCACGCCGGGCGAAAACTTTGGCGTCGCCGCACCGGTACGGATTTCGGGTGATTCCATCCTCATGTCGCTCGGCCCGCGCGCTCCCTCCTTCCGCGAACGGGTGGACGCCGCGGCGGTAGAGTATCCGCTCGCCCTGCCCGATACCAAGCCCATCCGCCTCACATTTTCGGCCGCCGGGCCGGGCACGACGCTCCGGGTCCGCGTGGACGACGCGGTGGTGTTCGAGAAACCAGGCAGCAACGGCCCGGAAACCTCATCCGTCGATCTGAGCCGCTACGCCGGGCGCGTCATCCGGCTGGCTCTGGCCGCGCAGACGGCCGAACCCGGCCCGCGCCAAGCCACTTGGGCCGAACCATACCTCCTCGCGGGCGCGGAACTGGCAAAAGGCGCCCTCCCCGCCGAGACCTTGAGAGCCGGCAATTTCGCCGTGCGCATTCAGCCGGGGCCGCGCGGCATGCTGGACGGGAACATGGAGTTCTCTGGCTTAGGCAGGACGCTCAAAATCTCCGGATTCCGGATACGCGTCCTGGGCGATGCGCTTGAAGCCGCGCGTTCCACCAACCAACTGGTCGAAGTGCGGAGCGAGCCGGCGAATGGCCGCATCCGCTTCCGGCATCGTTTCCAAGGCTGGGCCGGCAGCTTCGACCTGGTTTGTGAGATATGGCCGAATGGCGACGCCCTTGACGCTCGCTGGAAGCTGGAAAACCAGCCGCCGCCGAAACCCTGGCTCCCGGTGTATTTGGAAGGGGTGGCCGCCGGCCCATGGAGCGATTCCGTGCGGCGTGTCTACGCCGGACCGGGAAGCGCGATCGAGAAGCCCGGCCCGTTTCAATTGGGCTTCGATGGACACCACCTGGCGACTTCGTTCGTCGGCTTCGAATTCGAGAACGGTATTTCCATGGTGCAAGGCGTGGATACTCCGCCCGACTACCTGGATGTCGAGCCCGCCACGCGGACTTACACCCTGGTGACGCCCCACGAACAAACGCTCACGTTCATCCCCACCGCCAACGTCTGGGCTGGGGTGAAAGTCTGGCGCGGCCTGTCCGGCTTCAGCCGCTCGGGCGGAGTAGAGAAACTGGCCGGCCGCTTTGTCTTCGACTTGTGGGACGGGCGGTATGGCCAGAGCGCCACCGACTTGGCCAGGGCTTTTCGCTACGGCCTGACCGATGCGGTGGTTGTCTGGCACAACTGGCAGCGCTGGGGCTACGACTATCGCCTTCCCGATGTCTACCCGCCCAATCCGCAATTCGGCACTGCGGAAGATTTCGCCGCGCTGGCGCGCCTGTGCAAAGACCACGGCGTGCTATTTGCGCCGCACGACAACTACATCGATTTCTACCCCGACGCCGAAGGCTTCAGTTACGGCAACATCGCCTTCGATCGCGACGGGCAGCCGCGGAAAGCCTGGTATCACGCCGACCGCCAGGCGCAGTCCTACCGCGCGCGCGCCGACCGGCTGCGGCCGTTTCTCGAACGAAATATCAAAACCATCGCCGCCGGATTTGCGCCGGACGCCTATTTCATCGATGTCTGGTCCTCCATGGGCCCCTACGATTACTGGAGCGCGAGCGGGGAGTTCTTCCCGCGCACCGTGACCCGCCAGGCCTGGCGCGACGCCTTCGCCTGGATTCGCGATTACCTGGGTGGCGCGCCGCAGATTTCCGAAGCCGGCCACGATCAACTGATCGGCTGGCTGGACGGCGGCCAAGCTAATCTCCTGCGCGTCGAAGCGCCGCCCGCCACCGGGTTCGTGTGGCCCATCGCCCACGCCGACGCCGAGCGCATCCCGTGGTTCGATGCCGCCTATCACGACCGGTTCGCGTCCCACGGCGCCGGCTACGAGGATCGTTATGCGGCGGGGCTCGACCTGAAGCAACACGGCATGTACAGCCGAGACTACATCTCCACCGAAGTCCTGACCGGGCATCCCGCCATGGTTCGCCAGGCTTTCAGCCGCGAGGCCGTCCGCAAGTATTGGCTGCTGCACGACCTGATGCGCGCGCTGGCGCTGCGGAAAATCGAAGGGGTGGAGTTCGGCGGCGGCAGCCTGCACCGCCAGCACGTTTCCTGGGAAGGCGGCGGCGAGGTATGGGTGAACCGCGGTGCGGGCGAGTGGAGCGTCGCCGGCCACACCCTGCCGCAATATGGCTACTACGCGCGAGTTCCGGTCGGCGGGGGCGTGGTGGAAAGTTCCATCGAAACGCGTTCGGGAACCGTGGTCGAGTGGTCGCGTTCGCCTGAAGCTTTCTACCAGGGCGAGTACCGGGTCGCGCGCGGCGCCGGCGGTATCGACGTGACCCCGCTTCCGTTCGGATCGCCATTCGAAGCGCGAATCGATACCCGCGATCTGCCGTGGAAGATCGGCGAACCGAAGACGGCGGACGTGGTGGATGAAGCCGGACGCGTGCTGCGTTCCGAGCCCGTCGCGCTGGAGGGCGGAGTGGTGACGGTGCGTTTCGATGGCGCGGCCTTTGGCTGGCGCCTTCGCTGAGGCTTCGTGGGTGCCTAACCGATCTGGGGACTTCGCAATTTCGGCGCGGCAACCGCTCCCTCACGGTCGCGGCTCGGTTACGGGCACCGCGTGTTTGCAGTCACTTACCGAGCCGCGACCGTAAGGGAGCGGTTAGCGAAATTCCGCATGTCCACCATTTTAGTATACGTTAATATATATATAAACTTAGCATATGCGGGAACAATGCCGGTCGCTCCGGTCTCTAACCACCACGGAGTCCTGAAATGCTGGAAGCGCGGTCCCTCACCAAGTATTACAACCACACGCCTGCCGTCCGCCAGGTCAGCTTTACAATCAGTCCAGGCGAGATCCTCGGGTATTTAGGCCCCAATGGCGCCGGCAAGAGCACCACGGTCAAGATGTTGGTGGGTCTGATCGAGCCTTCCGAAGGGCAAATCTTCTATCGAGGCCGAAGTGTGTACGAGGATTTCACCGCCTTCGAACGGCGCATCGGCTACGTGCCGGAGGAGCCGCATCTTTACCCGCACCTCACCGGCCGGGAGTATCTGCGCCTGGCCGGCAGGTTGCGGGGAATGCCGCGCCGGGTCCTCGAGCCCAAATTGGACGAATTCCTCCGCGTCTTCGGCCTTTGGAGCGACAGCCACACGCCCCTGTCTTCCTATTCCAAGGGCATGCGCCAGAAAATCCTCTTGTCGGCGGCTCTGCTCCACGACCCGGATATCCTCATCTTGGACGAGCCGTTCTCGGGCCTGGATGTGACCTCCGCCATGATGCTGCGGAGTCTGCTACGGGCGCTGGCGGACCGGGGAAAGATCATTCTGTACAGTTCTCACGTTCTGGAGGTGGTCGAGAAGATCTGTTCCAAAGTCGTAATCCTCCGGCGAGGCGAAGTGGTGGCATACGATTCGATCGAGCGGCTGCGGGAGTTGATGAGCCAGCCTTCGCTCGAAGGCGTGTTCGCCCAGTTGGCGGAGGTGGCGAATGGCGACGAGATGGCGAATCGCATTGTGGACGCGATGAGTTACCCGCGGCCGGCGGCATCGGCGGCAGGAGGCCTGACAGACGATAAAAGACGATTGTCTGTCCCACCGACGGAAGAACCGGAGCGCCCGGTCGAACTCGGCCCGCCTGTGTATCGCGGCATCGCCAGCGCATTTCCGGATGAGTTCCAAAACGTGTATGGCGGCGAGTTGCTCCAAACGGCCGAAGATACCATTGCGCTCGTCTGGCGGCAACATGGCTGGTTTGGACTGGCGCGCGTGCTGCTCGATGTCGCTATCCGCGTGCCGCTCGAGCACGCAGCCGAGCTTGGGCAGAATTTGCGCTATGCCCTGCGGATGCTTCTCGGCTCGCCGGGCTTCACCGCGGTGGCGCTGATTTCGCTCTGCCTGGGGATTTCGATCGCCGCCTGCGCCTACAGCGAGATGAACGGCCTGTTGCGCGATTTGCCCGGAGTGCCGAAGCCCGCCGAGTTGGTGGCGTTGCAGGCGCCCTCGTCCTATCCCGCCTACAAGCGATATCGCGACTTGAACGATCTGTTCAGTTCCACGTTCGCCTATATCGCGCCGGTGCCGTTCGCGGTTTCGCTCGGCGGGCACACGGAGCGAACTTGGGGACACCTGGTCACGCCTTCGTATTTCCACACGCTGGGCGTGCAGCCATCGTTGGGCCGCTTCTTCGATGCGACAGACGAGCGGCCGGGGCGGGCGCCGGTGGTGGTGGTGAGCTACCGATTCTGGGAAGATCATCTGGGCTCGAACCCTTCGGTAATCGGCAGCGCGATTCGCATCAATGGGTATCCCAGCACGATTGTCGGCGTGGGGCGAAAGGAGTTTCTGGGCGCTTCGCCGGCGCTGCAGGCTACGCGCACGGATCTGGTTTCAGCACTCAAGGAAGGCGGCAGCGTGGGCCTGCGCAAATACCGGTGGCTGAGTTTGCGCAACGTGCTCGTGCTCTGCCAAATGGCAGGTTCCCTGATGCTGCTGCTGATCATCGGCTACATGGGCCTGGGCATCCAGGGCACGCTGGGGGCCCAGGAGGGGTTCAACCCCAGGAATCTCTACCTGGTCTCCCTCGATCCGGTGCGCGACGGGTATTCGGCGGTGCGCGCGGAGGCCTTCTTTGAAAAACTGCTGGAGCGCGTCAGGACGCTTCCCGGCATCGCCGCCGCGTGCCTGACCGATACGCTGCCGGTTTCATTCGACGGCAACTCCGGCGTGCGGCTTTCCGACGCCGGCCGGCAAGCCAATGCGCCTCCCAACGGGTACTGGGCGCGTAAGCACATCGTGGGCCGCGACTATTTCGAAACGGCGGGCATCCGCATCCTGACTGGGCGCGGCTTTCGAAGAGAAGACGAGGCAAATGGCGCGACGGCGATTGTCGTCAGCCAGGAAGCGGTGCGGCAGATCTGGAACGGCGAAGATCCGGTGGGACGCCGCATCGAGATCGGCAATTGGGAGGCGGCCGGGGCCTCCGCGGCGTGGATCGGCACGATCGACCACCGCGCTTCGGCGCTGGCGAGGGAACCCCAGACGTTCGAGGTGGTCGGGGTGGTTCACGATGTGTCGGAAGATGTGATTGCGAGCAAGAAGCATGCGGCGGTGTACTTTCCGCTGCATCCGGCCGATTACGGACATCCTTCTTTGCGCGGGGTGACGCTGATGGTGCGCACGGCCCCGGGAGTGGAATCTATCGGCGCGGTGCGGCGCCAGATTGCCGCGATCGATGCGAACATCGCGCCCTTCAACGCCGGCAGCATGAGCGAACACATCGCGCAGTATATGTCCGCGCTCCAGGGGGCTTCCTGGACATACGGCTTCATGGGGGTGTTCGGGCTGGTTCTGGCATCGGTGGGGCTGGCCGGAGTGACAGGTTATTCGGTATCGACGCGCGGCCACGAGATCGGCATCCGCATGGCGCTGGGGGCGCAGAAGTGCGACGTGCTGACGCTGGTAATGAAGGAGGGAGCAATCCTGGTATTGGTGGGCACGGTGGCAGGCCTGGCGCTTGCCTGGGCCGGAATCCGCGCCGTCTCCGCCATGTTCTTCACCGTGGCCAGCGTGCGAAGCTCCGACCCCGTGCTGCTGGTGGGCGCCCCGCTGCTGCTGGCCGGACTGGCCCTGCTCGCCTGCTACTTGCCAGCTCGCCGATCGGCGCGCATCGATCCCGTGGTGGCCTTGCGCCAGGAGTGAAAATCGCATCATGAAAGAATGGCTTCGCGAAACCCGCGGACCGGTATTCGAGCTCTTTCGCCATTTCCTGCTGAGTTTCTTCGCCAGCGAACTGGTTACGGCCACCGGCCAGACGGCATCCACATTGTTCGGCGTGTTTGCTTGTCTGCTGCCCTGCGGCATGATGTTCGTGCAGCCGCTCAAGCTCAAGTACGAGTATCTTTCGAGCCTGCCCGTTCCGGGGCCCTATCGCGAAGCCGTCCGGGCCGACGAACTCTGGCTGATCGTCCTTGTCATGTCCGCAATGGGAGTCCTGACCGCGATCAAGTGGCAATCTCTGTTTCCGGGACTGCGGGATTATCGCGCCCTGGCATCGCTGCCGCTTCGGCCCGCGCAGGTTTTCGCGGGCAAATTCCTGGCTCTGGTTGCGGTCGCCACAGTTGCGGTTTTCACTCTGAGCTCACTCACCGCATGCACGTTTGCTCCTGTTTCCACCAGCCGCTGGGCAATGAATCCATCCCTGGGACCGCGAATTCTGGCGCATACCGCCGCATCCAGCGCCGCCGGCTATTTCTTCTTCTTCGCGGTGGTTACCCTCCAGGGCCTGCTACTGAATGTGATGCGGCCGCGCCTGTTCGAGCGGGTCACCGGATACTTACAGGGATTTCTTGTGGCGGCCATGCTGATCCTGCTGGTGATGAGCTTCTCTATCCAGCCGGAATTCACCCGCGCGGCCATCCGGCCGGAATTGGCGCGCTGGCTTCCGCCAGTGTGGTTCCTGGGCCTTTACCAGGCGATCTCGGGGGATTTGGATCCGGGAATGCAGGCGCTCGCTCACACGGCAAGGGCGGCACTCGCGATCTCCGCCGGGTTGGCCGTATTCACCTACCTGATCGGCTATGGCCGCCATCGCGCCCTGGTGGTGGAGGGCGTGGCCCTGCCCGCCAAAACTCGGCCGTGGGCAGCCGCCTTGCTCGACTGGTTCGTTCCCGATCCTCGCCAGCAGGCCATCCTCGTCTTCATGATGAGAACCATGGCGGGCAGCGGCCAGCACCGCATGATCCTGATGGGATACGGTGGTTTCGGCTTGGCCATCCTGTTAAGCGGTATGATCGGCATGCGGGAAATGGTCGCGCCCGCCAGGTTAGTCCCGGCGTGCTTCGTCTACGCCCATGTGATTCTGCTGGTCTTTCTGCTGCTCGGTGTGCGCCACCTGTTTTCCATTCCAACCGAGCTGGGGGCGAATTGGATGTTTCGGATCGCGGAACGGGAAGGGCGCCGCCACTGGATGCGCGCGGTCGACCGTTTGATTCTCTTTTCGGGTGCCGTGTTCATGCTGGCGATTCCCTTCCCCGCCGAGGTCAAGTTTCTCGCCTGGCGCGCGCTGGCCGAGTCAGCTTTATTCGCGGTTTTCGGCCTGCTCTGTTACGAATGGGCCTTCTCTTCCTGGGAGAAACTACCGTTCACCTGCTCGTATCTTCCCGGAAAGACGCCGGCGTGGATCGTGGCATTGAAACTCCTCGGAATTCTCACTCTGCTGCCCATTGTGAGCGGGATTATGCTTGCCTGTTTGTACAACCCTGTAGCGTACCTCGCGGCGATGGCCATTCTGCTGGCGGCTTGGGCCCGCGCCTGCGCCATCCGAAAAGAGACCTGGGGAGAGGTACGCTTGAGGTACGAGGAATTGCCCGAGCCGGCGATTCACGGGCTGAACCTGCTCCAATAGGGTCCCTACACATGAAAACAATCTGCCTTGTCGCGATTTGCCTTGCCTTGGCCCCGCACGTTCGAGCCGCGGGCTTCGAGACCGCCCGCGTGAAAGTCACCATCGCGGGAGCCGAAGCGCCGTTCTGGATCCTGCAATCGAAAACCGGGCCGGCCGCGCTCGACGTCTCGCCGCCGGTCTTTTCCATCGATGGTGCGCGCCACACCGCCGTGCTGGTGGACGTTCGTGAAATCGCCGCGCCGGTGACGCTCCCGAACGGCACGGTGGAATACCGCTACCAGGGGCGATTTCGAGACGATCCGTCGCTGTCGCTCGAGCTCGACTTCCGGGCCGCTGCCGACAACCCCGTCGTCCGGTTCGCCTACAAGCTGAAAAGTTCGCGGGAAAGGCGGTTGACGAAACCGGTGGGCTCGGACGATCTGACGTATCTCGCCGCGTCTCTCAAGCCGTTTCCGAGAGTCACCGAGGTGCGCTTGTCCGAGTTCCTGGCGCAGGTCCACAGCTACACCCTCCAGGAGTACCCGCTCGCACCGCGGGAGTTCGATAACGGGCTTGCGCCGATGGGGCCGATTCTGGCCGCGTCCGACGGGCGACGCTCGGTGCTGATCGCATACGAACATGGTTCGCAGGTTCCCGACGCGTTCCTGCAATTCCGGCTGGCTCCCGATCACATGGTGCGCCTGGCAGCCGCCAAAGCCAACTACCTTACCGGCCAGACACTCGGCCCGGGACACGACTACGAAACCATATGGTTCGATGCCGCGGCGGTGGAGGGAGATGAAACCGCGCTGCGGGCCGCGTTCCGCGATTTCGTTCTGCGCCGCCTCGCGCTTCACAATGAAAGCCGCAAGCCGTACATCTATTACAACACCTGGAATTTCCAGGAGCGCAACAAGCACTGGAACGGCAAACCGTACCTGGAATCGATGAACGAAGTGCGAATGCTCGCCGAAATCGATGTGGCCCACCGGATGGGTATCGACGTTTTCGTGCTCGACACCGGATGGTACGAGAAGACCGGCGACTGGCGCGTCAGCTCGTCGCGGTTCCCTCGGGGGCTGGGGCCGATCAAGAGGAAGCTGGATGGCTACGGCATGAAGCTCGGGCTCTGGTTCGACCCGACCGCCGCCGCCCAATCGAGCGCGGCGTACCGCGACCACCCCGGCGACGTCATGTCCTGGCGCGGCCACCGCTCGGATCCCAAACCGATTTGGGAAACCGAGCCCAGCTACCGGATGTGCCTGGTCAGCGGCCACGCCGACGTCTTCGCCGATGAGCTGATCCGCGCGTATCGCGAGCTGGGCGTCACCTACTTCAAGTGGGACGCCGTCGCCCAGTACGGCTGCGATAGCGCCGATCACGGCCATGGCGACGCGGCGGTTACCGCGGAGGAGCGCGCCCAGTCCTACGCATTTCAACTTCCCCGCCAGATGGCGCGCATTGCGGAGAAACTCGAGGCGGCCTGTCCGGAAGCGATCGTCGATTTCGACGTCACCGAGAGCGGGCGGGCCTTCGGCCTCGGCTTTCTCTCGGCCGGCAAGTATTTCCTCATCAACAACGGACCGTACTATCAGAATTACGATGTCCCGATCGACCCGGACAAAGACAACTGGAACCTATTCTTCCACAAAGGTCCGGCGCGGACCTGGATCGCCCGTACGCCGCTCGACTACGACAACTGGATTCCTTCGTCGCTGTTCCTTACCCATTACCTGCCCGACGATCCCTACGACTCGCAGATCGTGAATATCGCGTCGCTGATTCTGGGGCAGAACGGGATCTGGGGCGATCTGCCGCGCGTCTCGAGCGAAGGGGTCGAACTGTTCGGGCACCTGCTGGGCCTCTACAAGCAGGTGCGCGACGACATGACGGCGAGTTCTCCGGTGACGTCGGGCGCGGTCTCTGGCGCGTCCGAGGTACACGAAAAGATCGCAACCGGTTCCGGCCGGGGCGCCATCGTTTTGTTTTCGACCGCGGCTGGGCCGGTCACATATGTGAGCGCCGGCCGCCCGAACCAGGCGTTTACGGCAACCCAGGGCGTGACCGTGAAGTTCGACGCTTCCGGCCGCGCCGTTCTCCGCGCCGCTTTCGACAAGCCCGGCGCCGCCATCGTGTTCTTCGGCGCGAAGTGACTTCGAAAAGTGCATAATGGGAATTCCGGACGCCCAAATCCCGCGAGGCGGCATTTGGGGGCAATTTTTCCAACAGGAGCAACTCATGGCTAATTGGACGCGAAGAGGATTTCTCGGATCGCTCTCGGGGGTAGCGGCCGCAACGTCGCTTGCGGCTCAGCAGAGGGGCAGCCTGTCTCTCCCTGAAAAGCGAACCGGGCATGGACCTATCAAAATCACGGACCTCCGGTGCGCTATCATCGGCCAAAACCCGGTAATTCGAATCGTCACCGATCAGGGCGTCTCGGGATACGGCCAGGCCGAGTCCACCAAGCCGTATCTCAAGCCGATGGTGCTTTTTTATAAGAACTACATTCTGGGCGAAGACCCAACCGACGTCGACCGCGTGATGCTGAAGATCCGCCGCATTGGCGGGTTCAAACCCTGGGGTTCGGCAGTCAGCGCCATCGAGATTGCTCTCTGGGATATCGCCGGGCAGGTGGCCGGAGTGCCGGTATATAAACTCCTGGGCGGGAAGATCCGGGACCGCGTGCGCGCCTACAACGGCGGCGTGCGTTTCCCCATGACCGGCCAAACGCCGCAGGACTACGCCGAGAACATGGCGAAGATGAAGGAAGCCAAAGAGGGTTTCACCCTGATCAAACAGGCGGTCGGGTTTCACAATCCGGCCATGATGCGCGCCATACCCGGCGGCTGGTACGACGAGCCGCGCACGGGCGCCTCGCACCCCGATCGCGGTCTCATGACCGAACGCGGCATGGCATATGTCATCGCCTGCGTCGAAGCCATGAAGAAAGTCCTGGGCGACGAAATCGGCCTCGCGCTCGACTGCGGACCGGGCTGGACCGTAAAGGATGCCATCACGTTCGCGCGAGCGCTCGAACCGCTCCACATCGCATGGCTCGAAGACATCATCACCGGCGACTACATGCCATACCCCAACGCCGAAGTCTTTCGCGAGGTAACCCAGGCCACGTCCCTTCCGATTCACACCGGAGAAGAGATCTACCTCCGCGAAAACTTCAAGGACCTTATCGAAAAGCAGGCGGTCAATGTCGTCGGCCCGGATCCTGAGGATGTCGGCGGGTTGGCGGAGATGAAGTGGATCGCCGAATACGCCGATCTTCACGGCATCCTCATCGCGCCCCACGGGATTTTCGACGGGCTGATAGGGCTGGCCGCGCATGTTCACTTGGCCGCCGCCTTGCCGCAAAACTACATCGGCTTCGAATATCCGGTCGGCCAGCCTGAGTGGTGGTATGACATTGTCGACGGCTTGCCGGACCCCATCATGAAACGCGGCTTCATCGATGTTTGGGACCGCCCGGGCCTCGGTGTCACCTTCAAGGTCCCGGCAGCCAAGGCGCACCTGTCGGAAGAGGATCGTAACTTCTTCGACTGAGCTGTCCGCTGTTGTATACTCGCTTTCCATATGCACCGCGTCACCATCGCGCTCGCTTTTCTTCTGCCGGCGATGCTGGGCGCTCAACCCCAGCCCATCGTTGCCGACACCTACTACCGCACCTTCTCGCACACCAACCCCGTCCTGCGCCGCATTAAGCCGGGCCAGGAGGTGGCGACCAAAACGGTCGATTCGAGCGGCCGCGACTTTCACGGCGACGTGCGCCATCCCGAATCCGGCAATCCTCTCACCGGCCCCTTTTTCATTGAAGGCGCCGAACCCGGTGACGCCATCCTGGTGCATCTGCGCCGCGTGCGGTTGAACCGCGACTGGGGCTATTCCGGCTACCGGCTGGGCGTCTACGCGCTTCTGCCCGAGTTCATCGAGAGCCTCTACTCCGCCAACTACAAACCCGACCTCGCCATCCCCGGCCGTTCCAACCTGGTCCGCTGGGATATCGATCTGGCGCACGATACCGTTCGCCTGCGCGACCCCGTCAGTACCGTCGTCAAAATGGAGTTCCCCGCGATCCCCATGCTCGGCTGCATCGGCGTTGCCGCCCCCGGCGATTTCGCCCCCACCTCCGGGCCGGCCGGTTCCTACGGCGGCAACATGGATTACAACCGGGTGCGCGAAGGCGCCACCGTCATTCTGCCCGTCTATCATCCCGGAGCACTGCTCTACCTCGGCGACGGCCACGCTTTGATGGGCGATGGCGAACCCACCGGCAATGGCATCGAGACCTCCATGGACGTGGAGTTCTCCGTGGACATTGCGGCCAAAATGAGCCTCGACGGCCCGCGCCTCGAAAACGCGGAGTCCATCGTCAGCATCGGCTCCCAGCCCGAATTCGTCAGCAGCCTCAACCGCGCGCTCGCCATGGCCACCACCGACATGGTCAAGTGGCTCGCCGGCGAATATAAGCTGGAACCCTGGGCCGCCCACCTTCTGGTCGCCTTCCAGGGTCAATACGATATCGTGACTGTCTCCGGTTCCATGGCTCTGCGTATCCCCAAGCGGTATCTGCCGGCCAAGTGACTTGGACCGTACCCCCGCAAAAGTGGGTGGGCATCACCGCAAAGATCTGCTGTCAAAACCTCACCGGGCTGCGATACTTTCTCTCTAGGACGCGCCTGGAGGTTTTGAAGTGAAACTCTATCGCAGTACGAATTATCCAACTCGCTGGTACGCGTTTGGCCCGGAAATCGGCTGGGTAATGTTCCCCGCGGAAGCCGGGGGATGGGAAAAGCGCCAGCCGGCCCGCGCTTTGGATCCGCTGGATGTGCGTGAGGTCCCGCTTCGCCTCGCATTCAACACCGGTATCCTCGACACTCACACGCCGGCGGAGGCAGCTTTAGATGTTCCGTTCCCGGAGGCGGCGTGATGCTTCCGGTCATTTCGGGCCGCCTCCCGGAGGCGAAGCCGAAGAAGGGTAAGATCACCTGCCTCACCTGCAATTTAAAGGGATGCGTGGGTCGCTGCCGCTTTCAGTCGGTGGAATGTTCCCAACCGAGGAAAGCGGCGTAGCGGCGTTTGCGCGTGCGTCCGCTAACCTATCCGGCGCCAGCCGGCGTTTCGGCTGCCGGAGGGCGCCGCGGCGCGGTCCGGCCGACGGCCTCCAGCAGATGGCTGCTCGACTGCGCGATCTCCTTCACCGCGTGGTCGAACGACGCCTGGTTGGCTCTGGAGGGCTGGCGCATGCCGCTGATCTTACGCACGAACTGCAACGCGGCGGCGTGAATCTCTTCGTCGGTGGCGGGTTGGCCGGATTGACGCAGGACTTTAATACTTCGGCACATGGCGGGCAGCTCCCGTGGATCAGGCTCTCGGTCCGACTCTCAGTCTGCCACACCGGGACCGCTCTAATTCAACCTCCACCCTGTTACCTGGCCGGTGCTGTCTATCCGCGCGGCAATACGGTACACGCTCGTGCGGAGCCGCGGCCAAGGATAGCTGCGATAGGTAAGCGTCAGTTTGTATTCAGCCGCCTTGAGCGGAGCATTCACGACGTAGGCGGATTCGCAACGCGCTGCGATCGCCCGTCGGCCCGGAATCTTTCGAATGGCTCCCCGGACGAGGATCTTCGCATTCCTGACCGCGGAGCCGTTCGCCAGCGTCAGCTTCGAAATCTCACAACCGTATTCGACATTCGTGAGCGGCGTCACGTTCTGGTTTGAAATCTGGACCGCCATCGAAAACGGGCTCCCAAATTGCACCTCGGCGGGCACTTCGATTCTGGGATCGAAAACGATAGGGAAGATGAATACGACAGTCACGAAAGCCACCGCTACAATCGCCAATACCCGGTAAGGTCCGCGGAAGCGGGACCTCGAAGCCGGGTCTTTCGGCGGTTGGAACTCGGGTTCGATACCTCCAGATCTCCACATTGTTGGCTCGCCTTGAACTTTAGCAAACATTGCCGACGAGCGTCCGATACCGGCCGGGACCGCAAGGGAGCGGTTGCCGCCCTGGCCGGTCCGGGACAAGCGCGCGTGAACCGGGCGCCCGTTTGCCCCGAACCGTGAGACACGTCGGGCGCTATTTCCCGACTACGATGATGTGAAAGCTGTCCGGCAGGATCGGCGGGCGGGCTCTCTTGCCGGGCTGCGCTTCCGGAGCGGGCCCGTATTCGGCGGCCAACAGGTACACGCGGTGGTTCTTCGAATCCACCGTCATGGTTCGGGCGCCGCGCTCGGTGGCGACGTTGTCGACGGTTTCATACTTGCCGTTGACTTGCTTGACGATACTTAGCGTTCCATCGCCGCCGTTGGAACTGAATGCAAGGCCAAGGCCTGGATCGAATCCCGCACCGTCCGGCCCCGCCCCAATCGGCGGAGTAGCAACTACCTTGAACGTGGCGATGTCGGTCACCGCCATCATCTTGTTATCGCAGACTGAGAAGAGTTTCCTGTTCTTTATGTCGATCGCGAGACCGGAGGGCGATTCGCAGGGAGCCAGCGACGCATGCCGGAGTACGGCCGGATTGGTTGCGTCGATTTCAATGATCTCGCTCGAGTCTTCCAGGTTGGCATAGATTTTGCCGGTCCCGTCGGCGGCGCATTCTTCCGGTTTTCCGCCCAAGGGGAAAGTCTTGATCACTTCATTGGTCTTGGGGTCGATTGCCGTGGAATCGCTCGAACGGCCGTTGAAGGTGAAGATGCGCTTGGTTTTCGGCTCGAAGCAGACCGAATCCGGATTCTGGCCGGTTTGCGGTTCTCCGACCTTGGCCAGTGTCCTCAGGTCGAATATGGTCACGCTGTTGGATTGGCCATTGGTGATGAAACCCTTCCCGAACTCGGACGCCACGGCGATACCGTGAACGCCATGGAGTTGGGTAATCTGTCCGATTACCTTGCCCGCCGCGGTGTCGACTACCTCCACCAGGGTTCCGTGCGATGCATAGACGCGGCCGGATGCCGGATCCGCGGCCAGATAGTCCCAACCGCCGGTTCCGCCGATCTTGATCTTGCCAGTTACTTTGAAGCCTTCGGCGGCAAACGCGGCACCTATCACCAGGATTGCCGCACACATTCGTTTCGTCATTGACTTACTCCTTTCGATTCAGCTTCGCCGCCCCACATAGAAGCGGACGGCCGGTGTGACCACCAGAGACAGAACCATCGAGGCCAGAATGCCGCCGATCACCGCGATTGCCAGCGGTTGCAGCATTTGCGAACCCGCCCCCACGGCGAAAGCCAGCGGCAGCATGCCCGCCACCGTCGCCAGCGCCGTCATCATAATCGGGCGCAGCCTGCGCTCACCCGCGCGAATCATGCTTGCTTCGGGTGGAACTCCCTCGGCGCGGAATTTCTGGTCCGCGTCCAGCAACAGAATTCCGTTCTTGGCGACGATGCCAACCACCATAATCAACCCCATGAAGGAAGCCAGGTTGAATGTGGTCCCGGTAATGAGCAGCGCGAGGAAAACCCCACACGTCGACAGAAGCGCGGACGAGAGTACCGCCATCGGCGCGGCGAACTCCCCGAATTCAAACAGCAGGACCAGGAAGACAAGCACAATCGCCAGCACCAGCACGAATACCAGGTCGCGAAAGGACTTTTGCTGCTCGGCATATTGGCCGCCATACTGCACCCGTACGCTGGGAGGCAGATTCGACTCGGCGACAGCCTTCCGCACCTTGGCCATGCCCTCACCCAGGCTGATGCCCTCGAAACGCGCGGTAACCTCTACCGCGCGCTGCAGGTTCTCGCGGATAATTTCGGTCTGTCCGGGGATCTCGGTCATGGTGGCGAGCGAGCCGATCGTGGCGGTCTTGCCGGATCCCGAAACCAGCAGCGTCCTCCGCATGCTGTCCAGGTCTTTCCGCGTCGACGGCGGGAACTGCACGCGGATCGTGTAGGACCGGGCGTTGAGAACCACCGGGTTCGAAGCCGGTTCTCCCTGCAACATGGCGCTCGCATCCAGTTCCACTTCCTGCGGCGTGAAGCCGGCGCGCGCCGTTACCATGGGATCGACGTCGAAGCTCACCGCCGTGCCGCTGGTGGTGTTGTCGATGCCGTCTTCCACGTCAACCACGCCGGGAACCTTCTTGATGGCGCTTGCCTCCACCGGCGCCCAGTGGCGCAATAGGTCGCCGTCTTCGGAATAGAGCTTGATCACCACCGGCTGCGGCGCACTGGTCAGATCGCCGATCATATCCTGAAGCAGTTGGGGGAATTCGACATCCAGGACGGGCTCGGCCTCCGTAATCTTGGCGCGCACGTCGGCGATCACCTGCTCGCCGCTTCTCGTTCGCTCGCTCGCGCCGGCCATGCCCAACCACCTCGACCAGAACGGCGCCATCGGCTTCAGCTTGACGCTGATATCGCCCTGGTTTGCTTCGGTGACGGCCGCCAGGCCAAGCTGAAGACCCGTCCGGCGCGCGGTGCTGGCGACTTCCGGCGTCTGGCGCAGGATGGCTTCCACGTGACTGATGACGCGGTTGGTCTCCCGCAAAGAGGAGCCCGGGGGCATCACGTAGTCGACGATGAACCCACCCTCGTCCATCGCGGGAAGCAGGTCCGACCCCGTGTGCGTATAGCAGAAATAGGCGCCGGCGATCAACAGAATCGAGAAGCCGGCCAGCGCCAGGGGATGCTCCAGCGTAAACCGCAGCGTACGCTCATAGGTCCGCATCAGCCAGGGTGAGACACTCTCATTCCTGGCGGCCTGGGACAATTCGGTTTTCCGGTCGCGCAGGAAATAGTGGCTCAGCGTCGGAGTCCAGGTGAGCGCCAATCCGAGAGACGTGAGCAGGGCCACGCCGACCGTGATCGCCAGTGCGCGGAAGAACACGCCCGTGACTCCCGTAATGGAGATGAGCGGCAGGAAGACAACGATGGGCGTGATCGTGGAGCCGACCAGGGGAACCCGGATTTCCCGGATGGCGCTCCGAATGGCCTCCGCGCGCGATTGGCCCTGGTCGCGATGCATCACGATGTTCTCGACCACCACGATGGCATCGTCGATCACCAGCCCGACCGCCGCAGCGAGACCGCCCAGGGTCATCAGGTTGAAGCTCTGGCCCATGATATGAAGGGCGATGAACGTGACGCCGATCGTGGCGGGAATCACCAGGCCGGCCACCAGCGACGTGCCGAAATCGCGTAAGAAAAGAACCATGATAAAGGAAGCAAGGATCAGTCCCAGCAGAATCGCGTCGCGAACGCTCGCGATCGACTCGTTTACCAGTTCCGATTGATCGTAGAAGGGACGAATGTCGATGCCGGGAGGCAGGTTCTTACTAAGATCGGCGATTTCGCGATGAACCGCGTTGGCAACGTCGACCGTATTACTGGCCGGCTGGCGATAGATATTGAGCAAGACCGCCGGCTTGCCGTTGGCGGTCACCACCGTATAGACCGGCATCACCGAATTGTCCACGGAGCCGATGTCGTGGATGTGTACGGGAGCGCCGGCGGGCGTGGTCTTGATGACAATATTCCCTATGTCGGCGATGCTCTTGGCCTGCCCGCTCATCAAAGTCAGTACTAACTGGTGGTTGGTTTCAATCAGGCCCGGCGAGTCGATCATATTGCTTCGAGTGACCGCGTCCAGGATGTTCGGAACGGTCACTCCGTTCTGGATCAACTTGGCGGGATCCGGCTGAATGCGAAACTCCGGTACCTGGCCGCCCTGCACCACTACCGACGACACACCCGTGGCTCGGTTGAGCCGCGGTTTGATGGTGTAATTAGCCAATTCCCATAGCGCGGTTTGAGGAATTCGCTCAGACGTCATACTGTAACCCAGCATCGGAAACGCAGCGAAAGTCAGGCGGTTTGCGATCACTTTGGCGTTTGGAGGCAGCGTCGGCTGGATCCTCGCCAACGCCGCGTTTACCAATTCCAGGGTCTGGTACATGTCGACGTGCCAATCGAAAAACAGGTCGATCTCCGCGCTGCCACGGCTGGTGATCGAAGTGACGTGATCTAAGCCGGGGACCGTATTGACAGCCTCTTCCAGCGGCTGCGTGACCGTCACCAGCATCTGGTCGATCGGATAAACACCGACGTCGGCGCCAACCACGATGCGCGGGAAATCGGTATTCGGGAAAACCGCCACCGGAATCGAAATCGCCAGGTAGGCGCCCACCGCGACCAGGGTGAGGATGGCGAAGATAATCGGCTTACCGTGGCGCGCGGTCCAGTGTGGCCGTTCCGCCTCCACGGCGCCGGCCGGGAGTGTGGACGTGTCGCTCATTTCCCCTCCGGCTTCGCCCCTTCCTTCTTCTGGGCGCCTTTCTGGTCCTTGCCTGGGGCCGGTGCTTCGGGCCCGTTTTCGTCCTCGTCCTCGTCGGTTTCCTCTACCGCCGTCGTCACCACTTTCACCTTGGTCTTGTCGTCGAGGCCCATGCCGCCCACCACCACCACCTCTTCACCGGGATTCGCGCCGCTCAGGATTTGCACCTGGTTGCCTTCACGCACACCGAGTTTCACGGCCCGCTGGTGTACCACCGAATCGGAGGACACCGTGAGGACGGCTGTACCTCCTTCGTCGCCCGGCAGAATCGCCGCGACAGGCACGACGGTAGCGGCTTTGTAGACTTCGGTCGCGATGGCGGCGTGTATCGCCGTCCCGGGTTTGAGCCGTTCGCCGGGGTTGTCGATTTGAATCCAGACTTGCACCGTCGTGGTGCTGGGGTCGGCCGCCGGGCTTACCACGGTGACTCTGCCTTCCACCTGTTCGGTGCTGTCGGGCTGGGTGAGAGTCGCCGCCTGGCCCAATTTCACGAAACCCGCTTCGGCCTGCGGCACGTTGACGCGCGCCACTACGCGCGAGATATCCATCACCGTAATCACCGGCGAACCCTGAGCGGGCATTTCTCCGGCATTAACGGGCCGGTCGGCGACGATGCCCGACAGCGGGCTGACGATGCGCGTATAGACGACCTGCTGCTCCTGCGATTGCAGGTGCGCCTTGGCGGATTGAACCTGCGCGGCGGCTGTCTTGATCTGTTCTTCCCGCGAAACCCCCTGCAGCGCTCTCAAATGTTCCTGCGCTTCGCGGAATTGGGTGTCGGCTTGCGAATACGCCAATTGACTTTCATCCACCTGACGGCCGGCGAGAGCGCCTTGCTTCAGCAGTTCCCGGCGGCTTTCCAAAACCTTGCGGGCGCTTTCGCGAGACTCGCGCGCGGCTTCCAGGTCGGCTTCCGCCTTGGCGACTGCCTCCGGAACCGTCGCGCCCTCGGTCGCGCGCAGGTTGGATTCGGCCTGTTCGAGCACTCCTTTGCTCTCGGCCGCCGCATCGGCCAGGTCGCGGTTCTCGAGCACCGCCAGAAGCTGCCCTTGCTTCACGTGATCGCCGCGATTGACGTAGAACTTTTGCACCGGCGCGGAAATCTTGGGCACTATGCTGGCCTGGTCGATAGGGAAAAGAGCTCCGTCGCCGCCGACGACGCGGCGGATTGTGGCTTGCGTGACGGCGGTCACTTGCACCGGAGCGGGGGCTTTCTCGGCTTCCGGAGGGTGGCGGCAAGCGGCCAGAACCAGAAGCGGAAAAGTGACGAATGGGATACGATGCCGCATGATCTCAGAAGGCTCCGGTAAGCGTTTGAAGGTTGCCGATCGCAACCCGGTAGCGGACCAGGCCGTCGTCGTACGCGTTGCGGGCCTGGATAAAGGCCGTCTGGGCGTCCACCAGCTCCAGAATAGTGGCTTCGCCGGCCTGGTACCGGAGCGTGTTCAAGCGCATACTTTCGGTGCTCAGGTCGGCGGCGCTGCGCAGCAGGTCGATTTCCTGGCGCGCGGCCTGCGCTTCGCCGGAGTAGCCGCGCAGATTTCTGACGAGCAAGCGCTCGGTCGCGCTCAAGTCCACCTGGGCCTCGGCCCGCTTCAGTTCGGCCTCGCGTAGCTTGCTGCGCCGTACCCCCCAATCCCAAACTGGAATGTTCAAGCTGGCGGTGACGAAGTAGCCGAGATTCGGCAGAGCGCCGGCTTCCTTATTGGATGCGACCGTGCTCCTGAGCGCGAAAGCGTTGGCTTCGATTCCGTAGACGGCGTCGACTGTTAATGTCGGCAGATAAGCCTGGCGCGCGAGTTTGACGTCCAGGCTGGCGCCGCCCAGCGCCTGCATGGCTGCGCCCAGCGCGGGGTTCTCACGCATGGCCATGCTCTCAATCTCGCCCATGGGCGGCAGCGGCGGGGCCACGTCCAGATCGTCGACAGCCGAGAAGTTCTCGTCGAAATCGCGGAACAACAACACAGCAAGATCCAGGCGCGAACTTTCCACGCCGAGACTGGCCTCCCGGAGCGCCTGCTGCTGAGCGATTGCCTGCAGTCGCGCTTTCACCACGTCGCTATGCGCCACTTCGCGCCCGCGTTCCAGTTGGTCGCTGATGGTGGACGCGCGCTCGGCCTGATCAAGCGCCTGCTGCGCGGTGGCGTACTTTCGCTGGGCAACGATAAATGCATAGTAGCTCTTGGTTACCGTAGCCGCCAGACCGCGGCGGGCAATTTCCAGTTTGGCGCGCGCCAGCGCTTCACCAGCCTCCGCCCGTTTGACCGCCGTGCCTCTCAGAATGCCGGGCGACAAATCCTGGTGGACTACGGCCCAATCCCGGTACACGTGGACGCCGTCGTTGGTGACAAACCGGCTCTCGGCCAGCTTACCGTTACCCTGGGTGCCCAGGTATTCCGATCTTCCCGACAGCGACGGATACATGCTCTCGCGCGCCTGCTTACGATCCTCCGCTGCCGTCACGGCGTCGCTGGCTGCGCCAAGAACGGAGGGATCGTTTTTCTCCGCCAGCGCGAGAGCGTCCTTCAAGGTAAGCGTCAGCGGGGCCGCTGGCGGAACGCTGCCGGTTTGCGCCAAAACCGGCGAAATGAAAAGAATCAGTGCGAATGTCAGCCGGGCGGCGCCGACGTCGGCAATGCGGAACGGTGCGCTAGGAAGGCGCATGATCCCCCTTTTCTTACAGTCGTATTTTCAGCTCCTGCGGCGGCAGGCTGAAACGATGGTAGAAACAGTACCTTAAGATTGGCTTAAGAGACTCGGAGACTCTCTCGACACCCGTGCGCGAATGGTACGCCGAGCGTCGGCAAAAGTGCCGACGCGGCACGCACGAGTGCGTGCGCCACGGATGAAATTCGCGCTACTCTTATCGTGGGGGGGCGTAAGCGGACAATAAGATCGGCATGCGCGGTTGCGTTATGCCTATCAGGGCCGCGCGGCAAGGATGGACTCCGGCCGCCGCTGGCCAAGGGAGAACCATGATGGGGCTGAACCTGGAAAATGCAGTTCCGATGCGCTGGCCCAGCGGTCCGCTGGAGATCGCGCGGCGCCAAAAGGCCGAAGGCTTCCCTCCGCGCGTGCGGCAGGCGCTGGAGCGCTGGCACGAGCCGGCCGCGCTCGAAATCCTCGAAGACACGCCCATCGATTGCCTCGTCTTCACTTGGGCCGCTGGCCTGCCCGCCGATCAGGAACAGTGGCGCACCGCGGCTCCGCTGGTTGAGGCGGCCCGCCGGCGGAATCTGGCCGTGGTCGGATGGGTTGAGGATGCGGCGGATCGTGGCCAGGCGCTCGCGGCCGCCAAAACCGCCGGCCTCGCCGCGGTCGCCATTCACGGTTTCAAGGGCACGGCCGATCTCCCCGTGGTCGCCTGGAGCCAACGCGAAGACGTGCCTTGGGACTCCGGGGCGCCGGCAGTGGCGATTGGCGGCAACGTCTGGCCCGGCGTGAATATAACCCAGGGCGGCGGCGACGCTAATGCCGGACCGACCAACCTTCCCTGGCTGGACTCCAACGGCTGGTATATCCAGATGGCCCGCGCCCGGCTGCGCGCGCCGCTCTGGGTGGCGTTCGATCCGCCGGGCAAGAGCGCGGTCTTTTCCGCCCAGAGCTACGCCAACGCCATCGCCGATTCCGAGGTCGCCGGCGGGCGCTGGCTGATTTCGCTCGACGACGACTTCCGCTCCTCGCTCGCCGAAGGGGCCGCTCCCGCACTCCAATCCTGGAAGCGGATCGCCGCCGCTGCCCGTTTCTTCCGCGACCACGCCGCCTGGAAATCCTACCGGTCTCTAGGCCTGGTCGGCGTAATCTCGGATTTCACCGGCCCCAATTTCGATCTCAGCGGCGAGCTTCTCAACTTGATGGCGCGCCGCGACCTCCTCTTCCGCGTCATTTGGAAATCGCAGGCCGCCGCGCAGCCGTTCACTGGCCTCAAAGCGCTGCTCTACGCCGATGCCGCCGCCCCGGACTCCGCGCTGCGCCGCAAGATCGCCGAATTCGTGGAGCAGGGTGGTTTGCTGGTCGCCGGGCCCGAGTGGGGCGCGCAGGGCAAGCCGGCGCCGCCCGATTTCCCCACCCAATTCGACGTCCGCTCGCTGGGCAAGGGCCGGCTCGCGGTCGGCCGCGAGGCGCTCTCCGATCCCTACCAGGTGGCCGTGGATACGCAGTTCCTCCTCAGCCACCGTTACGATCTGGTCAAGATTTTCAATGCGCCCAGTTCCGGCTGCACCCGCTTCACCGTGCCCGCCCCGGGCGGTAAGGCGCTGCTGCAATGCGTCAGTTACGCCGATGGCGGGCGCGGCGGCGGCGGCCTGCGGACCATCTGGATTCGCGACCAATTCGCCAAAGCCCGGCTCTGGAGCATCGGAAACGATCCCGTTTCCGTCGGCGCCGAGCCTTCCGAAGAGTACACGGGCACCGACTACCACCTGCCCGCTAGCGCGCCGCGATCGTATCTGGCGCTGGAATTTGAAGTTTAGGAATCGTCGTGAATGACCATGCCAAGTCCTGGAGCCCACGTGGCGCACGCACTCGTGCGTGCCGTGTCGAGACTTTTCTCGACACCCGCTCGCGTGTGGTACGCCGAGCGTCGGCAAGAGTGCCGACGCGGCACGCACGAGTGCGTGCGCCACATCGGAATGGCGCGGTTATTTCCTGACAGGGTCTTAGAGAGGGGAAGCAAATGGGGATGAATCGTCGTGAGTTTGTCGGGGGATTGGGAACCGCCGCATTGGCCATGGTGCAGCCGGCGCGCCTGCGCGCGTCCGCGCCCACCGCGCCGGTGGCGTTAGCCCGCTGCAAGAGTTACGGACCTGAGTTTCTGGCCGCCGCCGAGAAGATGTTCGACCAGTTGGGCGGTATTGGCCGGATCGTCAAGGGCAAAACAGTAACCATTAAAGTCAACCTCACCGGTGGCGAAAACACCCGCCTGGATTACCTGCCGATGGGGCGCGCCTGTTGGAGCCATCCACGGACGGTGGGCGCCGTCATCCACCTGCTCGACAAGGCCGGTGCGCGCCGCATCCGCGTGGTCGAAGGCGCTTGGGTGTGGCCGGCGCCGCTGGAGGAATTCATGTACAAGGCCGGCTGGGATCCCAATCTGCTGCTGGGGGCCGCGCCGCGCGTGGAGTTGGTCAATACCAACATGCCTTACAAGGGCGCCAAGCCCTACACCCGCTTTACGGTGCCACGTACCGGCCACCTCTTCCCGGCTTACGATTTGAGCACCGCCTACGCCGAATCCGACGTGCTGGTTTCCATGGCCAAGCTCAAGGAACATGCTACCGCCGGCGTCACCCTCTCGATAAAGAACCTGTTCGGCATCACTCCCACCACCATTTACGGCAACAAGGTTCCGCTGGATGAACCGGCTCCGGTTCCCTACGGCGGCCGCCAGGAGATCGGGCATAACGGCAGCCGTCAGCCGCCCAGGAGTTCGCCGCCGGAAAAGGACCCCACTACGCCGCGCCAGGCAGGCTACCGGATTCCTCGAATCATCGCGGACCTCTCGGCCGCCATCACGCCCGGCCTGGAAATTATCGAAGGCATCGAAACCATCGCCGGTTCCGAGCTTCCGCGGCCCGGCACCACCGTGGCTGTCAGCCCGGGCATCCTGCTGGCTGGCACCAATCCGGTGAGCACCGATGCCGTCGCCATGGCCGTGATGGGCTTCGACCCGATGGCCGAGCGAGGCACCGCACCCTTTGAAACCTGCGACAACACGCTTCGGCTGGCCGAAGACCTGGGCGTGGGAACGCGCGATCTGAGCCGCATCGAAGTCGTCGGGGCTGCCATCAAGGACGTGGCATTCAAGTTCCGCGACTATGGAGGGCCGCGGCAGTTCCAGCGGCCGGCCGGGCGCAGGGGATAGGAGAGACGTTATGAACAGACGCGCCATGTTGCGCACCATCGCCGGCACCGCCGCGGCCGGGCTCAGCACCCGCCGCCATTTGCTCGCCCAGGAGAAAGCGGCGGGAGCCGTTCGCGGCATGCCCACGCCCAAGATCAAGGACGTCATCGTCATCGCCACCCAGCCCGCCGGCGCGCGCCTGAGCGTGGTCAAGATCGTGACCGATCAGGACGGCCTCTTCGGATACGGCTGCGCCACCTTCACGCAGCGCGCCGAGCTGGTCAACCTGGCGGTGGAGAAATACCTGAAACCGCTGCTCATCGGCAAGCCCACCAACCGCATCGAGGACACCTGGCAGATGTGCTACGACAGCTCCTACTGGCGCAACGGCCCGGTGCTGAACAACGCCATCAGCGGCGTGGATGAGGCGCTGTGGGACATCAAGGGCCGGCAGGCCGGAATGCCGGTTTACGAGCTGTGGGGCGGTAAGTGCCGCGAAGCCGTCCAGACGTTCGCCAATGCCGGCGGCGCCGAGCCCAAAGACGTCGTCGAAGGCGTGCGCCAAGCCATGGCGCGCGGTTATAAACACGTCCGCGTCAGCGCCGGCGGTTTTGGCGGGGGTGGGCGTGGCGGTGGACGCGGCGGTCCCGAAGGCGGAGGCGAGCCGGCCGCCGCAAGGGGTGGTTCCACCCGAGGCTTGCATGAAGGTCCCGTCTTCGAGCGCGGTCCCGCTCTGCGCCGCATGCTCGATGTCTTCACCGCTTGCCGTAAGGAGCTCGGCTTCGAAGTCGAGCTCATGCACGACATGCACGAACGCTACGACCCTCGCCAGGCCATCCGGTTCGTCAAGGATTGCGAACAGTTCAAGCTATATTTCCTGGAGGACCCGCTCTCGCCCGAGGACAACGACTGGTTCCGCGAGATGCGCGCCCAATGCGCCACGCCCATCGCCATGGGCGAGCTGTTCAACAGCCCGCACGAGTGGACGCCGCTGATCACCGGCCGCCTCATCGACTTCATCCGCTGCCACGTCTCGCAGGTCGGCGGCGTCACGGTGGCGCGCAAAATCGCCCTGCTCGCCGAACCCTTCGGAGTCGAAACCGCCTGGCACGGCCCCGGCGACGTTTCTCCCGTCGGCCACACCGCGCAGCTTCATCTCGATCTCGCCAGCTACAATTTCGGCATCCAGGAGGGCGGCCTGATCGGCGGCGTTTCCGCCCAGATCTTCAAAGGTTGCGCCACCTTCAAGGACGGCTATCTGTGGGCCAACGACGGACCCGGCTGGGGCATCGAAGTGGACGAAAAACTCGCCGCCAAGTACCCCTACGGCACCAACGAGCAAGGCGAGCGAGGCCGACTCAACGGAGGTTGGGGCGATCTCCGCTCACCCGACGGCACCGTGATCAAACAGTAGACCGAGGCCATTCCCGTGGCCGACAGCCCTCCCTAGTGAACAGCCCTGCGTTTAGGACGCGGTTCGCTGCCGTACCAGCGATAGAAATTCGTCGCGCGTTTCCTTGCGGTTGCGAAAAGCCCCCAGCATGGCGCTGGTGACCGCGCCGGAATGCTGTTTTTCCACTCCGCGCATCATCATGCAGAAGTGGCGGGCCTCGCAGATCACGCCTACTCCCATCGGGTCGATGGTCTGCTGGATAGTCTCCGCCACCTGCTGCGTGAGGCGCTCCTGAATCTGCAGCCGCCGCGCGAACGCGTCCACGATTCGCGGGATCTTGCTCAGCCCGATGACGCGGCGCTTCGGCAGATAGGCCACGTGGATCTTGCCGAAGAACGGCAGCATATGGTGCTCGCACATACTGAAAAACTCGATGTCCTTGACGATCACCATCTCGTCGTACTTCACTTCGAAAAGCGCGCCGTTGACGATCTTCCCGATATCGGTCCGGTAACCGCTGGTCAAAAATCGCAGGGCCTTTTCCACCCGCTGCGGGGTCTGCCGCAGTCCCTCCCGGCCGGGGTCCTCGCCCAGTCCCTTGAGCAGTTGTTCCACCAGCGGAGCCAGGCATTCGGACGAAGCGCCCGCGGGCGGCATCTTCAGCACTGCCTTACGAGATTTCATCGGCATTTACCTCAAAGATGTTGCGGTCTGTTTCCGCGATGCGGATTTTTTCCAGCTTCGGCCAGGCGCCCGGAAACGCTTCTCCCCAATGGGTCTTCAGGCGGCGGCAAATCTCCACTGCCACGTTCTCGGAAGTAGCCGGCAAATCCTGGAACCGCTCGATCTCGCTCGACAGGTCGCGGTGGTCGAACGCCGCGATCACCTGCCGATTCACCAGCGCGTCCAGCACCGCCGGATTCACCGCCGTGCCGGTGACGTCGTCGGCCGGCCCGCGGGCGCTCACCTCCACCACGTAGTTATGGCCGTGGCCGAACGGGTTGTTGCATTTCCCGTACAGGCGGCGATTCTCCTCGGCGCTCAGCGAAAGTGCGTGCAGCCGGTGCGACGCCGAAAACCGGTAGCGGCGGGTCAGGCGGAACATGTTTCCGCCGCCTCCCCGAAATAATCCACGAACAAATCCGGGGTTTCGTACACCCGCACCGCGTGAAGGCGCATGCCGCCGCGGGCCACGTGCGGCTCCAGCCGCCGCCAGATGTCGCGCGCGATATTTTCCGTGGTAGGCACGATGCGGTCGAACGGCGTCACTTCGTAGTTCAGAAAACGATGGTCGTACGGGTTCACTACTTCGCGCTCCAGAATCGCCTTCAGCTCTTTCAAATCCAAAACCATGCCGGTCACCGGATGGGGCTCACCCGAAAGCGTGACTTCAAGCACGTAATTGTGCCCGTGGCCGCGCGGATTGGCTCCGGCCCCATACTGGCGCAGGTTTTCCTCCTCGGAGAGCTGGGGGCTGCGGCATACGTGAGAGGCGGAGAATTCGGCTTTACGGGTGATCAACATACGACCAGTCTTAGATTCGCGGGGACATCCGCGGGATTCCATTCCAATGGTAACGCACCCGGCCGTTTCGGCCGTGCGAGACTGAGGGTATGCGCTTCCGCCTCTTAGCCGTCGCGTGTCTCGCCGCCGCGCTGGCGCTGGCCGATACGTTGACGGTCTCGAAAGTCGTCGAGTTCGTGCGCTCCTCGGTCAAAACCAATCTGGCCGACAAGGACGTCGCCGCGTATCTCGCCAAAGTGAAATTGACCGACCGGCTGGACGACCGCGTGATCGAGCAGCTCCAAAGCATCGGCATCGGCGCGAGAACCCTGCACGCCCTGCAGGCGTTGCGCGATCTATCGGCGAGCCTGCCCGAGCCGTCCGCCGCCATGACCACCGCCGCCCCGGTTTACCAGCAGGCGCCGCCGCCTTCGGCCGCCGAACAGGGCCGCCTGATTCAGGAAGCTCGCGAGTACGCCTTCAACTACGCGCGCAGCCTGCCGGACTTCATCTGCACCGAAGTGGTGCGGCGCTCGGCAGCGCCCAAGCCGCGCCCCGGCACGGCGCCGGATTGGCGCGATCAGGATACCCTGCAGATCCGCCTCAGCTACTACCAGCAGAAGGAGCAGTACAAGCTGATGCTGGTCGACAACCGGATCACCAACCAGGATTACGAAAAGGTGGGCGGCGCCAAATCCTTCGGCGATTTCGGCAGCCTGATGGCGGGCATTTTCGACCCAGCCAGCCAGGCGCGCTTCGAGTGGGCCCGCTGGTCCTACCTGGACCGGCGCCCGGTCATGGTTTTCAGCTATTTTATCGACCAGCCCCGCTCGCACTATGAAATCCGCTCGGAAGGCACCGATCGGCGCGTGATCTCGGCTTACAGCGGGCTGGTGATGCTGGACAAAGACACGCACCAGGTGATGTGCGTCACCGTCAAAGCCGAAAATCTTCCGGCAGATTTTCCCGTCAAGGCCGCGGAAACCCGGCTCTATTACGATTACGTGGAGTTGAGCGGCCACACCTTCCTGCTGCCGCTGAAATCGGTGATCACCATGGCCGGCGACGACTACCTGAGCCGCAACGACGAGCAGTTTCGCATCTATCGGAAGTACTCGGCCGATTCCGAAATCACCTTCGGCGACGTGGATAGCAAGCCGATAGCGCCGATCGACGATAGCAAGACCAAGGAAGGCCCAGCGGTCAAGCACTGAGGGTCGTTCACTAACTCCCCAGTTTTTCCCGCACCTTGCTGTGGTGGCGGCTGTAGCCGAAGTAGACTCCCATGCCGATCGCGAGCCAGATAATCAGGCGCGCCCAATTGACCCAGCCCAGCTTATACATCATGTAGCCGTTCACGAAGATGCCGAGTATCGGGATCAACGGCACCCAGGGCGTGCGAAATGGCCGCGACTGGCCGGCATTGGTACGCCGCAGCACCAGCACCGCGATGCATACGATTACAAACGCCAGCAGCGTGCCGATGTTCACCATCTTTCCAATGTCGTCGATGGGAGTCACGCTCCCCACCACTCCGGCCAGTACGCCCACCAGGATGGTGTTTTTCCACGGCGTGCGGAAACGAGGATGAATGTCGGCGAAGAATTTCTTCGGCAGAAGACCGTCGTTCGCCATGGCATAGAGCACCCGCGTCTGGCCCAGAAGCATCACCAGCATCACGCTCGTCAACCCCGCCAGCGCGCCAGCCGTGATCACGTCGGCAGCCACCGTCAGCCCCCGATCCAGAAAGGCAATAGCCAGGGGAGCTTCGATATTGACGTTCTGCCATGGCACCATGCCCGTCAGCACCGCCGCCACGGCAATATAGAGGATCGTGCACAAAAACAGCGACGCGATGATGCCGATGGGCAAGTCGCGCTGCGGATTCTTGGCTTCCTGCGCCGTGGTAGAGACGGCGTCGAACCCGATGTAAGCGAAAAATATGTACGCCGCTCCGGCCCCGATACCGGAGAAGCCCATGGGCGCAAACGAAGACCAGCCCGTTCCCCAATTCGCCGCGTGTACGTACTGAAAACCCAGGCCGATGACAAAAAGCACCACCGCCACCTTCACCACCACGATGGTGGCGTTGAAGCGCGCGCTCTCCTGAATGCCGATGGTGAGAATCGCCGTAATCAGCAGCGCGATGAGCAATGCCGGAAGATTGAAGCCAAACTCAACCCCGAAAATATGCGGCGCACCCAGCAGTTCGTGCGCGCGCCGCAACAGCTCCGGCGAGCCCGCGGCCAGGATTTGGCTGACGCGGGCCAGAAACGCCTGCGTCCCGGGAACCAGCGAGCCGTCGGTTTGCGCCATCTGCCGCGCGATTACGTTTTCCGCCGTGCGCAATGCCGTCCAGTGATCGTAGGCCAGCCAGAGCGGCATCTTCAGGTGAAGAATATCCAGCAATGCTACGAAGTGGTTCGACCATCCCGAAGATACCGTGCTCGCGCCCATGGCATATTCCAGCGTCAGGTCCCACCCTATAATCCAGGCGAAAATCTCGCCCAGACTCGCGTAGGCGTAGGTATAGGCGCTGCCGGCCAGCGGAATCATGGCGGCGAACTCCGCGTAGCAGAGTCCCGCGAATGCGCACCCCAACCCCGACATGACGAAGGAGAGCATCAGGCCCGGCCCGGCATAGTGCGCACCCAGGCCCGACAGCACAAAAATGCCGGCGCCGATGACCGCGCCCACACCCAAGGCGGTGAGCTGAAAAACTCCCAGCGTGCGCTTTAGACTGTGCTCGCCGGTTTCTCCCGATTCCTCTAGAAGCATGCTCAGGGGCTTGCGTAACAGTAAATTGGCCATGCAGTTAAAGTGTCGCCTTTCCTTGCCAAGAACAGAGAGTATAGCGAACTGGCCGGGGCTCTTGCCCGCGGCCGCCGCGTGTTGAATTCATCGATTGGCGATGGCTTGCCATTCTTCCATCCTTTGCCGCAGCGAGCCGAAAGTGGCCGGGTCGGGCAGCAGGTCCGCGATCACGGCCACCGAATCGGCCCCGGCTTCGAAAACGGCGGGCGCGTTGCCGGCCGTAATTCCGCCGATGGCCACCAGCGGCTTCGCCGTCAAAGCGCGGCACCGCCGGAGTTCATCGAGTCCGACAACCGGGTCGGGATTCTGCTTGGAAGAAGTAGAAAAAATGGGTCCCAGCGCTACGTAATCGACCGGCTCCACGGCCGCGGCGGCAAGCTGCGCGGCATTGTGACTCGAAAACCCGACCACCGCGCCGGCGCCCACCAAGCCCCGAGCGTCCGTCGGCGCCAGATCGTCCTGCCCCAGGTGCAGCCCGGCCGAGAGAAGACGGGCGAAATCGGCACGGTCGTTCACGATCAGGGTGGCGCCGAACCGGCGGCACAGCTCCGCTACCTGTATGGCGTCTTGATGCACCGCCCGGCTCCAGTGGCCCTTATGTCGAATTTGCAAAATCCGCGCGCCGCCCTGGAGGAAAGCTTCGGCGGCGGCGGCGAGCGTGAGGCCGCGCCGGCCAAGCGCGTCGGTATCCAGAATCGGGTAGACCCGCGGCAAAGTCATGGAGCTGAAATTTTTGCTGTTCGCCCATGATACCATTGCCGGCGCGGGCCGGGCTGCGCGTGCATGGTGGAGACGAACGTCCCCGACACGCCAGTTGGCGGAAACCCGTCATACCTGTAGACTACTCAGAGGAGGATCAAGTGAAGAGCGCTCAACTATTGACCCTGGTATTGGCGGCGAACTTTCTGGCTCACGCGGATTTCAGCTATACGCAAACCAGAAAGGGCTCGCAAGGCATGGCTGGCGCCGCCGCCGCGCCGCAGGTCACCAAGTACTTCTTCAAGGGTTCCAGGGTGCTGTTCGATAGCGGCGCCACGGCGCACGTTATCGATTACGGTGCGCAGACCATGACCACCATCGATAAGGCCGCCAAGACTTACTCGGTGCGGCCCATGGGCGGGAACATGCCGGCCGACGCCGCCAATGTCGATGTCCAGATCGACGTCAAGGAAACCGGCCAGACAAAGACCATCGCCGGTTTCAACTGCAGGCAGGTGGTGATGACCATGGCTACCGCCGCGGCCGGAATGAAGATGCAGATCGAAACCGAGTCCTGGATATCGGCCGACGTGCCCGGCTGGCAGAACATGCGCGCCTTCTACCAGAAGAACGGCAGCGCACTTTCGGCGATGGCGGGCGGAAGCCCGGGCGTGCAAAAAGCCATGGCGGAAATGCAGAAAAAGATGTCGGCCATGAACGGCGTGGCGGTTCTGCAGACCGTGCGCATGAAATCCGCCGCGGGGTCGGAGGAGCAAATGGGCCAGGCGCAGGCCGGTCTGGCGCAGGCGCGGGCCCGCCTGGAAGAGATGGCCAAGCAGGGTGGGCAACAAGGCGAGATGGCCAGACAGGCCCTGGCCCGGATGCCCGGCGGAAGCGGTGCGGGGGCTCCCCTGTATGAGACCACCACCGAATCCAGCGACTTTTCCGCCGCCGACATCCCCGATTCCATCTTCGCCATCCCGGCCGGCTTTACCCGGAAGTAGGCCGCGCCTACCATGAAACCATGGCATGAGTCTCTCGTCGGTTATCCCGTCGTCGTTACAGTCCCCCTGTTATGGGGCGACCAGGATGCCTTCGGGCACGTGAACAACATCGTGTACCTGCGCTGGTGCGAGACCGCGCGGGTCGAGTACCTGGTGCGTATCGGGTTATGGCCGCCGTTGCCGCCGGCGGGCATCGGGCCCATCCTGGCCAGTATTTCATGCGACTACAAACGGCCTTTGACCTACCCCGACACGGTCGATATCGGCGCCCGCGTGACACGGATCGGGAACCGCAGCTTCCGCATGCAACATCGCGTGATAAGCCAAGCCCTCAATACGATCGCCGCCGAGGTGGACTCCACCATTGTGGTCCTCGATTACGCGGGCAATAAGGCCGTCCCCGTCTCCGACGATTGCCGGAAGGCGATCGAAGATCTGGAGACGAATCCACAGGACGCGCCCCCGGACGGCGCGGGCGGGGAGTGAAGCTACTAGCGGGGCGGTTGTGGTGCAGGCACTTATGAGCCCTGGGGAAGCGGGCGTCGAGACGAGTCTCGACGCGGCACGCAAAAGTGCGTGCGCCACGTCGATCCCTCGGTAGGCCTCAGCGATTTTCGTACCACTTGAGCCGGTTGGCCCCGATGCAGGCGACGTCCGGGCGGCCGTCTCCGTTCAAGTCGGCGATGGCGCAGGCCGCGGCGCCCATGCCCCCATTGTCGAGATCGGAACGGACCCAGCGTTTGGCGGCGCTGTCGAAGCTGTACAGGTAGACCGAGTGGGGCTGGCCGCGAAAGCCGGCCACGATCTCATCGTTGCCGTCGCGGTTGAAATCGGCGGTCTGGATGGTATGGCCGTCCAGCAGAGAATCGTCGATCACTTCGCGTTCCCACTTGGAATTCTTCTCGGTGTAGACGGCCACCTGGTTGCCGTGCCAGGGCTCGATGGTGGCGAGGAACCGGGTCTTGCCGAGATGGCCGACGGTGATGTCGCTCGATCCGGACTTGGGCCAGGGCGCTGGATCGCCTTTGGCGATTTCGGTACGCTCGAAGGCGCCGGCCTTGCTGGCGCAGAAGCGGTGAATGCCGGTGAAGCTGGCGGTCAAAATGCAATTGGAATCGGTGATGAAGATGCCGTGCACCACGCCCGAGTTTTCCGTGCTGATGACGCGCCGCTTCCATTCGCCGGGCCGGTAGTAGACCAGCGGAGTTTGATCGCGGTAGTCCGGTGCCGTGGCTGAAGGGCCGGTGAGCGCGGCGTTGACGACGACCGGGTGGCCATCGCCGAACAGATCGGCCACGCGCAGCCGGTGGCTGGTCGGGAGGCGGTCGATTTCCGTGGCCGTCCAGGGCTGCAGCGGGTCTGGGCCGGGGCGAAGAACGCTCACCAGACCGATGGAGTTCTTGGCCTCGTTGCTGAATTCGCTGGCGAGAACGATTTCGTTGCCGATGACGACGCAGTTGATCATGTGGGACTGGCCGGCCGCCAGCACGTGGCGCTGCCAGCCGGGGTTCTCGTACCAGACCAGTTCGCTCATGCCGCTCGCGAGCGCGATCAGGTCGGGCTTGCCATCGTGATTGAGGTCGGCGACCACGACCTGGTAGCCGCCGCGGAGATCCGTGGCGATGGTGTGCTCGACGAAGGCGGCGGGCGGCGCGGCGGCGAGTAGCGGAAATGCCAAAAAAATGGGGAGACGGCGCACATCCCACAGTATACTTTCGTTTTCCGCTCGGTTCCCGCCATTGCTCCTACTTATAATGATGAGATGGCGCCCCGATCGCGCGTCGCGGTTTCCGCCCTCGTTCTGCTGCTGCTGGCGAAAGCGGGAGCCGCGCTGAACCTCGGAAATGCGGTGGTGGTTCCGGCTCCCAACCTGGCCGGGCCGGAGAAGAAGGCTGTGGCGATGCTGCTCGATGAAATCGAGAAGCGCACACGCATCCGGCTGTCCACTGTCGATCGCTGGCCAGGCTCCGGACCGGCGATCTTCGTCGGCCGCGAATCGGGCTTGGGCGTGGCCGTTCCTTCGCTTGCCCCGCAACTGATTTCCGCGGTGGCCGGCGCGGACGGATATCGGATTCAGACTATCGGCGAACACGTGCTGGTGGTTGGCAACAATGCCCGCGGCACGCTATTCGGCGTGGGAGCGCTGCTGCGCCACCTGAAGATGGATCGCGACGTGGTGGAAGCGCCGGACGATCTACGCCTGGCGACGGCGCCGAAGTACCGGCTGCGGGGCCACCAGTTGGGCTACCGGCCAAAGACCAATTCTTACGACGGCTGGAGCGTTCCGCTCTGGGAGCAATACCTGCGCGACCTGGTGGTGTTTGGCGCCAACGCCATCGAGCTGATTCCGCCGCGCTCGGACGACGCGGCCGACAGCCCTCTGTTTCCCCTGCCGCCCATGCGCATGATGGTCGAAATGTCCCGCCTGGCCGATGCCTACGGGCTCGACGTGTGGATCTGGTATCCGGCGATGGACGGCGACTATTCGGACGCGAAGACGGTGGCGTCCGCTCTGGAGGAATGGGGCGAGGTCTTCCGCCAACTGCCGCGCGTGGACGCGGTTTTTGTTCCCGGCGGCGATCCCGGCCACACCCGGCCGAAGGAGCTGATGGGGCTGCTCGAAAAGGAGACGGAAGTCTTGCGCCGCTACCACCCCAAGGCGCAAATGTGGGTTTCGCCGCAGAGCTTCACCAGCACGTGGATGGATGAATTCCTGAGCACTTTGAAGAACCAAAAGCCGGCATGGCTCAGCGGCGTGGTTTTCGGGCCGCAGGTGGGCATGAGCCTGCCGCAATTGCGCGCGGCCGTGCCGGAGCGGTACCCGATTCGCCACTATCCCGACATCACCCACAGCCGCCAGGCGCAGTACCCGGTTCCGGATTGGGATGTGGCCTACGCCGTCACCGAGGGGCGCGAGACGATCAACCCGCGTCCCATCGACGAGGCCAATATCTTCCGCTTGCTGCAGCCCTATACCATCGGCTTCCTGACGTATTCCGAGGGTTGTAACGACGACGTGAACAAGATGGTGTGGAGCGCCCTGGGATGGGACCCGGACCGCAAGGTGGCCGATATTCTGCGGGAATATAGCCGCTACTTCATCGGCGAACGCTATACCGGGAGTTTCGCCCAGGGTCTGCTGGCGCTGGAACGGAATTGGCGCGGCCCGCTGGCGGCTAATGCCGGAGTGGAGACTACGCTCCAGCAGTTCCAGGAGATGGAGCGGAGCGCGGCGCCCCCGGTGCTGGCCAACTGGCGGTTCCAGCAGGCGCTCTATCGCGCCTACTACGATGCCTACACGCGCTCCCGCCTGCTGTACGAAACCAGCCTGGAGGACCGCGCCATGTCCGAATTGCGCCATGCAGCCGCGGCCGGATCTCTGAACGCCATTAAGCGCGCCGAAGACGTGCTGGAGCTGGCCGTAACCGATCGCGTAGCCGGCGACCGCCGCGCGCGTATCTTCGAGCTGGCGGAAGGGTTGTTTCAGAGCATTCGTATGCAGTTGAGCGTGCCGCGCTATAAAGCCATCGCGGTCGAGCGCGGCGCTAACCTCGATACCGTGGACGCGCCCCTGAACAACCGTCTGTGGCTGGAGGGGAAGTTCACCGAGCTGCGCCGCATGCCGGAGGAAAGCGAGCGTTTGAAGGAGCTGGACGGCATCCTTCATTGGACCGACCCGGGTCCGGGAGGCTTCTATGACGATTTGGGGAATCCCGCCCAACAACCGCACCTGGTGCGCGGGCCGGGCTACCAGTCCGATCCGGCCTTCTGGGAATCGTCAATGGTGGGATTTGCGAGCGACCGGACGCTCCGCACCTCCTGGTGGACGCAGGCGGAATCGCTGTTCGACGCTTGGCTGCAGATGCGCTACCAGGATCTGGACCGCGGCGCCGAGTATAAAATCCGCGTGGTGTACGGCGGCGACAGCCCGCGCGCTAAAATCCGGTTGTTGGCCAACGGTCGAATCGAAATTCACCCGTCGATCGCGAAGCCGATGCCGGTGCGGCCGCTGGAATTCGACATTCCCAGGGAGGCCACCGCCACCGGCGAGTTGACCTTGAGCTGGAGCCGCGAGCCGGGCCTGGGCGGCAACGGGCGCGGCAGCCAGGTTTCGGAGATTTGGCTAATAAGAAAATGACGGACGCAAGTTGGGAGAGTCCCGTAAAGCGGAAGCTCCGCGAGGGGCGGCCAGTCGTCGCCGCCACTATCACCACCGCCAGCCTGGAGACGGCTGCGCGCATGGCCGAGCTCGGCTTCGATTTTCTGTGGATCGAGATGGAGCACTCGCCCATCACCCTCGAAACGCTGCGCGGTATGGTGCTGGCCACCCGCGCATTGCCCACGCTGCCTTTTGCGCGCGTGCCGGTGAATGAACTCTGGATGGCGAAGCGGGTGCTGGACGCGGGCGTGAGCGGCGTGATCTTCCCCTTCACCACCACGCCCGAACTGGCGCGGCAAGCCGCCGCGGCGTGCCGCTATCCACCCGCCGGACGGCGCGGTGCGGGCCCCGGACTGGCGCGGCGCAGTTGGCCCGGCGGCGAAAGCTATTACGATTCCGCCGATCGCAACGTCACCGTCATCACCGTGGTGGAGGAAGCCGCCGCCGTGGAGCGGATCGATGAGATCGCCGCCACTCCCGGCGTGGATGCGCTCTTCATCGGCACCAACGATCTATCGTTCTCGCTGGGGCTGCGCGGCGACCAGAGCCATCCCAAGCTGCACCAGGCCATCGCCCGGGTGGTCGAAGCAGGCAAGAAGCACGGCAAGTGCCTGGGGCGGCCGGCCCGTACGCCGGAGCAGGCCGAGGAATATATGCGCCAGGGCTTTCTGCTCTTCCAGGCGCCCACCGACATGGACTTCATGGCCGCGGCGGCCGGGAACTATCTCGCCCCTCTGGCGGGGCCGCGATCCGGCTGAGCCCGCGCCGTCACGCGAACAGTACGCGATAAACGCGGCCCGCCTCCAGCCGGACCCGCACCGAAGAATCGCCGCCGGGCGTGACCTGGACCGGCTTTCCGTCCTGGCCGCGGATTTCGCGGATGCGCGTGCCCGGGGTCGGCCGCAGCAGATGCTCGCCCGCCAGGCTCGGCCGTAAAACCGCTTCCGACGCCCTCCCGCCGTCCCAGCCGATGTCGATGGTGACGCCGCCGCGCGCCCGCAATCCCCGCACGCTTCCCTTGCTCCAGGCTTTTGGCAGCGCCGGCAGAAAGTCGATCCCGCCGTCGTGGCTCTGCAGCAGCATCTCGGCGATTGCCGCTGTCGCTCCGAAATTACCGTCGATCTGGAAGATCCAGGAATCGCCGGCCGGGTGCGTGTCGAACAGATTGGGCCCGGTGCTGTGCTGGAGCAGCAGCCGAACCGATTCCCAGGCCTTTTCGCCGTCGAGCAGCCTGGCCCAGAAGTTGATCGCCCACGCGCGGCTCCAACCGGTATAGGCGCCTCCGGCCGCCAGGCGCCGCTCCAGCGACACGCGCGCGGCCTTCCACAATTCCGGCTTGTGCCGCGAGGTGAACTCGCTGCCTGGAAACAGTGGGTACATGTGGGACATGTGGCGCTGGCCGGGCGTGGCCTCATCGAAGTCCCGCGACCATTCCTGAAGCTGGCCGTGGCTGCCGATCTGGTACGGGACCAGCCGCCCACGCGCCGCCTGCAAACGGGCGGCAAAATCGGAATCGACTCCCAGCGTTCGCGCCGCCTCCATCGTGTTCGAGAACAGCTCGGAGAGGAGCGCCATATCCATGGTGCAGCCCTCGCTGGTCTCGGCCGTGCGCCCGTCCGGTGCCAGAAAACTGTTCTCGGTGGAATGCGAGGGGCAGGTCGACAGGCGCCCATCTTTTCGCTCGATCAGCCAGTCTAAGTAAAACTCGGCGGAGGACTTCATCAGGGGATAGGCCTTGGCGCGCAGAAATTCTCGGTCGCCGCCAAAAGCGTAATGCTCCCAAAGGTGGGCACAAAGCCACGGTCCGCTCATCGCCCAGTTCGCCCAGGTAGGATTACCCTGGCCATAATCCCCGACCGGCGCCGATTGCCGCCAAAGGTCCACGTTGTGATGGGAAACCCAGCCTTTGCAGCCGTAATTCACGGCGGCGGTTTTGGCGCCCTCCTTGCTCAGCCCCCCGATGAGCTCGAACAGCGGCTCGTGGCACTCCGCCAGGTTGCAGGTTTCCGCCGGCCAATAGTTCATCTGCACGTTGATGTTGGCCGTCCAGTTCGAGCTCCACGGCGGCCGCATCTCCGGGTTCCAAATGCCTTGAAGATTGGCCGGCTGCGTGCCTGGCCGCGAACTGGAAATCAGAAGATAGCGCCCGTACTGGAAGTACAGCGCGGCCAGATCGGGATCGGGATTGGCGGCGAAATCGCGCAGGCGTTCATCGGTGGCGAGGTTGGACGGCCCAAGTTGAGGCAGGCTCAGCGCCACCCTCCGGAACCGCGCCTGGTGGTCCGCCACGTGGGCGCGCAGCAGGGCCGCATAGGGCTTCTTCCGGGCCTCCTCCAGTTGTCGCCGGCACGTTTCGCCGATCTCGGCCGCCGTTCCGTGCGGGGCGCGGTCGTATCCCCGAAACCCGGTATTGGCGGCGATCAGCAGGGTGATGGCGCGGGCGCCTTCGATGCGGAGCTTCCCGCCCTGTGCGCGCATCCTGCCGCCTTCCGGCACCGCTTGCAATCGCACTTCGAAGCGCATCCCTTTGCCCTCGGCCGCGTCGTAGACCACCGGGTTGGCGGAGCTGACGTAGTTCGGCTCCACGTTCGAGGGCGCTTTGCCGGCGAGCCGCACCACGCCGCTATCGGACGCTTGCGCATCGGAATCGACCGGGCTCGCCAGAAAGAGCGTCACGTCGATCCCGGTGCGATCAGTCGTGGTCCATCGCGCCACGATGACCTGGTCCGGCGCCGAGGCGAACGCTTCCCGAGCGTGACTGGCGCCCGCCGCGCGATAGCTCACGCGCGAAACGCCCAGGTCCAGGTCCAGCTCGCGGCGATAGTCGTCAATCGCGTCCGCCCGCCCGGTCTCGATGTGCAGGTCGGCTAGCGCCAGGTACGATTGGTTGTACGGCCCCTGCATTTGGCGGCAAACACGATCGGCGCCCACGTAGTCCCCGTCGTCGAGAACCAGCCGCCGCACTTCGGCCAGGTGCCGGCGGGCATCCGGGTTGTTCCACTCCCGCGGGGCGCCGGACCAAAATGTATCTTCGTTCAGCCCGAGCCGCTCGTCCGCCACTCCGCCGAACACCATCGCGCCCAGCCTGCCGTTGCCGATAGGCAGCGCATTGGTCCATCTTTCGGCCGGCTTCCGATACCACAGCGTCAGTCCGCCGGACGTCCGCTGTGCCAACGCTTTCGAGGCGCAGAGCGAAGCGGAAATTCCGCCGACGAATGCGCGCCTGGTCCATTTAGCCATAGCAGAAATAAAGCGCTCGGCCGCGAAATGCCAGCGCGGCCGAGCATGGGACGAAGGGATAAGGGGGTCGATTATTCCCTTCGTTGAAACGGAAACCGCGACCGCACGGCGAGGATCAGGTCGTGGTCCCCACCGGTCGATCCGCTATAGAATCCGACCGTGGTGTTGAGCCGGATGAAGAACGCGTCGCCCTCTTTGGCGGGGTGGCGCCCTTCGTTGCCGTCCGCGCCGCCGCCGGCCACCATATCGCCATGTCCGCGAAGAACGTAGTAGATCTCTTCCTCACTCTCGTGATGGTGCGGGATGTTGGTCCCGGTGGGGGAAAAGTCCATGATGAACAGGCTCACCATCTGACTGGCCGCGGCCAGTTTATCGCGCTTGCTTTCGGTGGTGCCCATCAGCAACTTGAACTGCACGGTCGGACCGTGGCTCTCGAGCTGCACCGGTTTCACGTCGGCGGCGTTGGCCAACATGAGCTGCGGCGTGGGCGGTACATTGGTTCCGCGAGGAATCTTGAAACCCATCACCAGCAGCCGCACGGGCTGGTTGGACGTATTGGCCATCCCGTGCTTGACGCCGACCGGAAGGTACATGAAATCGTCCTTCTTGACCGGCACCTTCTGGTCTTCGTAGAGCAACGTCCCGTTCCCGCCGAGAATATAGTAAATCTGCTCTTCGGCGGGATAACTCACCAGCGCACTGGTGCCGTCGGCGGCCACGGTCAGTTCCCCGTAGCGGGCGATGCCCTTGAGCTGTTTCGACTGGGCATCGCCGATCCCGAACGCCGGCCTGTAGGAGGCGCCTTTGCCGCCCACCGTCAGGTCGTCCGCCGCCGGCTGAACGTCGGGAATCACCCGCCTCAGAAACGTCGGGTCTGCCGCAAACAGACCCGACGCAGCGGCCAAAATAGTAGCGATCAATCTATGCGAGCGCACCAAGCCTCCTGGCATTACTCGTAGCTAACGCAGTTGCACCACTTGCCCGTTTCATCGAAATGCGGCCAGGGGCCGCCGGTACGGAATCCAGATAGGATCACGTCGTCAAACATCGGCGTGGGCTCAAAGTATCCGGGCCTCCGCAGGTGCTCCTTCACCACCGCATCGTTCAGCTCCAGTCCGAGTCCGGGTTTTTCCGGAACCGTCACGTAGCCTTTGTCGATGATCGGCTTGGGAACGCCCGTCACCAGGTCCTGCCACCACGGCATATCCAGAGCGTGGTTCTCCATGGCCAGGAAGTTGTTGCCGAACGTGGCCGCGCAGTGATACCCGGAGAAGGCGCCGATCGGCGATCCGGCATGGTGCATGGCTACCCGAATGCCCGCCAATTCGGCGGCATCGGCGATTTTCTTGGTCTCCAGTAACCCACCCGAAGTCTCGATGTCGGGATGGATTCCGTCCACGGCGCGGTGCTCGATCAGACCATCGAAACCGCCCTGCAGGCCGAAAATATCCTCGCCGGTCAGGACGGGAGTGATAGTGGCATCGGAGATCGTCTTATACGCCTTCCAGTTCAGATAGGGATACTGAGTGCCTTCCCCAATCTGCAACAGGTCTTCGGCCCAGGAAAGCTGGTATGGCTCAAAGGCCTTGGCGTACATAATCGCATCGTTGATGTTCAGCCGCCCGAAATGGTCGGCGGCTAAAGGAGTGCCCGGTCCGATGACGTCGCGAATGGCGGCGATGTATTCGCACAGGTACCCCAAGCCCTTTTCGGTGCAGACGCCGCGCTCGTTGAGAGCGCCCGGACGGTCCTTCAGCATGTCGGACTGCAGATCCATCTTGAAGAAGGTCAGCCCCATTTCCTTGCGTTTCTTCATGCGCTCGGCATAGACCTTGGGATCCGGGTGACTGGTGGTATCGGCGTAGATCCGAATCTTATCGTGGTTCTTATTGCCGATCAGGCGATAGGCCGGAACGTTGAAGACCTTGCCGGCGATATCGTGCAGGGCCATATCCACCGCGCTGTAGCCGCCGCCCATGCGCCCATGGTTGGAGAAATTGCGCAACATTCTCAAGTTACCTTCGATGTTCAGCGGGTTCTTGCCTAACAGGTGCGCTTTAAGAACCAGGGCGATGCCTTCCACCCCCGCATCCCGTACCTCGCCCAACCCGTAAACGTCCTGATTGGTATAGATCTTGATCAGCGGGTAGTCGTAATTCGCGGCCAGCCGGCAGGCGCGCATATCCGTGATCTTCAGCGTGCTCGGCGAGGAGTTCTTATTCACCGTTTGCTGCGCGCTCACCTGTCCCTCGGTGGCTTTGAACAGGGGACCGAACATGGCCCCCGCGGCGGCGCTTCGCAGCATCGACCGGCGGCTCAGTATTGCCTTTTGCGTTTTCTGTAGTAACGTCATATATTCCTCGATCCTTCGACTTCCCTCAATCTCTCAAAACTCGAGCCGCAGTATGCCTTGCCAGTTCGGGTTGGGAGTATACCAATTGCTATAGCTATACCCGGTAAGTGGAGCGAACCTGCCGAAACTCTGAGGGCTCGAGATATTAACGACCGTGTTCGGGGCCAGGAAGGCTCGCGTCTTCGGCAGCACGTTGTGGCCGTCGAATCGCACCGTAATTTTGAACTTTTCTTTGTAGGACCAGCTCTTGTACAGCGAGTATTCCGGCCACCACACATTGCCTTGACGGGCTATCCCCACCCCGGCGTCGCCGTTCTGATAGTTCCCCGGGTAGGAGAAGGCATTGATATTGAGAAACGGGTTCTGGTTCGATTGGGGCCACAGATTCGGGCCCACCGAATAGTTCGAAACGTTGATCTTTTGCCCCGGCACGATATTCGGTATCGTCTGGCCTGGCAATTGCTTGTAAGGGCTGCCGGCCATGGTGAAGAACAGCGGCTCGCCCGTGCGCATGCTCTGAATCGAAGTGAAGGTCCAGCCCCCCACCAGCACGTCCGCCATGTAGCCCACCGTGGTGTTCCGGTTCAGGTATTTCCGGTGTTTGCCGAATGGCAGGTCGTATGTAAACGTGGCGACGCCCATCAATTTCACGTCGGTGGCGGTGGGTCCCTTGGTCAGGTTCCAGTCGTAGAACTGCTCCCCCGAACCGGCCGTACCGGCCAGGTTCCTGCTCCACGTAAACAGGAAATTGTACGAGAATCCGCTGTTGAACCGCCGCTCCACGCGCGCCGTCAGCGCGTTATAGGTGCTGTGGCCGTAATTGCCGTAGTAAGTGATGGTGCCGAACTGCGGGTAAGTCAGATAGTTTTGCGAGCTGGCATACACCTGGCTCAGCAGCGTGGTATTCGTCGACTGGTAAATCGACTGGGGCAGTACGTTGATATTCACCGCGTTGCCCGGGTTGGGCGCGGTGGTGGAAGATGCCACGCCGGAGCTGGGGACGAGACCGACGCCGTTCGACCCCTGATAAACCACCTCCGCCACCTGGTTGGGCTTGAACTCATACTGGAACCCGGTGGCCCAAGTCATGCTATAGGGGTTGCGGAGATTCGGGTCGATGTAGGTGGCGGTTCGGGCGCTGTAGTTAGTCCCGACGTAATTGGCCGTGTAGGTAGACGGATTGATGGTATAGTTGACCGATCCAGGACCTTGAGACAGGTAGAAGGCGGGATACGGGTTTCCCGAAGGCTGCTGCACGTTGGCCGTGGCCAGGTAATTGTCCTGCCCAAGTTCCGGCATCACGTCCTGGGTAAACATGTCGAACGAACCCCGGAACACAAACTTCGGAGCGAAGTTCCACGACAGGCCGAGACGCGGCGCAAAGTTGTTATGGTCGGCGCTGTACAAGGTCCCTTTGGGGTTCGTAATCGCGCCCATCAGACCGGTCAGCGGATCGACTACGTTGGGATTGAACTCGGACTTCAGTCCCCACTTGGTATTGGCCGGAGTTTCATAGCTGTAGCGCACGCCTACACTTATGGTCATGTTGTGGAGAATGCGCCAGTCGTCCTGAACGTAGGCTTGGTGGGACCACCAGCGAGGCAGATAATTTGCCAGCAGGTTGGTGAAGGTGGCCGAATTCACCGCGCCCAGCAGAAACGAGGCGAACGAGTTGCCGGTGTTAGGCGTAAACGGCAGGCCGCTTCCGGCGGTAGCGAAGTTGTAAACGCCCGACGGCTGCGACACCGTAACGTCGTTCTCCCTGACGATCATGCCCTGGTAGCCAACCTTAAAGGTGTGCGCTCCGTGCACCCAGGTCACGTTGTCGATAAACTCGAAATCCTCATTGAGCGTCCGCAGGTAGTTGCTGGCGGTTCCGCTCGGGTTAGCCGTCCAGGTGACCGAGCTTCCGCCCGATGCCCCAACGAATCCGGGGAAGGTCTGCGGGCCAACCCCTGGAATTCCTAAACTGCTCGCCCACCCCTGGTTATTAAGCTGTGGCTGGACGGTGTCGTTGCGCCGTTGATAGGCAAATCGAAACTCGTTGATCAGGGTCGGGCCGAAATTGTGATAATAACCCAGCGTCGGATTCTTTACGTCGATTGGTTCGCGCAACCCGTAGCTGTACTCCGTGTTGTCGATGGCGCCCCAGGCGTACTGTATGGCGTTGCGGCCGATCGGCTCCCGGAACATGTTGCTGCCCCATCGCACGAAGAACCTGTCGTTGTTGCCAAGCTGCTCGTCGAACTTGAGGATATAGCCCTCGCGGTCCGACAGGTAATGAGTCAGAGCCGTCAGGTTGTTGTTGGGACCGGTGGCGCTGTAAAATCCCGCCGTGTTAGCGGGAGTATAGGGGCTGTAAGACAGGAATTTGGCCGCGACCGGGTCAATACGGCTCTGTGGAATCTGGTAGTTGGGAAAGGCTGTCGCGGTCCAACCGGTGGAACCGGGACAGCCCGCTGCCGCCGTGCAGGCTATGCTTTTGGGGTCGTAGATCTGGTATCCAAGCCCCCCGAACGCAAAATTCCCGCTCAGCATGCCCGCATCCGGCGTGGAAACCGTGGAGACATTGGCTTCATGATCGTAATCCAGCCGGTAGGAGAGCAGGAAAAAGGTCTTGTTCCGTCCGTTGTAGAGTTTGGGAATGACCACCGGCCCGCTCAGAAGGGCGTCGAAGTTGTGATACTCGAACGGGGCGGTCGCGAGGTTGGCAACGCTCTGCTGAAAATAGGCCCGGTCCATAAAATCCTTGTTGATATAGCGTTCCTCGGTGGCGAAGTGTAGGTTGTTGCCTCCACTCTTCAGGACCATGTTGTATGTCCCACCGGCGCTATGGCCCACTTCCGCGGGGATTCCAGTAGTCCACACCTGGGCCTCCGCGACCGAATCGACCGGTGGAGTCAGGGAGGTGCTGGTTTCGCCGATCGCCGAACGGATAGACTGCTTCACGTTTGCCCCGTCCACGGTGTAGTTGATGAGGTTGGCGGGCTCGCCCAGGATGTGATAAGTTCCGCCATTATCCGCATAGGCGCCCTCCATGTAGTACATGAGGTGCTGCGGCTTGGACTGGACCATGGAACTCTCTTCAATCTTCTTGGCGTCGTCCAGCCCTCCGACCACCGCGTCGTCGGTCGCCAAAAGCGGCGTGGCCGCCGTTACCTCCACCGCCTGGGTGGTAGTGCCAACTTCGAATTTGACGTCGACGCGCACCGTGGATCCCGCTTCCAAAATGAGGCTGCTCCGAACGAATTTCTTGAAGCCTGGGGATTCTACGCTGACGTCGTATGTACCCAGGTTCAAAAACGGAAGGTAATATTCGCCCTCAGGCGTCGTCTGGGTCTTTGTTTCGACTTTGGTCTGAAGATTGACCGCGGTAACTTGAGCGTTAGGAACGGCCGCGCCGCTGGGATCGGTGGCGGTACCGACCACCGTGGCGGTGCGCATGTCCTGGGAAAAAGACACTACCGAACAGGCCAGGACAATCAACAGGGAACGTCCTACTAGAGACATAACCTCTCCTTCGCGTCTTCACCTAAATCAGGGAAGACCTTTCTTGAGTGGAGACTCCACTACCGATTTGTTACCTGAGCGCCACTCCCACACCTGAAGCACTCAGCTTGGACAGCAGGCTAACACCTTGAAACCTTACAGTCAACTATCGAAAGTTAGGCGACCCGGACTGGCGAAAAGGGGACAGTCGTCCGGCCCTTCGGGATCCGACACTAACTTAACTTCACTCAACCTCCGCTAAGGCTAAGGCGTTCGAAAAGGCGGTCTTCCCAAGAAATCCCCGGCTCGTCGTTTCACAATCCCTGGAACGTCGCCGCTGGCGCCCCGCGCAGCCTGGCGGCCGACCACAATCGCCCCTGGAATAATATGCCCGAATCCGAAATTAGTCACCTATCGAAAGTTAGGGAATCGCTAAAGACACACCAGCCCGCGCTGCAGGGCGGCGACGGCGGCCTGCGTCCGGTCGGTCACTTTCAAGTGGCCCAGAAGCACGTTTACGTGCCACTTCACGGTACCCTCGGTGATTCCCAACCGGACCGCGATCTCCTTATTGCTCAGGCCATTGACAATAAGTTCGAGAACTTGCATTTCACGGTTGGTCAGTTCCGAGCGGGGTGGCCGCCCGGCCAGGCTGGCCGACACCGAAAGCGGAATGAATCGTTGTCCGCGCAACACCGTGCGGATCGCCGTCAGCAATTCCACGTGCGACGCGCCCTTCAGGACGTATGCGTGTGCGCCGGCCTGCAGCGCCCGGTGAATATCTTCGTCGCCTTCGTATGCCGTCACCACCACGAAGCGCGTGGCCGGCAGCCGCTGCCGGATCGCCTTGATGGCTTCGACGCCGCTCATTCCGGGCAGGCGCAGGTCCATCAACACAACGTCCGGCCGGTGCTGTGACGCCAACTCCACCGACTCGGCCCCGGAGGCGGTTTCCCCAACCACCGTCATGTCCGGTTGGGCCGCGATAATAGCCGCCAAACCGAATCGCACCACGGGGTGATCGTCGACCAACAGAATTCGAACCGCAGCCGGATCGCGCACAGTGAAATCCGACACCATTTAAACCGCAATCACCCATGGAGTCAAGGCCGGATTTGTCCCGGCCCTGTCCCGCCCGCCGGTCGCCTGTCGAAACCCGCGGCGAAAAGCCCATCATGCCACCGCCGCTATTTCCGAGTATTATGAGGGTTCATCCATGAAGACTCTTCTGCGGGGCAAAATTCGCTGGCTGCTGATCGTCTGGATTTTCCTGATCGCCGCCATCACCTACATGGACCGCGTGAACATTTCCATCACGGGCCGTTTCATCGAGCAGGAATTTCACCTGACTCACATTCAACTGGGATGGGTTTTCAGCGCCTTCATCCTGGGATACGCCTTGTTCCAGGCTCCCGGCGGCCGCCTGGCCGACCGCTACGGTCCCGCCCGCGTGGTCGCCATTGTCGTCGTGTGGTACGCACTGTTCACTTCGGCTACCGCATGGACGCCCGCCACCATCCCCTTCGCCTTGGCGCTTCTCTTGTCGGTGCGCTTTCTGCTCGGTAGCGGCGAAGCCTGTGTCTTTCCTTCGTCCAACCGCGTGGTCGCCACCTGGATCCCCAGCCAGGAACGCGGCTTGGCCAACGGCATCATCTTCGCCGGCGTCGGCGCCGGAGCAGCCACCGCGCCGCCCATCATCAGCTACATCATCACTCACTACGGCTGGCGCTGGTCGTTCTGGATCACCGCCCTGGTCGCGATCTGCATCGGCGTGGTATGGTTCCTGATCGCTCGCGACCAACCCGAGGACCATCCCTGGATGAGTCCCGAAGAACTCGCCTACATCCGCTCCGGCATCCCCGCCTCCGCGCCCTCCGGTTCCACCGCCGTGCCCTGGGGCGCCATCTTCCGCAGCAAGGAAGTCCTCGCCGTCAGCGGCAGCTACTTCTCCTTCTGCTATGTCGCCTATCTCTTTTTCTCGTGGTTCTTCACTTATTTGCGAGAGGTTCGCCACCTGAACCTGAACACCAGCGCCATCTATGGCATGCTACCCTTCATCGCCATGTCGAGCTGCTCTCCTCTGGGAGGCTGGATCAGCGACCGCCTCACCAGCCGCTACGGTAAGCGCATCGGCCGCTGCGGCATCGCCCTGGTCGGCCTCGTCCTCACCGCCATCTTCCTGGCCATCGGCACCCAGGCATCCAGCGCCCCCATGGCATGCCTGGTGCTGGCCGGCGGCGCCGGAGCCCTGTATCTTTCCCAAAGCTCTTATTGGTCGGTGACGGCGGGCATAGCCGGACATTCGGCCGGTTCGGTTTCCGGCGTCATGAATATGACCGGCCAGTTCGGCGGCGTGGTTACGGCATCCCTCACCCCTTTGATCGCCGCGCACTACGGTTGGACCGCGTCGTTTCTGGTCGCCGCCGCGCTGGCGCTGTGCGGCTCGCTGGCCTGGCTGCTGGTCGATCCCGAACGCGAATTGAAGTTGAGTTGATCGCCCCGGCCCGCGCCCGCCCATGACAACGCCGGCCCGAGTTGTCATACTGGCCAGTATGGCGTTGTTCTTACAGATTCCGTTTATCCGAAATAGCTCCTCGCCTGCCCGCCCCGCAAGGAGGGACCGATGAACCCGTCGCCTGCTTCAGCGTCCGACCGGTTCGAAGCGGCGCTGTACCGCAAAATCACGGTCAGGCTGATGCCGTTCCTGTTCCTCTCGTACGTTGTCGCCTATATCAACCGGGTCAATGTCAGCTTCGCCAAGCTCCAGATGCAGCAGGACCTGGGCATGAGCGAGGCGGTCTACGGCCTCGGGGCCGGCATGTTTTTCATCGGCTATTTCTTTTTCAACGTTCCCAGCAACATGGCCCTGAAGAAGATCGGCGCGCGCGGATTGTTGGGCCCGATCCTGATCGTTCGCGGCATTCTCTCCGCCTGGATGATGTTCGTCCACGGCCCAACCAGCTACTACGTCCTGCGCTTCATCGGCGGCGCCGTCGAGGCCGGTTTCTTTCCCGGCGTCGTTCTCTACATGACCTTCTGGTACACGCGCAAGCACCTCAGCAAAATGATGGCCCTGTTCTTTGCCGCCGTGCCGCTCTCGGGGATTTTCGCCGGACCCTTTTTGGGATGGATGCTGAAGCATCTCCAGGGAGTGGCCGGTTTGGCGGGCTGGCAGTGGCTCTTCCTCATCTGCGGCATTCCCTGTTCCCTGGTGGGCGTGGGCGTGTGGCTCCTGTTGACCAACGATCCGGAGCGGGCCGCCTGGCTGAGCGCCGAAGAAAAACGGGTCGTTTCGGGAAACCTCCAGGCGGAACATGAAGCCGACAAGCGCGCCGGCGGGGCCAAGTCCAAGTTCTCCGACGCGTTTCGCAACAGCAGCGTCTGGCTGCTGTGCTTCGTCGATTTCGGTGTCACCGCCGGCAATTACGGCATCGCCTTCTACCTGCCGCAGGCGATCAAGAACGGCATCACCAAAGATCCCGTCGCCATTGGGTGGCTTTCCGCCATTCCCTGGGTGGTCACCATCATCGCCATGCTCGTCGTAGGGAACCACTCCGACAAAACCGGCGAGCGCCGCTGGCACCTGGCGATTTCCTGTTTCGTCGGAGCCGTGGCCTTCGCCATCAGTGCCCTTCCGGGCGCGCCCGGCACCGTGGCGCTGGCCGCCCTCAGCGTCGCCACCGCCGCGATTCTGTGCGCCCTCACCGTGTTCTGGGCGGTTCCTTCGGCGCTCCTGGCGGGTACCGCGGCCGCCGCCGGCATCGCCTGGATCAATGCCGTCGCCAACCTGGCGGGCTATGCGTCTCCCCATGCCATCGGCATCATTGTCGACCACACTCACAGCATGATGCTGGCGATGCTCGCCATGTCCGGCGCCATGCTGGTTTCCGCCGCGCTCACCTTGATCGTTACCCGCAAGGGCGCCCTGCACCAGTAACAGCTTACAGTCTTTGGCCGTGGGGCAGCCATCGTTTTTCGTGGTCTGCCCTGGCGGCTTCGATTGCCAACCGGCTCTATTAATTCCTGCCGGTCACAAATGAATAGTCCTCCAATTGGCCGCCAAGCTGTATAATTGTCGGTCCAGCAACCTCGTAATGTGCGAGTCAGAGCCGCGACCGTAAGGAGTTGTGAAAAAACCGTCGCAGGCGGAACCGCCTGCGCCACCAAAGCAAGTGCATCGTTTTCAATGGTGGGGCAGGCAGTTCCGCCTGCCCAGCGCATTTCGATTTCACAGCCTTTAAGGGAGCGGTTGCCGGGATGGCGGGGAGTCAACTTTGAATCGGCCAATCGGACTTATTCTCTCTCTGGTGCTGCTTTACCCTGCCGGCCTATGGGCGCAGTGGGACGACGGCCTGCTTCGGCCGTTCACGATGGATCATCGGGCCGCTGGCCCGGCGGCGGTGGATGTCTCCTTCCTGCTCGACGCGCCCGCCGGTAAGGACGGCTTCATCCGCATCCAAAACGGCCACTTGGTCACCCCCAATGGCAGCCGCATCCGTTTTTGGGGCGTCCATTTCACCGACTGGAGCCGCGGTTCGGTCGAAATCCCGCCTAAAGAGGACGCCGGAATGTGGGCGGCTACGCTGGCGCGCTATGGCGTCAACCTGGTCCGCTTGCATTTCCTCGACCTCCCCTCCCCGCGCGGCATCGTCGATTCCACCGGTAACGACAGCCGCTCCTTCGATCCCCGCCAACTCGACCGGCTCGATTTCGAGATCTCCGAGCTCAAGAAACGTGGCATCTACGTCGATCTCAACCTGAACGTAGGCCGCTCCTACAAAGCCGGCGATGGCGTCCCGGATTTCGATAAGATTCAGTGGGGTAAGGGTCTCACTCTTTATGACTCGCGCCTCATCGAGCTCGAAAAGGAGTACGCCCAGCGACTGCTGACTCACGTCAATCCCTACACCAAGACTGCCTATCGCGACGAACCGGCCATTGCGATTGTTGAGATATTAAATGAGAACGGCTTGTATCTCGGTTTTCACCCGCCCACGCCTTACTACGACGACGAGCTGACCAGTCTCTATAACGCCTGGCTCGAACGGAATCGTAGCTCCGCACAGTTAAGCGGACTGCGCCATCTGGCGTCGGTTCCGGAAGGCGCGCCGATCCCGCGTCTCACAAGCCAGGAGGCGGCCGCGGCGCCCGACCAGCGCTATGAAGCCGAGATGGCTTTCTACATGGACACGGAGAGTAAGTTCTATGCCGATATGAGCGGCTATCTGAAGAACACGCTCGGCGTCAAAGTCCCCATCACCGGCACCGCCGATCACAGCCACTCCAGCAGCCCCTATCCCATGCTGGCTTCGCTTTCGAAGCTGGATATTCTGGATGGTCACGTCTATTGGGAACACCCGGGTTCGCCTCCGCCCCTCAATACTCCCATGGTCGACGATCCGCTCCACTCCACCGTCGTCCAACTCTCGCGCACCGCCTTCGCCGGTAAACCTTACACCGTCAGCGAAACCAATCACCCCTTTCCCAACGAATGGGCCAGCGAGGGAATTCCGATTCTGGCCGCCTACGGCAGCTTCCAGGATTGGGACGCTATCGTCGTGTACACCTTCGAGCCCAAGCTCGCTGCCGATTGGAAGCCCTATCTGGGCGACCCGTTCGATATCTCGCTCGATCCGGTGCGCATGACCCAGATGGCCGCCGGCGCGTTGATGTTCCTGCGCGGCGACGTGCGGCCCGCCCAACAAACCGTCAACCGGACTTACTCCAACCAGCAGGTGATCGAGAGCCGCCGGTTGCCGCGCACCGAACAGCCCTACTTCACACCCGGCTTCCCGCTCGCCCTCCCGCTCGAACATGCGGTTCGCATTCAGTCTCTGGACGGCGAGCCCACCGTCGCGCTCGCGGCCACCGGAACGAACCCGATCGTCTCCGACACGAAGGAACTGTCCTGGTATACGCCGGCCGGGAAGTCCGGCCTGGTCACGGTGGAAACCGAACGCACCCAGGCGCTCGTCGGCTTCCTCAAGGCCAACCGCAAAGTATTAAAGAATCTCGCTGCCGACGTCACTAATCACTTCGGCGCCATCGTGCTCTCTTCCCTGGATGGAAAGCCCCTGGCGCGGTCGGACAGGATGCTCCTCACGGCGGGCTCGCGCGTGGCCAATACCGGCATGGAGTGGAACCAGGAGCATACCAAGCTTCAGAACCAGGGCGGCTCGCCTTCACTGATCGAGCCGATCGCGGGCATCCTGACCCTACGCAATATCGAACCGGCCAACACGGTGAGCGTCGCCGCTCTCGGCGGCTCCGGCAAACCGCAAGGCGAAGCCGTTCCGGCCAAGCGGACGGCCGATGGCTGGGCATTCCCGATTGGCGACCCGCCCACTACCTGGTATCTGGTTTCCATTCGCCGATGACTAAGTGCTCCATTTCGGAATTACGGCCACATATCAAACAACCGCTCCCTAACGGTCGCGGCTCGGAAACACGCGAAACCGAGCCGCGACCGTTAGGGAGCGGTTGCCCGGAAATACGCTAGCGAACTTATGAAGCTGTGTACTGAGAATTCCGAAACGACACAAGAGGAAATTTGCATGAATTCGAACGATGCAATGACGCGCCGCGGCTTGCTGGGCCGGGCGTTGGGAGGAGCGGCCCTGGTTTCGGCGCTCGACTCCGCCAGCCAGTTGCTGGCCCAGACGCCGCAGCCCCAAGTGCGTATCCGCGATAGCTTCGACTTCGGCTGGAAGTTCTTCAAGGGCGATGCGCCCGGCGCCCAGGAACCGGGATTCGCCGATGCGTCCTGGCGCGGCCTCGATCTGCCGCACGACTGGAGCGTGGAAGGCCCCTTCTCGCAGAACGAGTCCAGCGCCGGCTCGGGTGGTTACGCCCCCACTGGTATTGGCTGGTACCGCAAACGCTTTCGCCTCCCGGCATCCTTCCAGGACCGCAAGGTGTCCATCGAGTTCGATGGCGTCTACCAGAATGGTGAAGTGTGGATCAACGGGCATTACCTCGGCAAGCGCCCCTACGGCTATATTAGCTTCGCCTACGACCTCACGCCGCACTTGAACGCCGGTGAGAACGTGGTCGCCGTGAAAGTGGATAACTCCCCGCAGCCCGGCTCGCGCTGGTACTCGGGGTCGGGCATTTACCGGCACACGTGGCTGCTGGCGGTCAATCCCGTCCACGTCGCCCAGTGGGGAACTTTCGTCACCACGCCCAGGGTTGCCAAGGAAGCCGCGACCCTCCATGTCGAGACTCAAGTGCGCAACACCAAAACGGCGGCCGTAAATTGCACCCTGGTCACCGCGCTGGTCGATGGCGAGGGCAAAGTAATCCAAACGGCGGAGGCGCCTGGCGAGATCGGCCCCAACGCCGAATACCAGTTCGAGCAGTCTCTTATCGTCGAAAAACCCGCGCTCTGGAGTGTGTCCGCCCCGTATCTTTATAAAGTGCGCAGCACCGTCCGCGTCGGCCAGCAAACGGTGGACGAGTACGATACCCCGATCGGCATTCGCGAGGCGATATTCGACGCCGATCGCGGGTTCCTGCTGAATGGCGAGCACGTCAAACTGAACGGAGTTTGCCTGCACCACGATGCCGGCGCGGTGGGCGCGGCCGTGCCGGAGCGCGTCTGGGAGCGGCGCTTCGAGATCCTGCGCGAGATGGGCTGCAATGCCATCCGCACCAGCCACAATCCGCCCGCGCCCGAGTTCCTAGATCTCTGCGACCGCATGGGTTTCCTGGTCATGGACGAGTCCTTCGACGAGTGGAAGGCCGGCAAGGGCCAGGTGCGCGGCAACGGCTATTCCAGGCTCTTCGACGAGTGGCACGAGCGCGATGTGACCGATTTCGTCCGCCGCGACCGCAATCACCCTTCCGTGGTGCTGTGGAGTTGCGGTAATGAAATCCCCGACCAGCTCACCGAGCACGGCCTGGAGATTCTGCGCGAACTGCTGGCCATCTTCCATCGCGAAGACCCCACCCGCCCGGTCACGGCCGCCTGCGACAACATCGCCGCCGAACCCAAGGCGACCCCCGCGGAGTTTCTGAGCACGCTCGATATCGTGGGATACAACTACGCCGACCGTTGGCGCGAGCACCGCGAGTTGTACTATAGCCTCGACAAAGCCGCCCATCCCAACTGGCGCATGATCGGAACCGAAAGCAGCGGCATGGGCGGGCAACGCGGCGACTATAGCGCCATTTTTCCCCCATCCCCGGCGCAGGCCGCGGCCGGGCCCAGACGCAGAGGCGGCATGGGCGGTTTCGCCCTCGATACCGAGCAGCTCTGGAAGTTCGTGCGCACCCACGATTACGTCGCCGGCGATTTCATGTGGACCGGCATCGATTACCTCGGCGAGGCTTTCGGCGCTGCCCGAGGCTCCGGCGCGGGCTGCATCGACAGTTGCGGTTTCCCCAAGGACGGCTACTACTTCTACCAGAGCCAGTGGACCGATAAGCCGGTCCTGCACCTCTCCCCGCACTGGAACTGGAAGGGACATGAAGGTGCCTTCCTGCCATTCTCCTGCTACACCAATTGCGACAGCGTCGAGTTGTTTCTCAATGGCAAGTCCGTCGGCGTCAAAGGCTACGCGTTCCCGCGGTACGGCATGCAGGGCCGCTACGGCCAATCCGCCCCGGTGCCCGCCGGAGCCGCCCGCACCACCAACGACCTGCACCTCTCCTGGGACGTGCCCTTCGAGCCCGGCACCCTTAAGGCGGTCGGGATGAAGGGTGGAAAGGTTGCCGTGGAGAGGGAGATCTCGACCACCGGCGACCCTGCCGCCATCGCCCTTTCCGTGGACCGCGAGACCATCCGCGCCGACCGCCGCGACGTGGCCCACGTCATCGTGAAGGTGTTGGACGCCCAGGGCCGTTTGCACCCCGATGCCGCGAGCCCGATCGCCTTCGCGGTCCAGGGCGAAGGCCGCCTGATCGGCGTGGACAACGGCAATATGGCCGACATGGCGGCGGATTTCAAGGGCAAGACCTGCAAGGTCTTCCACGGTATGTGCCTGGCGATGGTGCAATCGGCCGCCGCTGCCGGCCAGATTCGCGTCACCGCCACTTCTCCCGGCCTCCAGCCGGCAACGCTGACCATCCTGACCAAGGTGTGAGGCCGGCGATCCCTGGGGTAGACCAGGGTTCTTTGTGGTCTGCGGCGCGGCGACCGCTCCCTTGCGGTCGCGGCTCGGTAAGTGATTGAGAACACGCGGCATCCGTTACCGAGCCGCGACCGCAAGGGAGCGGTTGCCGGGAACCAATTTCCCTGCATCGGCTGAGGCTAAGCACCCCACCCGCCTTCCACAGATTCAGATATGCGAAGCTGATTACATGCGTGCTTTGGGTAGCGGAACCGGGTCGCCTCAAACCACTCGCGTCATATTGCTAGGCGCGATCCTGGTTTCGGCGGCATTGGCTCTCACTCCGCCGCGAAGCACTCTCGACGGTTATGGCCATCGCGTGTGGCAGAGCGCGGACGGGCTGCCGGAAAGCACCATCCAGGCATTCGCGCAAACCCGGGATCACTACCTTTGGATCGGCACCACGGGCGGACTGGTGCGGTTCGACGGCGTTCATTTCACCGTCTTCGATCGCGAGAGTACTCCCGCCCTTGGTGAGAACAGTGTGTATACCTTGTTGGCCGCCAGCGACGGCGCCTTGTGGATCGGCACGGAGGGGGCCGGCCTGGTGCGGTATAAGAACGGCCTTTTCCAAAGCTTTTCCGAAAAGGAGGGACTCACCAACCCGTTTGTCCGCGTCGTTTTCGAAGACAGCCAGGGAACCGTGTGGGTCGGCACGGACCGTGGACTTTTCCGCATTCACGGCGCCGGGCTGGTTCGCGTGGACAGCCAATCGGGTATACGGTCCATCGCCGTGCATACGATCCGGGAGGATCGCGAGGGCGGCCTTTGGGTTGGTGGAGAGCGCCTGATTCGCCTCTCGGGCGTCAAGGCAACCTTGCTTCATTTTCCCGGCGGACTCGGCGAGAATACCGTCCGATCCGTGCTGGAGGCGAGGGATGGAACCATCTGGGTCGGGACCGTCGCGGGACTGCAGCGGGTGACTCGCGCCCCCTCCGGGGTTGGGTTTGTCTCCCAAAAAATCGATGGTATCGAAACTACCGTCCAGGCCCTGCGCGAGAGCCGCGACGGGGCCCTGTGGGCCGCCACCGTCGGCGGCGGGTTGATTCGCTATCGCGATGGCGCCTTTTCGGAGCAGACGTCGCCCGCCGTGCTGCCGAGCAATGTCGTGCTGGCGCTGTTTGAGGATGAGGAACGGAATCTCTGGGTCGGAACTCAGGCCGGGCTGGTCCGGTTCAGCCAGACCCCGGTCGCCATGTTGCCGTTTCCCGATTCTCGCGATTCCGTTTTCGGAACCGTCTACGCCGACCGCGACGGTAGTATTTGGATCGCCGGTCCGCATTTGTACCACTCCGACGGCCGCGCTATCGTTCCGGCTGCGCTGCCGCCGTCGCTCGCGGGCATTTCCGTTCGGAATGTATTTCGCGATAGCCGGGGTACTCTTTGGCTTGGGACAAAGACCGGCGCCGTTCGCATCCTGGGAAACCGGGTGTTCCGTTACACCATGGAGAATGGTCTCATCAACGATTTCGTCCGGGCGTTTGCCGAAGATTCCAGCGGCGCCATCTGGATCGGGACGGACAGCGGCCTAAGCCGCTGGACTCCCAACGGCTTCACCAGTTTTCATACCCGCAACGGCCTGGCCTATGGCAGCGTCCGAGCCCTGTTGATCGACCATACCGGAGACTTATGGGTGGGAACCGAACGGGGACCCAGCCACATGCGCGCCAGCGTATTCGTGAACGATGCCCCGGTCAGGCTGCTGGCCGGCGAGAAGATCTGGACGATTCATGAAGACCCCGATGGCGGTTTATGGTTCGGCACCCGGGCCGGCGGTCTCTATCGCTGGAAGAACGCCAGGCTCAGTCATTTCACTACCCGTGAAGGACTTGCCAGCAACAGCATTTCGCAAATCCTGGAAGACGCCCGCGGCAACCTTTGGATGAGCGGCCCGACTTACATTTCTTCCGTCCCCAGAACCGAGCTGGACCGGTCGGCGGACGCTCCGCCGTACCACCCCGCGGTGACTTTCTACGACATCTCCGACACCATGCAGACCAGCCAGTTGAATGGCGGAATTCAGCCGGCCGGATGCATTACCTCGAAGGGGGAAATCTGGTTTGCCGGCAGCAAAGGCCCCGTCCTGGTCACCCCGGATACTCCCCGCCCCGCCCAAGCGCCTCCCGTGGCGATCGAGCGCGTGGTTGCCGATGGCCAGGACGTCCCCGCGACCGGAAAGCTGAACCTGGGCCCTGGGGAGGGTAAGCTGGAGATCGACTACACCGCTGTCCGGCTCAAGGCGCAGGCCAGAATCCGTTTCAAGTACCTGCTCGAGGGCTTCGATCGCGGCTGGACCGAGGCCGGCAGCCGCCGCGCCGCTTACTACACCAACCTTCCGCCCGGCCGCTATCGCTTCCGCGTGATGGCCTTCGATATGGAAACACCGCGCAGCACCGCCGAAGCCGCGCTCGATCTGTATTGGCGGCCTTATTTCTACCAGACCACCTGGTCGCTCGCATGCGCCATAGTCCTCGCCGGCGCAATGGCATGGGCCGCCCACCGCGTCCGCGTCCGGCGGATTCGCTCACGGTACCAGGGTATCCTGCTCGAACGGAACCGGGTGGCGCGCGAAATGCACGATACCCTGATTCAAGGTTGCGCCGGCGTGTCCGCTTTGCTCGAAGCCGCCTCCTGCGTCAACGGCAGTTCCCCCGAAACCAGCCGGGACCTTCTCGATCGCGCCCGCACCCACGTTCGCGAAACCATGGACGAGGCGCGCCGCGCCGTCTGGGACCTGCGGCACACCGTTCCCGCCAGCGGAATCGCCGCCGCGCTGGCCGAAGAGGCCGGCCGGACCCAGAGGGAAACCGGCATACCGGTTCGCTATGAGCCCTCCGGGCCGCCATTCCCGGTACCCGGGCACATCGAAGCCGAGCTGCTGTCCATCGCCCGCGAGGCTCTTCGCAATGCCGTCCGCCATGCCCATCCCCGCACCCTCAGCCTGCGGCTTCACTTCGGCCGCCGCAAAGTGCAGATGGATATCACCGACGATGGCTGCGGCTTCGCCGTGGAGCAGAACACCGCCGATCGCTACGGCATCACAGGCATGCGCGAACGCGTCGAAGCCCTGGGTGGCGAGTTCCTCGTCGAAAGTGAACCCGGCGCCGGCTCCCACATCGCCGTGACAGTGGCCGTGAACCGCTCGGTGGCGAATTCCAAATGGGTCCGCCGGTTCTAGATTTTCTCGTAGCGCGGACTCTCAAGTCTGCAGCGTCAGCTTTCGAGCCGACGTTCTTCGCCGCGCTGGCTATGCTGACCGGCTGAGGCCCAGTGGGACAGACGATCGTTTCTTGTCGTCTGTCAAGCTGCTGTGCTTTGGCAAGGGCACTGACAGACCGCGAAAACGTTGGTCTGTCCCACCCCACCCCTATGCGCTCGCCGCAAACCACGGCGTGCCCGGCATCTGCGCCTTTTTCGCTACTTCGTCGTCCATTTCCACCCCGATTCCCGGCCGGTCTGGAATCGCGATGTGTCCCTTCTCGATGATTTCCCCTTCTTTCACCCAGTTCTTCCACAGATCCGGGTGATTGATCCAGTGCCATTCGCACACCAGGAAATTCGGAACCGACGCGCACACGTGCGCCGACGCCATCGTCCCCACCGGCGACACCACGCAGTGCGGCGCGAACGGAATATAGTAGGCGTCCGCCAGGTTCGCGATCTTGCGCGCTTCCGATAAGCCGCCGGTCTTTTGAATATCGGGCATGATGATATCCACCGCCCGCTTCTCCAGCAGCGCCGTGTAGCCCCAGCGCATGAACAGGTTTTCGCCGCAGCAGATCGGCGTCCTGGTCGAGCGCCTGATCTCCGCCATCGCATCCATGTTCTCCGCCGGCACCGGTTCTTCCAGCCACAGCAGGTGGAAGCTTTCGAGTTCCTGGGCCACCCGTTTGCCCGTCGGCGCGTCGTAGAACCCGTGCATGTCCACCGCCAGGTCGATCGACGGAGGGAGTTTCTCGCGAATGTGCCGGACCTCTTTTACCATCCGATCGATCTCGCCGTTGCTCGCTGTCCGGTTCACCCGGTCGAAGCGGGCCGGATCGCGCGCATCATCGATGTCCATCTTGGCCGCCGTGAATCCCGCTTCCTGAATCCAGGGCACTTTCCGGTCGCCCTCCGCCCCCATCACATCGTGCATGTCCGAGTCGCAGTACATCCGCACGCGGTCGCGGAACTTGCCGCCCATCAGTTGGTAAATGGGCAGCCCGAGCGCCTTTCCCACCAGGTCCCAAAGCGCGATCTCCAGGCCGCTGAGCGCGGTGGTGTACTGCCCGCCCTGGGCGCCGGCGAAAATGCCGCTTCGCCTCAGCGCCTCCCAGATGGCATCGATATTCAACGGGTCCTTGCCGGCGAGAAATTGCTTGAAACTCGCCACCAACGCCGGTGTGCCGATGGCGGCATCGGTCGATTCGCCCTGGCCGATCAGCCCCTGATCGGTGTAGATCCGCACGTGCGCCTGCGGCCCGTGTACCATCACCATGGCGGTGCGGACGTCGGTGATCTTCAGCTTCGGCCGCTGGTACGTGGTGGTCGCGGCCTGAATGGCCTTCGACAGAGACGGAAGCGCAAACGCGGCTCCGATCGGCGCCGCGGCCGTCTGCAAAAGGGTCCTACGCGTAATCATCCCGGTCCTCCTCGGTTCCCGATTCGTGCGGAATTTCCATTCTAGCCCGGTCTACCTACCCCGGCCGCGCACTGAGGCTCTCGACGATGCGCGCCAACGCGACCATGCCGGGGTCGTCGCGGCCGATCCCTTTGGCGCCGAAGATACGCGCGCGGCCTTGTCGAAACGGCAGTTCGCGAAATTGAACGATGGCGCCGGCGATGGCCCGTGCCGCCTCGCTCGCCATGGCGGCGGGGTCGTCGAGTGCTGCCACGGCGAGCCGTGCGGCTTCGAGCGCGTCCAGAACCGTCTTATCGCCCAATTGCCCTTTGCCGCGATCCGACATCGCCTGGATCGCGCCGCCGAGCAGTCCCGGCACCTCCGCCCACGGCACTTCGTTTCGGCCTTTCACCGCCTTGGCCGCCGACATCAGCCCGGTGGCCAGCAAGGTCCCGTAAGTCGACGCCGAGACGCGCGTGAAAGCCTGCGCGCACCTGAGCAGCGCCATGCCGATATCGTCGGGAAGGTTCGGCAGATCCTCCGCCAACCGGTCGGCCGCACGCATCAGGTTGACGCCCAGGTCGCCGTCCCCCAGCGCCGCGTCGAGTTCGTTCAGCTCGCCGGCCGAGACGCCCATCCGCTCTTTCAGTTTGACCACGGCCCAGCGGAGGGATTCGGTAGTGAGTGCGCCAGCCATGTCACACCTTCAGAAACGGGCAGTCGCAGGGCGCCTTCCACAGCGCCTCCAGTTCGGCGTCGAGCTTCGCGAACGTGATCGACATGCCCGCCATTTCCATGGAAGTGGCATAGCGGCCGACCAGCGGCGAAATCACGGTGACCCCCAATCCGCCGAGGGCCGCCGCCACATATCGATAGGCGATGTACAACTCCTCCAGCGGCGTCGCGCCCAGGCTGTTCACCAGCACCGCCACCCGATCGCCGGCGCCGAGCGGCATATCCGCCAGCAGCATACCGAGCATTTCGGCCACAATTTCATCGGCCGTGCGCAGCGGTCCGCGCCGCACGCCGGGCTCGCCGTGAATGCCCATGCCGATTTCCATTTCGTCCTCGCCGATGCTGAAGGTGGGCCGCCCGGCGCAGGGCACCGTACAGGGCGTCAGCGCGACTCCCACCGAGCGGCAACTGTCCGCGGCCTTTTGCGCCAGCGCGGTGACCTCGTCCAGGGAGGCCCCGGCGGCGGCTTTGGCTCCAGCCATCTTGTAACAAAGCACCAGCCCGGCCACGCCGCGGCGCTTATGCCGTTCCTCGGGCCCGGCGCTCGAGACATCGTCGGCCACCAGTACCGTGGTGGTGCGGATGCCTTCCATTTCCATCATCTCGCCGGCCATATCGAAATTCATACGGTCCCCGCCGTAGTTGCCATAAAGCCGGAGAACACCCGCGCCCCCATCGGCGGCGCGGATGGCATCGGTCATCAAGTCCACGCCGGGAGACGAAAAAACGTCGCCAATCGCACAGGCGTCGGCCAAGCCCGCACCCAGGTAGCCGGTGAACACCGGCAGGTGACCGGAACCGCCGCCGGTCACAATCCCCACCTTGCCGCCGATAGGGGCGCTCGTACTTACCACGACCCGCCCCTCGGCGCCGGTGCGGCGGTAGTATTGCGGGTGGGCGGCGCAAAGCCCGTCCAGCATTTCGTTGACGTAATCGGCGGGCCGATTGAGAATTTTCTTCATGTTCGCTGTCCCAGCTTACTCAAAGGAAGTGTAGCAAGCTTGTGGCAAGCAGCCCGGGGGGCCGGCGGCGATCCATGAACGGGCCTCTTCGATGCGGCCGAAAGTTCGGCGCTCAGATTCTTTGTCCGGTCGGCCCGGGACCGAAGTCGAAGAACGCTTCCTTCACGCTCAGGCCGGCCACCTCGATGCGCCTCAGGTCGGTAGTCCCCACGCCCACGGCTTCGCACAGCTTAAGCGTGTTATCGCCGCGCAGGAACGGCTTGGTGCCTCGTTCGGCGCGCGGATCGTATCCCATTGCCGCCATCGACACGGCGTCCACGCACACTGGGTTTTTGCCCGCCAGCATCACTCCCGGCTTGACGATCTGGACACCGGGGTTCCACGCGCCCTCGCCGCCGCGGATGGATTCCACCCCGTCCACGATGGCCAGGTCGATGGGGCGAACCCGCACCAGGTCCGACACAATGCGCGGAATGCGATAGCCCGGGTCCCGCGGCGAATCGGGGTGCAACTCCTGGGCCACCGCGGCGGCCGGTTTCCGTGCCCCGTTGTGGCATACCGGGCCGCGCTCCTGCCGCGGATTCTCGTTGCCGTCGGTGCCACAGTCGCCGCCGTAGAGCGAGCACGGCGTGATGCCGAAATTGTTCTTGAGCGCCATGGTCACCCCGGCCAGCCAATGGTTCTTCAGCTTCGACATGGAAACGTACACGTCGCAGTCGGCGAAGCTGTGGTTGAGGTCATAAGACGGGTACATGTAGGGGTCCGAGGGCACCTTCATGCGCGCGTACTGCTTTGCCTGCCCCATGTTTTGCGCGTTCTCCCACTCCACTTTGCAGCCGACGTTGTTCATGGCGGCAATCTCGAGTTGGTAGCGTCCCCACAGGGCCAAATCCTGCCCCGCCGGGAAGAAGGTCTCGATCATGCGGATGCGCCGCGCCCCGGCGCGCGCGATCAGTTGCGCGGTGGCGAGCACGGTGTCCGGCTGCGAGCGGTACGGCAGGGCCGGGTCGATGGGAAAGCGCTGCGGCTGGCCGGTGAGGTTCAGCTTGATGGCCACGGTTTTGTTCTTCACCAGCGTACCGATGCCGCCGATCTGGTCGAACAGGGTGCGCAGCGACTGTTCGATCGCCGCGCGGTCGTAGGACCGGCAGCGCGCGATGGCGACCGTCGCGGCCGGCGCCTCCTTGGCTTTGGCGGCTCCGCCGAGAGCCAGACTACCCAGAGTCGCGCCGCCCACGGCCAGCAGGTCGCGGCGGGTAAGTTGACGCTTTTCCATTTCCACCTCCATTGGTATCAGCCCACTCCGGCCGATTCCCTCGGTACTATATTACGCGACCGCACGGTTCCGAGTGCCGGCGAGGGGTAACCGCTCTGGGGAAATTTGTTCCCGGCAACCGCTCCCTCGCGGTCGCGGCTCGGTAAGGCGCGAAACCGACCGTAATTGCGAAAAGGGGGTCCGTTTCATTTCGTCCGGCCGAGGGCCTCCACCAGGCGTTGGCGAGTGCTCTGGAGTTGCTCGACGCCCCGGGTTAGCAGCCGCTCCAGGAAGGCGCAGCCGAAGTAGGGGTTGTTGCGGCAGGCTTCGCGCAGTTGGGAAACTTCGAAAGCCATGGCGGTGACCGGTTCCACGGCGCGCGCCTGCAGTTGGCGCTTGCTGTTGACCACCGCCGGCCAGCCGATCTCTTGGTTGGGATACAGGGTCTCTAGGCGAAAGGTGCTGCCGGCGTAGTGCGCTTCCAGCACGACGCGTCCGGTGAGGATCACATAAAAGAGGTGGGACTCATCTTCTTCGTGAAAGATGATCTCGTCCTTTTCGAATTCGACTTGGGTGCCCAGCGCCATCAGTTTCTCCATGTGCTTGGGCTGAAACTCCTCGAAGAAGGGACACTGGCGCATGGCCGTCAAGGTATCGATCATCATGAGGGAATTACCTCCGTTTGTCTGGAAAATCGGCATAGCTGTCGCCGAATCCGACACACCAGATATTAGGCTCCGCCCAACGCAATAGTCAAGCGTGCGCTTCTTCTGTTTCGGACTTTAATATTCTATAATCTGCTTGGGCCGGTTCCGGCAAAGGAGGCGCCGCTTGAAGATTCTCAAGCTGCCCAAGGGCAAGCTGGATCTCTTCGCGTCCGTCGTCCAGCAGTTCGGCGAGTTGCACGCGCCGGTGGAGCAGGACGGCAAGTACGTCTTCAAACGACTCGCGCGATGGCCGGATGCGCGGTTGGAGTACGACCGCACCATCCTGCCTCCCAAGAAATACTTTCTTCCTCCCCGCGAGACTCTGTTTCGCTACCGGCCGGGCGAGGGTTTCGTGCCCTCCACCGACGGGCTGGATCAGCGCATCGTGCTGTTCGGCGTACACGCGTGCGACGTTTACGCCATCAACATTCTGGACCAGGTATTTCTGGGCAAGTACAAAGACCCGTATTACCAGGCGCGGCGGCGCAACATCGCCATCATCGGTATCGACTGCACGCCGGACAAGCAGTGTTTTTGCCGCTCGATGCGGGCGGATTTCGTGGATCACGGATTCGATCTGTTCTTCTACGACACGGGCGACTACTACCAGGCACTGGTGGGCACCGCGCTGGGCGACGACATGGTGCTGGCCACCGGCAACCTGTTCGAGCCGGTGGGCCCGGCCGATATCGACGCTTATAAGGAACGCTCCTGGAACAAGCGCCGCGCCTTTCATCTCGACGTAGAGATTCGCGATCTGTCCGAGATCTTCGAAATGGAGTACGAAAGCGGGATCTGGGACCAGTTGGGGCGCAAATGTCTCTCGTGCGGCAGTTGCAGCATGGTGTGCCCGACCTGCTACTGCTACGACGTCAGCGACGACGTGGAGTTGGGGTCGCGCGCCGGCAAGCGCACCCGCTCGTGGGATTCGTGCCTCTATTTCAACCATGCCCTGGTGGCCAGCGGAGAGAACTTCCGCCGCGACCGCGCCAGCCGCATCAAGTTTCGCTTCTATCACAAGCAGCGCGGCTTCGTGGCGGAGTACGGCCGGCCGAGCTGCGTGGGCTGCGGCCGGTGCGTGAGCGCGTGCCCGGTCAATATCGACACGGCGCAGGTGATCGACCGGCTGAGGAGGGTGGAAGATGTTGGTAGCCGATGAAGTCGCGACCTATCATCCGGTGCTGACGGAAAATCCGTACCAGCCCCACATGGCGCGCATCGTGCGCATTCACAAGATGGTGGAGAACAACCACCTGTTCACTTTGCGGTTTCTGGAAGACCAACTGGCGCATTCGTTCCGCCACCAGCCGGGGCAGTTCATCATGCTGAGCGTGCCCGGGGCGGGAGAGATGCCCATCTCGATTTCGTCCTCTCCCTCGCGGCCGGAAGTGCTGGAGCTGTGCGTGCGCCGGGTGGGGCGCGTCACCGACGCCCTGTACCGGCTGAAAACCAACGACCTGGTGGGCGTGCGCGGGCCTTACGGCAACGGCTATCCGATGCAGGAGATCATGGCCAACGATGTGCTGCTGGCGGCGGGCGGCTTGGGCATGGCGCCGCTCCGCTCGCTGCTGTGGTACGCGCTGGATCACCGCGACAAGTTCGGCAACATTACCTTAATGTACGGCGCCAAGCGGCCGGAGGACATGCTGTTCCGCGAAGAGCTGGTGGCGCTGGTGGACCGCACCGATATCAACTGCCTGCTGACCGTGGACGCGGATCCCTCCGGGGCCTGGAAGGGACACGTCGGCCTGCTGCCGGCGCTGTTCGACTACGCCAAGATCGACCCCGCCCGAACTTATGCGGCCGTCTGCGGCCCGCCGGTGGTGTACAAATTCATTCTGCAGCGGCTGCTGGACCTGGGGTTCCCCAAGAACCGGATTCTGATGTCGCTCGAGCGCCGTATGAAATGCGGCGTGGGCAAGTGCGGCCACTGCAGCATCGGCTATAAATACACCTGCATGCAAGGGCCGATTTTCACCTACTGGGACGCCATCAACCTGCCGGAGATGATCTGATGAGCAAACCAAAAGTGGGCATATTCGGTTTGACCGGCTGCGCCGGCGACCAGCTCGCCATTCTCAACTGCGAGGACCGCCTGTTGGACCTGGTGGCGCTGATCGACATACGCGATTTCCCGATGGCCTCTTCCGACGGCAACCAGGAGTGCGCCCTGGACATCGCCATGGTGGAAGGCGCCGTCGTGACCATGCGCGACGCCCGGCGGCTGCGGGCCATCCGGCAACGCTCGGCCACGCTGGTGGCGCTGGGCACCTGCGCGGTGTGGGGCGGCGTGGCGGCCATGGACCGCGACCTGGACCGCGCCAAGCTGCTGGAGGAAGTGTACGGAGAACTCGGCAAGGAATACGATTCGTGCCCAGCGCGGGCCTTGCACGAGATCGTGAAGGTGGATCACAACATCACCGGCTGCCCCATCGAAAAAGAACATTTTCTCGCCGCCGTGGCGTCGCTGTTGAACGGCGATCCGCCGCTTTACCCGGCCTATCCGGTGTGTACGGAGTGCCGGATGCGCGAAAACAATTGCCTGCTGATCGAGCGCGGGGAGCTCTGCTGCGGCCCCATCACGGTGGCCGGCTGCGACGCGCGCTGTCCCCAACTGCGCATCCCGTGCGTGGGATGCCGCGGGCCGGTGACGGACGCCAATCCGGCCTCGGCGCTGGCGTTATTCGAAGAGAAGGGGTTCGACCGCGAGCGGATTTGGGCGCGGCTCAGAACCTTCGCGCCGGTGGGGGTGGCGTCGTGAGCACCATCGTCATCGAACACCTGGCCCGAGTGGAGGGCCACGGCGGCATCACGGTGGAACTGGATGGCGACGCGGTTGCCAGCGTGCGCTTCGACGTCTTCGAAGGCGCGCGCCTGCTGGAGCCGCTGGTGCGCGGCAAACGGTTCGACGAGGTGGCGCCCATCCTCTCGCGCATCTGCTCGATCTGCTCGGTGGCGCATTCGTTGACCTCGCTGAAGGCCACCGAGAACGCATTCGGCATTCGCGTGAGCCCGCAAACGGACCTGTTGCGCGAGCTGATGTTCCGCGGGGAAAGCATCGAGAGCCATGCCCTGCACCTGTTTCTGCTGGCGCTGCCGGATTACCTGAACTATCCGAGCGCGCTGGCGCTGGCGGCCGATAAGCCGGCCCCGGTGCTGCTGGGGCTGCGCCTGAAGCGGCTGGGCAACCGGATCCAGGAGACCATCGGCGGGCGCGCCATCCATCCGGTCAACGCCGTGGTCGGCGGATTCGGCAAAGCCCCGCCGGTGGAGGAACTGATCGCGCTGCGCAGCAGTTTGATGCAGGCGGTGCCGGATGGCGATTCGGTGATCGACCTCGTCGCCTCGCTCCCGGCCACGGATTTCTGCCACTCCGATACGCTCTACGCCGCGCTACGTTCGCCTAACCTGGATACCTACTATGCCGGCGACGAGGTGATGGTGGTGTCGAACGGCAACCGGGCCATCGTCAACGCCGCCGATTATCGCTCGCTCACCGCCGAGAAGGCCGTGCCCCATTCCACCGCCAAGCACAGCAGCTTTCGCGGCCGCCCGTTCATGGTGGGCTCGCTGGCACGGCTGACGGTGAACCCGCGCCGGCCCATGGGAAAACTGGCGGTGGCCATGAAGCGGCTGAAACTGCTGCTACCCGCCGACAACCCCATGGACAACAACAAGGCCCAGGCGCTGGAACTGGTCAACGATGTGGAGCGGGCGCTGGAGATTATCGAGCAACTGTTGCGCGACGGCATTAAGGACGAACGGCCCGTTCCGGTGCTGCCGCGGGCCGGAACCGGTGCGGCCATTACCGAAGCGCCGCGCGGCCTGCTGATCCATAGTTACACCTATGACGACGAAGGGCGCGTGACGGCGGCGGACGTGGTTACGCCCACGGCGCTGAACGCCGCCTCCATGGAGCTGCACTTCCGGCGCGCCGTGGAACAGTGCGCCGACCGCGACGAGGCGGCCATCTCGCGCCGTTTGCAAATGATCGCGCGGGCCTACGATCCCTGCATTTCCTGCGCCGTGCACCTGGTGCGAAAGCGATGAAGCCGTTCGCGGTCCTCGGGCTGGGCAATTCCCTGATGGGCGACGACGCGGCCGGCGTCGCGGTAGCCGAAATGTTGGCGCGAGATTCCACCGTAACCGATCGCGCCGAAGTGTGGACGGCGGGTGCGGACGTGCTGCGCTCGATGGACCGGATCGATGGCCGCGAGCGCGTGATTCTGGTGGATGCCGTGGAATGCGGGGAAGAGCCCGGGCGAGTCTCGGTCGTGGACCAGCCGCCGCTCGACCGGCAACACGGGCACGCGCATTGGCTTTCCGCCGCCGAGGCCGTGGAACTGATGCGCCGCGCCATGCCCGGTCTGCGCCCGGCGAAATTTACCTGGGTGTTGGTACACGTAGCGTCGATAAAGGCGCAAGAGGGCTTGTCGGCCGAAGTGGCCGCCGCGATCCCAGCGGCTGCGGCGGCGGTGAAAGCGCTGATCCCTTAAGCCGCCCTTGAGGTGGTGTGCGCTTGGAGCTATCCTCCGTGTTACGGTGGAGACGGGTGGGCCGGCTCGATGCGCCGGTCACCGGTCCGCACCCGAATGCGGTTGTCGAGGTTCGCCCTCTGAAGGCGGGCAAGCTGGCGAAAGAGAAGCTTGCCTGAAAGGAACAAGATGGAGTTTACAAGACGGGATTTGGGAAGGATCGCCGCGGCGTCGGTGTCATTGTCGACAGGTTTCGGCGCGCGCCGGATCGACTCGAAGTTCGGGGGCGTTCAGATTGGCGCCATCACCTACAGCTTCAACCTGATCGCGAGCCCCGACCCGGAGGCGATCGTCAAGGCGTATGTCGAGATCGGGTTGGGCGAAGCCGAGCTGATGTCGAACCATTGCGAAGCACTGGCGGGCGCGCCCCCGCTGCCGATGTTCGGCCGCGGCCGCGGGCCGGGCGGCCGTACTCCGCCAACCCCGGAACAGCAAGCCGAACGGCAAGCCGCGTTGGAGAAGCTGGCGCAATGGCGCACCTCGACCAATGCCAACACCTGGAAGGCCGTCGCCAGAAAATTCAGCGACGTGGGGGTCGAGGTTGCCCTGCTCTGCTACAACATGCAGGACAGCATGAAAGACGAGGATATCGAGTACGGGTTCGCCATGGCCAAGGGACTGGGCGTGAAGGGCATCACGACGAGCACAACCCTGACCATGGCGAAGCGCATCGCGCCGGTGGCGGACAAGCACAAGCTGATGGTGGGCTATCACGGCCACGACGCCACCAGCGACCCCAACCAGACCGCCACGCTCGAAAGCTACGATACCCTGATGGCGTATGGAAAGTACAACGGCATCAACCTCGATATCGGCCACTTCACCGCCGCAGGGTACGATGCCATCGCGTTCATCAAGCAGCACCACGATAAGATCACCAACCTGCACATCAAAGATCGCAAGAAGGACCATGGCCCCAACGTGGCCGTATGGGGCACCGGCGACACCCCCATCAAGGCAGTGCTCCAACTCCTCAAAACCGAAAAGTACCCCTTCCCGGCGAACCTGGAGCTGGAATATCCCATTCCCGAGGGTTCGAACATTATTGCCGAGGCCAAGAAGTGCCTCGCTTACGTAAAGAGTTGTCTGGCGTAGTCCCAGGACTACAGATTGGAGTTTTGCATGGCGTTATCGAGACGACACTTCTTCTATGGCAGCCTGCTGGCGGGAGCGGTTCCGGCGGTGGGATTCGGCAGCACGGCATCATTGAAATCGGCGGGATATAAATCCCCCAACGAAAAAGTAAACTTTGCCGCGATCGGTTCCGGAGGCCAGGGGGCCTCGAACATTTCCGCCGCGGCGCCCACCGAAAACATCGTGGCGCTCTGCGACGTCGACGACCGGCGGGCGGCGGCTACCTTCGACCGTTTTCCCCATGCGACCAAGTATCGGGACTTCCGGCAGATGCTCGATAAGGAGGGCAAGAACATCGACGCCGTGATCGTGGCGATTCCGGACCATATGCATGCCACGGCGGCCATGTGGGCGATGGAGCGCGGCAAGCACGTCTATGTGCAGAAGCCCCTGGTGCGTACGGTCTGGGAAGCGCGCCAATTGCGAGAGGCGGCGGCGAAATACAAGGTCGCCACGCAGATGGGGAACCAGGGCTACTCCAACGAAGGTACACGGCAGTGCGCCGAGATGATCTGGAACGGCGATATCGGCAATGTCACCGAAGTGCACGCCTGGAGCGACCGGCCGATGTGGCCGCAAGGGCTAACCGAGATTCCGAAGGAAGATCCGGTGCCATCCACTCTCGACTGGGATCTGTGGCTCGGCATCGCCGACAAGCGGCCCTTTACAGCGGACGGCAAGACCGAACCCGACCGTAACGGCGGCTTCTTTTACCAGCCGTTCAACTGGCGCGGGTTCTACGACTTCGGCTGCGGCGCCCTGGGCGATATGGCCTGCCACATTCTGGGCGCGCCGAACATGGCGCTGCATCTGTCCAATCGCAAGCTCCTCAGCGTCGAGTGCGTCAAGAAGGAAGGCGCCAGCCCGTTCATGTTTCCCAAGGCCTCGGTTCTGCGGTTCGATTTTGCGGCCTACGGCGATATGCCGGCCCTCAAGATCTTCTGGTACGACGGCCTGAAGGAGACTCCCAAAATCGTCGGCGTTCCGGATGGCGAGTGGATCGGCGATCTGCCCTATCCGCCGCGTCCGGCGGGAGGAAGAGGCGGAGCGGCCCCTGGGCGAATGCCAATGGGACCGATGCGCCCACCGGGTAACGAATTCCGCTCTCCGGGCCGGGTTTTCAACTGGGACGAATTCCAGGCGCTGAAAGCCACCACGGAGCAGCTCCGCGTACCGCCGCCCGACGGCAGCCTCTTCATCGGCGACAAGGGCATGCTCACCACCGGCACCTACGGCGACGTGACGCGCCTCATCCCGGTCGAGAAAATGAAGGACTACCAGGTGCCTCCGCCGCTGCTGACCCGGTCGCCCGGCCACATGCGCGATTTCATCCGGGCCGCCAAGGGCGGCGACCCCGCCTGCTCGAACTTCGAAGTGGCTGCGCCGTTCGTGGAATGGATGCTGCTGGGCGTGATTGCGCTCCGCTACGAGGGCAAGATCGAGTACGACACGGAGAAGATGCACATCACCAGTCACGCTGAGGCCAACAAGCTCCTCAAACCCACCTTCCGTAAAGGATGGGAGTTCCATACAGTCAAGGCGTAGCGGCGTCGCGGATCGCGCGAGGGGATAATCGGCAGCCAGCTCGCCGATTATCCTCTCGGCGTCTCATAACTCCGAATACTGAAGACGCTTCATGCTGGCGCGCGTGTGTTGCGCCCACCCTGCCCTTATGCCACGGCCCTGGCGACTAGAAATGGGGCGTAGCGCTTGTCCGACTCCCCGATATGCGCCTTCAGCCAGTTCTCCAGGAATTTCAAAAGCCGGACACTGACGGAGATCTGCCCACGATGGAACTCGTCATAAAACTGCGTGACCTGCTGCGTTAGAGCGTCGTGCTCCGCTTTGTGAGCCGCGTAATCCGGATAACGGTGAAGCTGCATCAACCGCTCTTCGTGGGCAAAATGAGTGCCAGTGTAGTCCAGCAGCCGGGTCAGGATTCTGTGCATCTTCTCTCTCGACTGGCCCACGCTCATGGCTGCATGCAGTTCCGTCCCAATGGCGAAGAGCGTCTTGTGCTGGACATCTATGCTGGAAATGCCGGTGCGCAGTTGGTCGTTCCACTCGAACATAACGACCATATCGGCCCAGCCGGTTGAGATTTTAGGATTTCGCGATATAGCCGCACCAACCGCTCCCTCGCGGTCGCGGCTCGGTTACAAATACCACGTGTTTTCAGTCACTTACCGAGCCGCGACCGCGAGGGAGCGGTTGCCGGGAACGGATTTTCCCTGGATCGGTTAAGCACCCATCGTTGGCGCGCCAGGCGATTGTCATCAAATTCATGCTAAAGTTCTGCCGCGACCCGCCGATATTATGCTTATGTTAATTGGACTGAACTGGTCCACATTATCTGCCGGAGGTGACCTGCAGTGAAGGAAAAACGTTCCGAACCGCGTTTCATGTGCGCCGACCTGATTAAGGTCCGCATTCAAGATGCCGCCGGGGCCCGCGAAGTCATCGCCAACCTGGAAGATATCTCGCCATCCGGCGCGTGCATCCAGCTTGAGGCCGCCACTCTGGAGGGTGCCGATGTCGAAATGATATGCGCAAAGTGCCGGCTGAGGGGAAAAGTCCGTTACTGCCGGTTTGCCCAAATCGGATACGACGTCGGCATCGCGTTCGATCAGCGGCGCACTTGGAATCGGAGTCGATTTGAGCCGAAGCACCTGCTGGAAATTCCGGCTGACGACCGTGCCGGCGCCGATTGAGCCCGATCGGCGAACGTCCCACCCTTCCCGAGTCGGGATCAATCGATTCTACAGTCACTGTGATTCCGAACGCGAGCCCTAAGCGCTCAGCAATCGCGCCATCCGCGCCTCGAATTCCCGCGGATTGATGGGCTGCACCATGCAATCGAAGGCGCCCAGTTTGAAACCTTCCACCATTTCCTCGCAGTTCGCATTGTCGGTGAGGAGCAGCGCCTTGACAGGCAACTTCTCGGCGCGGATTCTCGCCAGCAGCGCGAAAGCGTCCATGCCGGGCAAAGCCACGTCCAGAACCGCCGCGCCGGAGCGCCGTTGCCGAATCGTTTCGAGCGCTTCGGTTCCATCCGCGGCGAACAGGCACTCGATGGCGGCCTCCGCCGCCGCGCGCGCCAAAGCCGTCCTTAGCGCCCGGTTCTCGATGGCGACGACCACGCTCCGCGGCAATCCTTCCTCGGGTTGGGCGGACGCCTCAGGTTCGGGCACGGCCCGATCCGCCATTTTTCGCGCCGCCCGCGCGCGGCCAAACCCCAAGCGCAGCACCACTTCCTCCGGCGCCCAGTCGTCGATCAGAAAATCGTGCGCGCGCGCCTGCACCGCCGGGTCCAGCGCCAGAATATCCGTCCGCGCGCCCATCAGCACCAGCACCTTCGGCTCGCGCATCACCAGTTTGGGCCGTAGCCAGGACGACTGCACCGTCTCCGGCCGCACCTGCACGATCACCGCCGAGCAATTCTGGATCGCCTCCGAGGTGGGAGGTTCGTTCTCGTCGAACAGATACGGACGAACTCCGGCGCGCCGCAGCCCTATGCACGCCCGTTCGGCTTCCCGCTGACCCAGCCCCACCAGCGCGATTCTCTCGCCTTTGAGCCCCTGTGCCAGCGCATCCACCTCTTCCGGGCTGGCGGCGTGAATCGGATCGCGAAACCCGTGCGAAAGGTTGGTCAGCAGCAAAGCCGTGCGCGCGCGGTCCCAGAGCGGAGCCTCCAGCACCTCCTCCAGTTCCCGCGCCGTCGCCAGGATCTCCCGGTACCCCAGCGATTCGGCCGTCCCGATCCACTGCTGCACCAGGAACTTGGCCTGGCGCGAGGGAAACGCAATATCGATGGCGTCGATCAGCGCCAGCGCGTGCCGGTACCCATCTTCCAGAAACTCGTGGGTCAGGTCCGCAACCTCCGTTTCCCCTTCCGCGGTTCTGCGCGGCAATGTTCTCTGCACCGGCGGCGCCTCGCGCGTTGGCGCCGCGTAATCGATGGGTGCGGTATTCACCCCCTCAGCCAGGATTTTCCGCAGTTGCACGCCTAATGTCTTGGCGTCCAGTGGTTTGGAGATCGACGCCCGAAACGCCGCGGTATTGGCAATCCGATGGCGGTCCTCCGTGCCTGCCCCCGCTATAGCCACGACCGGGGTGTCGCTCACCAGCGGGTCCTCGCGAATCCGCCGCGCCAGTTCCCATGCTTCCATGCCGATAAGCTGGAGGTCGACCAGAATCGCACTGGGCCGCAGCGTTACCAGCATGGACAGCGCCAGCTCGCCACTCGACGCCAGCCGCGGCTCGTAGCCCTCGGCGCGGAGCAATGCCGCCGCCAGTTTCAGGCCCATCGGATTGCTGTCGACCACCAGAATTGTCTCGGTCATAAATCGGACGGACCCGAAGCTTCACCAATTAGCGTAAGCCGCCGCCGCTCGTCAGACAAGTTTCAGTACGATAACCGGCGCCCTCATAACGAGCGGTAGCATCTCATAACCAACAGCTAAAGAGTACCAGCCACCGGGCGCTCCGCGCACGCTGTACAATCGGAATCTGATGGAGCGCCCTTCCCAGCCCTCGTCGATTGAGACGGTACTCGAAGGACCTCGTCTCGCCGATACCTCGTCTTCCCATAGCTCAGCCGCCGAAGAAGGCCGCTTCGTTCCCGGTACCCTGATTGCCGGCCGTTACCGCATCATCGCTCTGTTGGGCCGCGGCGGCATGGGTGAAGTTTACCGCGCCACCGACCTCACCCTCGGCCAGTCGGTCGCCCTCAAATTCCTGCCCGAACAAGCCGCCAACGATCTCCGCCTGCTCGAACGCTTCCACGGCGAGGTCCGCGTCACGCGCCAGGTTTCCCACGCCAACGTCTGCCGCGTCTACGACATCGGCCAGGCCGAAGGCATGCCCTTCATCTCCATGGAGTACATCGACGGCGAAGACCTGTCGTCCCTGCTGACGCGAATCGGCCGCCTGCCCGCCGACAAAGCTCTCGACGTCGCCCGCAAGATCTGCGCCGGCCTCGCCGCCGCCCACGCCCGCGGTATCGTCCATCGCGACCTGAAACCGCAGAACATCATGATCGACAAGCGCGGCGAAGTGGTCATCATGGATTTCGGCCTGGCCGCGCTGGGCACCCAGATCACCGGCCGGGAAGCCCACAATGGAACCCCGGCCTACATGGCCCCGGAGCAGTTGAAGGGCGCCGAAGTCACCCAGAAAAGCGATATCTACGCGCTTGGCCTGGTGCTCTACGAGCTGTTCACCGGCAAGCGCCCGTTCGACGCCAAGACCATTCGCCAGCTCCTCGATCAACAGGAGTCCGGCCATCTCACCAGCATGACGTCGATCGCCGCGGATGTCGATCCCGCCGTCGAGCGCGCCATCCGCCGCTGCCTCGATCCGGAACCGCACAAACGGCCGGCATCGCCTCTAGCCGTAGCCGCGGCTTTGCCCGGCGGCGATCCATTGGCCGTCGCCCTGGCCGCCGGCGAAATGCCTTCGCCGGAGTTGGTTGCAGCCGCCGGCAAGACCGACGCCATGCCGCGCCGTTTCGCCATCCCCTGCCTGCTGGCGGCTCTGGTCTGCCTCGGCGCCACCGTGGCCCTCCACCAGGCCGCCAACGCGATCATCCACACGCCACTTGTCTTGCCGCCCGATGCGCTGGCTGTCAAAGCCCGCGCCCTGGCCCAGTCCTTCGGCTACCCGCGCCGCCCGGCCGATTCCACCCTCTGGCTCGAACCCCGTTCCAGCCTCACTTCGTATCTGAAAAAGCTGCCCGCGCCCCATCGCTGGAACGATTGGCTCGCCGCCGAAGCACCAGTTATAGCCGTTTACCGCGAGAGCCTTTCGCCGCTGGCGGCCGAGCCCGACGGCCAGGTCGACCGCCAAAACCCGCCACCCACCGCCCCCGGCATGATTCAGGTCTCGCTCGATAGCCTCGGCCAGTTGCGCCAATTCTCGGCCATCCCCTACGAGCTGGCCGCCGCGCCCGACAACCCCGTCGCTATCGATACCGTCTTCCGCGCCGCCGGGCTCGATCCCGCCAATTTCATGGAAACCTCGCCCGACCGGCTCCCGCCCGCGCCCGCCGATCAAGTTCGCGCCTGGAAAGGACCTCATCCCAAAATCCCCGCCACCGAGCTCCGCATTCAAATCGCCACCTGGAAAGGGCGTGTCACCCTCGCCAGCGTCGATTTTCCCTGGCGTAAACCGGCCTCGAGTTCGTCCTCGCTCTCCTCGCGCGATATCTACTCGCTGCTGCTGTCGGCTGTGGGGATACTGGCCATGCTGCCCTTCGCGCGCCGCAACTGGAAGCGCGCCAGGGTGGATCGCAATGGCGCCCTGCGCATCGCCGCCGCCAGTTTTCTGCTGGGTATGATCGCCTGGTTTGGCGATGTGCATGCCGTTCCCACTGCCGATATGCTCACTTTCTTCTACCGGGCCGCCGGGAGCTGGCTGATCGGCGCCGCCGTGCTCTGGTTGATGTACCTCGCCCTGGAGCCCGCTATCCGCGCGCGCTGGCCCCACGCCATCGTCACCTGGAACCGCGTGCTCGCCGGCCGTTGGCGCGACTCTCAGGTGGCCGCCCACGTGCTCATCGGCGCCGCCATGGGCTGCTCCATCTGGGTGGCAGCCTCCCTCGTGGATTTCTGGCGTGGCGGCACCGGCGACCTGGACGCCTCCAGCAACTTGTACTTCACCATGGGCGCGCTCCACTGGTTCGCCGGCTGCGCGCACGTCTTCGGCGATGCCCTCTTCACCGGCATCAGCCTGTTCTTTGCCGTCTTCGCCCTTCGCTTCCTGCTGCGCCGGGACATCGCGGCCGCCATCGCCGCGTCGCTTCTGTTCGTCTTCTCCGAAACCTCCGTCGTGGATGCTCCTCACTGGCAGATCCGAGCCCTGGTATTCTTCCTTATTTACGCCAGCATCTTCTTCCTGCTGCTTCGTTACGGCCTGGTGGCGACCATGGCCGCGGTGGTCTTTATCAACGGCTCGAACAGCATTCTGCTGGGCGGCGATTGGCAGGCCTGGTACATTCCCTACAGCCTGGCGTCGCTGCTTTTCCTGGTGGGCATCGCTCTGTTTAGCTTCTGGCAGGCGCTGGGCCCGGCCGGCCTGTTTGGCGACGCGCTGGACAAAGACGAAGCCGGCGCGGCAGCGTAGCCGGAATCGTTCATACTGAGTATGAACAGGCAGGAACCATATGCGCACCAGCAAAGTCGTTTCCGTTTCCATGCCACCCAACCAGCTCAAACAGGTTGAGCGCCTGGCGAAAAAGGAAAATCGCACGATGAGTGAACTGATCAGGGAAGCCCTCCGCCGGTACCAGCAGCAGCAGGAACGCCCGGTAAATGCCGACTTGATCGCCGCCCTGCGGGCCGTGCAAGAGGATGCCAACCGGGCAGGATTGGACAAGCTGTCCCAAAGAGAAATCAACGCCGAGGTGGCAGCTTCTCGCCGGGAGCACCGGCGAAAGAAGACCAAACAACCTGTCGAATGATCCGTCCGCGCATCGTGCTCGATGCCAGCGTGCTCATTTCCGCGCGCCGGGTATAGTAACTGCATGAATGCAATCAACGTGCGCATCGTGCTCGATACCAACGTGCTGATCTCCGCGGCTCTCCAACCGCGCGGCCTGCCGGCGCGCGTTCTCGAAAAGGTTGCGTACGGCGCCGTCGAGCTATGCGCCTCTTCGGAGATTCTCGACGAGTACCGCGAGGTCCTCAGCCGTCCAAAGTTCGCCGGGCTCGATCCGAGGCGCGTAGCCCGTCTGCTTACGCTGGTTACGGAGGCCGCGACTATGGTTACCCCTGCAGGTCGCCTGGCTGAGTCCCCCGACGAGTCGGACAACCGCTTCTACGAGTGTGCCGATGCCGCGGCAGCCGACTTCATCGTGACCGGCAACGCCAAGCATTTCAGCAAGCCGTATAAGTCCACCAGGGTCGTGACGGCCCGCCAGTTGCTGGACCTTCTGGCCGCCCGGCCCGGTTGACGCTCCACGCCGCGCTGCGCTAAGCTTCCCGCAAGCCCTTTCCAAAATATTCCCATGAGCGCGCCTGCCCAGCCACCCTCCGCCACCCCCGTGTCCGACGCCGGGTTTGTCCGCGGTCTGAACCTGTTCGACTCCACCATGATCGTGATCGGCACCATGATCGGCTCCGGCATCTTTATCGTCTCCGCCGACATGAGCCGCCTCATCGGCAGCCCTGGCTGGATGCTGATGGCCTGGGTGCTCACCGGCGTTCTCACCATCACCGCCGCGCTTTCCTACGGCGAGCTGGCCGCCATGATGCCCCACGCCGGCGGCATGTACCTCTACCTCCGCGAGGCCTATTCGCCGCTCTGGGGGTTCCTGTACGGTTGGACGCTTTTCGCCGTGGTCCAGGCCGGCACCATCGCCGCCGTGTGCGTGGCGTTCGCCCGTTTTTTCTCCATCCTGTGCCCGTGGGTTTCCGAAACCCGCTATTGGATCGCGCCCATCCACATCTCCTCCGGCTATGCCGTGTCGCTTTCGACCGCCCAACTGGTGGCGATCGGGGTGATCGTGCTCCTCACCTGGACCAACTCGCGCGGCCTGCAGTACGGCAAGATCGTCCAGAACCTGTTCACCTCCGCCAAAACCGTAGCCCTGATCGGACTCATTCTGGCCGGCGTCCTGCTCGGCTGGAACCACGCGGCCGTGCAGGCCAACTTTCACGATATGTTTCGCCTGGGGCCGTTCGATTCCTCCCTGGGCGTTCCCGCGGCCAGCCTGTTCGGACTGGTAGTGGCGATCTCGGTGGCCCAATCCGGCTCCTTGTTTTCGGCCGATTCCTGGCACGATATCACCCTCATTGCCGGCGAAGTGAGCAACCCCAAACGCAATGTCCCGATGGCCCTCGCCCTGGGTTGTTCGACGGTGATCGCCCTCTACCTGCTGGCCAATATCGCCTACCTGGCCGTGCTGCCCCTGCCCGCCATCCAGCACGCCCCCGCCGACCGCGTCGCCACCGCCATGCTGGAACATATCTTTCCCGGCTACGGCCCGGTCCTCATGGCCGTGGCCATCATGATCTCCACCTTCGGCTGCGCCAACAGCCTGATCCTGTCCGGCCCGCGCGGCTACTACGCCATGGCTCGCGACGGCCTCTTCTTCCGCCGAGCAGCCGAGCTGAACAAGGCCCACGTCCCCGCCTGGTCGCTCGCCGTTCAGGGCGTCTGGGCCTCCCTGCTGGTCTTGCCCCGCACCTACGACCCCGCCACCCGCGCCTACGGCAACCTCTACAGCAACCTGCTCGATTACGTCATCTCCGCCGCCCTGATTTTCTATATCCTCACCATCGTCGCCGTGGTACGCCTCCGCTTCACCCGTCCCGATGCCGCCCGCCCTTACAAGACCTGGGGGTACCCCGTCACCCCCGCCGTCTACATCCTCCTCGGCTCGGTAGTCCTCGTTCTGCTCTTCGCCTACCGCCCCGCCACCACCTGGCCCGGCCTGATCATCATCCTCACCGGTGTCGTCATTTACGCCGGCCTGCGCCTCCGCAAGACAAGCTAGCCGGCTGCAACGTGGGGACTGAGCGTAAGGAAGACATGGATGTGCTTAGCCAATCTGGGGATTTTGCAGCCTGAGCGCCGCGACCGCAAGGGAGTGGTTGCGGGGAGCGGCTTTCCCCAACTCGGCCAAGCACCTACCCCGCGTTAGCAGGCGGTACGGTTTTGCGCTATCCTCGGATGGAATCGGGCAACCGGGAGGTGACGATGACTTACCTGCTCTGCCGCAACCATGTGGCGGACTTCTCGCGGTGGAAGGCTGTTTTCTCCTCTCACCAGGCGGCCCACCAGGACGCGGGCCTTCAACTCGTCACTATCTGGCGCAGCCTGGAGGATCCCAACAACATTTTCTTCCTGTTCGAGGTCGCCAGCCTGGAAAAAGCGCGGGCGTTCATCGCCAACCCCGAGGCCGCCAAAGCCGGAGCAGCGTCGGGCGTGATCGATGGCGAGTACCACTTCATCGAAGATGCAGGGGGGTATTGAAATGGCCAACCGGTTCGGTACGGACATTCTGATTCAGGCGGAGGATCCGAACGGCGCCGCCCTGTTCTACGTCGAGCAGCTAGGATTCGAAATCACCGGCGAAACGCCGGAAATGATCAGCCTCCACGGCAAGCACATCAACCTATTCATCGAGCGCGGTCCGGCGCTCGGGCCGGTATTGGAAGTGACGGTCGACAGTGTGGAAGAGGCCAAGCTCCGGCTGGTAAAGAATGGCTGCACCGTGGTCAAGGATGAGCCCGATTTTCCACGATGCTACATTAGGGATCCGTTCGGCTTGATTTACAACCTGACAAGCTGAAGCGCGTGCCGGAATTGGGCGCCCGATTCGGGGATCTCAGGCCACCCGATCCGGGAACAGCCCCGGCATCCATCGGGAGGCTAGCGCGGCGGGGAACACGAGCCGGAGCGGTGCGCGCGGGCTTTCCGAAACCAGCACTCCCTTTTCCACCAGTGCCGAAACAATTCGCCGGGCCTGGCGTTCGCCGGTACCCACAACCGCGTTGGCGTCACCCCGCGGCAACTCGCCGCGATAGAGAACGGCCTCGAGAATACTGCCGGACTTGGCCGGCAGCCGGCCGAGCCGGATTTCTTCCTCCGCCCAGAGCAGGATTCGGGCGCGCAGCCGGTCCGGCTGAACCAGGCTCTCCATGAAGTCGACCTGATCGATCGAAACGGTCAGAAAGAAGCGGGTGAATTCCGCCAGAGCTTCTTCACTTAACACGCCTCGCCCGTCCAGATCGTTGCGCCGCACTTGGTCGCACCTGGCAAGCAACACCTTATAGTCGGACACATTCCTCGCCAGACCGCGCGCGACCGACCAGACCGCCCCCGTATCCAGAAGGTACAGCAGCGTGGCATGCGACATCAGCCGGGCCACGCGTCCGTTGCCATCGAGGAACGGATGCATCCATACCAGCCGATGGTGGGCAGCGGCGCTGGAGAGAATCGATTCGGTCTTGCCGAGACCGCCGTAAACCTGCTCGAAGCGTGCGAGGAAACGCGGTATCGCGCCGGGACTGACGGCAACAAGCTGGCCAACCTTCACGTCGCGTCTCCTCAATTCGCCCGGAACCAGGCGGAGGCGCTTCTTCGTGGCCGGGTCTTCGACCCAGCGGAGATCCTCGGGAAGCAAAGCGCAGAAGCGGCGATGGATCTCGGAAATTCCCTCCGCTAGAGCATGGCAGCCTTTAAGCCCGCCGGCATCGATCCATTGCTGGACCGCGATGTGAGCCTTGGCCTCCAATTGCAGATCGCGCTTGCGCGCATCCTGGCTGTAGTCGTTGGCGAGCGCCCGTTCGATATCGACCGGGTGGGTGTCGTGTCCCTCGATGAGGTTGGAGTAGTAGCAGTTCATCGCCCGAACCAGATCGGCGACCGAGGCCAGCAAGCTCGGCGGCAAACTGCGGCGGAAGCCGGCGGATTTCCGCGCGAGATCGAATGCGAGGTCGGTGAGCGGCCCGCGATGGCGGGAGCCCTCGCCGATGACGAGCGGCTCCATCGCAGCGACGGCCTCGCCCCTGTCCACCGCCCTGATGTCCGCTTTCATATCCGCCTGATTATCACATGTATGTAGATATAAATCAAGCATATAGACTAATAACTAAGCGTAATATGTCCGCTCAAAAGTCCGGTAAAAGGCCGGTTGCCGTCTACCAGGGGCTTGCATACGGCTGGTACACCTTCTCCGGGGCGCGCACCATGCGCGTCAGCTCCCCTGGGTCCAGCCAGTTCCACTGGCAGCGCTCGCAATCGTCGATCACCACATTGCCCGGGCCCGCGTAGTAGTGCGTATCCATGCGGCCGTGGCACCGCGGGCAAGCGACCTGGCGCCGCAGCTCGCTCTCCGCCGGACGGCGACAGGCCGGCGCCGACGTATCGCGGCGCGCGCGCAGATCCTCCACCAGCGGCACGAACGCATCCATGGATATCAGCATGCCGCGGCAGTGCCCGCAATAATAAATGCGATGCCCGTCGAGCGCCGCGTGGGCCAGCGGCACGTTGCACACCGGGCAGGCAAACTCGCTCGCCCCGCTCAGCACCCGCACGCCTTCCTCGGTCTTCTCCGGATACACCGTGCCGCCGCAGTATTCGCAGGTAAGAAAGTCGTCGCCGTCGCGCAGTGCGAGCGGCGCGCCGCAGTTGGGGCATTTCATGGCAGCTTCCTGCCTTCATCTTGCCCGATCCGCGCCCTCCGGGAAACGTTATCGAAAGTCAGCCGGGGATTACTGCCCGATGCCCGCGCTGTGTATCCTGGGAAGTAATCATGAGCAAACAATCCGGCCCATTGTGTCGCAACGATGACGATTGCAGACGAAGGTGCCGCCCATGAAACCCGCCGACCCCTGCATTCTGACGATCAATGGCGGTTCGTCCAGCATCAAGTTCGCGCTCTACCAGGGCGGCGAACCGCTGCAGCGAAGGCTGCATGGAACGGTCGACCGCATCGGCTTGGCCGGGACGGATCTGACCTTCTACGACCCGGCCACCAACCAGCGGCACAGCCGCGGTTTCGATGCCTCCGATCACAAATCGGCGGCAAATTCGCTGGTCAATTGGCTCCAGGCGCAGCCCGGTTTCGAATCGGCCCGGGCCGTGGGACACCGGGTGGTGCACGGCATGCAACATACCGCACCCGAGCTGGTTACCCCGGCACTCATGGAGGAACTGAATCGCATGAGCCCCTACGATCCGGAGCATCTGCCCGCCGCCATCGAGCTGATCGAGGCATTCGGCCGCCATCACCCGAAACTGCCCCAGGTGGCCTGCTTCGACACCGCGTTTCACCGCACCATGCCGCTGGTTGCTAAACTGCTTCCCATCCCGCGCCGCTACTTCGCCAAGGGAGTGCAGCGCTACGGTTTTCACGGCCTGTCCTATGCCTACCTGATGGAAGAGCTCGCGCGCCTGGGCGATCCGTCGGCAACCTCCGGCCGCATCGTCCTCGCTCATCTGGGCAACGGTGCCAGCATGGCCGCCGTGCGCGACGGCAAGAGCATCGACACCAGCATGAGCTTCACCCCCACTGCGGGATTGGTGATGAGCACGCGTTCCGGCGATCTCGACCCCGGTCTTGCGCCGTATCTGGCGCGTACCGAACAGGTCGCCGCAAAGCAATACTACGAAATGGTCAACCACAACTCCGGCCTGCTCGGAGTTTCGGAAATCAGCTCCGACATGCGAGACCTGCTCGCCGCCGAAACCCGCGATGTTCGCGCCGCCGAAGCCGTGGACTTGTTCTGTTATCAGGCGAAAAAGTGTATTGGCGCTTTCGCCGCCGCGCTGGGCGGCCTGGACACGCTCGTGTTCGCCGGAGGCATCGGCGAAAACGCGCCCCCCGTCCGCGCGCGTATCTGCGATGGACTGGGCTTCCTCGGCATCGAGCTGAGCGAATCTCGCAATGCCGAAACCGCGGCCGTGATTTCCACCGGCGACAGCCGCGCCACAGTTCGCGTCATTCGAACCGACGAAGACCTCATGATCGCGCGTTCGGTCGCCCGCATTCTCGACGCCAAGGTTTGAGCCGGCGTTTCGAAGCTGCGAAAAGGACGAAATCCCCTGCCCACCCAGCCGTGCTTTATACCGGTTCCAAACATGGCGGAGAGAGAGGACCGGTCGGAAAGGCGGCGGCAATCGGCGATAGACGGACGGGACGGCGGGTAGGCGGACGGCATCGGCGCGGGCCGGGTCCTTTCTCCGGGTTCCTGTTCGGACGGGCGGGACAGGCTACAGGCCAGCGCTACCCGTTGGCTCCGCCGGACTACTGGGCGGTTTCGGCTCCGCCGTCGGGACCGTCACCAGCAGTTTCATCGGCCCAGCAGGGCGACAAAAAGTCGGCTAAGCCATAAAACCGGGCTGGGGGCCATACAGGGGCGGTGCGTGCTCGTCTATCCTGAACGTGCCTGGCCCACACTCGCTTGTTCTTCGGACGTGGGGGAGGAGGCGCCTCACCCGATGCCGGGCGGGTGGCGGGAAAAAGGCTGTCGATGACTTGTTGTGGGGTCCGCACCCAAGGAGCGTGGGTGGAGACGGTAGCGACCGTGACCATTCGTTTCTTATTGGCCTTCTGCCCTTAGGTCAGCCGTGCTCTGGGTTCCGCGCCGCAAGGCTTGACCATAGGTATGCCCTTACCGTCGACCGCCGCCACCAGGATCGAGCCGACGGCAGTGGCAACAGAGCGCTGTTGGTAGAAAGCGTCAAAGTCCCGAGCCGCATCCGGCAGGATCTCCTCCAGACTGCGTTTGGAGACGGAAACGCCGGTCGACTCGGCAATGGTTTGCACCGATTCCAGAAACGGGTTCTGTACGGCGGCCTTGACCAGGCGGCGCTGGAGTTCGTAGGAAAACGACCGTGCGGGCAAGGCCAAGGCCTTGTCGAGCGGAAAGATGCTCGGCCCACCGGGCTCGCTGGAGGATGCCAGCCAGGACTCCAGCAGCGAGAACTCAACAAATGCGTCAAGCTCTCACCGGAAGCGGCTCCACTGTACAGGTCCGCTGCACATCAATACCGCAAGTTGAAAACCCTGCTCAACCGCCTCGACAAACTTTCGAAAACCATCCTGCGTCACTAAGCCAAACTGGCAGAGTCCAAGCGCCAGGACTGATTCAAAAACAGGGGTTATTCTGATATCCCCGGTCTAAGCGATAGCCGAAGATCGGCCGATTGGCCATAACCAGTTGAATTTATAGCCACTTGTCCGTCGTTCTAAAGTAGCCGCACCCTATTGATTTTAAGGGTGGGCGCGTAGGGACTCGAACCCCAAGCCTCCTGCGTGTGAAGCACTCTGTCGAACACCATGATCGAACCCTTGGAGCCATCGCCGACCCATTTGAGTGCCATCTGGTCAAGCTGGACTTCACGGCTGCGGCGCTAACAAAATCAGTGACTTAGAGGCGAATAAAAAACCCTCAAATTCTCTCCAAAATGACAAGTTCAGAGATGTGTTTCAAGAATGGCGGGCAAGTGCATGAATTGAAGGCGTTTGCTGCGTAATGGAGGGTATGGAGAGTATCCGGTTTCCTTGTAAACTGTTGAAAACATGGAGCGGGAGACGGGGTTCGAACCCGAACAACGCCATGCCGTCACGTGCTGGCTCGTGCTAAGTGGTTGTGTTTTCAGTGCGACTCAGGGGCCGTTGTCCACGCAATATCGGCGCATTTTCGTGGCATGGTTGCACGTTGGTTGCACGAACTGCAGTTATAGTCGGCCGCAGGCCTATCGTGCGGCAAAAGTCAGCTTCAGTCCCATCGCCTTTGCGACAGCGACAAGCGTGGAAAACCGGGGATTGCCGCGCGGCGAAAGGGCCCGATAAAGGCTCTCGCGCTCGATACCGGCAGTCTTGGCCACTTTAGCAAGGCCGCGGGCTTCCGCTACGCGGCGTAAGGCGACCAGCAGCACGCGGGGTTCGGCTTCGTCTTCCATCGCCGCTCTCAGGTATTCCGCCGCGAAGTCCGGGTTCTCGTGCAACTCCCGAGACATTGCTTCATCATGCGAGATGCTGGCCTTGTCTTTCATTTGCTTCGTGTCCTTTCCTTGAAGTCTTCCAGGTACCCGATCGCCCTTTTTATGTCGGACGACTGCCGGCGCTTGTCGCCGCCACATAGCAGAAGCACGCATGTCCTGCCCAACATCGCGTAGTACACACGATATCCTGGCCCCCAGTCGATCCGGAGTTCGGACACCCCTTCGCGAAGCGCCTTGCAGTCGCCAAAATTCCCCAAGGATAGCCGATCGAGGCGCGCCGCAATCCTCGCTCGTGCTTTCAGATCTTCCAGGCCCGCCAGCCAGTCACCGACCGCATCGATTCCGCTCCGGTTGACGTAGCGGCGAATCTCGACCACGATCCTGATTGTAACTTATAGGTCACACAGACGCAAGCCCGGCCGCACCAGTGTCACCGCCGCCAGCACGGTGCCCGGACGCCGCTGATCGGGGTCCGCAACAATCAGATCCCCAGTTCTTTGAGGAGCTTGCTGGCGGAACTGTGCTGCTTCCCCTTGCCCCGGTTGGCGGCGCGCATGGCCTTCACGGTAGTGGCGTTAGGAACTCTCACCTCGAAGGGCAGCGCCTTCTCCGCAGCGACGCGGACTAGCAACATCCGAACCGCGTCGGACACTGAGATGCCCATGCCTGCCAGCGTTTTCGCTGCCCTCTGCTTGGTTTTCTCATCCACGCGTACGTGAACCATTGTTGTCGCCATTGATCTGTACCTCGCTGAGATACATTGTATCGCAACGGAGACGACTGGCCGGCGCCCGACGCACCCAGCCGCGGGCTGTCAGTGATTTCGAACGGTCTTGGAGCGCGCTCAATGACCTGCCGCCACAGCACAGTCGGAAACGGGGAAATGGATCCGTCCCAGCGACCCTTTCCCCGTTCTGGACACGTTTCGAACTCTGGCGGTCAGGCAAATGTCGGATGGACCCGGCGTCCTACTGTACGCATGGCTGTTCGACCGTCCAACGCCAGGTAGGACTGCAACCAGTCAATGCCCCCACAGGCTTTGCGCAATGGATTAAAGTATAAAGATCTGATAACCCTATGCTCTATCCGTCCAATGGGCAGGCAGGCGCCACTCACGGCTTCAGCTGGCAAGGCGTAACCAGAGAGGTCGGCTCTGAGATCTCCGAGGCTGGGGGGCAATGTCGTGTTCGGGTCCGCCGTCGGTCCAAGAACGTTGGGGCACTTCTCCTTTCCCTTTCCCTGTCCTTGCCGTGTGTGCTGGCTCAGCCGGGCAGTCAAGCTGGACAAGACGATGCGGTAGTTCGGCTGAAAGGATCAATCAGGCCGAACGTTCGCTTGGACGATGACCGCGGCCGAATGCGAGGTGGGAAGGTCCTCTCGCACATTACGCTGGCGTTCCGGCGCACACCCGCGCAACGCGCGGCGCTTGATCGCCTGCTCGCCGAACAGCAGGACCCTTCCTCGCCTAACTACCACCGATGGCTGACTCCAGAGGAATTCGGCGACCGCTTCGGCGTCACTCAGGAAAGCTTCGACTTGGTGGTGGCATGGCTGCGATCTCAGGATCTCACGGTGGTATCGACAGCTCGCAGTCGGGGTTGGATCGTCTTCAGCGGCACGGTGGAGAAGGTGGAGAAGGCCTTCCGTACTGAGGTCCATCGCTACCAGACGGGCGGCAAATTGCATTTCGCACTCTCCGCTGCCCCGTCAGTACCCACGGAGTTTGCGCCCCTCGTAGGCGGCATCCGCGGGCTAGACGATTTCTATATGGAGCCACCGCGCCGCTGGCGCCCAATGGTCGACCTGACCGATGGAACCCATGCTCTGGCTCCGGGAGACTTGGTAACGATCTACCAGTCTTATGAGTTCGACGGTTACGGACAAAGCATTGTCGTCGTGGGCGATTCGGGCATCGACCTTTCCGATGTTCAGAACTTCCGGAGCACATTCGGATTGCCGCCCAATTCGCCGCAGACCATCCTGATTGGTGGTGATCCGGGCATTGACCAAAGCGGCGGCATGCTGGAGGCGATCGCCGACCTCGAATGGGCGGGCGCATTGGCACCGCGAGCAAACCTCATCTATGTCTATGCGCAAGATGTAATGGATGCGGTTCAGGCGGGGATCGATCAGAATCTGGCGCCGGTAATCAGCCTGAGTTATGGCAATTGCGAAGCGAACCTTGCCAGGGCGCATGCAGACTCAATTCGGGACCTTGCCCAGCAGGCGAACGCGCAAGGGATAACGTGGATTGCAAGTTCCGGCGATGCCGGTGCGGCTACGTGCGATGCGGGGAGCGCTTCGGCCACTCAAGGTTTGAGCGTGTCATTTCCCGCATCTCTGCCGGAAGTCACCGGGATAGGCGGCACGGAATTCAACGAGGGCAGCGGGACTTATTGGAACGGTTGGAATAACTCAGACTACTCTTCGGCTGAGTTTTACATTCCGGAAATCGCCTGGAATGATACGGCCCAGCAATCGGTGCTGGCCGCGAGCGGCGGCGGGGCGAGCGTCTTCTATCCGAAACCGTCATGGCAGACGGCGCCCGGTGTGCCCGCAGTAGACGCCAGGTGGGTGCCCGATATTTCCTTTTCCGCTTCGCCATTCCACGATCCGTACCTGGTGATCAGCGGGGGGAAGTATTACGCGTTCGGCGGCACTTCAATCGGAGCGCCGGTATTCGCGGGCGTAATGGCGGGGTTCAATCGGCGCGCAACGCTGTTCGTTCCAGGGTGGACGGGCGCAGGCAATATCAATCCGTTACTGTACAGCGAAGCGAGCGGCCAGCCTTCAACAGGCCCGTTTCATGACATAACCACGGGCGACAACATCGTGCCATGCGTGGATGGCACGCCCGATTGCGTGAACGGCGCTTTGGGTTATCGCGCCGGGCCCGGCTACGATCCGGTCACCGGATTGGGTTCATTGAATGCCAGTGCATTCGTCAACCGCCCGGTCGCGACCACGACGACGCTTACGGTTCCGGCCAGCGTATTGGTGGAGGGCCTAATCACGCTCAAGGTGACCGTCGCCACCGGATTCGCTCGTTCCCCCAATGCTGCGAACCCAAACCAAGGGTTCGCGCAGATACTCGAGAATGGCTCTGCTGTGGCTGCCGGGAACCTCGTTGCAGGCGAGGCCGCGATTTCCATTCAGGTCAACCCGGGCATGTGGACGCTGACCGCGAGATTCCAGCCCGATTCCTGGTTTGCATCGTCAACATCTGCACCTGTCACGTTGATCGTGACGCCCAATGCACCCGCGCCCGTGCTGATCTCTCCCACCAATCAAGCCACCGGCTTAACCCCGGCCGTGGAATTGAAATGGAATGGCGCGCGGTACGCGACATCCTATGATGTCTACCTCGGCACCGCGTCTTCGCCCTCGTTCTGGGGGAATACAACCTCGTTCAACGGCACGGCCACCGGCCTGGTGCCGAACACGACTTACTACTGGAAGGTCATCGCCAACACGCTGACCGGCCCAGTTTCCTCTCCCACCTGGTCCTTCAGCACGACCACGCAGCCGGCCTACATGATTGGAACACTGGCCGGCACCGGACAACTCGGATTCTCAGGTGACGGTGGTCCGGCGTCACAGGCGAAAATGTACTGGCCCGAAGACGTAGTGCTGGACCGGGCCGGCAATCTTTATGTAGCGGCCGCCGGAAACCAGAGGGTTCGCATGATAACACCGGCTGGAATCATCTCCACCGTGGCGGGTTCCGGAGCAACGACCAATTCCGGCGACGGTGGTCCTGCCACTGCCGCGGGATTGGAGGGTACTAATGGGCTGGCCATCGACCTCCAGGGCAATCTATACATCTCCAGCGGAAACCGTATCCGCAAAGTTGCTACGGATGGAACCATTTCCACTTTTGCCGGCAGCGATGCTCGCGGCTATTCCGGCGATGGTGGCCCGGCAGCCAATGCCCAGCTGAATTCGCCCAGCGGCTTGGCGGTCGACTCCGCCGGCAATCTGTATGTCGCCGATACCGTGAACTACTGTGTCCGCAAGATCTCCGCTGGCATAATCCTCACCTTCGCCGGGCAGTGCGGACGTCAAGGCTCCTCTGGGGACGGTCAGCTGGCGATCAATGCCGAGTTAGCTGGTCCGACGGGCCTCGCCGTGGACTCCGCTGGCAGCTTGTACATCGCCGACACACTCTCGGTCCGGAAGGTCACGGGTGGTGTCATCACAACTGTCGCCGGCAGCGGTGGGGCCGCCATATCTGGCAACAGGCTTGCTGTAGATGAGGCGGGGATCCTCTTCTTCACAAGTGGTAGCGTGGTGTACAAAATGGCCAACGGGTCTCCATTCCTGATCGCAGGGGATGTGAGCGGGACTGGTTTCGATCCTGGCGATGGACTTCCGGCCACCAGCGTCACCCTATCCCGCCCATACGGAATCGTCACTGGCTCCGGAGGTCTCGTCTATATTTCAGATAGTGCTGCGAACCGCGTCCGCATTCTCACACCGACCGCCGGCCCGCTTTCCCCCACCATCGCCTCCGGTGGCGTAGTGAGTGCCGCCAGTTTTGCGGCCGGACCGGTAGCCCCGGGCAGTATATCCACTGTTTTTGGAAGTTTCGGGTTGGCTCAGCCAGCGCAGGCAGTCTCCGTCCCGCTTCCACTCGCTCTCACCGGACTTTCCATCAGGATCGGCGGTGCCAACGCGCCGCTTTTCTATGCCTCGGGCGGACAGGCCAACCTTCAAATTCCTTGGGAGATCACTGGGCAGTCCGCTGTCACCATCGCCGCCACGGTGAACGGCATCACCGGCCCCACCCAGACCGCTCAAGTAGCTCCATTCACGCCCGCCATTTTTGCCGCCAACGGACTTGGCACAGGGCAGGGAGTCATTACAGACCCGTCGTATAACATCGTCGATTCGTCGAATCCGGCCTCTGCCGGCACTATGATTCAGATCTATTGCACTGGCCTGGGCGCCGTGACCAATCCGCCAAGCAGCGGCAGCCCCGCCTCTGCCACCACGCTCTCGCGAACCACCACCACACCCACCGTTACCATCGGCGGCACAACCGCGGTGGTATCGTTCTCCGGGCTTGTGCCAGGCACCGTCGGGGAGTACCAAGTGAACACTCAGGTGCCGACCGGGGTAGCGCCCGGACCGACAGTACCAGTGGTGATCTCTATCGGCGGTGCCACTTCGAACTCTGTTACTATCGCCGTGAAGTGAGCGGATAGTAGATCCAGGCCGACTCTCGTATCACTGCCGCCCCGCCGCGTGAATCTGGTCGGCCGGCGCAGATTTCTCTTGATCCGGGCTGCGAACTGATCAATTCATTCGAGGTGCCATGAACCTCGAATTCGGTACCCCGTACTACCACAAAACCATCGACCAATGCCGCACCATCGGTCGCATTGGCGGCCTCCTCAGCGCCCACAACCGCCGCCAGCGCTGCCCGGACCAACAGCCCACGCCGACTTCGATCAGCCTGGAACCGAAGCGCGAAACGGCGCACGAAGCCTCGATGCACTTGGACGCGAAGTTTCCCTGGCTGAAGAACTCCTGGGCTCGGCCCGTGCGGCGGCCAACGGCGTAAGGTTTGGCCCGCCAGCGCCAGGGGGGGCGCTCCGGGGCCGCTCCCGACCGCGCGGCCGGCAGTTCCCAGCGGTGCCTGACATGCGGCACACGTCCGCGAACTGGCGGTTCGCGAAACCGCCCGAAGTCGAAAAGTTCCTGTGGCACTCTGAGTGTCGTGACCGGCCGCCCGTCGGGCAGTAGGCGGTCGCTGGGATAACGACCGGTTCCAACGCTCACTGCGGAATTTCCGCAGTGGACGCGACGTACTGGCAAACGGGCTGTTGGTGGCCGAGCGCCTCCAGCATGGACCCGGCGCAAACAGGCATCCACCTGTCGAGAATTTCCTGGGCGCGATCCCGTCGAACGACTCCTCTTTCGCCGAGCTCCGACGCCAGCATCTTCGTGGCGAGCCAATGACGATCCAGGATGCTGTCGGTTCGAAGCCACAAAGTACGGAGGTAGCACAGCCATCCCACGGTTCCTACCGCAAGCTTCGCATATCCGGTTGCCTTGCGGAGGTCGGGCAACAGTTTGTCGAAGTCTTCAAAGGTCGGATAATCGGGTACAGGCGATCTTGCTCGATATCGACTCTCCGGGCGGGGAGACGACGGGCTGTTTTGAGCTGTCGGACTTCATGTATTCGCTCCGGGGCGTAAAGCCGATGTACGCGGTTGCGAACGACTGCGCGCTTTCGGCGGCTTATGCTATCGCCAGCGCGGCGGACAAGATCTACGTTACCTGCATGGGGGCGGTCGGGTCGGTGGGGGTGTATGCGTTGCACTCATCTCAGGCCGGTTTTGACAAAGCTCTCGGGGTGACATACAAGTACATCCACCACGGCGCCAAGAAAGTGGACGGCAATCCGCATGAGCCGTTGTCCGAAGGTGCCGAAGCGGACATTCAGGCGGAGGTAACCCGTCAGGGCAAGATCTTCATAGAGACCGTGGCGCGGAACCGCAGGTGCAGTTCGGCGAAGGTTCAGGCCACTGAGGCTGGGCTACTGTGGGCGGAAGGCGCCGTACCGCTCTTCGCGGATGAAGTGGGTACGGTCGATGATGCCATGAACGCGCTTCGCTCGATTGTCCAGGCGTCAAGCCCTGAACCGGAACAGGATCGAGCGAGAGTGAGGAGGGCTATTGCGCCAGTGACGCCCCGAGTAGTGGGGGAGATTCAGGGCCATGAAAACGAAAGGGAGAGGGAAACAGGGATGATTACACCACGCACCACGAAAACAAACGAAGCCGCGATTGCGCAACTGTTGGAGACGGAGGCAGCCGCGGTCAGGCTGCGGAGCCGGGGAACGGTTACTCCCAATGTCTACGTACCGGGCGAAACCCGGACGATGACCAAGGAGCAGGCGGCGGCTCAGGCATTGGAAGACAACCCCGAGGTTTACGAAGCGTACAGACGTGCCCATAACGCCGGGCCGGTGTTGCGGGCGCTTCGCGATGCGGGGGTGATTCCTCAGGAGCGGTAGTCGGACTCTAACCGCTGCGGGGGGTGCTGTTGTAGGTAGTCCCGCGCGGAGTTAACCGAAAAGAGGAAAAGAACATGGTTCAGAATTTCAAAGTACCGGTTTACGCAGCGTCATTTCACGGGGATGGGAGCAGGCTTTCGAATATTGGGAGTTCCGCTCTGTCCCCGCTGGTACAGCAGGTGGCCACGGTTGTAGTGACAGCCGCAAACCTGATCGGAATGAAAGCGGCTCCGGTGAGTATCCTCCCGGCTCCTGGCGCGGGAAAGCTCATTATCGTTGACGCGATTGCTTTCCAATTCAAGAACGGCGCTACTCAATTTACGGGCGGCGGCGCACTGTCCTTCGTATATCACAGAACGGCCGTCACTCCGCACACCGGCTCTATTGCGGCTACTGTGCTTCAGGCTGCGGCGGCGGACGTGCAATACCTCGGACCCAACACCACGGGAGCCTTGGACCTGCAAAGCGCGATCAACCTCGGTCTGGACATTACCAACGCTACCGCGGCTTTCGCGGCCGGTAACGGAACGGCCATCGTGACCGTTTGGTATTCCGTGGTGACTCTGGGGTAACAAGTTTGCCGCGGGCGCGTAGGGTTTCTGAGCGGGGTAGCTTCCCGCGCTTCCTTTACTTGCGCGCTCCGGCAATAGGCCCGGTCGCTGTTTCCGCTATGAACGGACCGGGCGCGGCTGTCCGTGGTGATTTCGACACCACGGACAGCCCAGTTTAAGGAGGATCAACTTACACGTGCTTGCCGGATGGTTTAGGAGAGTTCTTGCGCGGCCAGATCCGATCATCACGTTGGGGCTTCCACGGGATTGCGGACGCGTAAGTAAACCGGCGCGGCCGGAGGATGAAGGATGGCGCCGATCAGACCTCAATGAGGGGCGAGTTGTTCGGTTCGCTGCTTGCGGTCGCGGCTCCGGGAAGATCGCGGCGGATGACATGGAGTTCCGGGCGCTCAGCAACCGCGCGCTCGTCTCAAAGAAAGAGGGGGATTCGCTAAATGGAGATTGGAACCGTTAAGAGCTTTAATCCACAGTCTGGGTTCGGGTTCATTGAGATGGAGTCGGGCCGAAGCCTTTTCTTCCACTGTCCGCGGAGCAGATGGCAACCATCGGCAACCTAGTTATCGCCGATGTGCAGGCGCGAATCCGCAAGGGGCTGAACGTCGGCGATGCTCCGGCAAAACCCCTGAAGCCGGGGCGCAATGGAAAGCGGGGGTATCCCGATTACAAGGTGGCGCGGGGGTTGCAGAGTATCCGGGATCTGACATGGCGCGGACTCACCATGCGGTCAATCCGCGTTATCAGCTCGAAGTCGAACGAGGTGCGCATCGGCTTCGATAACCCACAGGTCGCACGGATCGCGGCGGCGAACCAAAACAGAGAGGCAGTGTTTTGGTTTTCCCCAAACAACAAAAAACGAATTCAGGAGTTAGTATCTACGGCGATCCGCGCGGCGGAGTTAGTGCGCATCGGAAAGGTGGCGTAAATGGACAGTAACATGATGACTGATGGAGTCATCTCGCTTGATGACCGGCCGGCAATAGAAGCGGTCGGAAGGGCGAATACCGCACTTGACGGTCACGAGAAGAAAGTCAAGGAGGTGATGGACCGAACCGGCAAGGTGTATCAGATGGCCGGGGAGCAGTTGGTCCGGGTCACCGATAACAGTAGGACCTCCCTGGATCGGCTACTGAGCAGTATGCAGCGTCAGGCGGACATGGCGGGTAAGAGCGGCGTTGAGCGGATGGTCATGCAACGCGATCAACTCATCTCCAAGTGGGGGCAGGAAAAGGCTGCCGTGGATGCGATCACGGCGAGCTATGCGAAGCAGATCAAGGCGGCGGAGGATGCCGCCAAGTCCGGCGGGGGGTTCAACGCGCGGTATGCCTTCTTTGGCTTGAAGGATATCGCGGAGGGGCGGACTAAATTCGCGGTCGCTGAGCTGGGGAACGAATTAATGCGGCTCAGTGGATCGGCGCTCGGTATCGGCTTGGTGGTGACTGCCGTGGTGGGCATCGGCCTCGCGGCGTACGAAGTCACCAAGCGGTTGGATGAACTCCGCGAAGCCAACGAGAAGTTGCACGGGGAGTTGGATCGGCTCGCGGATAGCAGCCGGATGGAAAACGCGGAGTTGGCACTCTCCAATACCACATTGGAGAACCTGATTGCTAAGCTGGAACATCGGCCCGAGAACAGCATCAAGCAGGCGCTCGAAGAGGCGGCCGTTGCCGCGGGCCATTTGACCGAAAAACTGGACGGCTCCATCGGGAAGTTCTATGAACTCCTGAAAAAGAACGAGGTGTCCGGGATTATGCAGTTGTTCGCTCCGGACGATAAAGACCTCGCGGAGATAGTGGGCGGCAAGACGGGCCTGGGTGGAATGCGGGGGGAGATTTACGAGATTTTGCGGCAAGGCGGAGACCCTACCGCCGTTCTCAAGCAGTACCAGGTGGAGGCGGCTGCAGCTCTGAAGCAGGCGGAGTACAACCAAGCGCATCCACTGACAACAAAGGAGCGGGCGCGGCTCGGTATGGACGTGGCCGGCGTGGGCGGCGCAATCACGGGCGCCTTGATGCCCAACGAGGATTACACGGGGCGCATCGAGAAGTTGCAGGCGCTGGTACAGCAAATCGGCTATATCAGTCAGTCGTACGGACTCGAAAAGGAGCACGCCACGCTGACGGGGCGGAAAGACCAACTGGAGGCCGCGGAGCGCGATAAGCCGAAGGTCGATGAGGACCTGAAGCGGTTTCGCGAGCAGGCACAGGCCTTCGAGCGGCGGGGAGATGAGGCGGAACTCTCTGCAATCGGCAAGATCTATTACGCGCGGGATCAACTGTTAGAGCAGGCGAAAAAGCTCAAGGGCGTTGAGGCGGACGTTGCGGCGATTCGCAAGGCGGCCGATGAGCAGGCCGGGGCGATCTACAAAAAAGACTGGGAGAAGTTCGAAGCCTACGATCAGGAGCAGCGGGACAAGCGGAATCGCCAGATGGCTCTGATGATGGGGCCATCCAAAGAGCAGTTGAAGGAATGGGAGCAGCGGTTCGCTGCTCAAGATCAGGTCGATTCCATCAACCTGCAATCGCGCAAAGAGGGACTGAACCGGGAGGCCGGACAGGCTCAGAAGATGGTCGGGTTGAGCGGCTTGACCGGAGGGGATGCAATCCGCGCAACGTACCAAATCAGAATCGACCTGGCGAAGCAGTTGGCGGCCGTGGAAGCGGAGCGGATCTCGAAGGAGACGAACGCGGCGGATCAATTGAAGGAAATCGCACGGGCGCGCGCGGCGCTGGAGAAAGACATCTCTGAGGCGCAGCAGGAGGCCCTGATTAAGCAATTGGAGCTTCAGAAACAGCAAGTGGACACGCTCAAGAAGGAAACTGAGGGGCTATGGCACACGCTGTTAACGAAGCCTCAGAACTTCCCGAAGCAACTGGGTAGCACGGTCCACGAGGCCATCCTCAAGCCTGTTACGGAGGGGCTTGCGGGAATGTCGGCGAACGTGCTCAAGCCGATCATCTACGGTCCAGACGGCAACGGCGGACTCTCGGGAATGTTCAAGGGTGTCTTCGGCGGCGGCAAGCAGGACCCGATGAAGGTCGCAACCGACCTGAACACAGCCGTCACTGCTCAGAACTCCATGGCGCTGGCGACTCTCACGGCGATTTTGGCCGGGGCGATGGGAATGGCGGCTCCGGCAATTGCGGCTCCGGCCGGAATCGGCGGAATTTCCCTGCCTTCAATTTCGGCTCCGGCGGTGAGCGGTTCCACGGCATCTACCATTGCGTTCGGTGGCGGCGCTTCGAGCGGATCGGGCTTTATGGATCTGACTCGCGGTCTAAATCCGATGGCGACGGTGTTAGGGGGCGGCGGTGGCGTCTCGGTTGGCGGCGGGGTTAGCACCTCGGCAGACATTCCGACACTGAACCATGCGGCGAGCGGCGGACCGGGATTCCTCGGGAAGATCCTCGGCGGCGGGCAACAGGGCGCAGCGAATCCATTGTCCGGCATTCAGGGGATGCTGAAGGGTTTCAAGGGCGTCAACTGGGGCGGAATCACTCGGACTCCGGCGCGGTACACAATGGACGCGGACGGCAACGTTACCGCGGGCACGGTCGGGCCGGACGGCACCACGAATTACGGCGGGAAGATTACGGGCGCGAACGGGGCGCTCGGCGCGGCAATGGGCGCGGGCGGCATGATGCTGGCGCAACAGGGCCTACTCGGATCGAGCCGCGGCACTTGGGGTGGCGTGGCGATGGGGACGGCTGGCGGGGCTGCTATCGGCTTCCAACAGGGCGGACCTCTCGGGGCGGCAATTGGCGGAGCGGCTGGGCTGCTGATCGGCGTCGGTGAAAAGCTGGCGGGAGTCGAGACTCCGGAGAATGAAGCCAAACGGCTGGTGAAGCAACTGTACGCCGTCAATATCGACAACGCGATGGCGAGGCAGATTGTGAGCCTGGCTCAACAGAAGTACGCCGGACACGTTTCGATTGCGGTGCGCGATCCGGATGTACGGAAGATGCTGGAACTCTACGCACAGGGAACAGGGCAGAAGATGCCACTGTCGGCTACGACTCCGCGCGGCGGGAGTTTAGCGGAACAGGGCGGGAACCTGTACCAGCAGGCAACGTATCAGTATGGGGTAGCGAACACGTTCCAAAGTCCGTTACCGGTGATGGGATTAGGCGGCGGTCCGGGTGGGAGCTATCCGAATCCTGGCGGTCCGAATACCTCAGGGGGGATGGGTACCACTATCGCCCTGAATATCAACGGTCAACCAATTTCGCCGGAGTTTGTTGCTGATTCGTCCATGGCGGCTCAGAATTCGAGCTACGGCCGCGTGCAGCAATCGGCGAACCTGCAAGTTCCGGGGCTGATGGTGGGCACGTAGAAACTCCACGGGACCGACGATCAATAAGGTTGTCGGTCCCGTGTCTCTCTTCAAAAAAGAAAGGTTCGGTTTATGGAAAACAGCGAAGCTCCGCAGGCGCGGGGCACTTTGGACGTAAGGCCCGGGAAGTTTACGGACGGTCAATTTGGTGTCAGCCTGATGATGAATGAGGACGCAACTATCATTTCGGGCGACGGTGAGATAGTGCCTGGCATGATGATGCTGCCCTGGCAGGCTCGGCTCTTGGCTTACACGCTGCTACATCAGGCGGAGGCAGTGGAGCACGGGCTCCGAAGTTCAGCAAATTGTTGAATAGTCCGCTGACGGATTGAGTTTCCGCGCGTCTCGTATTGGCCTACGCCGCGCGTGGACCGGGGACCGCGCCTTTCCCCTCACCCTGGCGCGGTCCCTATCGGTTTTTGGTCGGGTGGTTCGTTCGTTCTCCTTTCTCCTTTCCGGGTGAATGTCCTAAACTCGCGGGGCTTGCCTTGTCATGGCAGGTCCCGCTTTTTTGTTTTTCGGGGATTGTCTCAAATGTCTACTACTGAAGCTTTGACGGTTGCGGAGGTCGCTATCCGGCTCCGCTGTTCCAAGGCGCACGTGTGCAATACGATCAACGGCAAGGTGAGGGGCGTTAGCCCACTACCGGCAATCAACATGGGCCGGCGAAAGCTCATACGGGCTTCGGCGCTCACCGCTTGGCTGAATGAGAACGAACCGGGCGTGGGGCCGAATGCTATGATACAGGCGTCGTGTGGAAACGGCGCTGTAGACGCATCGAAAGGAAAACGACTCGATGCGTAGACGGTATCAGAAAGGAAGCCTCCAGCTTCGCAAGCAGGGAGGCGTTTGGGTATGGCTCGGGATGTGGCGGGAAGGTGAACACCGCCGAACCAAAACACTCGGGCAGAAATCAGAGATGACGAAAGCGGAGGCCAAGGGTTTGCTTGATAGTAT